>Ga0307516_10009913_pt1 | contig 10559 bp, 11 predicted proteins | sample 19_EM_MG_FD_203310 | JGI IMG/M metagenome (GOLD analysis project Ga0307516, IMG submission 203310) | Populus trichocarpa ectomycorrhiza microbial communities from riparian zone in the Pacific Northwest, United States - 19_EM | ecosystem: Host-associated > Plants > Roots > Unclassified | place...
AAGGGTAAACACATGGAAGGAATAAGTAGCAACAGGGTGACAAGTAAGTGACAGGAAGGAAACAGGGTATGTACCTGAAGGTATGACAGAAGCGGGCCGGACGGACCGGAGGAACAGAGTAGGAGTTCGGAGGAGAAACGTCGGAGTTAATAGGAGATACGTCGGAGCTAATAGGAGATACGTCGGAGCTAATAGGAGATACGTCAGAGTTAATAGGAGATACATCGGAGTTGGTAGGAGATGCATCGGAGCAAATAGGAGATGTGTTGGAGTTGGCATGGATGTGACACCCCCTGTCTCCACCCGCCTCATCTGCATCACCCCCCCAAACTGAGGCTGGTAAGCACTCCTAGTCTTTCAGTATCTTTTCTCCTTCCATTATTCAACAGAAACCCCAATCCATGTCCGTTTCACAGTAACCTCACTCCTTCTACAGCCACAAGCACATATCATGCCTATGCACCAAATTTGTCATACTATACATGCATTCACTCCACAGTCAAACACCCTTAGTGCCAATCCAGAGAAGAGGATGGCATCCTTTTTTACTTTTTATTTTACTTTTTAACACTTGTAGTTACAAGCACTACTTATTGGATCCTATGTTTGACTTAATTGAACTTAATTGTACCTTGTTATGCTTTTTAGCATTAATCTACTTACTGTGCTTGTGTGAGAAGTAGACTGCACTTACTTAAACGAGTCTTATTAAACTTTTTAGGTGAATAAGCCGAAAAAGTTAGATTAAGTAATTGGTTAAATTCCTGATGTTACAGGTTATGAGCCCTGGCTCTGCCTAGCCAGAAGGAAAGGAATACCAGGAGAAAAGGAACCCACTGGAAAAACAAGTGAAATGGTCAAAATTCCTGAGCTCAAAGAAGATGGACAAAATTGAAAAATTCACCATGAGCAGTATCTCAAGGTTGCAGCCACCAAACACTTACTTAGTGTTGTAGCTGGCTGGGAACTGGGTGATGGAAACAAGGACTGGGATCATCGAAACAGGACAGCTCAAACACTGTTCTATATCACACTTCCACCCTCATTCAGACTTCATATCCAACCCTTGGAGAATGCGCGAGAAGTTTTCCAATACCTCCAATTTTATTTCTTAGACTTAGATCCAATTCATTGTGAGAACCAAACCATGTTATTTTCACCGTGTGAGTGGTGATAAACCCTTTTCACCCACCTACCAGGGTTTTCAAGAGCGGGTGAGAAAAAGGGTGATTTGGGATCACACGGAAACTGAGTGATCGAAATCGCACAGGAGACGTGGGGTGATCGAGCTAGTCAAATTCACCCTGTAATCATCAGGGTGAAAATCACTTCAGCTGTTCTCTGGGTGAGATAAGGCAATGGTTAAATTCACAGGATGAATTCATCCTCAAAATCACCCTGACTCCCAATGGATAGTTTAGCCAGTAGCATCACCCACTTTGTAAGTAGGATAATACCAAGTACAATATAACCATTTAGCTAGTATAGCATGATGAGTGATCAGACAAAAACTGCTGCAACTCCAAGAGTTCCAGCTTGCACTGCACCCCACACCTCTTTTCCTCAGCATCCCATTTGGCGTTCACAAGGGATCAAAGAAATCTGGGATCAACCCAAACCAGTTGCCACTTGAGCTTTCTGATGTGCCAGTCAAGCACATCAGCCACTGGTACTTTGAGCACCACAACTCTGAGACACTGCTCACCTGCGGCCAGTGGAAGAGCTGTTTGAAGAGGATGCATCTTCATTCGTAGGGTTATCAGTGGCAGTCGCGGCAGCATCATGATCTTCCATGAGCAATGTTTGTGAGATTGACCTGTTGTGGCTATGTATTTAGTCATTCCTGCAACAATACAAATAGAACGTACCGTTTGAGCATAGGCTTATCACCGTCGTGTTTAGCTCCTTCTGTGGCCCTTGGCATGGGGTGCAGCAGTTTATTGAAAAACCAACTGACCTGTCACTGGCCACTTTATAGACATTGTACCTATGAATTAGTCAGTGCCTGGTCAACAAAATGTGATCGGACATAAGTGCATGATGCATTGAGCAGGTGAAAATCACCTGCTGGAAGAATGTGTTAGCGTGTGGCAGGCCCAGTAGACCCCAAACCACCAGACTTGCCTGCCAGAGGTGCAAGCACATGCAGAGTGTGTGAATTGACGCTCATGCAGGATGTCTGGTACTATGGCTTGGGCAGTCAAGACCTAGCCAATGGCGTCAGGGCAGGTTAGCAAATATAAGTGGCATACAAAACACACTGCACTGAGAATGACCACTGTCTCCATGTTCCTTACGACAAGGGTATAGAAAGGTGGTGGTCTGCACAGGGAAGGTCTAGCCTGAAGAGAAGGGAGAAGGAGATCTGTAGGGTAACCTCAGTAGTCTGGCAAGCTACTATATATTAGTATATACCTGTAGGGTAACTACAAGGTATCAGTAAGGAATAGACAAGGTACTCAGTGGTACTCACCCTCAGTAGTCTGGCAAGCTACTGAGGGACTATAGTAATAGAAACTACTGTAGTGCGATGTATGCTTATGTAAGTATGTAAACAAACCATAACAGTCTGTTTATAACTCCAACAAAGGGTGGCGAGGGCTAGAAGTGGTTGAATGTGCAATATGAGATAAAGACAATTTAAGATAGGTGAGATTAGGTGGATTAGTTGCTAGATCAGAACACGTGTGCATGGGGCCCGAAAGGGTGATATCAACAGGAAATAGGGTGTGTGAGGGGAAGGCGAGAACCCAAGCACGTATGGCAGGGTTGCCTATAAGCAATGGAAATGTGTTAGCAACGATGGCAACACCAACAGACAGCTAGCAAAGAAACATACAGTTACCAACATTGTGAGTTGATTTATTAATCATCGCCCATCTCTGGAACATAGAACACATGTGCAAGGTCCCCACTTCAGTCAATGATGGCCCAACTGTTGGTAACACATGAGATATGACTGACAATGCACTGTATACACATTATATCAAGAATGTCTAACCCTCCAAGCTTTGAGTAGTAATGAATATCAAGGGCTGCATTGGAGCACTCCACCTTGCAGGTCTTGATTGAAGTGAGTATATGGACGGTTGGTTCAGGGATACAGAGGCTGGCATCTGAGGGTAGTGAGACCACAAATATGTGCTGAAGCTGGCCATAGAATGTCTTCATCTTGTATTCTGGCTGTCATCTCTTCTGGTGTGCATACTTGTCCACTAGAGTCTCATACTGCACCACCATGCATCACATAATGTACCTACTTTGTCACATGTAACATGGCCACCCAAGGGTGAAAATTGGCCGAGTGTCACAGGCCAGCAGAGGGGAAGCCAGGGATTGACTGTCATGATGTAACACGGGTTGGGCCCAGGTTGGATTTTGTCACCCTGTGATATGGGTGGGCTATGGTGCTGTTTAAGGGAGTGGATAAAGGTGTAATCACCATGTCACATGTGTGGGCCGAGATATTGCTTTAATGCAAGGTAATGGGTGGGCTAGGAAACATTAGTACCAGTAAATATAGTAGGGCTGACCTGCTGGGAACTAAGGGGGAACTACCAATATAACTGTGGGTTGACTACTCTGGGACTACCAGGGTTTGACTACTGCAGGTTGACTACCACAGGTCTACCTTGGGTGGACTACTACCTTGGGTTGACTACTGCGGGTTGACTACTGCGGGTTGACTACTGTGGGTTGACTCCCAGGGATTCACTAATGCAGGTTGACTGCTGTGGGTTGAGGTCTACCATGGGTGGACTACTACCTTGGGTTGACTACTGTGGGTTGACACCCAGGGATTCACTAATGCATGACTACCATGGGTGGACTACCTTGGGTTGACTACTGCAGGTTGACAACCAGGGATTCACTAATGCATGTTGACTACTGGAGGTTGACTACTGGAGGATGGGCTGGTACACATGCCTCTACCAAATAGAGCCATACAAACCATGTCCTGGGCATGTACAACTGTATAAATTATCATTTGCACAGTTCACTGTGAGAACCAAACCAGGTTATTTTCACTTCGTTGGTGGTGATATTCGCTTTTCACCCACTTACCTGGGGCTTTGGGAATGGGTGAGAAAAGGGGTGATTTGGGATCACCTGGAGTCTGGGTGATCGAAATGGTGCAGGAAACATCGAGTGATAGAACTAGTTAAATTCACCCTGTACTCATCATGGCGAAAATCACTTCAACCACTCTCTGGGTGATACAACAATAGTTAATTTCACACGACAAACTCATCCTCAAAATCACCCTTACTCCCAACGGATAAATTAGCCAGAATATCACCCACTTTGCAAATAGCATAATCTTGCAAGTACAATAATCATAGTTAAACAATTAGCTACTAGTATAGCATGATGAGTGATCAGATGACAACTACTGCAACTCCAAGAGTTCCAGCTTGCGCTCCACTTCACACCTCTTTTCCTCGGCATCCCATTTGGCATTCACGAGGCATCTAAGAAATTTGGGATCAACCCAAACGAGTCATCGCTTAAGCTTTCTGCTGTGCCAGTCAGTAATGAGCACCGCAACTCCGAGACGGAGGCTACTCACCTGCGGCCAATGGAGGCATTGATTGAAGAGGACATGCTCTCATTCGTTTGGTTATCAGTGGCAGACGCAGCAATATCGTGATCCTCTGTGAGCGACGTATTCGAGATTGATCTGGTGTGACTATGTAGTTAGTCATTGCTGCGACAATATGAATAGCACATACCATTTCAGCATGGGCAAATCACCATTGTGTGTACCTCCTTCTGTGTCTGTCATGAAGTGCAGTGGTTTATTGAAAGACAGGCTGACCCGCGACGGCCAATTTATAGACATTGTACCTGTGAATTAGTCAGCGCCTGATCAACAAAACACGATCGGACGTGAGTGCATGACACGCCAAATGGGTGAAAATCACCTGTTCGCAGAATATATTAGTACGTGTCAGTAAATGCCCAGTAGACCCCAAACTGCCGGACTTACCTGCCAGAGGTGCACCAAATCTAATCCTTTGGATACGAAGAATGGCCATGGGACGATCCATCCTCAATGATAGGTGAGAGGGCGTGCTTGGGCATGGTGTGCAAAGCGAGTAAAGACTGGTGTGCGGGGGGCAGTGGGGGCACGGGAGATGTTGGCATGGCAGGGACTGAGCTCGAATGTAGGGATACTGGGCGGGTCTTGGTCAGCTTTCGCTTTCGCTGCTGCTCCTGTGGACGTGGTGGTTGGCACGGTTGCGCGTGGACAGACATGGGCATGCTCTGTCGATGATCTCTATTGACCTCTTCTGTGGATCGGTGTTCCCCGTGTATACGCAGATGATCATTTGCGGGTGCATCATAAGCACTCGCAGTAGGATCCACAGTTGCATTAGGACCACTTCCTCGTGTTGAGGCCTCAGCAACTCCAGACGTACCGCCCATCTGCTCTACTTGCACCGAGGGCATCGCAGGCGGTGGGGAGGGAGATCTAGGAGAGGAAGAGCGGAAACCATCTAAGCTCCTTGCACACGGAAGCACACTCCGGTCGTCCTCACCATCACCATCCTCTCTGACTGTCTTTTTCTCGTCTCCAGACACACCACTGCTGCCATCCGACGTTGCCGAGTGGGCAGTGACAAATGAACCAATAGATCCCACTGAGAGGCGCATCATCGTGTTGACAAAGCTCAGCCTTGAACCGGCTCCACTCTGGGGGGTCGACTGGTGTCGCTCCCTAGGACAGGGACGGGTCGGTGACACCTGTAGCTCGTCTCCAGACGTGTCTGTGGATGTTAACACAGAAGATGGGGCAGGTGAAGGAGGGAGGGTGAAAGTTGCACAGGTAGGAGAGGCAGAGCTCGGCGGGGATGCAGATGATGTGCATGAGGGAAGGCTTGATTGTTGGTGTTTGTGCTAGTCCTTGATCCCTGGTGAGTGGTGGCAGTGGGGTTGACACTGGACTTGCGAGAAGCGGATGGGGAGATGAAGGTTAAACTTTGAGACCTAGCGACAGAAATAGTCCTATTTAACTCCGAGGGTGCACCCATCGCTGAGGATGATGCAGTTCCAGCAAAAGATACAGGTCTAGAACCCGGAAGAGACATGACATGTGAGTGTACATGTGCGGGAAGGGGAAGAGGGAGGGAGTTGAAGGGACGCAAGAAGTGGGGTGTAGAATGGCAGTATGGCCAGGGGAATGTGATGGATAAAAAAGAAGAGTGGAGTTAGGGTGAGTTCGAAGCAAATTATCATGGGTACCCACTTTTGTCTTTGGTTCAACTGCCGTCGCTTGACGAGGGATGATGAGCTCGACTGTGGGAGGGGAGGGGAGGTCTGAGAATGAGCATGTCAAGGAAGCACGAGAGTGGGCGTGGTCTATAGTGCTGTTGCCGTTGCCGTCATCTCGCAATGGTCTAGAAGCCGCAGATGGGGCTCTGGAGAGTACCAGGCCTGCAAGCAGGGAGGAGTGAACAGGTCGCGAAGAGGAACTTAAGAGGACAGCGGGGGTGCATCATTCATCGCCAGTCTCTGGAACATAGAACGCGCATGCAAGGTCTCCACTTCGGTCGATGATGGCCCAACTGTTGTTAGCACATGAGATACGGCCGACAACGCACTGTATGCACATTATGTCAAGAATGTCCAACCCTCCGAGCTTCAAGTAGTAATGAATATCAAGGGCGGCATTGGAATGCTCCACCTTGCAGGTCTTGATTGAAGCGAGTATATGGACAGTTGGTTCAGAGATACAGAGGCCAGTATCTAAGGGTAGTGAGACAACAAATATGTGCTGAAGCTGGCCGTAGAATGTCTTCATTTCATATTCTGGCTGTCGTTTCTTCTGGCGTGCATACTTGTCCACTAAAGTCTTGTACTGTACCACCATGCGTAAACTTAGTACAGAGAAAAAGCAGACAATGACATACCCGGACAAATGTCGCATCCCGGGAGTCCTGTGCAGGCTTGATAACACCAGCCACATGCATGGTATCCCCACCGTCCAATCGACGAACCTTCCCCCAAGTTTTGATACATTCAGCAGAGCATATGCGCTGAATGCGTGTCGCTGATGCGTCATATCTGGTTGCTAGCGCTGCTATAATCTTTTTTAAAACCGAAGGCTCAGGAGCGGTTGCCATTCGGGGTGGGAGGAGTATGCACGTCGGGTCTATAATGTAGTGTTTTCAAAATGTCAGTGTGCCAAATTGCAATTGGATTAACGCATTGAACATGCCACGTACAGTTGGAATGAACAAAACACTGTCGGGGGTGTGGGTTGGCCCGGAATGAAAGTTCATCCTGCAAGTTGTACAATAGTTGTACTTGTGTGAGCCGGGCCTCATCCGTCACATGTTTGCTCATAGATGCATATGAATAGCATCGATTCTTGATAGCAGGTTGGATGGAGCCACAGAAGCGCTCCATGGGGAATGCCCATGCTGTCCAGACAGGGCCCGTGGCATCAATTGAATCTGCGATATGAAGAAGTGCATGTATTGTGATCGGGCAGGTGGCAATTCGTGAAGGATCGTGCTGGTAATAAAATCTATTGAAGTACTCTCAGGACAAATGTGAAAGTCATATTCATTTCTAGTACTTACTGTTCGTATTTCTCCACCCATTGCTCGAAGCCTCGTCGCACGAATTCAATGTCTTTTTTCTGCATCTCAAACTGAAGGCATGTACAAACAAGCTTGACCAGGTCAATGAAATGCCGGTAATACTTGTCTTCAGTGAACCTGTTTTCTAGTACGACAGGGGCGATGTATTGAAGCCAGAATGACCATGCGTCGGCAGTGCATTGTGACTTGTCGGTAGCGATGTTTTGGGGACGGCTGCAAAAGGAATATGGGATGGTCGGGCCACAGGATGCTGTGGCTGCTCCAACCGCCTGCCATATAGTAGGTCTGATAACAAATGGATCATTTGCGCTACCCAAATCCTTGAAATCATGAGTCCACAGTTGGATCAGATTCGGTACAAGGTTCTCGAAGATGAGGTGCATGAAGTCAAACAGAAAAGACCATGGGAACAGCACAGATCGGATGAAGCTAAGGATGGGCACACCTTTCACCCCGTATTCCTTGGCAAGTCGCTCAGCTTCTGCATTGGTAGGTGCATGCTGTACCTGTCTCCCCATCTCGAGAATTTCATCATGCTGACGAAGAGGCAAATCCGCTGGATCGTACTTCGTCACAGTGGCTTCTGCAGCAGCGTTGCCTACATCTGGATGTCGTTGTCGGTCAAGAGGAACGTAGTGGGTAGTGGCACGTGAGTTAGGAATGCGGAGGCCTTTGATCTTACACATCCGACAAGGGCTTAGACCGTTGTGACCCTTCATATGCATGACCATCGAGATGGCTGGTATGTCCCCTCCAATGACTATTAGATGTGCCCGCAGGAGAAATAATTCACGTAGGAGTGCATCGTATGCACGGGTACCCAGAACGAGCATCAAGAACTCCTCGACAGCAGGCCACAGAAATGAGTCAAAGTCTTTAGGTTTTTTGGGACCAGGAACCACGCCAAGGCAGAGGATATATTGGCAATGGAAACGAATATCAGGCGGGAGGTTGTAGTTATATATGATGATAGGCCATGCGGTAGTCTTTCGTCGTCGAAAAGGTGCAAAGCCGTCTGTGGAGAGTCCGAGTGCAATGTCGCAGGGGTCAGAAAAATAGTTACAGGGGAGTTGCTGGCCATCAACCTCAATTTTTGTGTGGCACAAGTCACGGTAAACGTGTCCATCAAAGATGTCGCTCATCCGATCCGGTTCGTATTCACAGGATGCACGATAATGCATCTGCTCTGCCATTCTTGGATTATGGTAGAGAGCAACCAGTCGTGGCAGCAATGGGACATATGTGAATTGTGAGCATGTTCTGCCCCGAGAATCAAATCTTGGCTCATTGCAGAAAGAGCAGTTCTGATCATTGATATAAGGGCCGATGTAGCAACAGCATGAATTGACGCAGCAATCGAATAAAGTGGGCTTCACACCAGATAAAGCCGAGACACGTGCGCGGGCATGGGCAAGACTAGGAGGTGGTTCCTTGGGGAAGGCATGGGCCAGCATGGAGTACGTTTGAGTTGGCATACATGACTTGATCTTGAGCGCAAATGCACGGAGAATAGAGAGGTCTTCATCACTGATCTCCATAGCTATGGGTGAACGTCAACGTAAATCAAAGGTCAGGATGGTCCAGAATGTCTTAGACACACCAATATCAGCAAGGTCGTGCTCGAAATGCTCGCCCAATGAATCCCAAGCTGAAAGTCCGTCTCGGGGCATACCCTCACCCTCATCTTCAGAACTACTCAAAGGCCCACTAGAGTCTGATTCTGATGTGGGTGATGGGCTTCTTCTCGGAACATTATCTTCATCATCCGACTCTGTGAGCAGTGGTCACAATGACTTTGCTAAGTGAACAAATTGCTCAGAAGAGCAACTAGTAGTCGCCTGTATGGGTGAGACAGGATCGCGTGACATTTGCCTAAGTGGTGAGTCCGCTGCACTCCAGTCCATGGGTTCGGAGATATCACAAGCATCTTGAGGAACCAGTATAGGGTTTGGATCAGCAGCGATGCGAGTCTGTAATGCAGTTTTCTGGGAATGACGAGGGTGTATGACCGACACTGGGTCCCAACGGCCAGTGCTTGCCTTGATATGGGGCCTTGCTTTACCATCTAGGTGGCGCCTTGCTGTTTGAACGGAGACATTGAGGCCACAACCACACTCGCAGAGAACTTTTGGCATGGCGGATAGCCCTAGCACGATCACTGAGCTCAGGATGAGGTGTACGAACGTACCAAATTGATGCGTGCAATTGGCTTCAATTGCGCTCGAATTCAAATCTGTAGAGTAACTGGGACCAGCTGGTCCGTGCGTGCATGTATATTAGACAGGTACCGGAATACAAAGTGGAACTGCAGAATATCATATGCCCATCAACACGTAGATCCAGGGTGGAAAGCAACAGCCGGCCAATGTCAAACACTAGAAGTTAAAAGTTGATCAACAAAAAAAAAGCCCTCACCTTAGTTCCACCTTCTGTGATTCATCAATGCCCCCTTCAAATTCTCCCGCACATGGCTCACGTCTGGGATCAACTCATCCTGGATTGAACCAAGAGAATCTGCCTGGACAAGGACGACCACCGCGTGGACAAACAGCCATGGCTGTATGACAGGCGCTCCAGAATAGAGTTAACGAGCAAGAGGCTGAACTACAATGGCTTAAGGGTGCGAGATCACTAGAAAATGCTACATTCACTTGCCTGATTATCCGATGTAGCTGATCTTGACAAAGCCCTTGCAGCCAAACGTGACATGGAGCGTCGTGTAGCAATCGGCAGTGACAGTAAAAAAGGGCAAGAAAGCATTGACAAACTGAAGGGTTCTGCAGGAAACGGGTTTGTTTTAATCGATGAGATGGAACTGCAAGACAAAAGGCAGACATACCTCAATATTCAGGTATGTCACTTGACTTTTGCCTAATTTAGTGAAGACCGTGACACACTTGCCCGCCCAGCGCACTGTTCGTGCCCTTTGCCATGAAGGAGGTCTCGACT
>Ga0307516_10009914_pt1 | contig 10556 bp, 15 predicted proteins | sample 19_EM_MG_FD_203310 | JGI IMG/M metagenome (GOLD analysis project Ga0307516, IMG submission 203310) | Populus trichocarpa ectomycorrhiza microbial communities from riparian zone in the Pacific Northwest, United States - 19_EM | ecosystem: Host-associated > Plants > Roots > Unclassified | place...
AAATTCGGGCCTGTGTAACACGATCGGTTTAGGCGCCGAACGATACCTGGAATGCTTACATTCGAGTGTGTTGTGACAAGGGCTCGATCAAGGCTCCTAACCAGCACGAAAGAATCAGAACGATGGGACAATATGTGCCACGAAAATCAACCTTGTCAAATCATTCAACTTCAGCACCATTAACACTCTTCGTGGTACTCTCCTGAGTACATCTAGAACAGAAAGTAGAAGCCCATCGTGATTAACGACCGCGTTCTGTATAGCTTCCACTTCTTCTTCCGACTGAGGGACCAGATCAATTACACTCGACGCTCGCTTGAATTTGCCATCGTAAGGCTCCTTTTCCCATGCACCTTCTAGTGCAGCACGTCCTGTTATGCAGCTCAGCGCGATGCTGCCGGTTAGTCTGCTGGTCTCAAACCTGTGATAGCTGCCTCGAAAACCGGATACTAGAGCTCGTTTGTACAAACACGACAAACGAAATCAACAAACTTACCAAGTCTACCGTTATATTTCCAACCGACTCTGCGTATTTTCTTCTGTCCACAAGAGTCTTGGGCGAGGCACCAGCAATCAGCGAGAGCCACAATTTGCTGTAACCGATGCGAAGTTCATCCTCCAAATCAAAGTACAAACCGTGGTCCAGTAGAACGATTTCGAAATTGTACGGAGAACGAGATTGCTTTGGAGCCCGTCGAATCAGTAGATTACCTGGGTGGGGATCCTAAATCCATAAGCCATTAGCATTGATAGCGATTAGCTTCAACAAAATTACCGCATGAAACCACCCATGAACAAATACCATCCGACCGAAGATTCTCGCTAATTCTAATGCCACCTTGTTTCTATCTATTCTTTCCTTCACTAGGTATGCCAAATCGTCAACTCTTGCGCCTTGAATGTATTCCATGATTAGTACTCGTTTGGTAGCCAAAATCACCTCTGGAATGTACAACGAGGTGGTAACATCCGCAAAATTAGAAACGGCTTGGCGAGCATTTTGTGCTTCGTGGACGAAATCCATTTCTTTGGGAAGGTTTTCCCGCATTTCTTCGCCTAGCCAGGTGAATTCAAATTCTGGGAACCAGTACTTGACCCAGCCTAAAACATATGAAGTGTCCACGGACTACCGCGCTGGAATTTCCGCTCACCAAGCGTAACCTCGACCATCTCCATATCTATGTCGCAAAACTCTGCGAGATACGGATGCTGTACCTGTAAGTCAATCCCAGTCAGTTGACGGAAAAACTCGACATGCTGCTTCACATCCAGGAAACACACCTTCACGGCAACTTTTTTGCCCGATTCCCTGTGTTTCCCTGTGTGCACCTGTGCTAGGCTTGCCACCCCGATAGGGACGGGATCGAAATCCTCGAATAGCTCGCTTATTGGATGGCCCATCTCAGAGAGGAAAAGTGCCTGAACATCCTCGTACGGAGTAGGGTCACACGTGTCCTGCAATGGCCGCATGGTATCTCTCCACTCCTTCGGTATCATAATCCTTGAACAATTGCGTGATGAAACTCGCGAATAAGACGTAAAAATAGGTCATACAGTGACGCCATGTGCTGGCCCAGTTTTATGAAGACGCCTTAAAAGCACAGGGGGCTGTGTGTGAGCAATTCCGCGTTTTGATAACCATGGCAAACTAGGACCTACCCACCTCCATTTGCCAAAAGTGCCTGCAATACCCGCCTTGCACTTCGGGTGTGGCATTTCGAGTACGCCTGTGACTTCTCCTCCTCTGACGCATATGTGAACGCAAATGTCCGCTTGTAATCGATGGCCCCCATAATAGCGGCCACTGTGGCGAAGTCAAAAGTGAGCTCGGATGAGTGCAGAGAACGAGTAGAGGCATCGCACCAGCAACCCTTGAACACCGGACGACCGCTAGTATCGAGTGACGAAACGGTTGGTGCTTTGTATAGCCCACGTATCCTGCTCCAGACAGCACAAGTGCTGCCGTTGTAAAGGTCAGCGTCGCTTTGACCCCTCGGGATCTACCCGAAACTGGCCGGGTAACACTGGAAGATTGCCAACACAAACGTAGCCACCATGGACGAAAAGGAGATGCTTGTCTAGAATGTGGAAGCCGACAGGAGAATTTCGGCCAGGAAGACCTGGATTTGTAAAGCATAGCTGGTGGTTAGTGCTAGAAACAATTTTATGTACACGTAGTGTCCAAAAAGGCAATCAAGCACCCTCAAATATCCTCTCCGTCAGTCAGTTGGGTCAGGAACTACACTCAAGCTCAGTACTGATTGTACACTATGGAAGAGGTGGCTGCAAAAGAGAACATCCAGGTGTGCAAAAAAAACCTCAATCCTCGAAGAGCGGTTGAAAAGTCTGCCAATCAAATCAGCCAAGGCTAGAAGAAATGTATTGTCGCACTGACCTTTCTTCCTTGGCAATCCCCCTCCTGAGTTGGGCCAAATTCATCTTCGAACAGCTCCAAGCTACTTCTTCCTTCAACTCCCTGCGTCAGTACACCCAATCCAGCCTCCTCTCCTTCCAGTATAGCATTCGGCCCCTCCTCAGTTCTGTACTCTCCGCCTGGGCTCAGCTCTTGGGCTGTTTGCTCCCTGGCCCGAGGCAGTTGCGAAAGAGTGTAGGATCGTCGGGCTCGGTTAGGATGTGTGGGGCGTGGTGGAGTCGGTGAACCGGGGTAGAAGAGCGGTTCAGCTGGCTTTTTTCCACCAGGGTAGTCGATGTCCGGGGAGGGCCTATCCGCCTCCATATTAACATCAAAATCAGTGTCACCCACACGCCCCAAGTCTGCGGGAACAGGGTGGAAGTCGTCCAAGAAACGGTGTTGCTGAGAAACATTAGACGGCCCGGGCACTGGCACGAAGGATGGAGGCGCATAATCGAAATCACCGTCACTTCTTGACTCTGCTTGCGACGTAACAATGCCACCACTGCTGGAGGGTCCAGGTGTGGCATCGGTCCGTAGGGCGGCCTTCATTGATTTTCTAACCTTGTCTTCGCGAGGATGCTCGCTCAGCTGCCGGGATCCAGAAGCCATAGATGTCTGTTGCCCGTCGACAGGCGCGTCGTGAAGGGTGCGTTTGCGGGTATTCACCCGGGGATTAATTTGTGGGTGAGTATTCGTAGAACCCTGTATCTGAGAGGTAGAGATAACAAAAAGATATTCGGATTCGTCGCCTTCAACGCCAATGAAGAGAGGTGCCGCGGGGTCGGTGAAACGGAGATCCAGAGCGGATCCCGTTGCTTCAGCAAATGCAATGGTGGCCTACAAGTCCTCCATATCAGGTGAAGGGGAACCCAAGACTCAACTCACATTGAACTCTCGCAAATGGAAGGCAATTGTAACTGGTGCAGAAAATATCTCGTACACGTCGAATTCGTCTGCGCTAATAGTAAGCTCTGTGGCAAGTTGAGTTCGTCCTAGGTGCGCCGATGAAATGCATGGTAAGAAGAATGTACACATCCCCGAACCTTTGGTGTCAAGGGATGATTCGAGACTCTTAACGTCGACGTCTGTCTCCCCAAATGTCCAAACGAGTTGAGGGTCACTTTTCATGCTACGCCCACTAGGGAAATGCTCCGTGATGTCCCTAACTGCTCTTGGTCCGATTGTCAAATGTGACTCGTTCTGCGAATCTGGCACGCCAGGAGAAAGGAGCGAATTAGGAATTAGAAGGGGAAGTCTATGCGTCTTCACGATGCCTGAGTAGGATGTATAGGGAATGACGATCTCGAAGGGAGATGGGACATAGCACGCACCGAGTTTGCAGTGCAATTTAATGATGAGCCTGCTTTCCAAGGAGTCTCGATCGTCGTCAAGTTCGTCTTCGGACTGTGGTCGACCTTCGAGGATGGATAGTTCACACCGCTCCACTGTCTTGTCTATTGTCCTATGTTTTAGAATTGATAGCAGGGCCTACAGGGGATATGTTCAAGGCGCCTTGCTTGGGAGAAGCGGGAACATGCCTTGGCGAGAAGTTGACCCTTGACATCATCGCCAGTAACGCTCGTCGAAGAACCTTGGACCCCATTGACACCGTTTCCTACTCTGTACCTGGAGAAGAACCTTGTGCTATACTTGAATCGACAATAGGCTGATAACGATGAATTCGTCGTGCTCAGTGAGAGACACTCGGCATCAGCATGAATAACGAGATCGTCGCCGTATCTCGAGAGACAAGTGAGGGCTCTGGTGAACGCTGCAGGTCAATGAGCAGAGGTGTGAACACGAAGGGCTCGACGTCGTACGTACGTTTGAGAGCGGATGCGCTGAGAGTGGCTTGCATCTGAGTCGCGTCGACATGGCCTCTGCTACAAAGCTTGCCATCGTCGGTGCAGGTCCATCTGCGTTCTATGTCGCCTCTCGGCTGCTGTCCTTTCTTCCCCTCGGCGATCCCAGGTCTCCTGTTTTTCGTGTACACTTGTTCGACCGTTCGTGGGCTCCACACGGTCTAGTGCGCTATGGTGTCGCACCAGATCATCCCGAAGTGAAGGTGAATTATCTTCCAGGTGCTCGTCCCCGGTCTGCTCACGATGCTCTAGAATTGCATTCACAAGTTCGACCAAACTGCACTTGATCCACGCTTTCGTTTTTTTGGCAATGTTAATGTTGGGAACTCTTCCCTCTCTTCCCTCAATGCACTCAATCTGCCCCTTTCGTCACTCCTTCGCAACTATACTCATCTTCTGTTTGCAACAGGATGTCCACTCCCCACACTACACCCTGATATACCCCCGTCCTCAATTTGTATCCCGGCTCTTTCGCTCGTCCATTGGTACACCAGACATCCATCTCACCCTCCGCCGCTTCCCCTCGACAAGATCTCTCATCTCACTTTGATTGGGAATGGGAACGTATCCCTAGACATTGTCCGCATTCTTCTTACGTCCCCTTCAGTCCTACAAAAATACGACGTGCCAGAGCAGGTCCTGGATGTTCTGTCTCAATCAACCGTCAAACATGTTTCTATCATTGGTAGACGAGGTCCTCTTCAAGCTGCCTTCACTAACAAGGAGCTCCGTGAATTGTTGACTCTCCCAGAAGCATCCATGGTCCCGGTTGATCCTTCTCTTTTTGTCTTACCTGAAGGCACTTCTCTTTCTCGCCAGCAACGGCGGACCCTTGAACTCCTGCAGAGAGGTTCACAAAAGGCTCCAGGAACGACGCAAAAATCTTGGTCACTTGAGTTTCACCGCTCTCCCATAGCTCTTACCCCGCCGAGCTCAACTGACATGGCGCGACTTACGCTGGCACATACACGCGTAGATCCTACTACCAGCCGTGCAGTACTTACTGGAGAAAAATCCACCCTTTCGACCTCATTGGTGGTTACTTCCCTTGGATTTCGTGCTGACCCCGAAACCGACTTCTTCGATCCATCTAGCAATCACCTCAGCTCACGTGGAAATCGCCTATGCTTGCTCCATGGAACTGCTATTCCCAACATGTACACGTCCGGATGGGCAGCCCATGGCTCCAAGGGTGTTCTCGCGTCGACGATGATGGATGCCTATGCAGCAGCAGACACCGTAATGTCAGACATTACATCTGGGTCAGATGTACAAATGGCGGCATCTGAAGATCATTCCGCCCAAATCATGTCTGGTCTGGTGCTGAACCCGCAACCGCATCTTGAAAACCCTCCCGAGGAAGTCATGCAAGGGGTCAAAGATGGCATTATCACTCAGTATGAAGACTGGAAGGCAGTCGACGCAGAGGAAATACGAAGAGGCGAAACGCTGGGTAAAGAGCGGGAACGCATGGATTGGGGGGATGCGAAAGCGTTCCTTTCCTCAGGTCACAGCGACAAAGATTCGAAGCTTATTATTTAGATCATATCATGTTAGATGTATATTGCACGGGTAAAAAGCGATATAAGATAGGGTGAGTCTAATACAATCCGACTTATGCAGAATGTGTGGGCTGGGGGGTCATATTTTCTGGCACTAACAGACCCGTTAGCAAGGTCCGGCGGAAGGCTGTGGCAGACAAAATACTTACATTGCGGTAGCTGTGGTCTAGCACCTTCGTTGAAGACACGTGAGAGTAGAACACCAACACCCTCAAAGACACCGAGTAGTACTCCACATGCTACGGCAGATCCCAAGGCGGATTTTGGACCACCTGGCATGGAATATCAGCAAACAGGGAATCAGAGCATTGGCAAGGAAAAACTTACTCCGTAGTGCTAGACAGCCACCAGTCATAAATCCTGAGAGTATGGCGTTCCATGCATCCTCCTTTTGCCGCCAGCCTTTGATAGCACAATCGAAGGTAGAGAACATGCCTCCCCAAACACCAAAGTTTCCACCAGTTACCGGTGCACGAGCTTTTATAGTTGAAACTGCGCCAATGAATCGCTCGCCCTACATACGTGTCATTAATACAGGCCACCGAATGAGCACAAAAAACAGGATACTCTTGGAGAATTACGGGCCCCCTTGATGCCGTGCCAGATTGCACCGCCGACTGCACCCATGGCAAAGGCACCGCCAAAATCACTGAGTACAACCCATGGACTGGAGTATTGTCAGTATAGTGTCTGCCGTGGGATCGTATACGTGCCATGGGTCTCGTGTGTGGTCTGCATGGGACATGCTCGCTGTGTGGAAGACTCGAGAAACTTTTTCTTTGACTCCAGGACACCCCTGCTTACATAATTACTATTTTTCCCCCATGGCAGAGTCGATTCCGGCTGCGTGGATCAGCGACTATCTCATCGACGCAGCTGAGACATACGGAGCGCAGCATTACGATGTCCCCCCTTTCAAAAAAAAGAAACGAGTCCAACTCATCGAAGTAAACAATCTATAGAAGGCGTTTGATGACACTGACTCCTGCCCAGTTTCTAACTTTCCATGAGAATAGCTATGTCTGGGCATGGGCCTCTGACAAGACTCACCGCATACCAATCCGAATATCAAGAGAGGCTGCAGAAGAGTTCAAAGTGTCAGTATACCCCTCAGATACATCGTGTACTGCCCAATAAGATGGTACTTCCGATAGCCAGAACCGTGGCCGAAATATCATCGATCACCGTTTTGCCCCCGTTTTTATCAAGCACTTCCGACCCATTTTTTCCCCTCATCCGCTTGGTGGCACGCTCAAGGGAAACACTCCAACTTCACATATCGCATTGGAGGTTGGCTCTGTAGAACGGATAGGTCCTGGCACACATATATTTGGTGATCCGAAAGACGTAGAGTTAAACTCGCTCGTGCAAGAATGGGTTACGGGCCTCCGTCAGGATGGTGGTGGTGGGTAAGTTCTCCAGGATTTTGATTTGATTTCGTTCGAACACCCTTCTACCTAGAAACGTGCTCAAACTGAGGAAGCAAGAGCAGCCATCAACCGTTCAGCCACTTCCGCGACCGCCTACACCAAACATACTTGAAAAAGTAGTGGAACCGGCCTTGAAGCCAGCCGTAACTAAGCAGATGCCGGACCCCGTACGTCCGCAACGGCCCATTGATTTCAAAAGAGCGTACTCCAAACGGTGGCGAGTAAGCCGTTCGCTATCCAATGAACGTGTATGGGGACTGACATACCTGTAATGGATAGCCATTAGAGATTGATCGATGGAAGTTTGCATATCGAACACCTCAACAAACCGCAGATGGTACGTAGTCCTCATATTATCTCTGCATTCCTTGACGTTTGGCGTGAAGTTTTGGAGTCGGGCCTGCCTGCTTTAGCCAGGAATATTACGGAAGGTAAGATGCCCCCTCTAAAGACCATGGTGTCATTGCATCCATCTTGGCACCAACACTTCACCAGTACCCCACACACCAGAGCCAGAAGCACCAGTAGCTTCCGTATCCCGAGGCACACCGACGGAATGGTCTCCATCTCCACGCAGGAGTCCTGTGCAAGCAAATCCAGAGACACCACTATCTCGCAACCCGGATACAGAAATTCTCCCTTCTTATGATGTTCAACCCGAGGCACCCCCCGAGGAATCTGTGAGACATCCGTCGGATCCACAAAATCACTCCCTACAGCCACTTACGCCTTCTCAGTGCAATAAAACGGCTTCACCGCCACCATCGCCGCCCCAACAAGCCTCTTCTCCACTACCCCCGAGTTCGCCTTTAGCCTTTTCTGGGTCGCTCACCAACTTATGCAAGAATGTCAAACGCAAAGTTCTTCACCCCGGAGTACCACTACTACCTGATCCTAACCATTCTGGTCCCACCCAAATCCTGGTACCTAATTCCGATACGTCTGCAATGATGTCCTCTCAGCCATCTCAGTCACATGTACCACTATTGCCTTCATCGCTCTCCAATGGATTCAAGCCCGGAGAAGCATCAACTCCAAGAAAGACTAGCCCAAATGGTCATCCTGACTCGTCGAGACACGTTTTGCGGATGTCTGCAGAAGTGATATCTGGCCAGCCTGTGCATGGTGTGCATAGTACACCACATACTCTTGAAACTGGGTTAGCAAACAACTCAACTATGCGAGGTGTCGATAGAGGTGTACCGGACAGGGTTAGCACCAGCCATGAAAGTGCGGAACTTTCTGAGGACGATGCAGAGACCAAAGCTGTACTTGAGAAATCCTCCTCTGCTGTTGTGCCCTCTATGACAAACGAAATGGCCGACTCTCAGTTTGCATCGTCATCGCCGTCATCCATGCGTTCTCTGTTTTCTGCGTCCCCAAGCCAGAAACAACCATCCGGTACTACACCAACGCCAAACAAGCCAGGCTCAGCACCGTACAATGGTGGTGCAACGCCAGTACATGACCCTGACACATGGAAGGAACCAAGTTTCATGCGCTCACGAAAAGGAAAGGGTCGCGCTGTAGCACTCGAGGAATTACCAGGCGAAAAGGGTGAACAGAAGCGCAGGCTATCTCACCAAACTACACCGCTTTCAAAAAAGGTGAAAATGGACGAGCAAGTGAACATCGAAGGTCAGGCATCCCCAAGAGCTGTTAAAGCTCCGAACAGGACACTCCAGAAGACGGCCAGCGACAGGGAGGGCTCCTATGTGAGGGAGACACCACGAGCTGATGTACAGCACAGTGAGGTAATTGGAAGTGATCATTTGACCTCGCAATGAACTACAATGCACTTGCAGACTCCTGAAAGCCGCAGGAAACCACCTCGTCTAGCAGGGTTGGCGGTGGACTTTACAAAAATCCCCCATGGTCCAAACCATCGGCGTCCTCGGATGACCTGGGCCAATTTTCGGGCAACATTATTGAGGACAGGGCGGATTAGAACGCTCGGAGAGGAGGTTGAGCAGGACGGGAGTGTTTACCTTGACCAGGATTAAGTCGTCGTGGCTCTTTACCGTTTTTATTTTTATTTTTTTCAGCCCAAGAGTCAAAAAATCATTATCCTGATTTGTTCTTCGTGCAACCCCCTGTTGTACTGCAGAATGCCGATTCGACGTGCATGCCGACCAGTTGTGCCGACGTCGCACTCAAACCTGCACTCGTTGAATTTGATACGCTCACGCTTCGTCACTGCTTACCGATTGACATGCCATCCTCACCGTTCTCAACGTCCTTCTCCGTGCAGACATGACATACACTTGGCCGTTTCCCCCTAACCAAAATAACACAATGTCTTAGCGCTTATCCCTACTCTCTACCCACAGATGACGAACTCGCCTTCTTAACCACAACCGTGACCGCCACGGCCGGGAGACACGACCAACACCCGATGGTCCCGGCGGTTACAACCACCACAACCACCTTGACCATCTCGACAGTGTCGAAAGCACTGTGACTCCACCGTGCAGCCTGCGCACGACAATGTGAACGGCCCCGATCACGATCACCACAATGTTGACCACCACCACCACTCCACCATTCAGAAGGCGTCTCAATAACGTCGACGGCCACTTCCACTCCACATCCCTCACACCACGACAATGACCATGCAACTAGCTGCATGACGTTGATGGCCACGCCCGCACACCTGTACGACAACGACGACCTGTGTAGTCAGCGGCAATTCCACTAACCATCATCATCTGTAACAATGACTACGGCCTGCACGGACAGTGCTACGGCAACGAACTGATGGCGACTTCATGCAGCAAGTGCTGCCAGTGTCAGATGACATTGACCTGGATCTTGGGAGCAGCCAGCGGCACTACGAGGAGGCGATTCGGGCGGTCAACAACTTTGTATTAGGTATATTTCACCGACTACAAGAGTCAGAAAGCAAATGGAATGTGCTGTCTTCTGCATAGCGACTTTGCTTTGAATCCATGCCTCCAATGGATCGGGAAAAAGGTGTTGAGTCACTACACCAAGAAAATCCAGTACCACTGACCAGGGCCCAGATGACAGATGCACAACATCGGGAAGTTGTGGATTCCGAAAACGTTTTGTTGAGAGTGCATGAAAGAGTTTTTGAAAATTAATTGTTTGAAGACAACTTGCGCCATGTAAGTGTGAAGACGCGTGAAAGCGGAAACAAATGAAACAAATCGGATAGTCTACCCCGGTGATGAACGAGGCGTGAGCGCACTTTCTTACAGTGTCCAAAAATATGCAGCGTCGGTTGCCAGGGAACATGTCTAACGACTGATAGAGATAACTAAGT
>Ga0307516_10009915_pt1 | contig 10556 bp, 6 predicted proteins | sample 19_EM_MG_FD_203310 | JGI IMG/M metagenome (GOLD analysis project Ga0307516, IMG submission 203310) | Populus trichocarpa ectomycorrhiza microbial communities from riparian zone in the Pacific Northwest, United States - 19_EM | ecosystem: Host-associated > Plants > Roots > Unclassified | place...
GCTGTGCAAGGTGAGCCAGCAGGTGGGCTATGACACCGAGGCCGACAACGTGCTCACCATCAAGGCGTACGACGCGGCCGGCAACGTCAGCGAGCCGGTCGGCGTCCCGGTGCACGTGGACCGCAAGTTCCCCCGTTACACGGTGTCGCCGGCGCCCAAGTCATCGCTGCGCTCCGGCACGGTGACCGTCAAGCTCAACGACGTGCCGGCCGACGTGACGGAGGTGAAGGTCCTCGACAGCAAGACCGATGCGCTCGTCACCACGCTCACCGCGGCGCCCTGGATCTACACCTGGAACGTGACGAACGACGCGACGCCGCCCGCGTTCCAGGCCGCGGACGGGGTCGGGGATCTCTGGCACGTGAGCACCGACTACATCGTCGACGACGAGTCGCCGGTCATCGACCACGTGGACACCGTCAGCCAGTATCTGCCGAACCGGGCGGACACCGGCACGGGCTGGGTCGGCTCCATGGCCTACCTGGAGTACAAGGTCACCGACGAGTCGCCGATCACCCGGGCCGAATGGTGGGTCAACGGGGTCCTGGCCTCGACCAAGCCGCTCTTCCCCTGGGACGTGCACACCAAACGGCAAGAGGGTCGCCACTGACTACCGCGCCGGCTGGGGCTTCAGCATCAACCCGAAGAAGTACGGCAAGTCGTTCACCGTCCGGCTCCGCGTCTACGACCGGGCGGGCAACAGCAAGCTGACGACCAAGCGGACCTATCGCCGCTAATCCTGCAAGTCACGGCCGTGGCCAGCGGAACGCCGGTCACGGCCGTTCCATGTCCGAAAGACCGGCCCTAGACCAGGATGTTCTCGCAGTTGTAGGTGTAGTCCTGGTCGCCGGGCAGGCATTCGTCGTCGCCGTCGCCGCCGTTGAGCGAGTCGGCCACCTTGTCGTCGTCCGTGCTGCTGACGAGATCGTCGCCGGCGTCGCCGTCGAGGTCGTCCTTACCGCCGCCGCCGTAGAGCGAGTCGTTACCGGCTCCGCCGTTCAGCCTGTCGTTGCCCGGCCGCCCGACGAGCACGTCGTCGCCGTCTCCGCCGGTGATGTTCTCGATGTCGGTGGCCACGGTGTCCCGCTCGCCCTTGGCGCCGTCGTCACCGGTGACGCCGTCCGCGTCCACGGTGACCCCCTTCGTGAAGTACGAGCCGTAGGTCAGCCAGTCGGGCCCATCGCCGCCGGAGTAGTAGTCCGCGCCGACGCCCTCGCCGTTGTCCGCGTTCGCGTAGATGTCGTCCCCGCCGGGACCGCCGTACACCCGGTCGTCACCGTCGTTGGCGGTCAGCTGGTCCAGGCCTTTGCCGCCGGAGAGGGTGTCGTTGCCGGCGCTGCCGTCGAGGTAGTCGTCGCCGTCATCGCCCCAGATGGAGTCGTTGCCGGCCTCGCCGATCAGCCAGTCCCGCGCGGCGCCGCCGTGAATGCGGTCGTTGCCGGCGGCACCGAAGATCTCGTCCTTGCCGCCCTCGCCGTAGATGTAATCCACCGACGGGCCGCCCCAGATGGTGTCCTTCGCGGCGCCACCGTAGATCGTGTTGGAGCCGGTCCAGCCCCAGATGTGGTCCTCGCCGCCCCCGCCGTAGATCCGGTCGGCGCCGGTCCAGCCGTGCAGCTGGTCGGCGCCCGAACCACCGACGACCAGGTCGTTGGCGGTGCCGCCGTCCGCGTACATCGGAATGCTGGTCTTGTTCCGGATCTCGTCGGCCCTGTCGTACGTGTAGACCAGCACCTGGGTCGGCGCCTTGCCGGTCGTGCATTTGACCTTGGTCTTGTCGCCCTTGACGGCCTTGCAGCCCTTGCCCGCCTTGATCGCGACCCGGTCGTCGATCGTGATCGTATTCCGCGTCCGGGTCACGACGACCCGGTTCTGCTTGCCGTTCGCGGCCTTGAACCGCACCTTCGTCGGCGCCACGACCGAGGCCACCCCGGTGGCGGCGGCCTGCGCGGGCGTGGCGAGCGCCCCGGCGGAGACGGTGGTGAGGAGGGTCAGTGCGACCCTGGGCAGCCAAACGAAACGAGCCATTGTGGATCCTCCCCGGCTCCGACGGCGAGATGCCGCGCGGTGCCAGGATCGTAAGGTCCACCGACAAGACGCGCTGCCCCGTGCCTGGCAGACGGCAGCAGCGGGCGCACCGATTAGGTTTCCGCGCCGCACCCGTCAGTACGTATGAGATCGACTCACGAGAGGCTGACATGATGCGGAAACTGACCTTCGGCATGAACGTGACCCTGGACGGCTACATCGCCGCGCCCGGCGACGACCTCGGCTGGAGTGGGGGTGACGGACCGGACTCGTCGCCGAGCGACGAGCTGTTCCAGTGGTGGTCCGACCGGGTGGCGGCGACAGGCCTGGCGCTGTATGGGCGCAAGCTGTGGGAGGTGATGAGTTCCGACTGGCCGACCGCCGACCAGCAGCCCGGCGCAACACCAGCGGTGGTCGAGTACGCCCGCCGCTGGCGGGACATGCCGAAGGTGGTGTTCTCCTCGACGATCGACAAGGTTGACTGGAACACCCGCCTGGTCACCGGCGACGCGGTCGCCGAGATCACCCGGCTCAAGGCCGAGGACGCGGGCCCGATGGACATCTGCGGCGCGACGCTCGCCGGGGCGGCCATGCGTGCCGGGCTGATCGACGAATACGTGCTGGTCACCGCGCCGGTCTTGGTGGGCGGCGGCACGCCGTTCTTCACCGCGCTGGACAGGTGGGTGAACCTGAACCTGGTGGAGACGCGGACATTTCCCGGCGGCGTCCTGCTGACCCGATACGAGACGAGGCGATGAGCACGGGCCCGTGTGTGATCACAGTGTCGGTGGCAGGTCCAGCCATGGTTTGCCGGCGGCGTCGAATCCGGTGAGCTCGGCGATCTTCCCGTCGACGATGTGCAGGACCGCGATGGCGAACAGCCGGTACTCCGGGTCGTCGGGGGTGCGGAGGTACAGCGCGGCGGCAGGCATGCGGTTGACCATCGTGGTGATACCGCGCCAGTCGTCGTGGCCGCGCTGGAAGAGCCCACCGGAGACCCAGCCGTCCACCGCGTCCTTGGCCGTGGTGACCGAGGTGCCCGCCTCAGGCAGCATCACGAAGCGCAGGTCGTCGCGCAGCAGGGAGGTCAGCCCGTCGAGGTCGTTGCGCTCATGGGCGTCGATATACAACTTCACCGCGCCGCGCTCGTCATTCGACAGCTCGTGGGTGGTGGGTCTCCGCCAGTCGAGGCGGCGGTCGGGCAGTTGCGCGCGCATCGTCACACGGGCCCGCTGCAGTGCGCTGGTCACCGATGCGACGGTCAGCTCAAGGGCGTCGGCGGCCTTCGCCGCCGGCCAGCCGAGGACGTCGCGCAGGATGAACACCGCCCGCTGCCGCGGCGGCAGGTGCTGGACGGCGGCGATGAACGCCAGCTCGATCGTTTCCCGGGCCACCACCGATTCCTGCGGGTCCTCGGGGAGCATCCGGTCGGGGTACGGCTGCAGGTACAGCACCTCGGAGCCGACGCCCACGAGCTCGGACGGTACGGGTGTGCGGTCGTTGCGCTTCTCCAGGAAGTCGAGGCAGGCGTTCGTCGCGATCCGGTACAGCCAGGTCCGCAGGGCCGCGTGGCCCTTGAACGACGCCCGCTTGTCCCAAGCTCGCAGGAACGTCTCCTGCGTCATGTCCTGGGCGTCCTCGTAGTTCGCGAGCATCCGGTAGCAGTGCACCCGAAGCTCACGCCGGTGGCGCTCCGTCAGGAGCGCAAACCGCGCCGTGTCGTCTGAGCCGGCCGCCGCGATGAACGCGGCCTCGTCGGCGCCCAGCAGGCTGGCATCGGTCATGGTCAGCAATCCTTCCACCAACGGGTCAGGTTGTTGTCTATCCGGTTGCCTTCCATTGATAGATCTGGATACCTTGTGCCGAGTTGGCGGCTGGAGCGCGGGGGCATCCAGATCGATCTTCATGCACTGTTCACCCCCTCGTGTGCCGCGGAGGAACCGGGGAGGAAAAGTGCGTAAACGCAGAGCAATCACTGGTGCCGCGCTGTCTGCGGCGACGATGACGGCGACCGTGTTCGCGGCCGGCGTCGCTTCCGGGGCGCCACCGGGCGCGAGCGCGGTGCCCGAATGTGACCTGCCGCAGGACTGGTCGAGCTGCGTACAGGTGGTCGCGAAGCTGGACCGGGCGCCGGCCGTCGGGGCGACCGCGAGGCTCACGATCGAGGTACGCGCGGTCGTCGACGTGGACGACGCGCGGATCGAGGCCGACCTGCCGTCCGCAGTGGACTGGCAGGCCAGGCCGGCCGGCTGGAAGCTGGAGAACCTCGGACCGCTGCTGCCCGAGGACGGCGCCGGCGTCCGGCGCGCGTCGCGGGTGGTGGACCTCCGGGCCGGGAAGACGCTTCGGTACGAGGCGAAGGTGCGCGGTGCCGCGGCGGCCTCCACGTCCATCCGGGCCCGGGTGACCGGGCCGTCCGCCGCGCCGCTGGACGACGACGAGAATCTGGTGCTGCTCAGCGTCGGCGCGACCGCCGCCGACTCCTATCTGGGCGTGGACGCCGCGCGCAACTCGAAGGCGCTGGAGACGCTGCCGGAGTCCGTGCCGCTCGTGCCGTCCTCGCCGCACCTGAAGTTCCAGGCGGTGTCGGAGGAAGGGCTGCCGAAGCCGCACAGCGACGACCCGGCGCCGAGCGGGCCCACCGCCCAGGCGATCTCCTGCGTCACCGGCACGGTCGGCTATGAGGCGCCGGCCGGCACCGGGCATCCGTCGCCCAACATCCAGGTGCAGGCGTGGGACTACGACACGATCGGCGACGACCTGCTCGACGTGGCGCTCACCGATGACACCGGGGGCTTCGAGCTCTGCTTCGAAAACGGCACCGACGTGTCGGGCGGGCAGGACGTCTACGTCAAGGTGGTCGCCGAGAACGGCCTGTGGCGGGTCAGCGACGAAGGCTTCCTCGGGCGCGACGTCTACGACTTCAACTCGGCGCGTCGTGACAACACGCCGGACGGCCGGACCGTGAACTACGGCCGGCTGGCGCCGGGCGATCAGGCGCTGCATCGCGTGCTGCACGCGTTCGACATGGCGAACGACGCCCAGGAGTGGACACCCGGCGAGTGCTGGGACGCCCGCGACCCGGACGACTGCCGCCGGATGGAGATCGTCTACCCGGACGAGGACTCGAACGACAACAGCCGCTTCACCATCGATGACAACACCGTGCGGCTGGAGCCGGGCACGCCGGACGACCGTACCGACACGGTGCACGAGTACGGCCACGCCGTGATGGACGACCTCTACGACGACAACGACTCCGACGACAACACCTACCCGTCGGCCCCCAACTGCAGCCCGCACGCCATGGACACCAGGAGCTCCCCGGGTTGCGCCTGGGTCGAGGGGTTCGCGAACTGGTACCCGATGGCGATCTACAACGAGGACCTCTACCGCGGCTGGCACGTCGAGGACACCCACGACTACGACACCGGGGACGACACCGAGGGCCGGGTCACCGGATCGCTCTGGGACCTGATCGACCCGCCGGGCGAGGGCTGGGACAACTGGCAGGAGACCGGGCAGGGCGCCATCTGGGACACCATGCTGGACCGGCGGTCCAACACGTTCCACGAGTTCTGGACCAACCGCGGTCTGGAGGGGCACAACGTCGGCGACGGTCCGGCCGGTGCGCTGTTCCAGAACGGGATCGACTACGACTTCCGGTTCGGGCTCAGCGACGGTACGGCGCTGACCCGGCCCACCCCGGAGACGCCGCACAACTACCGCTACGAAACCACGTTCGCGTTCTGGTCCGTGGTGGCGTTGCGGCCGCCGGCGAACGTCGACTACGACCTGGCCATCTACGACGACGCGGCGCTGCAGCAGCGGCTGGCCGGCAGCCTGCTCACCGGCGACACCATCGACTTCGTCGCGGTGGACAGTGGCCGGCGCCCTCTGGGCGACTACTACCCGCAGGTCACTCGGCCCGCGGGCTCGACCGGCACCGGCGACTACCGCATCGAACTGGCCGCCACCAGCCGGCTCCTGGTCGGCAGCCCCACGCAGGCCATGACGGCGCCGAACGACGTCGTCGCGGTCTGGGACTACTGCCCGAGCGCCGCCGGGAGCGCGACCATCACGGTGACACCCTCGGACGCGAGTCAGGACGCCGAGTTGTTCCTGCTGAGCTCGGCTGCGGCCAACCCCGGGAGCTGGGTGATCGGCCGTTCGGGTGCCGCCGCGGAGTCCGTCGGCAACGGTCCCGGCCAGCCCGAGTCGATCACGTTCAACCAGCAGGCCGGCTGCTACGGCGTCGTCCTGATCAACAGGGCCGGGTCGGGGACGTACACCCTGACCCAGTCCTGAGCACGGTGTACCTGGCATGGCCCGGGATGTTTCCCGGGCCATGCCCGCGCCGCCCGCGGCGGAACCCCGCGGCGTCGCGAACCGTCCGATTCGGCATGCGGATGATGGCGCCTGTCATAGTGCTGCTCGCCGGGACGGCCGCGTGCGGCGGCCGGGCGGCGCCGGATGATCTTCCGTCCGACCCTGCCGCCCTGGTGCTCCAGGTGGAGGAGCTGCACAGCAGCCCCCGGCCCTGGGAGCGGGGTCAGGTGCCGCGGTTCTCGCTCTACGGTGGCGGGCGGGTCATCGCCGCGTCCGGCGGGAGCGCCGCCCTGCGCTCCGCCCGGGAATACCAGCTGTCCCCGGACGACTATCGGGAGCTGGTCGAGCGCGCCTACGACACCCGCCTCGACCGGGCCGAGGAGCTCGCCAACGAGTCGGAGACCGACGCGTCGCTCCTGGTCATCACGCTGAGCACGCCGGACGGCGTGCGGACCACCCGGGTCACCGCGCCCGACGCCGGCGGCGGCGACCGCGATCGGATCCAAGATTTTGTACGCGCGCTGCCCGCCGCGCCCGCGGATGCGGCAGCCTACCGGCCGTCGGCGATCGCGTTGCTCGCCACCGGCGGGGTGGGGTCCGACGCGGCCGTGCGGCCCTGGCCGTCGGGCCGGCTCGACCAGGGGGTCCGCACCCGGCAGGGTTTGTGCACGGTGGCGGGCGAGGCCGGCCCGATCGAGGGGGTACGGCAGGAGGAGTCCCGGTGGAGCAGCGGGGGCCGGGTGTTCGCGGTGGTGGGCCGCCCGCTGCTGCCGGAGGAGCACGGCTGCCCGGACGTCGACCTGTAGGCCGGGCAGCCCGCGAGGATGCCCGGCCTTCGGCTACTTCCTCAGGCGATGCCGTACGCGCGGTAGATCGTCACGTCCGTGTAGCCGCCGCTCTTGTACGTGGCCCGGGCCCGCAGCGATACCGCGCCCGAAGCCGGGTTGGGCACAACCGCGGTCCACACGCCCTTGACCTTCTTGACCTTCACCGTGCGCCACGTCTTGCCGCCGTCCGCGGACATCTTGACGCCAAGCGACTTGAACTTCGGATTCTTACCGCGCTTGGCGTCCGGGTCCTGGCTGTAGCGGTTCAGCTTCAGCGCCACGTTGGTCGTGCTGCCGCCCTTGGCCTTGTTCCAGTTGTTCAGCCCGGCCGGGATCATCGTCACCGAGTTGACCTCGGCGAGCGCGTTGCTGTTGGGCTTGGTGTAGAAGCGGTAGCTGACCACGCTCTTGGTGGACAGCATGCCGGCCGGGTACTTGATCTCCGGGTAGTACCGGATGGCCGTATTGGTCAGCGTGTACCAGCCGGCCTTCTTCACCTTGTAGTCGAGGACCGTCATGTCGGGCTCCCAGCCCCGGTCCTTCTTCCTCTTGACCGTCTTGCCCTTGTAGACCAGGGTCGCGGTCGCCTTGTCACCGCCCTCGCCGCCGCTGTCGTTGCGGGTGAAGTACGGGTCGGTGAACATCTCGTTCATCAGGAACGAGACCCGGCCGTAGAGTGTGATCGGCAGCTGGGTGCTCGGACCCCAGGCGGCGTTGTAGAAGCGCACCGCGTACTTCTTGCCCGCCGCGATCTTGCGCTCCGCGAAGTACGAGCCGATGTTCCAGGTCTCGCCGTTCTTGGTGGTCGCCGACGTGCCCGACCGGACGTGCCAGGAACCGGTGGACAGCCGCAGGTTCACGCGGGTCGGCTGGTCGGCGGTCCACAGGCCGCTGTACATGTCGTCCGCGCATCCGCGCTTGATCGGCTGCACGGCGACGTCGGTGTAGTTCGAGCCCTCCGGGCCGAAGCGCGAAACGACCGAGACGGTGCCGAGCGACGAGCGCTTCACCGTACGGCGGGGTGTCGTCGGCACGCCGGTGGTCTGGTGCACCACCGCGTACGCGTCGCCCAGGCCCAAGCTGTCACTCCACGTGCCGAGGGCCGCGAAGGCGATCTTCTTGGAGGTGGTCGGGATGGCGTACAGCTCGTCGCCGTAAGCCTCGACGTCGTAGCTCGCCCCGCTGGTCTTGGCGCAGACCCGGGCGCTGAGGTTGCGGGACAGGCCGGCCGGCGCCGGGCTCACCGCGAGGTTGACCCGCCGGCCCTGGCGGGCGTCGACGGTCAGCTTGGCGGACCCGGACACCTTGACCGTGCGGCCGCCGAGCGTGGTCGTGTTGCCAGTGGCGATCGAGGTGAGCACGGCGTAGCTGCCCTTGGGCAGCTTCTTCTTCTTGTTGCTGCGGGCGGTGTACCGCGAGCCGCTGGAGAGGTTGACCACGGTGGCCGAGACAGACACCTTGGCACCGGAGCGGTTCAGCACGGTGAGGGTGAGGGTGTTGGTCGCCGCGACGGCAGCGCCGCCGGTGCTCAGCACCAGGGCCGGGATCACGGCGGAGGCGGCCAGATATTGCCCGAGACGGGCACGACTGAAGAACGAGAACATCGGGTTGTCCCCTTGCTGGGAGGGGCGACGCGGGCAGCATGTCCGGCCCGACATCGAGAAGAGATGATGCGAAACTGTCGGAGATCATGCCACAGAGCGGCAAGGCCCGCGGCCCGCTTACAACGTCAGCAGCAGCAGCAAGGGCGCGGCAGCCGCCCAGGCCTGCGGTGAGCAGGAGTGCGGGTAGGGCACCGGGCCGCTCCCAGGCTCGCGGGCCAGGCCGGTCATCACCTCGGGCAGCCGGCCGGCGCCGAAGGACGCCGCGGCGAGCAGCCCGTCGGCGATGCGCGCCGCCTCGGCGCGGCGCCCGGCGGCGGCCAGGCCGGCCACCGCGATCGCCGTGTCGTGCGGCCACACCCCGCCCCGGTGGTAGGACATCGGATGGTACGGGGCCTGCCCCGCGGCCAGCGTCCGCACGCCCCAGCCGGAGAAGAAGTCGTCGCGTGCCAGCCGATCGGCCACCGTGCCCGCCCAGTCATCGGCGAGCAGCCCGCACCACAGCAGGTGTCCCGCGTTCGACGCCGCCGCGTCGACCGCCGTGCCCGTCCCGTCGAGGGCCAGCGCCACGAAGCCGTCCGGCAGCCGGAAGTCGGATGCGAACCGGTCGCGCAGATCGGCCGCGGTCGCGGTGAGCGCCGCCGACCACGCCGGGTCGCCCCACACCCGGGTGGCGAGCCTCGCAGTGCCCAACAGCGCGCGGTAGGCGTACCCCTGTGCCTCCGCGACCGCGACCGGCCCGGCCGCCGGGGTGCCGTCTCGGAAGACGATGGAGTTCGCGGAGTCCTTCCAGCAGTGGTGCACCAGACCCGGCAGGTCGGTGCGGTACCGCAGGTAGCCCGTCGCCAGCCCGCCCGGCCCGAGCATCCAGCCCACCGCGGCCCGCGCGGCCCCCTCCAGCGCCTTGGCCGGCTGGTCGTCGCCGGTCACCTCGTGGTGGGCGGCGAGCAGCATGAGGAACAGCGGGGTCGCGTCGACCGAGCCGTAGTAGCGCGCGTATGGCACCTCGCCGGTCGTGGCGAGCTCGCCGCTACGCAGCTCGTGGATCACCTTGCCCGGCTCCTCCGCCCGGGACTCGTCGACCGTGCCGCCCTGGGTGGCGGCCAGCACCCGCAGCGTGCCGGCAGCCAGCTCCGGCCGGTGGGACAGGGCGAACAGCGAGGCCAGCAGGCTGTCGCGGCCGAAGACCGTGAGAAACCACGGCGCGCCGGCGGCCGGCACGACGGCCCCCGGCACTCCGGGCGCCGGCATCCGGAGAGCGTCGAGGTCGGCAAGACCCTGCCGTACGCACCGAGCAAGGTCGTCGCGTGCCACGGTGGGAACGCGTCCAATGTGGGCAGTGGAATCGTCGGCAGCCTCGGCGACCGGCGACGCCGATGCGATGACCTGCAGCGTCACCGACCCCCGTGGTGGCAACGAGACTGTCCACTGGATACCGTCGGCGGCCAGCCGGGCAGCCGGCGAGGCGCGGACCGTTGTCGCTCGGATGAACCCGCGCCGGGCGTACGAGTAGACCAGCCGGTCGCCGACCACCTCGGCGTGGCGGACCGCGTCGGATTTGTCGAAGGTGTTCGCCGAGCGCAGCTCGAACTGGTCGGCGAAGTCGGCCGTCACCTCGTAGCCCACCCAGACGGTCTGCGCGGTGGCGACGAAGCTGGTCAGCTCCAGCGACTCGACCAAGCGGCCGGGCCGCACCCGCCGGCGCCGGACCATCGCGTACGGCGGGTCGTCGTGGCGAGCGGTCTCCGGTGCGTACACCGTCGAATCGGGG
>Ga0307516_10009917_pt1 | contig 10554 bp, 3 predicted proteins | sample 19_EM_MG_FD_203310 | JGI IMG/M metagenome (GOLD analysis project Ga0307516, IMG submission 203310) | Populus trichocarpa ectomycorrhiza microbial communities from riparian zone in the Pacific Northwest, United States - 19_EM | ecosystem: Host-associated > Plants > Roots > Unclassified | place...
AAAAGTATTAATATTAAAAATATTATCTTTTGTGTTATAAATATTATTATTTTTATAATAATTAATATTATTAATAAAATAATTACTAAATTAGAAAAAAATATTCTTAATATTGAAAAATAACCATAGATTTGATTTGAAAGGTAAAATTAAAAAGTACGACTACTATTATTATTATTGTCATCATTAATAAATTTTAAAAAACAGTTATTACTATCGAAGAAAAACCATGTGGCGCTTGGGCTAATGCCTGTGTGCTAGGGAGACCCAGCGCACACGTGGTGCTTGGGCTGCCTGCTTGTGTGCTGGCAGACCAAGCGCACACGTGGCACTTGGACTCCTGCCTCAATACTGGACACACTTCAAGCGCACACATGGTACTTGAGCTGTGCCAAGACCTAACTATCCTTGGGTCCTGCTTTCTGCAGAACCCAAAATAGCCTTGAGTCATTTGCTATACAAGATCCAAAATAAACTTGATCCTGTATGTGTAGAATCCAAATAGCCTTGAGTCCTGCCAGTATCATGATCCAGTTTTTTTATAAAAATAAAAAATTAACCCGTGACAGATCACCTAGTTAGCATAAACTAATTGTAGTGTCAATACGGGTTGATAAAATAATGGCTGCAATTGCTGTTGTTATTAAGATTAAAAGTTAGCCGCATGAGTTTTTTGTCTCCTGCAGTTGATATTGCAAGTTTGCCAATATTGCTGCTGCGTCTTGGATTTTTGTTCTTCATCAAACTTATAAGTTTTTTGGTTTCTGGTGGGATTTATGATTGCTGGTTTAGGAAGGATTCTAGTTTCTTGATCTGATCAAGGTGTCCTAATTTACTTCGGACAAGGTTATGATCATGAACATACGGGAAAAAAGAAACTACGTGCAAGGACGAGGTATTTTAAGCTTAATAGAATATTTGTTTTTATATTTTAAAAATGTTTTTGAAAAGAATTAATTTTTATTTATTTAAATTAATATTGTTTTAATATTTTTAAATATTTTTAATATATTTTAAAATAAAAATCACTTTAAAAAAATAACAGAATCTAGAACCCTTACTGAATATCTGTCTTAAACGGCAACAGCTGCGCAAGCATTTTCGAACTAGCGCTCTTACCAGCTAATATTTAATTAAACCATTACGGGTAAAATTAAAACTTTACTGCAAGGGTGATATTGTAAATTTAAAACTCACGTGGTGGAGGTGGAACAGTGGTTGATATGAAGTTTGTGCCTCCTCCTTCCCTTCTCTCATCTAAAGTGAAAAGACCAAAACGCCGCTCGGCAAAACTGTTTTACGAAATTAAAGCACACGCGTACGACTGAGATAAATTTAACCGTGAATGCAGATGTAGCCCATTTCTAATTCCCTTTCACGGGAAATAATCGAGTGCTCCTCAGACACAAACACCAAAAACTCCCCTCCCCCTCAACTCGATAAATAAATTTTACTACTACTATTATTATTTTTTTCAATTTTCATCGCCGATTAATTCAGCGGACCGCAAGTCAACGTTCCGGTCAGATTGCCGACCATCGTAAAATTTTAAGGTTGTCAAAAACTTCAATCTCGCTTTTTTTAGGGTTAGGTTATCTTATCTAATTGGGGTTTTCATATCTGTGACTGAGAACTTGAAGCGACTTTTTTTGTCATTTTTTTTTTATTTTATGCTAAAAGGTTGAAGATGATCTGTTGAGGAAAGAAGAGTAAAAATTCGGAGAGGCACAGGAAAATGGTATGTATAGTAATTCTTGTGTATTACTCCCCACTCGCATAAAAATGGGGCCCTTTAGTAGTTATCATCGTGATGCTTCGAGTAGAGGAACATGAAAGTGGAAGTACTGAATAGTTTCCCTGTATTTGTAGATGAATTGTTAGCATGCATGCATGCAATGCTAGTAGTAGTGCTTAGCAGTGTAAAGATTTTGTGTTTTTTATCAACTGCAATTTTATCAAGTTTAGAGTATAGAGGTTTGCATACATGTGTTGCTTTATCAGATCAATTGCTTGCTTTATGATGCTCCAAATAGAAACAAATGAGTTGCTAAATTTGCTCTTCCCCTAGAGTTATTTGTTGTCATTGCTGTCACCCTGTCTTCCACTTTGTGAAAAAAATGAAATTGTTGATGATTTCATGTTTCTCAGGAGTAATTTTTTTATTTTATTTTTTTGTAAATTTTTTCGAGGGACAAAATTCCCGAATTGTGTGTGGAGTTTTATGGTTGTTAGTCAAAGACAATGATATGGATACTCTTGAGAGTTGTAAAGATATGTTGGGATAATATTTTGGTGCTGAATATGAATTTCTTTTCCTCTTGGAATAATTTTCCCATTGTGGGTTTACCAGAACAAGGGATTTTGGATGTCAAAGGGTACAGATGGAGATCCAGCATTTGAGAATCCTCCTAGGCTTGAATCTAAACGATCTCATCAGTGGTTTATAGATGATACTGAGCCTGAGTTGTTCCCTAACAAGAAGCAAGCAGTGCAAACTCCAAACAGCACCACAACTTCTGGAATTCCCAGTGCAAATTCTCCTTCTTGGCATAACACCTCTGGTTTTCAGTCTGTCCCAAACCAATTTATTCATCGTTTATTTGGGGCTGAAACTGCAAGATCTGTCAATTTTGCTGAAAGGAATTTATATCCTGCTGGAACAGTTGAATCAAATGCATCTGAAGCCTGCCTTAACTACGGTGGTATTAGAAAAGTCAAAATAAATCAGGTTAAGGACTTCGACAGTGGTGTGCATGCTCCAAAGGGACATGGTTTCACAATTGAAAGTGACAGTAACAATTCTACAGGCCAGGCCTTCCAGAGGGAAAGCCAAAGTAGCTTTATATCAACGGGACATGCATTTGATAAAGAAGATAACAGTGTCACAATGATGGGTCACACCTACAATGGAGAAGATGTCCATGTTGGTCCAACAAGTTCCACTTACATCAAAGTTGATGATAGTGCTATTCCAATAAGCGATGCATATAGCAAGGAAGACACCAATTTATTATCTTTTGGGGGATTTGATGATGCACATGATATTATACCTGTTGATAGGCCACTCAGCAGCTATGACCACTCTTATGATCAATCTTCTGTTCGAACACGAGAAGCAGTTGATGAAAAGGAGCTGAGGGCTACAACTGCCAAGGCAGTTGCAAGCAATACGCAGGCGACTAAATCCAGAACTGAACCTGTTTCCAAAAACAGACCAGAGTTGAAAACTACCAGAAAAGAAGCTCCAAACAGCTTTCCTTCAAATGTCAGAAGTTTGATATCAACTGGTATGCTTGATGGGGTCCCTGTAAAGTATGTTTCCTTGTCACGCGAGGTAAATCTTTTTTAAATTTGGCCCCTTTTCCTGACAAAGAAACTGCTCCATTTCTTTCTGTTGTATTTTCAATCTAGTGACCTTGTTGTACTCTGCATTGAACAAGGAGCTTCGTGGCATTATAAAAGGTTCTGGCTATCTTTGTGGGTGCCAATCATGTAATTATTCCAAGGTAAGCTTCTTATTGGCTATAGTCTTTGCCTGGATGAATTTTTTCAAACACCACTGAACTGCTTTATAATTTGGGTGTCAGGTGCTCAATGCTTATGAGTTTGAACGTCATGCTGGTTGCAAGACAAAACACCCGAACAATCATATATATTTTGAAAATGGAAAAACTATCTATCAGATAGTACAAGAATTAAGGAGCACTCCTGAGAGCATGTTATTTGACGTGATTCAAACTGTTTTTGGCGCACCTATTAATCAGAAATCCTTCCGCATCTGGAAAGGTAAGGGGTATATTTGTTTGACTCTTTGCCTTTTGTATGTTTAGAATTCTTTAAAGACTTGAACACTCTTACTAATTGTGCATGCAAGCGCGCTTGTAAAATATGATTATCCATTTATTTATGGTGTTTCTGAGGAACTTTTGAGGCAGTCATCCCCTACTAGATATTTGCATGAAATAACTTTCTCAATCTATCTCTTGATTGCAAGTGCAAGGCTTTTAGCATTGCTGTAGTTGAGAACCAGGACCCATGGTGCAAAGTGCAACCACACTTTTGCTGTGGAATTTTAGTTCTTACTCTGTTTTCTTAGAAATAGAAGGCGGGAGAGTAAAAAACTTTGAGGCATTTTGCATTCAATAATTTTGCTAACACTTGCATTCTAACTCCTATTTTCACCTCTCCCGCGTTTCCTCAGAATCGTTCCAAGCTGCAACTCGTGAGCTCCAGCGTATCTATGGGAAGGAAGAACTAAATCTGTAAAGCATTATTTTGCTTGAAGTGTAAAATAGAACAGCCTTTTTCTTTGCATTGAAACTAGCATGACTGTAGAGAATTATGCAGCAAGGAATGCCTTGCAGAGAAAGTTCAAGCGATGCTTTCTGTTAATATGATGCAGAACTAATTCATATAAAACTTGGCATGTTGATTATGAATCAGTGAGACGAGGTGCTCATGCACAGTGTGATTAAGAAACCAAATGAAGATGAGACATGTTTTAATATAATTAGTTCTGGCAAATAGGGTTTTTTTTAGTGTATTCCTATAAAGTGAATTTTGTTTTTAATAATTAACAATATCATAAAAAAATAAATTGAAAAACTAAGCTGGATATATATATATAAAGCTGAAGAAGGATGAAATTAAAAAAATAAAATTCTCAATTTAAAAAAACTGAGAAACAACTTGAAGCTTTTCCAACAGCCAACAACTCACGTTGCGTTTCCTTACTGCTGCCATTAACCGATAAAGTTTTCCACGGTGCTGGACTCTAATTTCTACATTTCTCAGATAAGAATTCTCCCGAGTGTTTCTTTTTCAAGCAATCAAGACTGACGTTAATCCTGGTCTTCTGTTGTTGATGGTATTATTATTATTATTATTATTATTATCTAGAATTAAGTTTTTGGAGCCTTCACCCAGAAGGGTCTGATGACAACGCCAGAAACTCAAACGGGCACCAGATCCATCTTGAACGCATATGCTGGAATCCATTCGCAATTGTACTTTTACATCATTAACAAACTAACCAAAGCTACTACAAATCTGATGTGAGGAAGAAAAGCGCACACAAAAAAAAAGAGAGAGAAGAAAAGGTGAGAAAAACAAAGAAGAAAAAAGCATTGCCACACGAGAACCACAAATAATATTCTATAATGATAAACTGCAATATCATATGCTAAAACAAGATTGAAAAGAATGGCCATAAGATAAATTACGAGCCCCCCTTTTCCGTCATCAGAATTAGTCCTCGTCCTTCTCTTTCCCTTTACTTTTTCAACAAAAGTGTCACCGGTAACTCATGCTCCCACTAGGAAATCACTTGCATTTAAGAACCACAGCAAGAAGATTTCTGGGCAGCTTGACCACCTCCGCCTGCCTGGTCTGTTGGAGTGATCTTCAACGTAGTAGGCTGCAATACACAACCCAAGCAAAATGCTCAAACACTTAAAGAGCGTTCTCACAAAGACGTTCCTCACTCTTTTCAACTTCAAAATAGTAGTTCATAAAATTCAAATACCTCAGCCCTTGTGTCGGTGTCAGCAAGCCTTTGCTTTATATCCCTTGCTATTGAAAAGAAAACTTGCTCCACGTTTAGATTTGTCTTTGCACTCTGTAATACACATATTTTTCAATAAATACCAACGCTAGTTCAATTAGCTTCAAGTTCTGCAAGTTTTACTTACAGTTTCAAAGAATTTGATCCCATATTCATCAGCAAGTGCTTGGCCCTTGGATGTTGGCACAGCCTAAAAGAAACGAAATAATAAGGATTATGAATCACAGAGTGATTCACATTTTGAAGAGCATCCATGCCCAAGTGAGGGAAACAGAGAGATGAATTGCTAGAACTATGAAGTATAAACTACGGCAATTTCATTTTTTCCTGTCATGGATATGCCCAGTGAAAAAAAAAATTCTCAGTGTGCTAAAATCTATGGATCAATAACAGCCCTGCTAGTGGAACTAAGATACAATCAAGCAAGCAGGACTTGTGAAATGGCAATCAAAAGCAATTTCACAAATGGTATTAGTTGATTAAGGAACTGCCTAACATACCCGTTTGCTTTCATCCATGTCAGCCTTGTTCCCTACCAATATCTTGTTAACATTATCAGAAGCATGTTGCTCGATGTTGCGAATCCAATTCCTAATGTCTGAAAATGGTGATAAAGCCTGGTTAATGAGAACACAGTCGAAAACGGAAAAGGTGAAATATGAAAGGAAACAGTTTGGTAAAATAAAAAATCAAAGCAGCTTCCCTACTAATACAGTGTCACCAAAAAAATAGCCAACACGTGTGAGAAGGTGCTAGTAGAGATGTAGGGAAATCCAAACAACACATTCAGAGAAGCAAGATTTGTTCCGCATAAAATCTACTAAGTGAGTTAGCAATCTGAAGATTTGATCAAATGAGAACATAAAAAACTTACTGTTGAAAGATGATTCATCGGTGACATCATACACCAGCAAAATACCCATAGCTCCGCGATAGTAAGCTGAAATGGAATAAGTTTCCAGACTTCACAAATACTGTCTCCCTTTCTATCACTGAAATATCAGTACCTAAAATAAATAAATAAAACATACCAGTTGTGATTGTTCGAAACCGCTCCTGACCAGCTGTATCCCAAATTTGAAGCTTAATCCTTTTGCCATCAAGCTCAATGGTTCTTATCTTAAAGTCAATACTGCATGATGGAGAATAAACTTGGGGAAGTCAGAGAATTTCTTCAAGATAGAGAAACCAGATAATGCAGTTGAAGTCCAGAACGCAAGGAATACACACCCAATGGTGGTGATAAAACTAGTAGTGAAGGAACCATCAGAGAAACGCAAAAGAAGGCAACTCTTGCCCACACCTGTGACGGCAAACAACAAAAGAACAATCAAATCTCAAGCACAATATTAGTTGCAGAATAAATTTAAACTTTAGCAGTTATGCAAATCTAGTGAAGGATGTAACATTTCCCACCCACCCCCACCCACTCCAAAAAAAACAAAAAAAAGACAAGCATAATGACATCAATTAAATCACAAGAATAAAGAAACATGGGATAAAGTAGGCAACATGTTTAGATCTATATCCTTTCTTCGGATGTTTATGGGAAGGGGAGGTAGACAAAGAGCTTAACTGCCGACAATCTATTTAGGCAGCAAGCATGTTCTCTCCCTCCTCCTACATGGTACCGAATCCTGACAGATACAACATCATGTCAGATTGAATGTTACTGTCTCTCCTCTATCAGGGATTCCAATTTACATGAGAAAAACTAAAAAATCTGCCACACCACAGGTCAACTTTGCATCAAGTGGAAGCATACATTAAGAAATTGGAAAGGAAAAAAAAAAAAGAGGAAAGAAAACTAAGAGAAATGGGTTGCAGGGATTGAAACTATAAGATCCTTAGAAAAGAAAACAAGAAGATAAAAGAGCCATACCGCTATCGCCAATCAAGAGAAGCTTAATGAGATAATCATAATCGGCTCGAGCTCTAGCGGGAGGAGCAGCCATTGAAAGCGGAAAAAATCCGAAAAAAATATAAGCCCTCTCTGCACAACAAAAACAAAAAGAAAAAAAAGAAGAATCAGTAGGTACCAAATCAATAAACAAAAAGGAATGAGAGTAGATCTAAGCATTTCAAGAAAGAGAGGGGGGGAAGGAACCTTTGAGTTCAGGATTCTTAAAAAAACAATAGAATTGAGAGAGAGAGACGGGGGAGATAGGCAAGCAGGTCTCCAAGAGGTCAGATGTGAGAGGCCATGGGGATTTCTAGGAGACAAGGTGGGAGATGGAATTTTCCTCTCTTTTTTTTAGCAAATACTGGGGAGAGAAGACAGCCTATTTTATGCTCTTTGTTATTATTATTTGTGAATTCGCCATTCCAATTTACAAATTGAGAGCTCAGCTCCGCTCCGACTCCGATGGCATGGGTTTGCTTCCTACAAACATATTTATCATACCTGACCGACCCATGGTTTGACTCAGACTACAAACATATTAATCATACTTGACCGACCTGTGGTTTGACTCAGACTACAAACATATTAATCATACATGACCGACCCGTGGTTTGACTCGGACTCCAATTGGATCGATTTAAAAAGAATGTTATTTTGATTTAATTAATAGAATGATTTCTTAATAAAAAAAAATAAAGTTGACTCGGCAAAGTTAGTATAGATTAATCGGATAAACATCCAAATGAATTTGAAATGAAATTTGATTTATATTCGTCTTTTTTTTAGTTTAATGTGGGTGTCCGGGCCAGCTTGCGCGTACCTCGACTAAGTCAACTTATGGAGCTGGGCCGGTTTAATAACTTATTTATTCCTGAAGTTAAAAGACAGCATGCAAAGCCAGTAATAAATAGAGGCCTCACAATTAATAGCATGAGGGACTGCAATGAAACAATCAAAAGATCAGGGACTGAAGTTAAAAGACAGCATGCAAAGCCAGTAATAAATAGAGGAAAACATTGCATGTACATGCATCGACTACTGTATGTATATTAAACCAGGTGGTTCTGCTAATGGCAATTAAGACACGTATTAGTGGCAATTAAGACACTAACTGTAAAGTCTCATATGAAATGAATCATTTAACTAAATCAATCATTTGACGGCAGAAAAGATTTGAAAACGAGAGTTTCAGATTCCATCAGCAAGAAAACAGAACGGATAATAGCTGTCGAGGGTGTTTGGCAGTGTGGTAGTGGTTGCTTTTCAAATAGCTTTTTGTGCCGAAATACATGCCAATGATTTTTTTTATTTTTTAAAAATTATTTTTGACATCAGCACATCAAAACGATTCAAAAGGTATAAACCGCACTTAATTTTAACAAAAAAAAAATTTAAAATTTGATCAAACGCAGGTTCAACCATAGAGCCAAACACGCTATTAAAAAACAAAGCAGATGTGAAACTGAGATGAAATGCCATGTTCTAATATTTGGACTTTACGGGTGAGATGCGCCTGCAAAGTCATAGCCATCTCGGGTCAAAGTCGTAGTGAAAAATTACAAAGCAACCCGCTTGAGTCCCATTGTGTAATCGCATTTGACCGGCAGCCTTCAAGACTTCTGGAAATTCGCAAATTTCAACTCAGCTGGATGGTTTAAGTTGGAGTTTAATTTTTTAGTTGAAATTTAAAATATAATTTATATTATTTTTTAATATATTTTTTAAATAAAAGATTTTTAGGAGTGACTGTTTGGTTATACTCTGATACCATATTAAAGAATTAATTCAACTTAAAAACTTAAATTATCATATAAGATTTTAGTATGTGATTTATATTATTCTCTAATAATAAGTACGGTAGTTTTTATTTTTAAGTGTTTTTTATTTTAAAAAAATATTAAATTGTAAATCAAGTTTGATCCTTTTTTTGAAGAAAAAAACTCAATGGGTTGAATTTTATAAATATAATTGTAAAGTTCTTCATCTACCAAGTGCATTAGTTTTTATAATTTAATTTTTCATTAAAATAAGTAAACATCTTTAAAAAATGTGAAGTACCTTGCAAAATCACATTTTAATAAGCTAGGGAGTACTATATGGAGTGTCTAATAATCTTATTTTAGTAAGCGTCATTTGAAACATTAATATTAAATATGATTCTAGAATATATATATATATATATATATATATATATATATATATATCACCAAATATCGTTAATTTGTACTGATTAATAAATATGTTCTTAAGAAAATGAACTTGTTACTAAAAAATTAAATATATTTTAATTGAAGAGGAAGCAAGTTTATCAAGAGAGACGTGATGACATGATATTCAATTTGTGATTGTTTTATATATGTGGATGGACAAATTATTGATGATATGGGAATTTGAGTTCTCATAAACTCAAGAGTTCACTATTTTGATTCAAAAGAAATGGTAGTTTTAATATAAAATTGAGATTTATATATAAGAAAATATAAAAACAATGATAGACGAAAGATAAAGTACATAAGTTATTTGTGTGTATTAGGTAAATTGTAATACATATATTTTTATACTTTTAAAAATATTTAATTTAAAAAAAAAAGAAGTTTTTATTTATTAAAAGATATTACTTTCACCAATAGACTATTTATTTTTTCTTTTCAAAATTATTTTTAAAAAAAAATAATTTTTTTTATTTTTTTATCCTAAAAGCATCAACAAGAAAAACAGTTTAGCAATACAATATAATAAAAAATCTAGTATAGATTGAAGACAAAAGCCAAGTTCATTCTATGAAAAATGGTAAGTGTAGTTTATGCTGCTTCGCTCTCAAGAACGGTATACTAGAATAAAGATTTCATTAATTCATAGTTTACAAATTTGAAATTATTTTTATGTTTTCTATTAATTTGATGTGCTGATGTCAAAAATAATTTTAAAAATAATAAAAATATTGTTTTAATATATTTCTAAAAAAAATATTATAAAAAACAATTATTACTAAACTTTCAAACACCTATAAATAACTAATTTTTAGAATCTTTACTGAATATTTTTTTGGTATTTTTAATTGTTATGTTTTAAAATAAAATAATAGAAG
>Ga0307516_10009918_pt1 | contig 10552 bp, 10 predicted proteins | sample 19_EM_MG_FD_203310 | JGI IMG/M metagenome (GOLD analysis project Ga0307516, IMG submission 203310) | Populus trichocarpa ectomycorrhiza microbial communities from riparian zone in the Pacific Northwest, United States - 19_EM | ecosystem: Host-associated > Plants > Roots > Unclassified | place...
GTATGTGTGCGTGCAGACGGCGGGGTCGACTGACGGGGGGACCCACACAACAGAGATAAAACGGGCACTCGTGGATTGCTACCGACGTTGACCGGAAGAATGGTCCAAGGGGGCTGTTGACTTGCCGCACCGAAAGAAAAACCCACAGCCCCTGCTGTACGGTAGTTCGTTAGTGGGGCTTACTGGTTAATGGCGGGGCTGAGAGACTTACCTTTGCCAGACCTACCCCGCCTCGTTAATAAGATCCCGGAACGGTTCGAGCACAAGCCAATCGCCCACTTCTGCCTCATCATCACTGATTCCTATCCGTTTCAACCGCCTGCCGGACGCGACCCGTTCCGTCAGGGCGCGTTTCAAAACCGTAGCTGAGGAGTGTTGGGTTAACACTGCCCTAGGCAATTGCAGATACTGCAACTGGGGACAAACCGCTCTCCCCTCAAATGGCCGAGAGAAAACCTTGATGAACGACTCGATAAGATACCGATCTCTTCCCCCCAATTTACGGCGATAGCATATTCGTTCGAGCTGAGGAAGCCCATGCAATAGCACCTCCCACAATCCATCGGGTGGGCTGTTTACACGCAACTCTATGTCCAGGGAGATCATGGTATCCCCTCCAACAACTTCTACTATTTTGGACGTAAACCCAACCAACTCCTGAGGACTTCTCCGGAGATGAAAGGGTGACCCCTGAAAGCGAACGAGGAGGTTGTTGGTGGAGAACTGTGGATGATCGTCCAGGTGGATAGTAAGGGCTGTCGACTTGCGGAAGTGTTGGATGGCTTGGACATTCCGGTGTAGAAGGAGTCGGGATACCATTTCGGGCAGGTCAGTGTCTACGCCACTGGGGACATACACCGCCAACCTCGTGGATTCCGGATACCCGATGTGCGAAAGTACGTATCCGACTGTAGAAGGATCACGGAACTTGAGGGAGAATTTGCGAAGCCTACACAGTTGGACCACAACATCGCACTTGTCTTGGCGATCGCTAAGTGGCTCCGGTCCGGTGTGAGTGAGGTTGAGTAATTCAAGGTGAGGGCAGTTGGCCAACGCTGTCAGGAACGCTTCAACCGGCACACGTTCTGGGAGAGGGCGGGGAGGTTCGGAGCCCAGGGTCAGCCGGGTCAGGTCCCGAAGGAGAGGTGAGGTCCAACTGATAAAAAAATTATGGAGGCGGAGGGAGGAGAGGTTGGGTATGGGATCGCCGATGGGCCATGGAAGCTCCTGGCTGGAATGATACGGAATGTTGGCGAGGTCGAGATTTGATACATTGGGTGCCCTTTGGAGAACGCTAACGACCCTAAGAGCAAACTCGCGTTCTGTCCCACGAAACACAAGAGAACGAAGGTCGTTGAACGTCCAACCTTCCAGCTTCCTCCATACGGCTTCTCTTCTTGGATCGGGAACTATCCGTGGTGACCATCCAGGTCCAGGCTCGTTGATGAGGAGGATACGTGGGTTGTAATTGCATCGTTCGAGAAATAGTTCGGCGATGGGGAGGATGGTGAAATCGATGCAGTTCCACAACTGGGGGGAAGTTGTTCCTATTTCCCGGAGTTGGCGGCATATCGCAGTCAGAACGAACAACGTCCGGTCGTGGCGGTGGTAGTTGGAGTAGTCTTCGTCGTCTGATCCAATCGCATGTACGAAGATCTCGAGGATGAGTTCTGTGGGCAGACGGAGGAGTGTGGAGGCGAGGAGGTTCCTACGCCAGGATGGATGGAGCGAAGGGTGGAGGGTGGATTCTATGCTGGCATCAACCGTGTCCGCGCCACGCCTACTCTGAGTTGGCATCTCCATAGTTGTCTGTCGTCGCGTTAGCTAACGGGAAACACAAACCCTCCCTCATGCATGGCGAGGGTATGGGAGTCTCCTCACCTTGCGGCGCGTTCGAATGAGGATCGCGTGGTTGTGATCCGCCTGAAGGGGGCTTCACCGAACAGGCGCAACTCGTATGAAGGGTTTCGCTCTTGGTGCGTCTCCCAGTTTCTGTAGGCGGTTTCGGTACATGGGAACCGGTGTATATGCAGGGGTACGTACGCCGACTTCGGTATGTTTGGGTAGGGGCGGCGATGGTCACGTCGGATCACGGATTCGGCAGGCTCCGGCCCATTCCTTGCGAGACGGGGGCCGGGGCCGCAAACAAACCGTTGAGCCAGCATCCCCCCGTTCTGTCCCGCACCCCACTTGTCGGTAGCAGTCGTACTTACAAGCTGCACTGGCCGTTGGTTCGCCTCATTTGTGGTCGTCTTCGGCATTCCCCGCACGCACCTGACCCCAAACCATCCGCCACACTTTGCGGGAAGCGAACGCTATCCATTCATCTGGATGACCTTATCGCGGTGTATCTGACGGTGGCGTAGGATTGAATTCCGCTGGGAGGTATCTGGGCCCCAAATCAAGCGATTCTCTTGGGTTCGTGTTGAAAGCATGGCCAGATCTGCTGCTTCGTATAAGTACCCTCGGGTAGCCAAAGGCGTTTGCCCAAGCGACCTGCGGACATGGCGGCCACCTCTGCTCTTCGCAGCGCTCTGACTCAAGGAACATCCTCCGGGACTCTCGTCGATACCAAGATCATCGTGTACTCGCACAGGGACTCCTCTGGGCGAGTCTGTCGACCAAGGGCGCTCTACGCAAACAGCCACGTTCTGGGAACAGTTCCTTACTTCGATGACCGTGAGTCCCCGCCACACTCGATACCACTCGCGTAGAGCTCACAACGCCATTTTCGAAGTGCTCTTTGGGAACTTTGCAGAGTCCCAATCGAAAGACTTCGACAAGGAACCAATTGATGACGAAGAATCCGCAGAAGACTACGGGTATCTGTCTGACAGCGATCTTGAGGACGATGAGGACGAGAAGGTCGCCTTGTTCAAGGATGGGAGTAAGCCTAAGGTTCAGGTCCTTGACCCTTTTGGTATTCCCGGCGAAGACAGAAGGGTCCTCTGTGAGGAACACGACGAACGCGTCGAAAAGGGGAAAGTCGTCAAAATCCCGGACATGGCGTTCGTTACGTGAGTGCAAACTGGGAATTCCCCGGTTCTTCGTTGACGTCATTACAGCTTCCAGGCGTTCCTGATGTACCTCTACACGAATGCGATAGAGTTCGCCCCATTTGGGTCCGATGAGAATCGCAGGTCGCGAAGCGCAGAGATAGTCATACCCTCTGACGGCGGGATCCCCCGACCATCCCCAAAGTCCATCTACCGACTTGCGGACAAAGTCTGTATCCAGCTTTCGCAGTGCGCTCGGGGTATTCTACATCTAACAAACCTTCTCCGCAGTACGATATCCCCGCACTGAAGACCCTTGCCTTGAAGCACATACGCGGTGGATTGACCAAGTGCGACATAGTCGAGGAGACGTTTAGTAGATTCACATCTCGGTGAGCGGGCACATTATTCTAAAGTTGACAACATACCGACGCGCGGTACAGATACGACGAGGTGAGGAGTCTGTATGTCAACCAACTCGCGTTCAATTGGGTGGAGGACTCGGCGGCGGAAATAACTCGGATCGGAGTCGACAAGAAGATCGACAGTTTCGGCGAAGGCGATCTTGAGTACGTGACCGATATCCTCTCCACGTTGTGGGAGATTGTAAACAAAGATGGGGACATCGAGGCTCCTTCACCCATCATCGAGCCCCCTCCAAGCATCCCGGCACCCACCAAGACTCGTTCAAATACCCCGCGTAAGGTTCCTTCAAGTATCACGCGCGCTGTGAGTCGGTCCTAGTTTGGTTCCTTCCTCGCGGTTTACGAGAGCGCTTACTTTGCCCAACCAGCCCCCACCGGTCATCAGCCCCCCCCATTGGGCCTCTGTGAAGATCGCGTTCATCAAGTCGATTCGCAGTGGTGTCCTCTTCGATAGGAAGTATTGGGCCAGACACTCGAAGACCAGAGATGTCTTTAAACCCGTCTACTTTTCAAGCATAGTTATGGGTGACAAGTCGCAAGAACTGAACACCCGTACGCTGAAACCCAGTTATGGTGTTACCGAGGAACTGAGCGCCTCTAGTTGTCAAATACCTCAAGGGCAGAAACACTCTCGCGGATGACCTAGAAGGAGAATCCAATGTCGACAGCGACCTCGAAGACAATTCGACCGGACCAGGCGGTGGGACGTTGGAGGAAGAGCAGAGTGAGGAGGAAACCCGTGCGGTTCTCACGACTGGATCATTTTTAACGCACGTGCCCTTTCTCTCCCCACCATTGCGCAGTTAGAAATGACAGGATCTCTAGCTGGAGGTCTCTCTTCTTCTATCGTTGCACAGACATTATCTCGTTCGCTCGCCTCAAATCGCAAGATATGAGCCCCCGTGCGAGCAAAATCAGCACTCTGCCCGCACCCTCTGGGCCGCAACCGAGTGTCGACTTTGGCCCGCCTGGCATCGGAAACTGGTTTACGCACCTCAAATCGCAAGATATCAGCCCCAGTGCAAGCAAAATCAGCGCTCCGCCTGCACCCTCCGGGCCACAACCGAGTGTCGACTTTGGCGCGAATAGCATCGAAACCTGGGTCGGTCTCCCTGAGCTGCCGGTCGTTGACGCTCCCGCGAGTCCAGTTGTCCCCCTTCCCGCCCCCCAACAACTGTGGGGTGCCAGACTCGGCAAAACCGACATTGCCGGCTTGCCCATTCCATCTGAACCGCAGCGTGTCAAGTCCCGCACCCCCCACTTTCGCGAAAAACCCCTGGCAGCCGTGCTCCCCCCCTGCTCGCCGAAGAGTATATACATTCTGGCAAGCCTGGTGAGGCAGCCTTCAACTGGATGTATCAGACATGGCACTAACGCATCGAACCAAGCTCGGAATCCAGCCCCTCTGTGACCGTGCCTTCGCAGATATCAAGAGGAAAGTATCGTTGGACAACGTCGTGGGCGAGGTTTTCTCGTGGGTCACCGCCGGGTAAGGATGTTACCAGGTTCGAACCCCGATGCCAACGTTGGGTTAACGTGTTCCTTCAGTCAGGAGAAGATCATGGAGATGGAGTGCGACCTTTTGGTTTCGAACTTCAGAGACCCGATAACGATTGCGCTCGTAAAGGAGAACATTGAACGCATCTCCGATGGATCTTCCCCCCACCGTACTGGCGCATTGAAACTTGGATTGAAGAAGGCATTCGAACTCAAGAAACGGCAGAAGTATGTGCTGTTACAGTGCACCAGAAACGGTTGTGCAAAATACACCACCCCCGCCTCGATCTTGTTCGTCGGGTCAGACACCTACTGCCCGGATTGCCGGTATCAACACTATGGAAACCAATATATGCAGTGCACTGGTTGCTCGAACAGGAGGACCGGCAATTACCCGTCGTGTCAAAGCTGTGGAAAGAAGTTCATGTAGATCGATGTACTTTATGATAGCCCGTTGGGTCAATTTTGGTACAGCTGAGAAACAGACCAATGTGCGATTGTAAGGCTACAACCCTGTGTAGACGTGCCCGGACTACCGAGATCCGTTAAGGAAGGCGCAGGTACCTCAAGGCTCGACCGGTGACGGCTACCTGCATCGGACTACTACCCGCGCAACAGGTAGTTTCAATACGTACGTTCGACTGCTACTTTGAACTGGGCGAAATCGCAGGTACCAAGAATCTCCCCGTCGCCGAACATGAGCGAGCGGGAGCATATCCGACCCTCTTTCATGTCCCTCGGAAACCACGCTGCTTCTGCGCGATTGGACCCATGAAGGTTCTGAAAAGGTTCTGAATCGTCAACAACCTAACGCGGGGTCTGCGAAGAGTCTCCCTTCCATCATACAGAGGGGCTAACGGCTCCAGAGGGAAATACTGTACGGAGAGGACGACCTGCAGCACGAGGTTTTCTCATAAGGTCCTCAGGCTCATCAGGAAAACCGCGTGTTGCTTTTGTGGCTTTTCGTGCTTGACCGTCGGGAAAGCAAGAAAAGCACGGCGCCAAAAAGCAGCCACGATATTGTTTGACTCGCTGCCAGTATGTGGGGGACTACCATTTATCCGGGCTATGCCTTGAATCGTAGAACTACCGAATGATGAGACTAAGGCCTGGGATAAATGTTAGTATACCGCGAGGCACGACGATTTTACCCCACAACAGGGCAGGTGAATTCAAATACCGAGTAAATTCAGGCGAACCCACCTTTCCCCAGGCCAACAGAATAAGTACGTATCTAAGGTTCAACCAGGTACCCGTGGGTGTTTAAGACCGTGAGGCGGTTGAAACTCCAAACTCAGCGACGAATTTGAATCCATCTGCGAGCAAATATTCAATTAGAAGGACGTGACAACAAGCTGCACAATCCCCGTCATACAATCAACGAGCGAGCGGCAACATGGGTGGGCGAGAGTCAAGGGTCCTGAATGCGGCTTCCCGTGTCGGCGTTTCGGTGGGCTACGACATACGGCTCCCGGAACCGAGTCCGCCCCAGTGGGATCATAGCAACAAATGTTGCGAGACCCTAAAATACAGTTAAGGAAGAAACAAGAGTGGGAGGCGTTTGTAAGTTACCATCCGGTCTCACGAGAAGTGGATTTGTGGCTCCTGGGAAGTCGATCCACCTTGTGGCCATGCGAGAGAGAAGGTGGGGGGCTCGTCAGAGAGAGTTGTTCTGTGTAGTAAGAGAGTGAGAACGTTATCGCAAAATCGAAGTAATGACGAGAATACTTCCGAAAGGTGAAATCAAGGTTGGGTAAACCAGGCTTGTGGTCTCGATATGCCCGCCTGGCGCGGGTACCTTCATTGAAATATCGACTCTTCGTAGCTCGAAAGATTTGGATTCAAGACGCGAAACAAGATCGCGATCAGGGTACTGAGGATTTCTCTATCGTGATACATACAGCTGGTACACGCAACCGACAAAACAACAACTCCGAAACCTGAAAAAGAGGCGAACCTGGGAACGGGGACCACCAGTTGACCTAAGTCATACCTGACCCCACCAGTCTCAGGCTTGCTCATCGCAGAAATTGCAAGGCGGAGGGGTAGATGGTAACATAGGTGGGGTAGAATATGGGGGAGTGACGGGTAAGAGGATTTGGTAGGGGATGGGGCAGGAACTATCGGGTCGCGTTAAATCTTAACATTCAGCATGTGCAAAGACCGGAAACCCTCCGAACCACTTCAATCCGAGGAAGTGAAATGGAAGTCCATCGATTCGTTAGGTGTAGGTAGGCCCCGGATGGTATACGTTCAATTAAGAGTCGAGCGACGGTAACACTCAAAATGTGTCATCTCCAATGAAGGATAATGGAACAGTGGCCAGTAGTGAACGGGCGGATTCTCCGGATTCTCCATCGGTAGGGGAATCAACCCTAAAATTGAATGTAAACTCTCACCAGGAATATTGGAGACCACGAGTGGGGAACTTACGGTGTATCTGGCCCTGCCACGTTGAGGTTCCTCTGTTCGCACAGACTTTGGAACTGTTCAATATTCCACCCACGACGTTGAAGTGCCTCTATCCATCGCTCGAGCTTCTGGAAGGTACCAGGTTGGTTGTGGAAGAGCGATAGGGTTGCAGGCTCCAGGTTCGCTGCTCCATCGGGACCCCATATAGCCCAAACGATGGCAATCCAGCACCCCAACTTGTGCCACTCCCTGGCATCCTCAAGAGATCCGATGACAAGTGGACTGTAGATCGTGCCTCGAAAAGACATCGTGGACGAGGCAAGGAGCTCCACCATCAATTCCCAGTATGGGTATGATAAGAAGTGAGTGCCGTCAACAGATTGGATGACACTCAGGAGGAAGTCTGCCCAGTTGTCACGAAACTCGTCGACCCGAAAGTCCTCAACGCAAATGTCCTCAACACATACACGTAGGCCATCCAAAACATCAAATGAAATCTCGTTCCCAATCTGCCTAACTTTATGTTTGGTGGAACCGATGGACGATATGAGAAGGTGTCGCAGCCTCGGAGAAAATGGTTGCAGGTGTTGGAGGTCAACGAGGCGGCTTGCGCATGTGTGGAGTGATGGGTGTTGATAACAGGAATGCTGTCCTAGCTGGGTCCATGCATGTAGGAAATCCGCAATTACCTCATCCGTCCCGTGCTTGAAAACCACGTCGACCATCCGTCGATGGTGTTCTGTGTGAGTGAGTCTGATATACTCATGTTTGGCCCGGAAGTCAAGATGGCGGAACCCAACTTCCAGAGAGAGAAACAGCAGTTCCCTGCTTCCACTATAATTAGCCTCAAGGTCCGGGCATCGTTCACATATCACAGAACACCATTCGTAGGCCCAACTTGTCAAGGACCTGGGCCGGGACTTCCACACGGTTAGGGAACGCAGGATGTCTGGAAGGGAGCGCAAAGGATTCTCGAAAACTCCGATGGGGGTCTGTCGATGGGGGATAGAAACGGTGATGACCGTGATGATTGCTTGGTGTAATTGCGCTGTGATGCGTTCCAAGCGATCACTAGTGAACGATGACATGAGTAACTCGAAGAGAGAAATAGGAGACGGCATACGACTTGTCCTGGATTCTCAGCACTTCTTCTTCAACAGGAGAATCAAGGAGTATGCACCAAACCAGGAAGTAGTTGAGGGTCGCGTCCACGGGGATGGTGTCCCAGTCACCATACCCCCCCGCCGAATCGGGGTATCCAATACAGGGGACCTGTAGGTCACTTTGTTTGGCCCAGGCCAGGTGTAAAATTAGATTTGACACTGACCGCATGTGTATGTGGTTGGTTTCGCGGGGGGTAGTGTACAAGGTTTCGAAGAGATCACTGTAGCGTGAGTTGATTGAATTGTAGTGCGAGTTGGTTGAATTGTAGTACCCGTTGGTTGATTTGTAGCACGCGTTGAGGAGATGCGAGAGACCACCCTGACCGAGGGTCACCTTACTGATGATTGGGAGATGGAACTTCCGGGCGAATTCCCGAGACCTGCAGTTTGCCAGCGCGTGTATCCACAGGATGGCCCTCAGAGAGTAGTATGCTCGATCCTCCAGCCCAGGGTATACCTCCTTGGTGGAGTCAAAACATCCTTCGAAGGCGGAAAAGATTTCATCGTATGGAGGTTCGATGGCAGCTTGGTCCTCGAACCACCGAATTGTGCCCACGAGTCGGACAGCTGCCTCAACTGCCTCTGGATCGGTGATGTTCCTGAGGATCCAGGACACACACCGGACGTCACTCCCATTGGTCCTCAGAAATGCGGCGAGATCCTTCGGCGCCAACCATGGGGTAAATTTCTCAGGGATGGAAGAATCAGTTGGTAGGGGTGGGCGGCAGAGGCGGCAGCGGAGGGTCGATGTTATGGCCAGTGGATGATGGAAGGTTGCACAGATCCTAGATTGAATCTTCCACCGCAGGTTCCACCACCGGCTGTATAGCGCTGAAAACCATGGGGTAGGTATGTCTTCTCCAGGGTTGGGTGGGTGTGAACGTTGGAACCGCCGCCAGAAGGCCAGCTTGAGCGGTAAGCGAAGTATGATGCGGAGGATAGGGAGGACCACTGGGGTAATTCGGGGCCGGATCTCCTTCCACGAATTCCGCAAGGCGGTGGAGACTGGTGTTTGGAATGGGCATGCGTACGATGAAGCGCCAGCGATGACAATACTGAGGTAGAACAAGACTCCAAGTGCAGTGAGGGTAATGAGGACACTGGCAACAGACGTGTTAATGTATATTGTTTGGCGGCAAAGCCCACAGGCGAGGAGAAGAAGGGCGAGCTGAAGCATCATTGGTAAACTCTCAACAAAGCTGTGGAATGGCCACCTTTCCAATCCCTCCAGTTTCCGCTGGCGATCTCCGCAACGTTCGATCATCGAGCCTCCCGTGTTCCGAAGGTAACGGTTAAGCCACTGCTTCCCCAGCATCGCGATAAATGCTGCCAGCAGTGACACTAACAAGCTTGCGTACATGAGGCACGAGGTGGTCGTAATGCCGCTGGGCGTATTCTCTTGAATGGGAGGAACGGTGGGGCTTTCGCCTGGGATAGCGGATTGATTGAGGGTGAGGAGGATTGCACGGAGGAGAGCTGCGGACTGTTCGTTCGGATCGGGTTGGAGTTTTGATTGGACATCGAGGACGAAGGCCGAACTGACGGCGGAGAACAAACCCGCCTGGGAAGTAAGAGGGTCAGCAGCGAGAACGAACAGAAGCGTCGGGCGACGCACGAAAATGAGGGTGGTGTTGAGGTCTTCGTCGTACTTCTTGACATAGTCCGCATCATACTCCATTGCCTCCTTCTTGTACACAGTGTAGAAGTCGAGGCGGGCGTCGTCGTTCTTGATTGGAAGTAAAAATGCTCTGAGAGCGTCCTGTATGCTATCTCTCCCACTCAGCGACCGACCTAGATAGTGTGGCGTGTCCAGCGCACCATTTTGGATCGATTTTCAGTGGGAGAGGCTCTTTCCCGTTCGTTTCTTCCATCGTAGCTCAGGGGCGGGCGGGCTAGGTTGGTGGGCGACGATGGAGGACGGGATAACATCCTAGTATCCATGTAATATAAGCCATAGGGCCGACAAGCGGCAGTGCCCACGACCCACTTGGCTCACAGCAATCCACGGGCGACTTTCATTCTCAACAACTCGGCCACAGTTATAGACTTATGTACCAAT
>Ga0307516_10009919_pt1 | contig 10551 bp, 8 predicted proteins | sample 19_EM_MG_FD_203310 | JGI IMG/M metagenome (GOLD analysis project Ga0307516, IMG submission 203310) | Populus trichocarpa ectomycorrhiza microbial communities from riparian zone in the Pacific Northwest, United States - 19_EM | ecosystem: Host-associated > Plants > Roots > Unclassified | place...
GACAAAGGTGCGTATGATGAATATACCTCCCTCTAATGAGTCTCTGATATATCCAGAGAGATACCCAAGTTGTTGGGGGATTTCACATGAATACATTACGAACATACATTATTTTTGTGGGTTTCAGTCGTATTGCCATGTATCTCCCCTTTAACATGAAGATTACAAACAAGTATATCTTCTCTATACCTGTGACACTGGGGTTGTCTCGTAACCGGAGGGCGGGGTGAATCAAAGGTAATCAGGCTACTTTCGATAATTCACAACGGAATAATCTTAGATCTTGTCTTTGTGGGTTTCGGTTTGGAGTTCGTTCGGTGCTGTCCTCTCTTCTCTTTCTTTGCGGGCGGAATCTTAGTGCTATATAGTTTCCTTCGGTATCAGGTGACTCCTCTGGGGAATCATCGACTTCTCGTTCGTACTTGGGAGTTCCGTCCGTCAGACGAGACCCCGGAACCCCACGGGCCCGGTTCTCATAACCTCATTGCTCCTGGTCGGTCTAGCAATAAGCCGACTGATCCCCGCACCGCGTACATCCCTCAATGAGGTGATTACCGGCCTATCAGAGTCCGCAAGGTTATCTGTCCTCAAGGGTCCAGGCCTCCTCACTCCGCATAGTTGCGTTTGCAGCCCGACCGGAGATTAGTTCCCTTAGGACCGCTACGGCCGTAAGGCACTATCTCCGGGCTTATCTCCCGCCTAGACTCTCAGAAGCCGACTGAGCTCGACTTTCCTTTTCAAGCCGTACAAGACAAGTCTCACGTGTCCTGGCTATGTAGCTATCTAGGTATCTTTTCCCCGTGTTTCGTACTGAAGTGTAACACTACTCTCCCCTTCTCTAGCTTCGTCCCGAAGCTAGCAAGATTCCTTCTCTTTCTTTATCTAAGTAGCCCATCACTTTTTCTAGTTCTGGTGCGTGCCATCATTGAAGATTGGCGCCGCTAAAAGCAGTCCTCCACCCCTGCATCCCTCCCCGTTTACTGAAGTAGGCTCGGCCTTTTAACCCAGAAACGGGGCCCTCTGAGTAGGCCGGTGCGTACTCGTACTGTCGTGTAGGTTCGTACTGGGAACGCCGCTTCAAGCCTAGCCGATTCCAGTCTTCGTTTTTTGTAAAACACCTCCGTGGCACGAAAAACGCTCGAATCCCACGGTCGAGAGGGGGGTGGCGCATCCCGTCCGGCAGCCCGGCAGAGGTCAAAACATTTTTCTCAAACATGCCGGTCTCCGATTTTTCGTCGGGAAGTCTTTTGGGTACCATCGTTAAGGATTCGGTTTTTTCAGGGAACGGTGCGGTGGCTCCGAGTTGGGGCTATCCGGCTGTCATTCTTAGCCGCGCCTTCCGGCCCAAAGCTTCGAAGATCAATCGGGAGACGAGACTGTTTTTGCATTCTTTTCAGAGTTCCCACCACCTTGCAGCTCCGCAGCCATCTGCGTCTCTGGAGGTCTTCTCGGTTTCATTTGGGCCTGCATCGGCAGGGCTTTGGCCCGCTCGGCGAGGCTTCCGTAGGGTGTCCGAGAAGCGGGTCTTTTTCGTGATTGGTTCGTAGTGAAGTAACGTGTGTGTGTGTGTGTGTGTGTCTCCGCACCTTCACCCCACTACCGCCCGTGCGTCGCTTGGCTCTTTTTATGGATATCCGAACTAAGCGTCTGTAAGCCGGTAGTCCCTCGGCGCGTCTGGGTTCCGCTGATGAAACTCCCGGAGCTTCTCCAAACCGCCTATCGAAAAGTTGTCGTATGGCTCTTCCGTCCAGTCTTTGCGTTCCGGATAGTCGAGCCATCGAACCAGGTATAGAATTCGCTTCTTATTTCCTCGGCCGCGTTCGATCGAGGACATAACTTCCTCCACATCGTATTCCTCACTCTGCTCGATGTCGTCCGCTTCCCGGAGTACCTTTGACGGGTCCGGGGGTGCTCGATGTTCGCTTGTTCGGTAGGGTTCGAGTAGCGAGACGTGAAAGGTATTGTGAATCTTCCACTTTCGAGACAGCGTGAGGCGGACGGCGAGCGGGGAGATGATTTTCTCGATTTGGAAGGGACCATGATTTTTGTGGTCCAGCTTCCTCGTGGGTCGACGCGTTTTGATGTTGCGTCCGCTCAGTATCACCAGGTCTCCTACCTGATACACCGGAGGGGTTTTTCGCTCCGGGTCCGTGTATCGACACATTCGTTCCTGTGCTGCTTCTAACCCCCTTCGGGATTCGTTGAATACCGTCTGCATCCAGTGGGCATATATTGTGCTGGCGGGATTCAACGGTTCCTCGGTTGGGGGGTCGACCGCTGCTGGATGGAAGCCGTAATTTGCAAAGATCGGCGTCATTCCGTTGCCTATTGTGACCGAGTTATTGTAGGCAAACTCGGCCATTGGTAGCAGCGAAACCCAGTCGTTCTGTTCATGCTGGACGAACACTCGTAGGTACGCTTCAATAGTCTGGTTCAGGCGTTCCGTTTGTCCGTCCGTCTGTGGGTGGAATGCGGTGGACATTCGCGGTCGGATCCCGGATAGCCGTAGGAACTCCTGCCATACTTCTGATGTAAACCGCGAGTCTCGGTCTGACACGATGTCCGTGGGGAGTCCGTGGTGCCTCCATATTTCTCTTGCAAAGACGACCGCTAGGTCTGCCGCCGTCTTTCATTCCTTTCGCAGGGGGAGAAAGTGTGCCATTTTTGTGAATCGGTCAACGATTACCCACAACTGGTCGCATTCCTCCGAGAGAGATAGTTCCGTAATGAAATCCATCGCAATCGACTGCCAGGGGGCGTAGGGAAGCTCCAGCGGCGAGGATAGTCCGTATGGTTGGTGCCGGGCGGCTTTATTCTTCTGGCATTCCGGGCAGCTCTGGACGAAGTCGATTATTCTTTCGTTCATTTTTGGCCACCAGAAATTTCACCTTACCAACTCGATCATCTTATCCTGTCCCATGTGTCCGGCTACCTTTGTGTCGTGTTCGGATTTCAGAACCCTCTTGGTTAGTCCTTCCGGGACCCAGAGCATGCCCTTTCTGTAGAGCAGCCCGTCCCGGATTTCCGTTTCGCTCCTGGCCTTCCGGTCCGTCCGCTGCTCGTCTTGGAGAGCGGCTTCCTGTTCCTCCGCCTGCTTCCTTGCTTTTTCATAGGCTTCGTCCTTTTTGGCTGTTTCGCGGACTTCCTTGACAAATTCCTTACTCCACTTCCTCGCCGGGAGCGACGCGAGTCGTGCCGATGAGCAGATGAAGGATCGTTCCTGCCGGTTTGGCTCCGCGAAGTGATCGTTTTGCAAAACCGTTGTGACCGGCTGGTTTTCTACCCCCCCCTTCTCCGGGTGATACTCCGGGCGCCTTGACAACGCATCTGGCTTTCCATTTTGCGTGCCGGGTCGGTAGTAAATTCGGAAGTCGATTCCCGCCAATTCCTGCGCCCATCTGGCCTGCCGACGGTTGAGTACCTTTGTCGTTGTAAAGTACTCCAGATTCTGGTGGTCGGAGAATACCTGCACCTGGTTGGTTGCTCCCTCGCAGTACCTTCTCCAATGCTTGAAGGCGTCCACAATAGCCAGTAGTTCCTTGTCGTGGATTTCGTAGTTGATTTCCGCGCGTGCGAATTTTCTGGAGTGGAATGCCACCGGGTGCAGCCTTCCCTTGATATCTCGTTGCGATAGTACTGCCCCAATTGCGAAGTCTGAGGCGTCGGTTTCGATGATAACGGGTTTTTGTGCATCGAAATGGGCTAGTATTGGCGCCGAAGTGAATCTGTTTTTCAGCTCTCGGAAAGCTTCCTCTGCCTCCTTGGTCCATACCCATTTTTCGGATTTCTTCGTTAATTCTGTGAGTGGTCGGGCTACCCTAGAGTAGTCCTGAATAAACCGTCGGTAAAAATTAGCGAATCCCAAGAATGACTGTGTCTCCGTCAGGGATCGGGGGGTTGTCCAGTCTAGGACTGCTTCCACTTTGTTTCTTGCCATTTCTATTCCGTTCTGTCCTATGACGTAGCCCAGGAACTCCACTTCCTGAGCCCTCCAGACGCATTTTTCCGCGGCCACGGCCAACCCGTTGTCCTGTAACTGCTGAAGCACGTCTTTCACCAGGCGATCGTGTTCCTCTCGGGTTTTGGCGTAAATCAGAATGTCGTCCATATAGGCCAACACGCCCATGTCCAGAAGATCTGACAGGACGTGGTTTATCATATCCTGGCAGGTTGACGGGGCGTTAGTGAGGCCAAACGGTATTACCTGAAATTCGTATAGTCCGTAACGGGTTCGAAACGCTGTCTTCCATTCGTCTCCTTCCTGTATTCGGATCAGGTTGAACCCGTTATTTAAGTCCATTTTCGTGAACCACTGGGCTCCTTGTACTCGATCCTGTAACTCTTGCATGAGCGGGAGCGGATAGTGGTTCGGGATTGTGACGCTATTGAGTCCTTGGTAATCGACGCATAATCGGAGCCCTCGCCCGTTGGGTTTGGGAACAAACAGGATTGGTGAACCGGCCGCAGATGTAGACCGTTTTATTTTCCCTGTTCGCTCCATTTCCTTCAGCCATTCTCGAAGTGTTTGGAGTTCTACCTCTGAGAGTGGAGAAATGGGTCCCCATGGGGCAGTGCTTCCTTCTTTGAGATCGATTCGGCAGTCGTAAGGCCGGTGTTCGGGATGCGCATTGGCTGCTTCTTTTCCCATAATGCGTAGGTACTGGCGGAATTCCAGTGGTACTTGCGTTAGGGGATCCTTGCCTTCGCTGACTGCCGCCACATATCCGATTATGTGAGCCGTGGGATCCGTGGCCACTGATTCGTCCCATGTCAGGGAGAATTCGTTGTTCTCAAACTTCGTACATTCTTCCAGGCAGTGAGCGCTGTTGAATCGTACTTCGTCAGTCATCCATATTCCTTGTGGCGGGTGTTTCGTTACCCACCAGAAGGGGAGGAATATGTCCACCGTTGGATCCATAGGCGAAATTTCGAATTTTTCCTTGGTAAAGTGCCTTCGGTGTTGTAGTTGCAAAGGTTCTGTATAAAATTGACCCGCTTGAGGCACCGTTTCGCCAGTGTAATTCTCGATCCTGACTGGGTTGCTGTGTTGGATTTGCTTGATCCCCAGTCGTTCCACCGTTTTTTGGTTTATGAGGGCTACCGAACACCCTGTGTCCAGCAGTGCTTTGACCCGTTGGGTTTTCGTTCCTTGGTGCAGTAACATCTCTATTACTGGTCTAGTGCCGCGGCGGATTTTCCGAAGTTTGGACGGGGTTCCAGCACTTGGTTCCTCGTTCGATTGTTTCCGGGATATTCCGCATATTTTTGAGGGGGCTTCCGACTGCGGCTTCGTCAGGCCTCCTAAAAATCCGATTCCTCTCCACTTTCGTCGGCCCAGAGGGGTAGTTCTCGGTCGTTGATTTCCATGGTCTCCACCGTCGCTACTTTCTGCTGTTTAGCCGCGGGGACTTCTTCTCTGTCTTCTTTTTCCTCCGTCCGTTGCCTTTTTGGTCTCCTAGTCACACCCGATACGTTCCACGGGACCGGAGGGAGACCGGTTCCCTTGAGCGTGGTTGCCGCATAGCACTGGGCGGCCCGATGTCCGGTTCGCCCGCAGCGGTGGCATCCGCAGGTGCCCTGGTGTTCCCTTCTCTCACTGACCGGGACTCCTTGGAACGCCGCTGTCTCGGAAGACCAGTTGCCTGTTTTCCCATAGTCGCCGCGAGGGGCGCTGGTGTCTTTAGGCTGGTCGGTTTTGCGGGTGTTCCTTTCCTTCTCCTTCTCATTAGTTTTCTCGGGCGTTTTTCCCATTTTTCCTCCGTTCTGGCTCCACTGCTGGAACTGTTTCCTTGTTCCCGAGCCTGTCTCAACGCTTTCAGTTTTTCCACCTGTAGCCCGGCTTGCGAGGTGGCTTGCAAGAATCCTTCGTCGTCCGCAAAGTCTTCCAGATAGTGCACAAAGCGCATTTGGAGGATGGCGTCCGACATTGCCAGGTCCACTTTTTCTCTCAATGCTTCCACGGTAGTTTGGGCGAAATTGTTGAGGGCTCGGAATTCCGTCATGTATGCGTGAATAGAACCTTGGTATTTGAGTTGCCCAAGTTTCATCTGCGCGTCCGCCCCTTCTCTCTCATTCCGGTATTCGGCCCTGATAGCCGCCGAGTAGTTGGCCCATGTGTCCCAGTCTCGGAGTTCCCGATACCGGTGGAGGTGCCAGGCCAAGGCCGTGTCTGTTAGCAGGGTGCCAATCCAGGCGATTTTTTGCCTGTCCACTGTTTCCGGGTAAAATCCTAGAAACATGGTGACCGACTCCCACCACTGGTTGAAGTTGCCGTTTTTTCCGTTGAAACTTTCCAGGTTCTTCATTTTTAGGCGTGACACAGGGCCGCGCTCCTCTCTCGGTGCCGGGTATTGATGCGCCAGGGCCACTCCCTCCGCGACCAGCTGTACTAGATCCTGCGGAGCGAATGCGGGGGGTCTCGGCCCTGGCGAAGGGGACCTTCGCGGCCTGCGGGGCGACGTAGGTGGTGGCTGGGTTGGGGTCCCCGCCGGCGGGGTTGGAGGGGGTCCTCCTGCTCCCCCTGTTCCTCCTGCTTGGAGATCGCCGAATGGGGGTGGTACCGGTGCCGGGTAGGGCGTAACCGCTGGTGGTCTCGGTGAGGCAGGGATAGCTGGTGGCTGGACTCGTCGGGTCGCTATCCGGAGCGGGCTTCCCAGCGGGTGCTGTGGCTGCGGGGCCAACGGCGGGGGTGTTGTTGGGATTCTTCGTAGTTGTTTTAGCGTAGCCCGCATGTCCGCGCTGGGTGGTCCTGTCGGGCTCTGGGTAGCCTCGTGAATGCTAGTGCTGGAGGGCGGCGCTGGGCTTCTCCAGGGCTGAGGAGTTGGCCTTGTTGGGATCGGCCGAGCTGGTGATCCGGGAAGTGGGATTCGGGAGGCCAAACGGCTGATCTCCGCCTTTGCTCCTCGTAGTTCGCTTTCGAGAGTATTTACTCGATCCTGGTGGTCGCGAGCCCACAACTCCACATTACCTTGGAAGGCGACGATGTGTTCGTTTCGGGCGGTGTTTGCTTCTCCCAGAAAGGACAACGCATCCTGGACCCTGGCCAGCTGCATCGACTGGCATACCTGTTTCTCCGTGGCCTCGTTGGTTTTTTCGATGATTGCTTGCCAAACGTGCCGGGTGAAGGTTTGGTATGCGTTGGCTGCTGCCGCAAGTTCACTGCGTACCCAGGATTCTTCTATCTCTTGGTTAGTGTTTACGCGGTCATAGACATACCTAGTTCCTTCTGCCAGTGCTTGGTATGCCTGCTCGATTCGCTGTATCCGTTGGTCGGTGCGATCCACGGTTTGTCCACAGAGGTCCACGAATTCCTTCATGTCGTCCTCCGCCTGTCTTTGCTGTCGTACCAAGGTTCGGACCCAGGTTGCCGGGTTTGCGAGTTCCACCACGTTTTCCTGGGAGACCGTGCCGTCGGTGATTTGGAGCATATCCCTGGGGGCCTCGAGCCGGAGCATGTTGTAGTCGGACGACGTCATTTTTTGAGAGGGTTCTTTCGATGGTTCTTGGTCGATTGCGGAGAATGGGTAATCGAAGGAGTTTTTGTCGAAAGAGGGCGTTTGTTGTAAAAAGTAGGGTGATTTTTTAGATCAAGATTATAGTGTGACACTGGGGTTGTCTCGTAACCGGAGGGCGGGGTGAATCAAAGGTAATCAGGCTACTTTCGATAATTCACAACGGAATAATCTTAGATCTTGTCTTTGTGGGTTTCGGTTTGCAGTTCGTTCGGTGCTGTCCTCTCTTCTCTTTCTTTGCGGGTGGAATCTTAGTGCTATATAGCTTCCTTCGGTATCACGTGACTCCTCTGGGGAATCATCGACTTCTCGTTTGTACTTGGGAGTTCCGTCCGTCAGTCGAGACCCCGGAACCCCACGGGCCCGGTTCTCATAACCTCATTGGTCCTGGTCGGTCTATCAATAAGCCGACTGATCCCCACACCGCGTACATCCCTCAATGAGGTGATTACCGGCCTATCAGAGTCCGCAAGGTTATCTGTCCTCAAGGGTCCAGGCCTCCTCGCTCCGCATAGTTGCGTTTGCAGCCCGACCGGAGATTAGTTCCCTTAGGACCGCTACGGCCGTAAGGCACTATCTCCGCGCTTATCTCCCGCCTAGACTCTCAGAAGCCGACTGAGCTCGACTTTCCTTTTCAAGCCGTACAAGACAAGTCTCACGTGTCCTGGCTATGTAGCTATCTAGGTATCTTTTCCCCGTGTTTCATACTGAAGTGTAACAATACCTCCCTTCAATAAATCTCTGATGTGGTACTTATTCATTTGTAAGAAATGAGCTCGTTGTGCATCCAGTAGGCTGTTGGTTGTCTCAGAAGACCCACTAGTATGAATTCCACCTGCAGTATGCGGGTGGTTCACAGCAGCATCATGCTTGTACTGCGCTTAAATGAGCTACTAATGCACTAATAGTGTAGTAAAATTTGATGAGGGGCTGGAAATCAGCTTGTTCTGCAAATACCTCGCAGATGGATATCACAAACATGTGCATATGCATTCTAACTAGATCATGCAAGTGACCATGGGGTATCAACTGCATATTAACGAGTCACTTATCGACAGAGAGTATCATTAAAATTGCTTTTGGTATAGCAAATGAGCTAATTATGCGAACACCTCGCAGATGGACATCACAGCCATGTGAACATGCATTCCACCTGCATCATGCAAGTGAGAATGGTGTGTATTCCTCGGGTTAGTGAGTTACGCATAGATAGATGTTGTCATTTAACATGATTCGGGTGCAGGAAATGAGCGCATCAAGGAAATACCTCACAAATGAATATCACAAACATGTACACACACGTTCCACCTGCATCATGCAAGTGAGAATGATACATCTCTCTCGCTTCCATAAGTCACTCATGCGCAGATGGTGCCATTCAAAGCAATTCAGGCACTAGAAATGAGCTAATTTTCAAAAACGTCGCAGATGGATATCACAAATAGGTGCACACATATTCCACCTGCATCATGCAAGTGAGAATGGTGTATACTCCTAGCTTGAATCAGTCCCTCATGCGCAGATGGTATCATTCAAAGTGATTCATGTGCTGGAAATGAGCTCATTTTGCAAATACCTTGCAGATGGATATCACAAACAGGTCCACAAATATTCCACCTGCATCATGCAAGTGAGAATGGTGTATAATCCTCGCTTTAATAAGTCACTCATACGCAGATGGTATCATTCAAAGTGATTCAGGTGCTGGAAATGAGCTCATTTTGCAAATACCTCGCAGATGGATATCACAAACACATGCGCACGCATTGCACCTGCATAATACACGTGATAATAGTGTCTACTCCTCGCTTGAATGAGTCACTCATGCGCAGATGGTATCATTCAAAGTGATTCAGGTGCTGGAAATGAGCTCATTTTGCAAATACCTCGCAGATGGATATCACAAACACATGCGCACGCATTGCACCTGCATAATACATGTGACAATAGTGTATACTCCTCGCTTGAATAAGTCACTCATGCGTAGACGGTATCATTCAAAGTGATTCAGATGCTGGAAATGAGCTTATCTTGCAAATCCTCGCAGATGGATATCACAAACACATGCGCACGCATTGCACCTGCATAATACACGTGCCAATAGTGTATACTCCTTGCTTGAATAAGTCACTCATGCGCAGATAGTATCATTCAAAGTGGTTCAGGTGCTGGAAATGCGCTCATTTTACAAATACCTCGCAGATGGACATCACAAACAGGTGTACACATATTCCACCTGTATCGTGCAAGTAAGAATGGTGTATAATCCTCGCTTTAATAAGTGACTCATGCGTAGATGGTATCATTCAAAGTGATTCAGGTGCTGGAAATGAGCTCATTTTGCAAATACCTCGCAGATGGATATCACAAACACATGCGCACGCATTGCACCTGCATAATACACGTGACAATAGTGAATACTCCTCGCTTGAATCAGTCACTCTTGCGCAGATGGTATCATTCAAAGTGATTCAGGTGCTGGAAATGAGCTTATTTTGCAAATACCTCGCAGATGGATATCACAAACAGGTGCACACATATTCCACCTGCATCATGCAAGTGAGAATGGTGTATAATCCTCACTTTAATAAGTCACTCATGCGCAGATGGTATCATTCAAAGTGATTCAGATGCTGGAAATGAGCTCATTTTACAAATACCTCGCAGATGGACATCGCAAACAAGTGCATACATATTCCACCTGCATCATGCAAGTGAGAATGGTGTATAATCCTCGCTTTAATAAGTCACTCATGCGCAGATGGTATCATGCAAAGTGATTCAGGTGCTGGAAATGAGCTCATTTTACAAATACCTCGCAGATGGACATCACAAACAGGTGCACACATATTCCACCTGTATCATGCAAGTGAGAATGGTGTATAATCCTCGCTTTAATAAGTCACTCATGCACAGATGGTATCATTCAAAGTGATTCAGGTGCTGGAAATGAGCTCATTTTACAAATACCTCGCAGATGGACATCACAAACAGGCGCACACATATTCCACCTGCATCATGCAAGTGAGAATGGTGTACA
>Ga0307516_10009920_pt1 | contig 10551 bp, 13 predicted proteins | sample 19_EM_MG_FD_203310 | JGI IMG/M metagenome (GOLD analysis project Ga0307516, IMG submission 203310) | Populus trichocarpa ectomycorrhiza microbial communities from riparian zone in the Pacific Northwest, United States - 19_EM | ecosystem: Host-associated > Plants > Roots > Unclassified | place...
CACCATTCACCAAACCAAGACTGCGGTATCCAGCGCCGACAGGATTGGGCGCGCCGCCGCTGAGAGGTGAAGACCTTGACCGCAGACTTGGGGATACCGAACTCGACGACTCGTCTTGCTCAGAGGACAAATCGGATATTACGAGCGCAGGTTGCGAGAGATACGGTTTCGGGTGATCATGCCGACCGTCATTGTTGTACGGATATGTATCTGAACTGCTCTTCCTGCCCCTTGCGAACTCGGAGAGATTCTTGAAGAACCTGGATGCCTTGGACTACGATCGAGAATTGCCGAGGGTCAGCGTGAGACTCTGGGATGAAGCGGGGCAGTTAAACTACCTGGAGCAGGGAAGGGCTCGTACGGACGTCTGCTACGGTGTGATTGGTATCTGAATGACCAGCGCCTGACGCCGCGCGGGGGCGCATGGGGAGGGTGGAGGGAAAGGGAAACTGCCTGCGGACGGGAATCGACGAGGCCGGGTAAAAACTGAAAGAGGCCACAGCTCGGGTTGCTCCACGACCATCAATCGGTCAAAGAATGTTTTCTAACCGCTCCCTCCGCCCGTTACACCGCCTGTTCTCGACCACTGCCTACAGGAAGGCCGACCCATGGCCGCTGCCACACACAAAGCAGCACATGGAGGCGACCACCATCTCACCTAATATCCCGAAGCCGATCCCCATCCCGAGGCATGACGAATCCCTCGACACACTACGCGCCAGGCTGACATACCAGACCCGGAAACGAGGCACCCTCGAAAGCGACCTAATAATGAGCACCTTTGCCAAAGAACACCTCCATTTTCTCACCCGAGAGGAACTCGTCGAGTTAGATCAGGTAACGTACCCTGAAACGGACCCCACGCCTTCGGGTCGCCCAACCCTGCAAAACTGATTGGAACCGAACGCAGCTACTTGACGAACCTGATTGGGACGTGTATTATTGGTGCACCGAGGGGAAGGCGCCACCCGAACGTTGGGCCGATTCACCAATTCTTGCCAAGCTCAAAATACACGCACGAAACGAGGGCAAGGCTGTCCGCCGCATGCCCGACCTCGACCCACCGCAGCGTTCTTCGTGAACGGACGTAAAAGTATATTATAAATATGTACGTTCTCTAAGGTATCGCCATAAATTCGTGCGTTCCTGGGCCCAGAACCTTAATACACAATCCCGATTATCCCTCGCGTGATCTAACCAGCTACAACGCATCCAGCCGCCTTTGGTACCTTTTGAGTAGGAGCCGCTCGACCCAGCCAGCCTTGGGATACGGCTTCTTCCATTGATTGTGTAGGTGAACCGAAAATATTTTCTGGAGCGCCTGGTCGAGGCTCCCACCGTCCTTGGTGTGGAAGCTCATTGTCTGACCTCGATCTGCAACGAATGGGTCTGGTAGGCGGTTGTCCAATCGACACGAGCGTCCATCCGTGAAGCAGAAGGGTAGAACTTTGAAAGGAGGGATGCCTCCAGCGACGAGCCGCCGCCAAAGCCTGTGATAGAGGATCGAGCCCCAATCTGTCGATCCTGGCCTGGGAGGGGTAGAAGTATGCATGATATGGAATGCCTCACACAGATATGGGGAATGCTGTCTGAAGTGCATCATTGCGCCGTTCAGGGGTTGGTATGCCTTATCTACGTCGACACAAAACGTCCGTTTAGTACGAGCTTGGAGAATGAGCTGGGAATGAGGACACGACAAACCGTAGCAGTCCCATTGCGTAACAAACTCGTGCTCGAGCAGGGGGGACATATCCCTTGTCAGGAGGGAATCCATGTCAACCCAGACCCCTCCATATTGCCACAGGAGCAGCAGCCGAATGAGGTCCCCATCCACCCAGGCTTTCTTGTCGTTCAGATGAAGCATCGGGCTATCCTCCAACTCCGTCCCACTCGAAAGTGCCTTGATATCCACAGTCTTCAGTTCGAACGCGTTGGGGAACCTCTTCAACCACATCTGCAGCACCTGGTTCCCACTGAGATCGCCGTTAGACCACAGGATGAGCTTCGTTCGTTGGATATCCTGAGTCGCAAAGTACGACTTGAGCATCCACTCCTGCCTCTCCGTAAACGGCGCGAGGTCGACCCTCCAATAGGTGTGGTAGTTGACCCTTCCTCCATCCTCAACGAGCCCACCCCAATCCGACCTGGAGGGTTTGATCGTCCCCGCAAAGTCATAACAATCCGTTCCCATCCTCATCGCCAAGCCCGAATGCACCTCAGTCCTCCTCTTCCCGTACACGTGTTCGGTTACGTTGTACAGCCTTGAGACGTACGCGGGATCGAAGCAGCCCTTCAAAGGTGCGATGGGCTCGAGGTCGTTCTTCACCCACGCCCGCTCGTAGAACGACAGCTCGAAGTGGGGTTCGTATCTCGTGTACCCTACAATCAGGAGGATGATGGTCACCGGGATTGCGACCTTGAGAAAGGTGAGCAGTCTGCGCGGCGCCACAACGCCCCCTGGTAAGGCATGATACCTGCTGGATAACCGACGGGTGGATATTGGTTGTGGGAGAGGAAAGGAAGAAGAAACGTGAGTCCTTTCCGTTGACCGAAGACGAGGGTTGGAGCCGTACATGGGTAACCTGTCTGATGGCATTTTCGTACCTTGGCCGGCTCGAGCCGATCGACGATCGTTCAGAACAACGTCGCGGGGTGGCCGCGCAGGTGGACGACGACGGGAGTGTATAGTCAAGACTACCTACTACGGCATTTCGTGGCTACATACGGTGCTGAAAGGGGTTAGAAGACGCTACTATAGGTAACAGAACAGGGAAAGCTACTCAAACAATTCTTTGACACAAGGAAAGCTGGGAATAAGCAGAGTGAAAGCGCGACAGTTCGAGGAAGATATATCGACAAAAAGAATACCCTTTCAGACCATACGTTGACCGTTAGGACCATTTCAACAATCTCGGACCATTGCTCCAGTCGTTCGTCCACACACCACGTCTACTCCATCCCACACGCACCGCCCATCCCGTACGCACAACCACCCACCCCGCCCTTCACGCGCCACGCCAAACCACGTGCTTCCCACACAACGCGCTCCGCACACAAAACACAAGTACGCCCCGAGTCTAACGAGCGACTGAAACCGTTCCGCGATAAGTGGTGTTCTGGTTCTGCGGTGGAGCCCTGGTCGTCTGGGGATTCACCGGTGCGCCGTTGGCACGCTGCTGTTGCTGTGGGTGCGGCGCGGGGGCAGGTGCTTGCTGGCGTTGGCGTTCCTCAGGAGTGCTATTAGGCGCAACGACGTCGGCGCTACCTCCTGGAGCGACGTAAAGTGCGCGATCGATATGTTGAGGGATGGGGGCAATCTCCGTCCCAAGCTCTTGCTCGATGCGGTAGAGGTTAAAACGATCCTCATACGTCACCAGGTTGATGGCGAGACCCAAATGTCCGAACCGACCGGAACGACCGATACGGTGAAGATACGTTTCCGAGTTCTTGGGGAAATCAAAGTTGATGACGACGTTGACGGCTTGAATGTCGATGCCACGAGTGAGGAGGTCAGAACACACGAGGTTTCGACACACGCCGTTGCGGAAGTCGTGGAAGACGCGGTTGCGGTGCGACTGCAGCATTTTCGCGTGGGAGTAGAAGCAAGAGTATCCAAGGTCGGTGATCTTCTTTGCGAGCAGTTCGACCCGGTTTGTCGAGTTGCAGAAGATGATCGACTGGTTGATTTGCAACTGACCCGACGCGTCAATAAGGGACTGACGATCGGTAATGGCCACGAAACTGACCTTGGAGAAGAGGGTGTTAAGGCAGTGGACCTTCTGACGCTCCTCGACGAAAGCGTAATATTGTGTGACACCGCGGAGGGTCAGTTCGTCCATTAAGTTGATCTCGTGGGGGGATTTCATATGCTTGTCCTTGACACACATCATCAGTCAGCGGTTGGCATTTGAAAGCGGGAGCGAAGTACCTTGAAATCCTTTACGATCAATGGGAAGGTTGCGCTGAAAAGCATGACCTGCCTCTCCTTTGGCAAGAAGGAGAGCAGTTGCTCCATAACCGGAGCGAATTCCGGGGAAAGTAGTTTATCGGCTTCGTCCATGACGAAAACTGGACACTCGCTGAGGTCGGCGACGCCCTTACCGGCAAGGTCGAGGATACGTCCAGGTGTGCCGACCAGAACGTTCACGCTCTCGCCGAGGCGCATGATATCGTCTTTGAGGGTCGTACCTCCGGTGGTCACCATCACTTGGATTCCCATATGCTTGCCAAGCACTTTGCATACCTGAGATGTTTGGAGGGCGAGTTCTCGAGTAGGGACGAGGAGGAGGGCTTGGATCTTTGGTTTCTTGACGTCGATTTGTTGGAGGGAGGGGATAACAAAAGCAGCAGTTTTGCCCGTTCCATTCTTGGCACGGGCGAGGACGTCACGTTTGGTGAGCGCGATGGGAATCGCTTCTTCTTGGATAGGTGAAGGTTTTTCGAAACCGGCTTCGAAGATACCCATGAGTAGTTCTCGTCTGAGGAACATTTCCTCAAACTCCATTCCTTTCGTGTTGGTTACGTCTTCCGTTTGAGGCCGTTCATCCTTGGGTGGGGGGCGGAGACCGGCTTTCCAGTTATCGTTGTTGCTGCTGGAAAAAAAGGGGTTCCGTTGCTTTTCTTAGGGTTACACACACAAGAGGTCCACTTACGGTGTTGATGAAGATGGTCGCGATTGCTGGGCCATGATGATGCACAGGTGAAGGGGGAAAGTTTATTGGTTGTCGATTGGTAGATTTGGGAGCCGGACGAAGGTGGGATATAAGTAAAGGCTCAGAGAGAGTTGTCAGAGGGTGTGCGTTGGTCACCGGGCGAAGGTTGAGGTCGAGGGTTGGGAAGAGAGGGATGGTTCAGAGACAAGTAGCGGCAGAGTCGGAGATCCAATCCCGTCCAAACTTTTTTTCTGCTCATACGACCGGGCCAGCAATTTTTATCAGTCTCTCCTTGACAGCCCTACGTAGTCCTCGGCTACGGGTAAAAGACACCTCGCCTGAAAACGAAAGGACGAGCGGCCCCAGAGTGCCGTATCGTCATCACCTAACTCTTTCTGGGCGGGGATCCTCAACGACACCCCCTCCGATCCGTCCGTTCGTCGTTCGACTCTAAGTCCTAACGCCGCCCTGAGTCAAAAGGAAGACAAAAGCTCGACGTCCACGCCCACCAGGGTTGTGAGTTGAAAAATCCGTGAACGCCGGTTATCCCCACGTGACGTAAAACGCGTTGACGCACGCGGCAAAGTCGAAAAGCGTGGTCGCCGTTCGGAGTGGCACGCGGCGACAATAACGTTCTTCCTCTCCCCCCATCCTCTGCCTTCCCCATGCCAGATCTAAACGGCGTCCAAGTCACCATCGCCTGCAACGACCAGCCCCTGGAGGAGTACGAATTGACCTACGAGGGTGATACGGTCACTTGTTGGATACCAAGCGACGCTGGCAAGGTGCGCATGGCCACCCAAATCCTTCCACTTTCAGTCGATCGACCGCGATCGTCTTTCGGGAGGGTCTTTGCGAGGTGGTGAAGTACTGACGATACGGTCTGATTCAGACTTTTGAGATTCGATGGAGGGTTCAGCCTGGGTTGCCTCTGCATAATGCGCATAGAGTTTTTGACTGTTACATGGATGGACGAGGGATGAAGCGAGCTCTCGGAAAGCCCTCGCACCGGTCTGGGTCCGTCCTCGGTGTCAGCACTGGCGCTACAACACTCCGTCCTTTCGCTTTCTCGACACTACAACTGACTGGTACGCCTCGTTTTGGACTTGCTTCGCCCCAGCGACTGACGGTGTTATAGAGGAGGAAGGCGGCCTATCGTCAAAAGCATCCGCGGATCTATCCCACCTGGGCACAATCATCGTCAAAGCCCGTCGCGCAAAACCTTGGTCAACATTACCTTACATCGAAAGGCCCCGAGCAAGTCCTTCAGAACTCCCCGCAGTCAATGAAAAATCCAAGAAGGCTGTTTCGCACTGTATAAGGTTCGAACTCCCGTCCGCCCAGGTCCACACGTACTGACTCTCCGCTACCTGGCCACCAGCCTAGGTGCGCAGCGGACGCAGAAATCTCGACCGCGTGCCCATGGGGTGGAGCTCCTCGGCAAATCCCCCGTTGCCACTTTCGTCTTTCGATACGCATCCAAAGGCAAGTCCCTATTTCAGCTTTCCTTCGCACACCCTCCCGCTTCTTGATGGAAGCCTAACCTTATATCTTATATCCGTCCAGGCATGCTGCAGGCTCGTGGTATAATTCCCAAACGACCGCCCTCCGTGACGACGAACACATACGACCGCCCATCACTGTCGGCGAATGATCCGATAAAACGCGAAAGGAGGGCGAAGAGGCGCTCGATAACGAAGGAACCCTCCATCGTTCGACAGTGTGAGAACGCGATTCAGCGGGACGAGGTGACGCGGCTCCGGGTAAGGATGAAGTCTTTTGCTCGAGTCATCCGCCCTTGATTTCTGACTTGTTCTGGTTTCTTTGATGCGCGCAGAAACAAGTAAAGGACCTCCAGCGCCGGCTCAGGGAAGCTGAAAAACCCAAGCGGGAAGATATCAAACCCGTCATCCGCACCCCAGAGGTCATTGACCTCACGCAATGACAGCTTTCGGAACCACCCGCACCGAAAGTGTACCATATATCATATCTATGTACTTACAACTTCACTCACGCGCTTCCGGCGTAGTGTATACTAGTCATCACACCTTTAGTAATGGGATTGAACCAGTTTTATAGACAATCCGACGACGACAGAGACAACAACATCTCGATTTTTTCAAGCTATCATAGTCCGTACAAACAGCGGTGTTCTAGACGCCCGAGGGGGGATGGACAGAGAGTGGAAAACTGAATGATTGTCCGAACCGAGGTGCCTTGCGAACTATTACTTGCGAAACAAGTGGGTACCACTGGGGACATGTGTCAGAACATAACCACCCCACCAGAGAGTAGAGACCAACTTATGCGAGAATTAGTAGAGTAAGCCACGTTCAGGTTTTCAGGGGGCGGACGAGCCAAAGCCGGGGGGAACACGAAGACGAGTAGGGGAAGGGGGTAACGCCAGAGGGGGTAAGACCGGGAAGAGTTGTGTGCAATCTGTGAATCTGATGTAGAACGAGCGCGTCGGGTGACGGTACAAACAAACACCTGGGGTTTCTTCTCAAGTTTCTGCGAAACGAGTGAGAGGGCGAGCATTATCGAGCGTTCCGTCAAACAATGGAGTGTTCGAGGCAAAATAGGACGACATCCCGAACCCGGCAGAGAACGGATAAGGCGTGGTCGGTGCGGAAGTGGAGGTGTGGCCCTGTGTACCCTTACCCATCCCGGGGCGTCCGTTCGCAGGAGTGTTCATTCCGACCGACTTGGAATTGTAGCTATATGGGGCATTCACCAACGAAGGACGACGAAGAACCTGGAGAGTGGGGGGTCCATCCACTCGAGGGATTTGACAAGTTTGGAGAGCCAGAGTATCGCAACTAGAAGGCAACGGCTGAATGAATTCGATCTTGAGGACGTGGCCGACATAGATTTGGCCGTCAAGGGTCATCTTCGCCTCGTAGGCATTGTCAGCAGTTGCGTACTCCACAGCGACGGTGACGAATCCAGTGGCGGTATCAGAACCAGATGTCTCAAGAATGTCCAGTTTCTTGATCTGTCCAAAGGGCAACAAGAGCGGCTCGAGTTCCAAGGGCTGTGAGAAGAGTAGCACAGGCAAGTTCCGAACCAACAAGGTCGAAGTTACCGCGATGGAGACAACAAAAGAAGACTGGATCCCCAATTGCGGATTTGCAGCCGGGACGTTCTCCAAAGGGGGGCTTGCATTTTCGGTGGGGGAAGCGGGCGGGATCGATGGCGGAAGCGCAGTGCTACGATCGCCTCCATCCAAGAAACCTACAAACACGCTCACGTCAGCACGTCTGAAACAAACGGTGGAAGTGACAGGTTGACCTTGAGACCTCTGGACCACAGCCCAGGAAACTTCAATCACATGTCCTCTGCGAAAGTGACGATTAGCCGCGTTGGCGTATGGGCCGAGGAGAATACACACTTGACTTCGAGTGTACCAAGCGCAGAGAGTGCCTCCGCATGGGTGGACATGACGATGAAGCCACGTCGGCGCGAAGAATTGTCGATGGTGGCGAGGATGACGGAGTGGGATACTGCGCCGTACCTGGAGAATATCTCCACAAATTCTGCCCTAGTCATGTCGTGAGCGATGGGCGTGGGTGTTGGACCACAGGCGGAACGCACTTGGTCATGTCAAAGGGCAAACCGAGGACGTAGAGGTTACGCCGTGCGTCAACCTGCCTGCCCGCGGCTTGGAGTCGGTTGTTAGGAGGGACGGACGACGCGACAACGGCGCTTTTTCGACGTCTAAGCGTAGGAATAGAACACAGGGCAGCTTGACGACTTACAGGGGTACCCCATTAACAGTGTATCCCGACATACACATGGCTTTCCTAAAGGGATGGCGTCAACGGCGGGCGGGTAGACGGACGGCAACGACCACGGACATGAACGCATCTCGGGAGGAAAAAGTGAGTTCAATGGTACGTTCGCCTCCTTCAATACGTTCTTCGCATTTGAGAACATCACCTGCAGGAGAGGGCAAAGGTGTGAAGGTCGCTGAGATGAAATTGAACATGAGACCGCACCGATCATGTTCTGAAACAAGTCAAGAATGGTCTGGCGGGTCGCTGATGTTGAATGTTAGACCACAGCTTGACGGCGACGGTCTCCACGACAGGCGTGGAGGGACTGGTACCTTGTTCGGCGATGTTCCGGATTTTGACGGAGTAGGTTTCGCGACTGAATCTGAAGACTGGATTATTCGGCACTGTGGGGGTTTCACGATTCATCGTGAAGAGGAGCTGGCTAGAGATGGAGAAGCAGGAGAGGAGGAGAGAGGGAGTACGTGCGACGAGCGAGCGATGGGGCTGATATCCAACTGGTGGTGGAGGACAGAGGATAAGAAACCGAGTCGAACCAATAATTCCGGTTTTTATACCACGAGCATCTCTCCTCGATCTGTCACGCTTCCTGCCGGCCGCAGAGGGACGATTTGATGCCACCTAAGCCAATCTCAACCCTTGCGATCCCAAAGTCAACGCTCTTGGCCTTGTCACAGGCAGGGTACGAGACGACGGACGAGTTGGCGTCGTCCACCCCGGAGAGCCTCGCCAGAGGTAACACGCTCTCTCGGATCACGGGGCAGGGCCACACTTTTCTAATGGGGATACGATCACCTCTTGGAAAAATACAGAGCTAGGCATATCCGTCGAATCGTCTCAGCGGATCCTGTCCGTTGGCCCTAGACTTCCGGCGACTCAATCCGCGGCCGCATTGTTGGATTCGGTCAATGACGTCTTTCGCTCTTCTCCGCCGATTGACACCCTTCTGGACGGTGGGTTGAGGCGTGGGCACGTCCTTGAGCTGCTGGGCCCACCAGGGACGGCGAAGGCAGCCCTGGTTCTCGAGACAATCGTAGATTTCATCGAAAACAGAGAAGATGTGCTGATAATCGGTATCTGCCTGCGTTCCCCCTCTTCTCTGTCCCCCCCGTGCTTATCCGTGCAGACCCCCAGAACGCGATCACGCCAGGCGTTATCGATGAGAAGCTACGATGTGAGACACCCGTCTTTCTGCTCTCCCAAACCGGGGCACACCGTGACACCGCCATTTGGACAGCTTCTTCATCCGCTCCGAAGGATTATTCGCGACACGTACATTTCATGAGGATCTCTCATGTGGCCGAGTTCACGTCGTTCCTTTACACATTGCCATCCTACTTGCAAGAAAACCCAAAGGTACCCGGGGACCCATTAATTATGTCGTTTCGAGTTCGGTTCTGATGACGAGGCGTCCGAACCGCAGGTCACCCTCCTCGCGCTGCCCTCGTTTTCGTCCTTCTTCCAGACGCCGCCCGCGACGGTGAACGCATACTCGTGGCGAAATGGGCTGTTGGAGTGCTCGAAACGGATCTTCACCGTCGCCTGTGTGTCTCGAAATCTTACCATCGTGCTAACGTCACAGCTGTCGACCAAGATGGTCAAGGCGGACGGTTCGGTCGGGAGTTTCGACACCGGCGCGCGAGCAATCATGACTCCCTCATTAGGTAAATCGGATGCACGTCCGTGTGCTGCTATGCAGGTGGTTTCTGATCTACGACCTAGGCTCTTCCTACCTACCGCAGTCCAGGGCGTACCGGGTGATAATAACGCCAAAGTCGCGGACCTCAGGGCAAGTCTCTCTCGGCTGTTTCATTAACTTGAGGGGTGTGTGTGTGTAGAGGAGTGCTGACACCGCGCCAGGGTCGTGCGCTTGCTGAGTTCTCCTGTGACTCAAGGGGGCGAGGACGGAGTGCGAGAAGAACGGTTCAAGATGGTGAGTGGCAGGGTCGTTCATTCTCCGCAGACGACGGGACTGAGTGTTATTTATCAAATATGGAGGTGGATGGAAAGATGCAGGCGGTCTGATTCTGATGGGAAAGTAGGCTTCAGGCCTTCTGCCACCGCCGTTAATGTGTTGGACTATCGAGTAAATGATTGGGATCTAG
>Ga0307516_10009921_pt1 | contig 10551 bp, 15 predicted proteins | sample 19_EM_MG_FD_203310 | JGI IMG/M metagenome (GOLD analysis project Ga0307516, IMG submission 203310) | Populus trichocarpa ectomycorrhiza microbial communities from riparian zone in the Pacific Northwest, United States - 19_EM | ecosystem: Host-associated > Plants > Roots > Unclassified | place...
TCATGCTAGGGGTTTTTTTTTGTTTTGTTCCATCCCTTCGCCTGGGCGCACAGGCGCCTGGGTCATACCCTTCTTGCTTCATGCGAGGAGGGGTGTCTTTGTTTATTTCGTCCCTCGGTCCTGGGCCACAGGCGCCTGGGCCGATCCCTCCTTGCTTCGTGCGAGGCGGCAGCAACCTTCGGCATCATCACCGGGCCTGAGGACTTCCTCCCTGGCTCATGCTGGGGAGCGAGGATGACGTCGTCATTGTTCTGGGGTGCACATGCACCCGGAACCCTTCAGCCAGCTTCCCGCAGACTCAGTGCACAGGCGCAAGGGCTTTCTTTCCCTGGCACATGCCAGGGAACGGCGGTATTTTTTCAGGCAGCATCACAGAACGACCCCTCAGGTCTAGCGAATACCACATAGGAAGTTGGGTTGTTCTGCGCTGTTCCTGCCATCCACTTAGGGTAGTTGGAGTTTGTTTTGCTCTTTGCTCCCTTTTGGGTTGACTTTGGGGCTCTAGGTGTGCTCCCAGGGTGTTGTTTTCTACATTGATGTACTTTGCTTCCATTGGCCTTGCTTGCACTGCCTTGTAACCCTGCTTTTACAATCTCTTGCCCCACCAAATGAAGCTTCCTGATTGCTCAGGTATTTTCCATCCCGACATTTGTAATTGCTTGGCTGGGAGTGATTACCTGACCAGTACCTACCACCTACCAACCTGTCCTTGAAAGTACTAGGTTTGGGATAAGTCTAAATATATCTGCCCAGATTTGGAAAAAAATAGCATTTCGGCAACCATTGGGGTGCTGAGTTATAGTCGAGCAGGTTCTTTTTCAGCATGTGCAACACACGCCATCTCTCTGTGATGTGGCACATGTGTTGTGATACAACCTTGACCCCATCCGTACTGCCTTCCAGGCCTTGCCATGGGACCTCCAATGTCTTGGATGGGTCTGAATTCATTTGGTTGTGTGTGAGCAGCCTTTTTGCACCAAAACAGGCATCAGGGTCCCATGATTATGGTTGCCGCGAAGTGTGGTGCGAAGTTCTCAGCATGCGCCAGGTTTGCGTCTCTCTGGTGAGCACGGGCCATACCTTCCCCCAGGATCCGAGCCAGCTTGCACCCCACAAACCTTCTCGCCGCATTCCGCCTCGTCATCCTCCTCATGATCACGCACTTGTGTGTTTGTAGCTTCTCCTACCCCCCTTTACCCTCTCCTTCCACACAAGTGACTGATACTGTTATTTGTGAGGTGCCTACTTTCTCGATGAAGCCTCCTTACTATATCCAGACTATTCTCTCAGCTCCTTGGATGGTTCCCGATGAGTGGTTATTCAACCGCTACCAAACTCTCCTCTGGCAACGTTCGCATTGTCGCCTTCACTCGATTCAATAACAAGACCTAGGTCACGGTCGAGACACAGAGGACGGTCAAACATCGTCTGGCCGTGGACATTGATCATCAGTTCTTCTTAAGATCTTATCCACCTACGACACCAATCCCTCTACCTCCCTTGCTGGGTCCCGCGGCCGTGTGATTTCCTGTCACAGCCTTCTGGATAAAACAGATTATTTTGCTTTCTGGTCAATGTGACGAGCGGTCTTATTGGCCATCTCCTCCACGAGCTCCTAGAGAGACTATGCAAGAGGAGGCCTGCTGCTACGACGAGAAGGGTGCGCGAAGGGTAGACCGATAGGCTGGCGGGATTATTACCCGCCCCGGGGGTATGTGAACCGTGCGACTGTGATCACGACTGGTGCTAATGCAAGTGGGGTCCAAAACCTTGCACTGGCGTCGCGGGAGTGCTTGCGATCTCTTGACAGTGAGTGGTTTTGCTGTATACAGTTCCAGATGCACAAAAAATAATTCTCGCGCATCGCACATGCCCCCGGGCATCGCGCAGGCAATCAGACTTCCTAGGGAGAGATTTCCTACCCTGTCCTGACCCAGGGCTGGGCGGGAAGCCCATGTTATTTATTTTGCGCTATTTACAGGTAGTTTTGAAGTGTTGTAGCCGTTTTTCTGTTGGACGGAACGGGCGCGGGATTATCCGGTTACGGCCGGCATCCATATATAGAACCACGCATACCGCCCGACGAAAGGCGACCGGGCCACGGATTCCCCTTTAGATAAGTCAAGAGTAGGCGGTAAAATAATTCAATATATCATGTATTACACCGAGAGGCTGAGTACTCGAGTACCCGGGCCTCAATGGGGAACTCGTGCTTGTCAGAAAGTACTTGGGCGCCAGTCGTGGCAGCCTCCGGACATCGGCACTCTCGGCCGCGACCGGATCATGGAACTCGCACAATCCCGCTGCCGTTCCGTCCAACTGAAAAACGGCTACAACACTTCAAAACTACCTGTAAATAGCGCAAAATAAATAACATGGGCTTCCCGCCCAGCCCTGGGTCAGGACAGGGTAGGAAATCTCTCCCTGGGAAGTCTGATTGCCTGCGCGATGCCCGGGGGCATGTGCGATGCGCGAGAATTATTTTTTGTACATTTGGAACTGTATATGTCCGGTCCGGTTCACACCGCGTTCTCGGGGCGTTCGGTTCGCGTTCACCCCTTGAGTGAGATTGCTGAATGCGTCCGAACGCGTTCGGAAGCATTCGAACCTGTCGGCTATACCTTAGTATATCTAGCATACGTCTGATTATTGATCCGCCCGAGCAGGCGCAGGCACTCTTGCTATGACAGAAAACCGCACATTAAACCAGGATGGAAGTCTCAAGGATCCAAATTGGATAGCTTGGGAATATTCCCGAACCCACAAGGACCTCCAACTTCCTGGCGAAAGACGCACTGGCGGAGGTACCTCCGCCGCAGGTGAAACAATAAGATCCCCAGACCTTGGAACACCAACTTCAGTAACTCTGTCGGAAGGTGTACTGGCTTCAGCAGTACTATCTCTGTCTTCAAGCCTTAACGCTTATGGATGGATATCAATATATCAAGTTTAACAAGTATCAGTCCGCTGCGGTCCCACCAAGGGGAGTTTGTCCGCGTGCTCTATACTTCACACCCCTGACTGGAAATACCCCAGAGTCGAAGCGCGGCGGCGGCGGATGGCCCGGGGACAGTTCACAGGTTCTCAACCTCGCGCTGAGTTGAATCAGTATCTGGCTGATCTCCTTCAAGTTCCTGCAAGCTTCCTGGTGGAAGGTCCGTGCAATTTTTCAATTCTTTACAGATTCTAACTCAGCGCTTTGCAGAACAATGCCACAAGGTTTCCCACTCTCGCAGGGGTGGCACTGGATCATCTACTGGTCCAGGGTCTTGAGGATGACAAACGCCGTGGTAAAATCTCAGACCCAACCTCATCCCCAGGCTGAAACAGGAGTGAGCGATGCTCAGAAGGCCACTTGGGCAAACATATAAATCATCTATTATATTTATTCTATACTCTATGTCAGGATTTACATGTTGCCAACGGGTTCGAAGTTCAAACCTGAACTGGACCCGAACCGAATGTGAGGTCACGTTCGCAATCGGGACCCTCAAGGATTGCGGTCAAGTTCGGCGTTCGTGTTTGCCAGTTTCTGCCAGAACCGGACCACGAGAACATTAAATCCAATCCGGCTCAGATTTGACCTCGAAATGCCCACCGGAAACAAGGTGATTTCACCTATTTAATCCATAAACAGCGCATTTTCCAGGTCAGATTCAAGCTTGATGCCCACTGCGTGACGTGAACGACGTTGAGGTTCCACATTTGGAAGGTGATATCACAATTGATCGTCACGCATTTCACACGCTCCAGCAACAAACATGTACAAACAGGTCCGAATCACTTGATCGGAAAACTGATCGAACCTCTTTCTGTCAATCCACCACTTTCTCTTGCTCCCCGAGGCGTTTGACGCACGGTACACTGTTCTTGTCGGACATTTTTATGGCTCCAGTGGATAGGCGTCGAGCTATTCCTTTCCTAGTGCCTTTGATGTGTTCTTTCTTCCCGCATTCCACGATGTCTCGTGGCTTGGACGCACAGGCGCTTGAGCCATTCCCTCCTTGCTCCATGCGAGGGGGGTAGAGGAAAGATTCCATCCCCTGGCCCAGGAGCACAGGCACCTGAGCCATTCTCTCCTTGCTTCAATGCGAGGGGGTAGAGGAAAGATTCCATCCCCTGGCCCAGGAGCACAGGCACCTGAGCCATTCTCTCCTTGCTTCAATGCGAGGGGGTAGAGGATAGATTCCATCCCCTGGCCCAGGAGCACAGGCACCTGAGCCATTCCCTCCTTGCTTTATGCGAGGGGGAGTGGTAGCTCCCTTATTTGATCCCTTGGTTTTCGAGCATAGGCACCTCGGCCTCCCGGTCTTGCTTCATGGGGTGCGCAGGGGTTTGTGCACCATGGCCCGGCCTAAGGTATGGGCACCAGACCCGAGGCACCTCTCCGTAGCCTGTGACGGAAAGGGGGTGTAGCATCACCTTGTTTTCGGGGTGCACATCCACCCAGAACCCCTCAATTTCACTGCCGTGGACATTCAGTAGAGCATGGACACAAATTGAGTGCTTGAGACCCGCCCCTGCGCAACATTGCTAAGTATGTTGTCTTCGTTACACCCCACAGTATTTGTCTGTTATAGTGGTAATCCACAGGCTAACTTACACTATGAAGAGTGGCAACCAACCACCCCAGACTCCGGTATGCAACATTATCTGTTCCTGATAAACACCCCATGGAATTCAAGTCCTCCGAGCGGGGAAGGGGACTCACTGTTTGCCACAAATTCGGTGAGGTTGGGGGATACGCCTGGTGGAGCATGTGAGCATGGCAACAGAGCAGTGCATGGGACATTGTTGGATGATATCAGAATGCTGAGAAGAGGACTGGAGAACAATAATATAGAATCCAGGGGAGATACGCCCCCCCATCTTGCCGACATTTAATCTGCTAAGATTGTTAAGGGGGGGGGGGGGGCGGTACAAGCGGGTCCAGGGATCTGGATGATAAACAACCTGTGGTAAATTCTCACCCTCAGTTCACTGCCCTTCTGTGGCACTCGCAACATAATCATCCCAGCCGTACCCTGGGGAGCCGATCTGTGGCTTGGGTCGCCGATACCTGGGTAAAATCGGTTCGGAAGGTGGTGCTCGGGGATTGTGTAGGGAGGGTTGAGTGGCACACAAGGATGGGGGTGTGGTAACGTCCTCTACAGGCGGCAAACATCTACGAGGATGCTTTGCGTGGTACCATGTGAAACTGTGATGCGTCCCCTTCCCTTCCGTTTCAAGGTAGATGCTGCGCTCGAAGCGCAGGAGATTTGAGAAAACTATGCAGGGAAGATACAGTATTTTCGACGATGATGGAGAGGAGATTTTCGAAGTACCTCTGGACTGTCAAGCTGGGGTTGCGTCGAAGCAGACCGGTGAGGTATGTAAGCGTGATGGCCTGGTAAGCGCCTGCCAGGGAGACAAGGTGGCAGCTGGCAAGTTAAGGTGGGGTAGTTGGGAGAGCGGCCGTCTGCCCATCTGCGGGGATGAGGGAGTTCTTGTCAGAGTCTGGCAATGTGAGATTGGTCTGGTGTCTGGCTGGTAAAAACATGACAACTAGGAGCAATGCGTCCAATGTTTCCCAGAGGTGGGTTCCAAGGACCCCACCTGGGACGGTGTGTATACCGCCATTGGGGATGAGCATCAGCCTATCAGCCCGCAATGCGGCTGGTCACCAAGATTCAACGATGGCCGAGTAGGTCTCCCCCGGGTTATCATTGCTGATTGACGACGGGAATTAAACTATCCAGCGCAAAGGTCAATATCAGGCGACGTAGTGTTCCTCATGGTTCGTGGGTTGGCACGTGCGATAATGTGAACCAACATATGGAGATCTAGGAAAGGTAATGCGCCGAGATTGCAAGAAGCCTTTTCGGCGACAAATCCGATGGGGCCGAAACATTCACGCTTTCAAGTCAATCTGAGCTTTTTCCAGGTATAATTGATTATCCAGGACACCAGGGCGCACACCACGCCTCCAGCCACGAGGTGACTGGTCATTCCCGGACCGTTGATATCCCTAACAAGGGCATCGTCATTCTGCTGTGTTCCATGGCACAGATCGAACGTATTACGCCCGAATATGTCCGGATTCTTCTCGATCATTGAGACCACAGCAGGGATGCCGCGAGCAACTCACACCACACCACAGGTTCCGACGCCGTGGATGATTAGACAATCCGCCGGACGGTCAGCACCAGCTCTCCGCATCGCCCCCCCACGCTCGCGCGCAATTCTCGCAAACCCCGTGCAGCGTATTGGAATGCCAGACGGCCAACGCGCGCCGCCCGCTTTACCTCTCAAGTCTCGTACGCAAGAGCGGAATTGGACGGAAGCTCCCATTTGTTAGCGCAATCACGTCCGTTCTATCAAATGTAAACTAATACAACCCAGGTCCCCCCGCGTCTGATGCTTCTCATTCTTCATCGTTATCATTTTTGCAATGCCGTTGAGCGGAATACCAACCCTATCATGTCGTTTGGAGTTTGTTGTTTGTGAGTGATAGTTTGCTCAGTTTCGAGGTTCTGGGAGTTTATGATTGGACCATAGAATTCTTGTTTCGGCTTCAGCGCAGTTTTGAAGCTTAAGGATCATGTTTTGGAGGAGATGCGCTACGTGCGCCGAGCCTCCTGCTCGTTCAGACGCGTCCGTGTTTCAATAGTGCCGGTAGAATAAAATCTATTCTTCGACCCGCTAGGAGTTTATCTATGCCGTTCAATGTGCACAAAAAATAAACCCGCCTCGCGCAACTCTCAGCGCGCGCATAACCCCTCCGACCCTCTCGCGCCCCTCCATTTATCGCGCGCCCTGAAGGGTATCCCGCACGCTGAAGGATAATCTCGCGCGCCGAAAGACAATCTCGCGCACCGACGGATGTTTGCCCATATGAGATACAGCTCTGTCTACTACAAGTTAATCTGTTTCAATGCATCCGTGCAGACTTTATGTATATAGTCAAATGCGTCCCCCTCGAGAACCATTGCCCTGGTGAGCTTGAGGCACCCCTCCGACATACCTGGAGCAACCAGCGCTTGGATAGTGCGAGCTGAGTTGTAAGACTCCAAGCGGAACAAGGGGTCAACGTGGACGACCTGGCGACCAACGTTCAAGAGCCACGTGGTTACCCATGCAGATTTGCACCTTCCTTGCTGAGCACGACCCCGACACTCAGGATGGTGATCGACCGGCGGAGGAATTGTCGCTAGACGGCGCTGTTCGCGGCCAATGAGATTCCTTGTTTTAATGATCAGGTCAATGAGATCTGGGCAGAGGTCATGGCCAGAGAGCATGGCCATATGTCCCATTCGCCAGTTGGTGGTGACGAGGATATCGAAGGTCGGGCGAACCCATTGAGGAACGCTGTACTTGACCGCTGTGTGGAACTTGAGTATGTTTGGAAAGCTGGTGTCGAGTTGTTCGAGGTAGAAAATGGCACGCTCCCGTCCATCGAGTAACCCCCACTTTGTGGACATCTTCAACACGGAAAGCAGGAATGGTACCGGATATGGGGGTGCGCTCCACCTGACAGGTACGTTCAGCCAGAGTCGTGATAAGTAGCTCGGTTTGGAAGACTCACCCGCCATATATGTGTTTGAGGAGCGCCTCAAAATCCTCCCGAACAGCAACACCGTCCTGAATTCGGATTGGGGATACGTCGTCGTGTCCCTCGGTGCCAGGCTGGGGTTCCCCGTTGGGCAATAGGAACATCCCGCCAAAGAGCTCAAGCCGGGATGTGAGAATCGACTTGTGGACCCGGTAGAGAACGTTTGAGACCTGTGGACGAAATGAGATTGGAATATCCTTGGGATCAAGGAGGAAGGGGCACGGACCTCGAAGACGACATTTCCATCACCATAGTAAACCTCCAGAGACCTAACAGTCCCAACGATAGGCAAAGGGGCGGCCATCGCTGCGAGCTCAGTGGGGGATTTGCGATTTTCAAGAGCGGACGCCGGGAACCTTTACATATAGGACGCAATGCATTCGGGTCGGGACTGAGCGATCGGCGGTATGGCCCTTCTCTCCGCCCTCCCCCCACCACCCCGTCTTCTCGAGCCGGACCTACTCCAGGCACATGCGGTTTTACACAATGGCTACCTCGCTGCCCGAGTTGTCGCGAATCTCGAGCACCCAGACCTTCACCAAGTTCATTACCATCAGGGGCGTATCCTGTCAGAGCTTGTTCCGCTTTTCGACGCTATTTCTGCCAGCACATCCGACACGGCCATACTTTCCTGGTGTTACGCGACCACCGCATCCTTTGCGAATGTTTACAATTCCCTTACCCAATGCGAGAATTCCGTCCAGCGCAGGTTTGGTTCTCGACTCGACCGTTGCATCCGATGTTGACAAATACCTGCAGTGATGGATCCACTCCCGTCTGCCCAGTGACCACTGAGTACCGTCCCCAAAGGGGTTGCCCCCGCAAGACCATCCATGAAGAGTACCTAAGGGAGGCCCTTCATCCCTCACGAAACATACCGAGAACAAAGCTGGCAAAAGCCCTCAAGGTCCACAGAAATACGCTCAAGAGGAGGATTGATGATCTCGGGATACGCTGTGACTACTCCACCATCGAAGATCCGGACCTCGACTTGCTCATCAAGGGGTACAAGGCGAAGAAGCCCGACTCTGGCTTCCGCTATGTTCGGGGTACCTCCGTTCACTCGGACTACGTGTACAAAGGCAGTGCGTCCTGGATTCCTTGCAGCGCGTTGACCTCATCAGGAGGCTACTCCGAAGGAGGGCTGTCATTCGAAGACGGAAGTATCTCAATTCCCGCCCCAACGCTCTGTGGCATTGCGACGGGCATCACAAACTGATCAAGTATGGTTTTGTGATTCACGGGTTCATTGACGGAAACTGCCGCACGGTATGTTATGCAGTTATGTCTACATTCACATGTTTAACCGTGTTTGACCCTCAACAGGTCACAGCTCTCCGTGCAAGCACCAACAACCTCGCTAGCACTGTTCTTGAACTCTTCTTACTTGCCACGGCTAGATATGGCACACCGTACCGGGTCCGTGGAGATAGGGGTGGGGAGAACGTCATCGTTTCGGCATGGATGATTTGAAACGTGATCCTAACGGTGGATCATTTTGTGGGGAAGGTGAGCGATGATAGTGCGGTTTGATGGGTTCGGCTTCCTAACATCCTTTATCAGTTCCACCCACAACACGCGTATCGAGCGGTTGTGGGTTGAGGTTGGCCGGAATTTCTGTCGTTCATGGCGTGCTTTTTTCATCCGGCTCGAAAGCCAGTTCGGGTTAGATTGTTCTGACCCTAGCCACATCTGGCTTCTTCAAACACTGTTCCTTGACGAACTCAACGCTGATTGTGAGTCATTCGTTCGCGAGTGGAATTCACACCCTGTGTCGGGTGGTGATGCAGGTGATATGAGCCCCCAGGTTCACTTCTATGTTTCATTCCTTGTGTTCATCGTCTGATGGTCGATTCAGGATTTACGTTTCCTTCGGCAAACTCAATCTGGGGTTTATGATCAAGACGACTGTGAAGGCATCCACCCTGGCGTGATCCAACGGTACTATGGAACAACTAAAACACAGGTTCACCGTCGCACGGGCCAAACGGTGCTGGCCACTCACCTGAGGAGTACGAAGGCGACCTTGTTGGGGAAGTTATTGAAGACCAAGACCCCAATATTAGGCACGACGCTATCCCAACGGCAGACCACGAGGCGCCGCCAATGATACCCGAACACCGGGCATTGTTTTCCGAAGCGATCACTACCCTTCAGAGCGGCAGCCATGAAGCAATTTTACGTTCCATCGTTGGTAATCCCTTTGTGTGGGATCCGGTGGAGATGGTCGCGGTTGGTCAAAGAAGGCGGAAGGAGCTTGTGATTTCCCTCGACGACGCCACCTGGGAGCGAAGGGCCCTCCTGTGGATTTGCATGCTTCACTTGTTGGATACCCTAGTATAAGTATCTACGGACCCGGCTTGTAATATCTTTACCCCCCTCAAATATGCGACCCTGTTCTTTCGCTATTGGTCGTGTCGTCTGTCCCTGTGGGGGGTATGAAGCTGCTTCAAAGGGGGGTGTCTGTGGTATCTGCGGCACCCACCATCTGACCACGGTCCTTCTCCTGCTGTCCTGCTGTCCCCTGTCGCTGGTTCTTCCAATGGACAAGCTCACTCGGCTGCTAAGTTGTTTCAACATCTGTTGGACTTGACGCGCAAAGGCGCCATCGCTGTCCGAGAGACATCGAACGGGCTTAGGGGGCAACATGTGAGTATCTTCAAAACCGCGAGTACCCAACGACCGACCATTCGCTAACCATCAGAATAGGGTAATTCCCAAGCGAGGCGGTTGGGCGCACGGACGGCAAGTCAATTTGCGAAGGATCGGGGCAACCCCTTCCGATTTCGTTCTGTCGTCTTCATCACATGTGGCCTTCTGGCAGATGAGGAGGCAGGGCTAGTTGAGAGGGCAATGCGCGAGTGCCAGGAGAGCACCAGAGAGGATATCGACTTTGATCTAAACAACATTGCTGAGGATGACGGTGGCGTCTCGCCGTACCCTCTGTCTCCTGCAACACC
>Ga0307516_10009922_pt1 | contig 10550 bp, 16 predicted proteins | sample 19_EM_MG_FD_203310 | JGI IMG/M metagenome (GOLD analysis project Ga0307516, IMG submission 203310) | Populus trichocarpa ectomycorrhiza microbial communities from riparian zone in the Pacific Northwest, United States - 19_EM | ecosystem: Host-associated > Plants > Roots > Unclassified | place...
CAGCACAAAGACGTTTAGAATCCGAGTCAACATCGTCGAGCGCTGGCTGCCAATTTCGCGCTCGGGCCGAATCGGGCCACCCGTAGATCTGTTTCAGACGCTTCATTGGGCGGGTGTTGGTCATTGTCATCAGCAAAACCCGCGGCAGCAGACCAAGTCAGATATACCCCTGTCAGGCCAGACATTCCCCCCTCTGACCTGACGGAACCCACCCGACCCGGCGTGGGTATGTCAGCAACTTGAACGCCATATCTAGGCTACCCCAACCAACCGAACACAGTTAGGCTCTACCGACCGGGCGGGTAGTCTGGCACGGTATCGGGTTTACCCGTGGGATCCACTCAGATCCCAGATGAACGGCCAATACTTAATATTATTCTGGATTTGGTATTTGAGATTCGGCATTTGAGATTCGATATTTGAGAAATCCGTTTATTCCAGTAGCGTAGGATACAAAATACAAAATACTATTAACCAAGCTGTAAGGAAACACCAGCAGTCATTCAATGCGGGCCACGATGAGAGAAAAGAAGGGAATAAACTGTTGAGGCCCTGAACAACCGGTCGTGTCGGTGGTGAGGGTCACGGATAGGAATGGTGGCGGCGAAGGCGAGGGAATGGTAGATGGGGGGGAACGGCGAAAGGACGAGTACCTGTGACACAATAGGAGTCAGCTCGAACAAGAGGTCAAAAATAAAAAAACTACGATTGGTCAATTCGTACCGCCTCCTCACCACGCAGTGCTCACGTTCCCTGAATCAAAGAGGGGTAAGTCAGCGTGAGGGATGGTAGAACGAATAGGCACATACCCTGGGTGTGTGGGGAAGCTGGATGATGAGTAGTACGTGAGCGCTGAGCATGCGATTGAGGATCCTGAGGTGGAGAACCTACCAATGTGGTGGTGGGCGTGAGTTGACGGCGGGGCGGGGCGATGGGGTTCTGGGCGAGGGTGATCAAGAGTCAGTCGGGAATCAGAGTGTGGCGAACGGATATTACGGGTTGATGTCGCGGTACGTTGGTAGAGGGGGCACGGTGAGTGGGAGGATGGGGAGACTGCGGGATGAAGGTTAATGGAGAGGAGGACCACCGTTTATCACGTTTGCCTGAGCGGAAGATAAAGCCTCTGTGGCGCAGGAACCGCACGAATTCCCACGACAAGCTTCAACGTTTCAACAGCCGCCCGTCAGACCCTAGCTCAGCCACCCCCGTCTTGCCCACCTCCATGGTTGAACGAGGAACTGCAGAACCTCCGAAGGACTTGCCCTGGCTGTGCCGGGCAACAGTTTCTCATTCTGTCCTCGTTCCTTCCATTGGGAGCGTCGCATCGTGGTTGTTCGCCGGCCCCCATATTTGAACGGCGAATCCGCAACCCGCGCCCCCACGGCTTCCTTCCATCTCCAAATTTCAGGCCAGCTCAAGTACCCACCACCATTGGAACACCCTGCCCTTTACAGCAAGACGGACGAATTCGAGCTCACGCCTGCACCCATTCTGCTCACTGCCGGCTCTCTTGCTTTTTCTGGAGGGGATTCTGTTACAGCGGAGTTGGCCTTCATGAGTTTGGCGGCTGTGTATTGATGCCGATGGTGCGTTTGCGGCTGCAAGACAGCATGCGTTTCCGACGGATGCCCCTTTGCCAAAATGACAGCTGATCATCTGTGTCGATAGGTCTTTGCTGTGGCCGAGTCCAAGCCCATTGACCTCCACCACGATACCGGCGCCCGACAAGTTCACCACTGGGCTCGGACACCCATCCCCGCTCACTCCCCCATCAGCCGTAACCAGCACATCCTGTCACATTCGCCACGTCCACCATCTGATCCCCTCATCCTCAACCCTGAAAACATTGGGTCAACTCCCCGCCTAATTTTCACTTGCTGAATCGCTTGAGCTCCAGTGTGTTGTCCATGGACGCACGAGCACCAACTCGTCCTAGGTGTACTGGGATGCTGGCAATTGGGCGAACCATAGGAAGTGGATGGCGGAAGATATACGAAGGTGGTGGAGACAGACCTTCCAAGCGGGAATGCAAACGGAAAGAGCTTGCGGGCCGGTTGAGTAGGGAGATGAACGAACATTGGGATGGGTGCGTGTTTTCCCTCCCTCTTCCTGCTTTTCGGCTTTCCTCAGCATTGGAACACTCTGGCTGACGCCTGGTACCTTGATTCAGCATTGGAAGGCACTACGCGGACAGTATAACACTCTTGGCGAACACCAGGGTTCAAATATCCATTCGACTGGAGGCATCACCAGCATACAACCTACGACTATACCCGCTTACGATCGAAAGGTCCGTGTTGCTCACACAGATCACCATGGACGAAAAACAGGAGTTGGATATCATCGAGACTGCCTACAAGGAAGAACGTGATCGGGTGGAGGAGTGGAAACACGGAAGGGACGTGATTCAAAAGCAGTTGCTGGAAGGGATTGAAGAGTGAAGGCGAAGGGCGAGGGAAGACAAAGATGGAGAGGGAAACGTCGGAGGTCCGTACACTCCCCAACTCCCGCTCAGACGTCTTATGAACGAGCATCACCTTCCAGATGTTAGCCTGGATTCGCAATCTCGGCCGCACATAACGCAAAAGCTCAAGCACTCAGGAATCAGCTCAGAGGATCACCTCCGCATTCGCCTCTGACGGCGGCTCCCAACGGCACTGCTCCCGGTCCCATAACAGTCGGACCTTTGGTCAACCCACACTCACTGTCGATCGACGAATTGCCCTCCCCATTCCCCCTCCCTCTCACGTCGACACAGTTACCATATGGCAATTCTGGGGCCACAACAGGTGGTAACGGACAAAGGCAGAACAGGGGAGGCGGATTCCAAGCCCAAATTGCCGGTGGGCTTGGCAAGAGTGGAGGTGGACTGTCTTCCGCCAAAGACCTTGAGATAGAGGTGGATCTGGGCGAGATTAGGTGGGGCAATAAGCGAAGGCGGGCAGCAGCCGCAGCAGTCAAAGTGTGACGCGCTTTTGGTCTCTTGTTTCTCCCTCCGTTACCCCGACACGTCTCGTCTGTTTTAGGAAAGTTCAACACCATTTTACTGGCCAGTCCATAATTAACCCCGAGTCTGCAACTCTGGGCCTTCGAGTCTTGGTTATATTCTTGGGCTTCATGTCTCCCTCTATCCCCCTCTTCTCCCCTCCCCCAGGAATGCCGCCAACTCCCGGAGTGTTCGATCTGGCCGCCGCTGCTGTGGGTCCCCACAGCTCGCCCAAACGACCCAAGCCTGATGGGTCCAGTTGGTACGCGAAGCCTTCTCGAAAGCTCAAACTACTAACCTGTCTCCCACTACAGGATTCCCCACTTCAAGGTTCGGCGCTCGCCTCAACAAAGGACTGCACACATCATCGGGTGTATATCATCTGCCTCAACTCCCGCCTCACTCCGTCACCGAGGACACGATCCTGGGTCCCGGGCCTCGGCGCTCAGCCAGTGGAGTACTGACGCCAAAATCCCCCCGCCCTGCACACTTTTCTGGCAAAATCAGCGATTTTACCAAAAAAGCGTGCAACTACATCCGATCATCCCTCAAGCCGCTTTGGGTTAGCCTATTCCATTGTTCCGTACCTGCACTTGGGTAGTTTTTCAATAAGAGTATTTATTTTCTGATTATTTGCGTGTGCTTGGTCTTTTCTGTTCTGAGGAGCTAAACTCGTTGCAAAAAACGCTGTCCCGATTTGGACCAGTGTTTTGCGCCGGTACCTCCCAGCCAAATGCACGTCCCACTTCCCGCCATCACCCACCCTCGAGTAGAAATAGCCAACCATCAACAATCGTACAGCACGGTAGAATTTTGAACAGACTTTTAGGATCTCGCAATAGACGGACCTCCCTCGGTCATTCGTGCCGCTCGCTCTCGTGCCATCCTCTCCCTCATTGTCGGACCCTCCATATCCCTGAAGTCTCGCCCATCGTCGTCATCGGGGGCGTCTGGGAAGATTTGGCTAAGGTGCAATCAATGAATATGCAAGAACCTGGAGAATGGAGCACCGGCACGCACTCATTCCACCACTCAAGGGTTTCCTTGCACCAGGGATCATCGGGATCCTGGAACTGCTCCCTAAGCAGGTTGTAGAGCGCAGATAAGTTGGTGGCGGTTTCGTCGTCCGTGATCCCCCACTTTTCCATCACGCTCAGGGCCACGTATACCTGTGACTAAAAGTCAACCGAAATGGCCACTCTGACAACGCACTAGGTCACCTGTATGACAGTGTAACAAATCGACGATGGTTTCACCGAGATCATCCCGTGTATCTGAGCGTTTCCTCGCTTGGTGTTTGAAGCCACCCCGTCCACACGACTTCGGCCGAGGAAAATGTATCGGTATGCCTGCAAGTGCCTGTCAGCGGCGTTGTTGGGAGGGAGAGAAGTTAACCTTGAGAAGCAGTGGCCCACGGAAAAGGCCCTTCGTGACGGACCCATCTATCATCTGTTCATCGTAGAGGAACACCGGGAAAAATGGTTGCCTGTCAATGTCTTTCATCGGGAGTTTTGCGGCCTTGATGCCCGCCCGCGTGCTGGGTACAGTGGTCGCCGGTCAGAGGTCAGAATACAGATGATATGGTCGAGGTGTTCATCCAACGTACCCTTCTGGATCCACTTTCATCTTCTCGAGGTGGTTTACTGGGCAGAGTAGCCGGGCGGTGATCGGATTGTCGAATCCACGCCACGCTTTGTGCATATCTGGGTTTCTGTATTCAATGTGGGCAGATGGGTTCTGCAGCGCTCCACCGCCACCCGAGCCTGGCAAATACTCCGGTGGAATTAGGTTGATCACATCCCTCTTCATGTTCTTGCAGTCTGTATCTTTCCCCCCACCTGCTTTCTTTTGGACCTGGCACGTGTTAGCTCAAATGGCTGGGATCGTGGGCCTCGCCGTACTATTCGCACAATCTCTGTGATCTCTTCTGCAGTTGGTGTTGATGACTCGGAGGCAATGCGAGCGGCAATGAAAGGGACGTGAGTCATGATGGAGTCTGCGTCCTCGATTCGGAAGGCGCGCTGGACACTGGACCTGCCAATCGCAAACCGTGAGCAGCACACAATGTGACACGGGTATATACGCCCACAACGCGGTGTAATGCTCCCTCGTGTTCGGCTGAGCAAGGTGGTGGGAACCCTCTTGCGAGTTAAGCCAAACGGACAGGATGGACTCGAAGGAATCGAAGGGTTGGCAAACCCTTCGAAGCCACCTCCCATGCTTATCGATCTGCTTTTGTTGATCCCGTGTCAGATGGATGGCGGGTCTGTAGTTCACCGAGATCAGTGAATTCTGCCACAGTTACCAGAATTCAGAGACACACTGGTCGTCGCTGGGGCCGTCGGACACTGTAGTCATCGTGATGTTTGTCAGCAAGCAGGGACAGGGGTGAGAACTAGCGTCACAACCAAGTCATGTGCCGGTGTTTCGGAGTTGAGAAATATCAGCATGCTGGCAACCCCCACACCCTCCCAGACTCCTATCCAATGGACGCCTCAGGGTTCTTTTGCTACGAAGGGGACTGCGTTCACGAACAACCTGCCAGGCAGTTCCGGACCCAGCAAAGTCTTCGCCAGCACCAAAACAAACGCCACAAGGGCCAAGCCACCTCCATGGGAAGGGCTCTGAAGCGTAGAGATGATGGCAAAGTTGCTGAGGAGTCATGCAAACGACAGCGGCTGGAGGAAGCATGCATTGCTGCTGAGGCTGCGTGCCGCACGCCAGAGCCAGCTCCGGTATGATCCCACTGGTATTGGTGGAATCTCACTGACAGCCCCTCATTCGACCAAGGTCCCTCTCCTGGACCAGGCGGTTGACATAGGGCTCACTCGATCGGCGAGGAACCGACGAAACCCCGCAAGATTCAATGATTACATCCCAACTTCAACGGTCCCCTCCCAGATGAATCGCCAGTTTCTCACAAAGAAGCAACAGGCAGAGGCAGCGAAGGCGAGAGCGGCTGCCGCCCAGCTTGAACATCCCAAGTCGCCAGAGAACGAGTGGTTCGACGAAGACGACAACAACGGCGCAGGTTCGGAAACAACGCGGGAGATCACAAGCCCAGACTCTTTTGGCGTCTTTCGGAAATACACATCAATCCCCTCACACAACCCTGACGACATCGACCCCTTCTCTGACTTATCTCCTGCTCTCCCTGGTGTGACCTCCCCTCAGATTGCATCTGCTGGGGGGGTCGGCTCAAACCTCAACATTTCTTCTACCAGTCACGACCCCGATCCCCTTGCCAGCTCGAAGAACCCCACCGAAGATACCTTGCTTGGTTGGTGGTCAGAGGGCTCTCGCGATGGGATCCAAAGCCTCAATCGCCTTGCCCAGGGTCTTTCCCAGGCTCTCAAGAGCCCGAACTTCAACCCGTCGCAGTTGGAGGACTTTGATGCCGTGACCTCCATCCACCGGTTTGAAAGGGACCACTGCTTTTCAAAACCCGGGACCACGCTTGAACCCGGTGATGGCTGGAAGACCGGCTCGGTAAAGGTCCGACTCCCCTGTACCGGCATCAAGCAGCGCGAGGAGGATGCGCCCGAGTTCACCGTTGATGGGATACTATACCGGGATGTTGTTGAGGTGATTGCGAGGGAGCTGGAAGATCCCGACTCGTTCGAGCGCATCCACATCCAGCCGTTTGAAGAATGGTGGAAGCCGTCCGAGTCCGAAGACCCCGTTCGCGTTTACTCCGACGTATACACGTCCGATGCGATGCTGGAAGCCGACAGACAACTCCGGGACTCCTTGAAGGGCACCACCTCTGCTGGTCCCCAGTTGGAAACCTTTATCCTGTCGGTTCTACTTTACTCCGACTCCACCTGTCTCACGGCGTTCAGTAACGCCACCCTGTGGCCGATGTATATGTACATCGGAAACGAGTCGAAGTACGTACGATCAAAGCCAACTTCCTTTGCTGCTCACCACATCGCCTACCTTCCAACGGTACGGGGCCTTGCGGCTTGTCTCATTCATCACGTGTCTCACCATTTTCTCCCAGCTACCGGACTCGATCAAGGAGGCCTATCACGCACGCTATGATGTATACCCGACAGCCGACATGCTTGCCCACCTCAAGCGGGAGTTGATTCACGGTTCATTGCGGTTGATCTTGGGTGGCTCGTTTGCTGACGCTCAGAACAACGGCCGGATCACCCGGTGTGCAGACGAGATCTTGAGGCGCTGGTTCCTCCGGCTAATCTTGCACTCTGCGGACTATATGGAGAAGTGAGCATGTGGTCATCCCGACTCCACCACGCTTCCCTTACCACCATTCCAGGGCACAACTCGAGAGCATGAAGGCTAACGCAAAATATCTCTGTCCAAGATGTTTCATCGCCAAAGGGGATGTTCCTGAGATCGGCACCGATAACGACATGAAGCGCCGCCTGACGAACCCGCGAAAGTACCCACCAAATCATATCGAGATTGCCCGCAAGGGACTCTTCGAGAGCGGGTGGAGCATCGGTTACAAAGGGGAGCATAACATATTGGAAAATGGGTCATGGGCTCCAACCCGGGTGGGTTGCTCCTCGTTTCCACTCCCAGACATGATATTGATGCTCTTCCAGAATGCCTACCATACTGAGCTCGGCCTGGACCCGTCTGAAATTCAGGCTGTCGATCTCATGCATGACGTCGAGCTTGGTCTCAAAAGAAATGTGATCTTACACCTCCTCCGGATTTTCCACGCAGCGGGTAAAGATATAGTTCAAATCTTTGATACCCGGTCAGTTCCCTTGAGAGCAGTGGTACGTTCACGGTTTTCACCAGCCACAGCTTTCGCCAGGTCCCAACATTTGGACGCGATACCATCCGGAGGTTTGGCGGAAGTGTTTCCGCACTGAAGCGGCCCGCTGCAAGAAGTTTCGAAGACATCCTCCAAGTGGGTCCATACGCGCAATGTTACCCTCCAAATCGAGAACTGAACGGGTCCGCAGTGCTGTATCCCTGTACTCGAGGGTCTTCTCTCGGGAGAAGACAATGAGATCATCCTTGATCTCGCCTTTGACATCGTCACCTGGCACGCTTATGCCAAGTTACGGAAACACACCGATTACACCCTTCGATCCTTTCGCTCGCAAACCAAAGAGCTTGGGCGCCAACTCCGCGTCTTTCTCAACAAGACTTGCTCATCCTACAACACCAAACCACTTCCAAACGAGGAGGCTGCGCGAGCCCGCCGTCGTGGCGCAAAGACGCAGAAAGGTGACTCCGCCTCCCAGAAGAAACCCAATCGCAGCTCAAACACGAAACAATTCAACATGGCAACATACAAAATCCATGCTCTTGGTGATTACGTCGACCACATCATGCGGTTCGGCCCGACTGACTGTTTCACAACGCAACACGTTTGTCATTTTCTGATCTGATCGGACCAAACCTCACGGAGTTGAATACAGGGCGAGCTTGAACACCGCAGGGTCAAGCGGTTCTACAAGTCGACAAACAAAAGCGCCACCTTCCCGCGCCAGATTGCGAAACAGGAGCGATTGCAACGGCACTACCGAAAGTACGTCGAGAAGATGAAGAAAGAGCCACACACGGCGGGACCATCGAACCGGCACCTATCGGCGGGATCAGGTGGTATGGCGGCAAGAAAGCACTACTCAATCTCGGAGAGGAGTCAGGGTTCGTTGAAGCTTTACGAGTGGGCTCTTGGTGAAAATTCAAATGACCCGGCCCTAAAGGCATGTGTCTCGCACATTTTCTTGCATGATGCGCTTTACTCACCCATTCACCAGGACTTTATCCCAAAGCTAAAAGACCATCTCCTCACTCGCATTCTGGGCCGCCAATACGACCCGGAACCATCCGCATTCACGGATGACGATCTCAACAAGGTTCACATCGCTGGCAAGCGCCTTGAACGACGGTACACGATGACGGTGTACCACACAACGTACGACCTCCGACGAGGCAGTGACAAGATCAATTTGAAGGGTCGTCCATACGTGATGGCACTGTCTCACGGTGATCCGTCCCATCCATATGTATACGCACGAGTCTTGGGGATGTACCGAGTCAAGGTCCTGCACCCCACCATGGACGCACCGACCAGCATGGACTTACTTTGGGTTCGTTGGTTCGAAATCGACCAAACTCACCGGGCGGGGTGGAAAGCGAAGAGACTGTATCGGGTCCAGTTCGTCCCCAGCCACGAGGACGGCGCATTTGGGTTCCTCGACCCTGACGACGTCATCCGCGGTGCCCACTTGATTCCCTGCTTCGACAAAGGGCTCGTTGTTGCTCTCCTTGCGGCTTTAGGTAGCAAGTGGGACTATACTCCGAGTGCCAACTGGAAATACTACTATGTCAATCAGTGAGTCGTTGTATCCGGTTTGTGTGATGGTGTTCGGGCATGCTCACCCCCTTACTCACAGGTTTGTCGACCGCGACATGTTCATGCGCTATCGCGGTGGTGGAATCGGGCACAAGTACATGCGGGTGATCGAAGAACGCTATGAGAACATGTCTCGCGAGCGGATCCATCACAAGGAGTACAGACGCAGAGGCGCTCGCTCGGGGGAGGAGGTGTCAATGGACCTGGACGACGCCAATGATGGTGATGGCGGGGGCGAAGGCAATCGTCCGGGCTCTCAAGCTAGCCATGACACACGACCAGGTGAGCAAGGCGAAAACCGAACTACACAGCCCGGAGATGCCGCGGACAACGACGACGAAGAAGAAGAGGACGACGACGACTACAACCCTGATTCAGACGAGTTGTGTTCTTCGGGGATCAGCGACTCCGAAGATCTGGATTCTGACGAAGATTATGGAGGCTACGAAGACTATGGAATGGGAGACCTTTAATCATACACACCGTGCTTGTTACACAGGAACTGAAATACATTCTTGTCACCACACATGGCGAGAAGCGTTGGTGGTCGCCGACAGGAGGTTACCGAACGTGTGAAAACCACTTTGAGACCCCGCCCCCTGCATCGTACAACAAACCCGATGGATCTCGTGTACCCTGGGCCAGCATTCGGAGAGGCCCACGTAGGGAGTAAACATGTACAAAGGCCGCTTTGAAATCGATAAAAATGGAAACTGCATCGTGATGCGCGTCACCAACAAATAATCGCTCTAGGGGCTACGGTACCTCACCCCTGGCCATCATCCGAATAACCGCGCACGGCCAAGGATCTGCTCGTTCATGGGGAGTTGCATTCGTGAGTCACCGCAACAACCTTCAAGAACGGCGTGATTGTGAGAGTATGGGACGGAGACGGGGGGATCAGGCTGGACATTCAACAATTGGGAATTGGACCACGCTTACCATATGCAGTACCACAAATTTCCCATGACCGGGGTCGTTCGGTCGTCAGCACGTGTCTGGAGGGCGGGGAGAATATCTGGCGAGAGCTGCCTCCGCAAGGTCCGGCAGTTCCCGTCAGGCAAGACCTGCGTCCTCAACTTTTGCTGATGGTGTGCACTCAGGCGAGAACTGAGGCTGAGGCGTAATTACGCGTTTCTGGGTGTGCGCACGCACCCTAGCTTCGCGTGGACCAACAACTCCCTCATCCCGTTGGGAACGAGAATAGCGTAGCTTTGG
>Ga0307516_10009923_pt1 | contig 10549 bp, 9 predicted proteins | sample 19_EM_MG_FD_203310 | JGI IMG/M metagenome (GOLD analysis project Ga0307516, IMG submission 203310) | Populus trichocarpa ectomycorrhiza microbial communities from riparian zone in the Pacific Northwest, United States - 19_EM | ecosystem: Host-associated > Plants > Roots > Unclassified | place...
CCGTAACGTCCACGATTGTCCGTCGTCCACATCGGCAGCTCCCTCGAATCAAGCCACCTTCCTTGAATCACAAATGATTCGTATGATTCAACATCTCTTCGGACAGACACTCAGGGACGTGACCGAGGCGCGGTACCTTCGATACGAGTCGTACTCTGGCCCCAAAACACGGCCTCACCATAACGAGCCGTTGACGAAAACTTCGTCCATGCTAACCCGCGCCGGCTCGCCGGGCCCGACGGTGACCTCTGCCTCAAGGGCTTTGTGCTTACAGCCGCGCAAAGAGACCAGCTTGCGATAGCGGACTGAAGTAATCTGCATCGGTCTTCCTGCGGTTTATCTGAACTTCTTCGCCGCAGCCGGTTATGATAGCGTCTGATCAGAATCTGCTCTAGGGACGGATTTCCTCTGAAACTCAGAACGCCGGCTCGGAGCCTCGATCCGTGCGGCTGACGTTGTCCCCAGACATCGCCACCATCCCGCCCTGAGTGCTCCATGGATGAACCGCACGCAGGGCCGTGAAGGATCGGCCGTCCCTTACGCCACCTCTCGGCTGGCTTCGATCCGGTTGAGCGCGCCGGCGACACGGACCCGGACGCGCAATGAATTGCCTGGCAGGTAGGCGATCGGCATATCCTCGATCTCGATCGTCCTGAGGCTGCTGGGATCCGCGCCGGCATTGATCGCCTTGCGTTCAGCAATTTCCAGCGCCGCTGCAATGGCTTCGTCGCGTGTAAGATCGCGGAAGACCTGATCGGCCTCGCCGCTGACGCGGGCAATCGCTGCGCCGACGGCATTGGCACAATCGCCGAAGGGGACCCGGATGATCTGCGAAACGCCGATCAGTTCTTCGGGCACCAGGAAGGCGCCGCCCCCTACGGCGACCAGAGGCGCGTCGCCAGCCTCGGTTTTCATGCGGTCGATATTTTCTTCAAGCTGCCGCGTGGCGTCGGCGAGCGCCGCACCGATTAGATCCTTCGAGATCGACGCGACGCGGGAGCGGTCGCCAACATCGAGCAGCCCGGCGGCGACCGCGATATCGGTTGCGGTCAGCTGTGCGCCACCGAAGACAAGCGCGTCCCGCGTCAGACGGTAGCCGACGCTGAGCGGGCCAATCTTCGCCGACGCTGGATCGATATGGCTGCCGCCACCGAGACCGATCGACAGGAGGTCCGGCATGCGGAACAGCGTGCGCACTCCGCCGACCTCGACGACGGCGTTGGCCTCTCTCGGAAATCCATGGCGCAACTGGCCGATATCGCTTGTTGTACCGCCGACGTCCACAACCATGGCATTTTCGAGTCCGGAGAGATGCGCCGCGCCGCGCATCGAGTTGGTCGCACCGGAGGCAAAGCTCATCACGGGGAAGGCGATGGCCGTTTCGGCCTGCATCACCGTGCCGTCGTTTTGGGTCAAGAACAGCGGGGCGTCGATGCCGCTTTCGGCGGTCGCCTTGCGGAAGGCGGCCACCGTTTCGACGGCGAGGTCGTGCAGCACCGCATTGAGAAGCGTCGCGTTCTCGCGCTCAAGCAGACCGATCCGTCCAAGATCATGCGACAGGGTCACGGAGACGTTCGGGCAGATCTCCTGCAGAATATCGCGTGCCGCAACCTCGCAGCCTGGGTCCAGCGGTGAGAAGATCGACGAGACTGCCACCGAGCGCAGCCCGAGATCGTCGATGCGTCGTGCGGCCGCGCGCATGCCGGCTGTGTCAAAAGGTACGATCGGCCGGCCGTCATAGTCGTGACCGCCTTCGAGCATGAAAATCTCGCCGCGGACGCGTTCGGCGAGGTCCTGTGGCCAATCGCAGAATGGAGGCAGCGAAGCGCTGGCCGGCATGCCGATCCGGATGGCCGCGACCTTCATCAAATGCCGGCGTTGGACGACGGCGTTGATGAAGTGCGTGGTTCCGATCACCACCGCATCGACCGGCACCCGCGCCGCAGGATCGGCGCGCAACGTCTTCAGGGCGTCGAGAATGCCGGATGTCACATCCATCGTGGTGGGACGTTTGACAGCGAAAACCACGTTGTCGCCATCAAGCAGCACGGCGTCGGTATTGGTGCCGCCGACGTCAATTCCTATGCGTCGCATAAATCTACACTCCAGCGCCAGCGCGCTCTTCGAAAACGGAACGGAAATCCAGGTCGTAGCCAAAGGCGCGGGGGCCTACGAATTCGAGGCCGCGTGGACTCGTCAGGACGGTGGGAGCCCGCAGCGCCACCACGGTGACACGTTGGCCGTAGCGGATCGTCTCGGTACCGACCGCATGGCCCGTGACGCTCTCAAGCACGCAGATCAGGTCTGGCGACATTGCGATGGCCTTGCCGTCGCGCCAGGCGACGATCCACTCGTTCTGGAACGAGAGTTCCAGTCGGGAGCCTCGATCGCCATCGATACCCTCGATCGCGACAGAGCCGCGCAGAAAGCCTTCCGTCGTCCGGCGGGCGACGTCGACCACCTTGCCGGTGAAGAGCCGCTTGCCGCCTTCACTTTCGAGCAGCGCGACGATCGGATCGGCATGCAGGCGGTTGGCTTCGCGCACCAGCCGGCCGATCCGGATCGCAGCGGTGGTCGTGAAATGAATGCCCCAATCCTTCACCTCCCGGCCGCTACGGGGTGCCTTGCTGGTCGAGGCGATCGAGCCCATTTCGACGCAGATCTTGCGGCTTGCCCGCTCCATCCATTTCCAGCTTGGCACTTTGGTGACAATGGCCTCGATGCCGCGCGGATCGTAAAGCGTGCAGGGGTAGGGTTGCAGCCCGCCGATCGCCACCGAGGTCATCTGCGCCTCGGGAAAGGCGCGTCCCATGCAATCGGCATCGACGACGGGTATCTTGAGATGGGCGGCTGCCATCAGCGCCTGCGTGCCGTTGCCGCCACCGATCTCGACCGACATCACGGCGCGGAATTTGAAGCCACCAAATTCCTCCTGCATCTCAACCGCGCGAGCGATGTTGCGGCTGTCGGCCAGGCGTTCCTGGCCGATCAGCGGCGCCCCCATGTTGGAGACGACCGCGACACGATCGTCATCATCAAGGTCCAGCGGCGACATCAACTGCACGCGATTGCCTTGCGCGTAGAGCCGGCGCAGGTTGAGCAGGCCCAGATAGGGGCTGCCGCCGCCACCGGTGCCGAGAATCCAGGCGCCCACGGCGAGGGATTCGATATCCTCGAGCGTAATCTCGGTGAGGGCTGGCTTATTCATGCGAGCAACTCCTCGACGGCACGTGCGGCGGCGGCGATGGCGAGAATGACTGGTCCACCATAGCTCAGGCGTACGCGCGCCTTGTTCGCGCGCGTGTAGCTCATGCAATCCATCACGACGAGGTCCGGTGACAGGGCGGTCATTTTCCGTGCAGCCTCATCGACGGCCTCGGCATCGGAACCCGGCCGCATCGTCACGCCGACAACTTCGACGCTTGGTCGCTCCCATTTTCCGGCGATCAGCGCGGTTTGTTCCGGCAGCGGCGAGAAGACGCCGAGACGTCCCTTCGGGAAAACCGCCTCGACCATGTGGTGCAGCACGGCCGAGGGCAGGATCACCAGACGATCCGGCGCGAGATTGGGAAACTTGCCGGTACAGGCGAGCATGGCGATCCTCACACCCTCGCGCGCGAAATTCTCGATCTGGATCGCCGCCCGCGCCTCGACCGCCTTCTTGCTGATGGTGACGCTGTCGCCGTTCGGCAACAGGGTGAACAGAGCGTCGTGGCCGTCGCTCGGGGGAATCGCGTTGATCTCGGCGCGCGTCATGCCGTCGAGCGCCCCGCGCAGATCGATTTCCAGCCCGGGCGATAGCACCGCCGCGATTTCGTCCACGACGGAAGGTCGTGGGCTCTGGCCGATCACGACCACGCCCATGCGCTGTTGTTGCATGTATCAGTCCCTCAAGATCACGATGTCGGAAGGTTTCCAGCGCAGGGCCACGGCGGCGCCCGCTTGAAACAGCTGATGCGAGCCGTTGTTCGGTTGTTGCGCGAGCAGGCGCCTGCCGTCAGCCGTCTCGATCCGGTAAAGCACCGAGCCGCCCTGGAAATTGGCGCTCTCGACGACACCGTCGAGGCCATGCCCGTTTAGTGCGGGTGAGGTGCCCAGACTGATCTTTTCCGGCCGAAGCGCGATCGAAACCGCGCCGCTTGCCTTAGATGCAGTAAGATTGGGCGGAGCGGCAAGCGCGATCGACAGGCCCTTGTCGACCTGCAGGACGGAATTGCCTCCTCCGTCGCGGATCACCTCGCCGCGGAACAGGTTGGTGTCACCGATGAAATCGGCAACGAAACGCGTGCTTGGCCGGTCGTAAATATCGGACGGTGCGCCGATTTGCTCGACCTTGCCGGCATTCATCACAGCGATCCGGTCGGACATGGCGAGCGCTTCTTCCTGGTCGTGGGTGACGAAGACCATGGTCAGACCGAGCTTGCGCTGCAACTGCTTCAGCTCGAACTGCATCGTTTGCCGCAGCTTCTTGTCGAGCGCGCCGAGCGGTTCGTCGCAAAGCAGCACCCGCGGCTCGATCACGATGGCGCGGGCCAGGGCGACGCGCTGCTGCTGGCCCCCGGAGAGCTCGCCGGGGCGGCGGTCCTCGTATCCGACGAGCTCCACCTGTGCCAGCGCATCGGCGACCTTGCGGGCAATCGTGCCGCGATCCATGCCGCGCATGCGCAAGCCGAAGGCAACGTTTTCACCGACCGAGCGGTGCGGGAACAGTGCATAATTCTGGAATACCATTCCCATATCGCGCCTGTGCGCCGGCACATGGGTGACATCGGCCCCGCCGACCTTGATGACGCCTTTGGTCGGCGTCTCGAAGCCGGCTATCATTCGCAGCGTCGTCGTCTTGCCGCAGCCGGAGGGGCCCAGCAGCGAGAAGAACTCGCCCTCCCGGATGCTCATATCGACGGCGTCAACGGCGCGCTTGTTGCCGTCATAGGTCTTGGTGACGACGACAATGTCGATGCGAGCGCTCATGCGCGGAAGATGCGGTTGACGCGGGAATCGATCTCGTCCTTGCGCGCGTTGTACCATTTCCAGTCGGGCTGGATCAGCGTGGCCACCTTCTCCGGCGTGGTTAAGAGTCTTTCGTTGTACTTGTCGTCGAGCTTGACCTTGCTGTTGGCAGGTGAATACCAGACCGATTCGGCCAGCGTCTTCTGCACGCTCGGGCTCAGCATGTAGTTCACGTAGGCGTTGGCGAGTTCGCGAACCTTGGTGCCCGGTGTGAGCGTGAGGACCTGTTCAAGCGAGAGAACGCCCTCGGACGGCGCGACGAAGGTGGTCGGTTGGTTCTGGCCGTCGTAGCGCAGGATCCCGGAATCATGGATCACCGCGACACCGACTTCGCCTGAAAGGATCATCTTTTCCATCGTCCCGGTGAAGTCGACGAGCTTGATCGGCTTCAGCTTTTCCATCGCCGCATAGGCGGCGTCGAGATCGGTCATCCCCTTGCCAAAGAGCGCGCCGCTCATCATCAGGAAAGCCTGGCCGAGGCTGTTCACCGGAATGACGTAGCCGCCGCGCACGCCGTCATAGGCCCGATCCCAGAGGTCCTTCCAGGACGAGACCTTGCCATAACCCTTGTCGGTGCGCATGCCGAGCCCAATGGCGCTGGTGAAGATGCAGACGCCGACCATCTTGTCGCTGATGGCATAAGGATAGACATCGGCGATATTCGGGACCTGCTTGGCGTCGATCCTGGCTTCGACGATCCCCATCTCCAGAGCGGCCCATTGCTCGTTGGAATTGGTGTGCAGCACGTCATAGACCGGCGCCGAACGCGAGCTCGCCTGGAGCTTGGGCAAGTACGGAAAGGCCGAGTCCGTTTCCACCTTGCACTTGAATTCCTTCTCGAAGGCGGGGATCAGCTCGTTCGACATGGTTTGTCCCCATTTGCCGCCCCATCCGGTGATGCGCAGCGTCGCGGCATCGGCGCGGGCGATGTGGGGCGCGGCGATCACGCTGATGCCGGCGGCGACGCTGGTGGTGAGGAACTGACGGCGGTTCATCGGCAGGCGGGTCATGGTCATGGATGATTCTCTTTCAGGGGAATGACAGTCATAGCTTTGCATAGGACCTAAGCCCGACCGTGCGATCGAGCCCGAAGACGACCAGCATGGCGAGCAGGATCGAAACCACCGAGGCGGCGCCGATCGTTCCGTCCAAATCGAACTTCAGATAGTTGAACAACGTGATCGGCAGCGTTTCACGGCCCGGCGAAACCAGGAAAAGCGATACCGGAAACTGGTCGAAGGAGACGATGAAGGCGAATACGGCTCCCGCCATGACGCCGGGCTTGGTCAACGGCAGCGTCACCTCGACATAGGTCCGTAAGGGGCCGGCGCCGAGGTTGCGCGCAGCTTCTTCCAGGCGGGTATCGAAATTTTGCAGAACCGCCAGCGTCGTACGCACCACATAGGGAATCGACACCAGCGTATGGCCGAGCACCAGTCCCCAGAGCGGCCGGCCGACATCCAGCAGGACATAGGATTGGAATAGAGCAAGACCGGTCAGGATCGCCGGCAGCATCAGCGGAGACAGCATGATCGCGGTGATGACGCGCGTACCGGGCAGGCCGCCGCGTGCCAAAGCGAGCGCGGCGCTGCCGCCGAACAGGGTCGCCGCGATGGTCGTCATTGCTGCGACCTCAAGGCTCAACCGCAGGGCGTTCATGAAATCGCGCGAGGCGAAGAATTTTTCGAACCAGCGCAACGAAACGCCAACCGGCGGAAACTGGATATAGGGAGTCGGATTAAGGGCGAACACGAAGACGATGGCGATCGGCGCCAGCAGGAATACCACCACCGCGATATTGAGGGCCAGGTAGCAGAAGCGGCCGAGGCGAGGGGTGAACGGCGCGGCGGTCATCGGCGGCCTCACTGCAGATCGCGCTGGCCGGAGACCAGCCCGAGGATGCGGTTATAGGCGATGACCAGCACCAGCGAGATTGTCAGCAGCACCATGCCGAGTGCCGCTGCAAAGCCCACATTGAAGCTCGAGGAGATCTGCTGATAGATCAGCATCGGCAGCGTCATGATCTGGAAGCCGCCCATCAGGATCGGGGTGACATAGGCGCTGATCGCCAGCGCGAAGACCAGGAGCGAACCGGCCAGGATGCCGGGTAGGCTCAGGGGCAGCGTCACTTCGAGGAAAGCCCGGAGCGGCGAGGCTCCAAGATTCTGCGCCGCATGTTCCAGCCGCTCGTCGATCCCAGCGATGACGCCGACCAGGGTCAGAACCATATAGGGCACGTAGATATGCGTCAGGCCCAGCACGATGCTGAACTCGTTATACATCAGCGGCAAGGGCTTCGAGATCAGGCCGAGGCCGGTGAGGGTCTGATTGATCGCGCCCTTGTCCGACAAAAGTGCCATCCAGGCAAAGGTGCGGACGACAATGCCCGTCAGCATTGGCGTCAGTACGGTCATCATCAGCGCGGCATAGGCTGTGCGACCACGGATGCGTGCCATCCAATGGGCCAGCGGGTAGCCGATCAGCAACGCCGCCAGCGTGGTGAGCAGACCAATCCGAAGCGTGGTCCAGATCACTTCGAAATAATAGGGGTCGCCGAGAATCCTCTGGTAGTATTTGGTCGTGAAGGCGACATTTGGCTGCACGACCGGATTGCCGGTGAGCAGGCTGATCAAGGCCATCAACCCCATCGGCAGGAAGAAGAACAGAGCAAAGAGAAGAGCGCTCGGTGCGATCAGCCAGGCCATGGGCGTGATACCCGTGCGGACCGCGCTCATCGTGCCGCGGCCTTGTGTATTGGTGCGCCGTCATCCAGCGCGACCCATATCGGATCGTCGAAAAGCCGGCCGAGGTCGACCGCCATCGCGCGCAGGGCTTGCCAAAGCTTCGTGCGCTCCTCGGTCGAGGTCAGATGGCTCGGATAGGATAAGGCGACCCCGATCGTTTCATTGGTGTCGCGACGGGTGAGCGCGAAACCCAGTGAGCCCACTCCCGGTAATGATTCATTGCTGGCTTCGGAATAGCCGGTGCGGCGGATTTCGGCGATGCGGGCCATGAGACCTGTCAGATTCCGGGGCGCAGACGGCGAGATTGCAGGCAAAGGTCTTGGCAGGCGACCGCGAATATCGGCATCACTCAGGCGTGCCAACATGGCCCGGCCGTTGGATGTCGCGAATGCCGGCGCCCGTGCGCCCGGCGGCGTGACCACCTGAAGCGGATTCGATCCGGGGACGACGCGCAGCACGATCTGCTCGGCGCCGTCGAGCACCGAGATGTATCCGGTATGGCCGGTCCTGGCGCAGACCGCGCGTAATCGCTGTTCGGCGGCGGCCACGAAGTCGTTTTGGGTCCGATGTAGCCGCCCGAGTTCGAAGAGCAGCAAGCCCGGTCGATAGCGGCGGGTCAACGCGTCCTGCTCCAGCAACCCACATTCCTTGAGCTGACGCAGCAGCCGTGACGTCGAGCTCTTCGGCTTGCCGGTGAGCCGGATGACGTCAGCATTGCTGATCTCCGGCTGATGCGGAGAGAAGCAGCGCAGGATCTCAATCGCATTATCGAGGGCGCTCATTGCTTTGCACGGCTCTCCACGTAGTTCCAGAAAATGGAACCCAGTTTTTAATTTTGAGACTCGGAAGTGCCATCGTCAACGGCGGATGCGCGGCATTTTTGAACAATCCGCGCTCAAAATTCGCGCAAGTGACCAAACACTGGCTGTTTGGAATCTCGATCGACGTCGCTCAATGGGCGGCCGCCAGCAAGTGATTATTGCAATTTTGCTGCGCCCAGCCGTGGTCCCCCGCCACCGTTCGATGTCGAATTGCGAATGCGTGCCGGTCCCGCCGCAGTATCGGATCGTAACTCACTCGCCCTGCGACGACGTCCGATGTTGATGGCGATGGAGAGCGGGCCGATGAGCGGCTTGACGTAGTCGCCGTAAGGCGGCGGCGGTGGATTCGGTAAATGCAGACCAGGTAGTCGTTGCGAAATGAGCGGACCCACCCGATACGGCATGGACATTGCTACAAAAAGCATCGGCTCGCGTGGCGCGCCTATCCGTTTCCAAATAACCCCAAGACTTTCCTTGCGAACCCTGGAAGGCATCCATGTCCAAGTTGAAGGCTTTCATCCCCGTTACGTTTTCGCGCGCGCTCGTCGCGGCTCCGGCGGTTATACTGGTCCGTGCCGCCGGAAGGCACCCGCTGAGGAGGATCGCAGGAAAATCGCCGCCGAGATCCAGAGCGTGATCTACCATCAGGCTCCGGGCATTCCGGGGAGGCAGTTCGCTCAACCGGCCGCCTATCGAGCCGATCTGCGCGGTCTGATACCGTCCGCGGTTCTAATGTTCTCGAACACCGAGAAGTAATGTCATGTACGACGTCATTGTAGTCGGCGGCGGCTCTGCCGGCGCCGCGGTTGCCGCCCGGCTCTCTGAGGATCCCGCCAGGCGCGTGCTATTGCTGGAAGCGGGCAGCGACTGGCGCGCGGATGAGGCACCCTGGGAAGTCCGGACGCCGAACCCGATTCCGATCATTCATAGCCGCGAATATCAGGAGAAATGGCAGTGGCCGCATCTGCTGACGCGCCGGGTGGCAGGGCAGGAGCCGCGCTTCTATTGGCGCGGCAAGGGCCTCGGCGGCAGTTCGATGATGAACGGGCAGATCGCCATCCGCGGTGTTGCGGATGCGTTTGACGAATGGGCGGCCGGTGGTTGCACCGGCTGGTCTGCGAAGGAGGTTATGCCGCTGTTCTCGGTCATCGAGGATGATTTCGAGTTCGGCGACAGCGCAGGCCATGGCCGCGGCGGACCGTTGCCGGTCTATCGTGCGCCGCCGGAGAAGTGGGGACCGGTCGATCGTGGGCTCCGCGACGCCGCGCTGGCAACGGGGTATTTGTGGTGTGCTGACGTCAATGGATCGGATGGCGAGGGCGTCGCCTGCTATCCGATCAACAGCCGCGACGGCCGCCGCATCTCCACCAATGAAGCCTATCTGGAGCCGGCGCGCGGTCGGGCCAATCTGGAAATCCGGGGCCACGCGCTGGTCGATCGCCTCGTGATTAGGGACGGCCAGGCCATCGGCGTACGGGTTCACATCGAAGGGCAGGGCAGCTCGGAAATCAGCGCGCGCGAGATCGTTCTGAGCGCTAGCGCCATCCACAGTCCCGCGATATTGCTGCGTTCGGGGATCGGCCCAGCCGATGAGTTGAAGGCGATGTGCATCCCGGTCGAGCGCGACCTGCCGGTCGGCAAGCACTTCTTCGACCATCCGCTGTTTCGCGCCACCATACAGCTGCGCGAACAGTTTCGACCGACAGATCCGGATACGCGTCATACCAACTGCTGCGTGACGTATTCGTCCGGGCTTGCGGATGGCGGCAAGCGCGACATGATCCTGATCGCCTTCGACCATCGCGGCATCGGCAACCCCGGCGCCATCGGTGCAGGCCTGTTCAACACCTATTCGCGCGGTCATTTGAAGCTGGCTTCGACCGACGCTTCGATCGACCCGATCGTCGAGGAAAACATGCTCGCCGATGACCGCGACCTGCTGCGCATGGTCGATGCGGTGAAGCGACTGGCCGT
>Ga0307516_10009924_pt1 | contig 10549 bp, 2 predicted proteins | sample 19_EM_MG_FD_203310 | JGI IMG/M metagenome (GOLD analysis project Ga0307516, IMG submission 203310) | Populus trichocarpa ectomycorrhiza microbial communities from riparian zone in the Pacific Northwest, United States - 19_EM | ecosystem: Host-associated > Plants > Roots > Unclassified | place...
TATTACTATTTAAAAAAATTTTAGTTTGAATACAATTTATCTAAAGGAAAGAAGCTAGATGAGGAGGAGGAGGAGGTGGAGGTATATCTTCGCTGAGACCAGTTGGGCGACGAGATGGACCACATGTACCACCTAGGTTTGACAACAGCTTCACGTACAATCGCCTAAGTTCCTTCATCTTGGACCTCAGCTTGGTCATCTCATCACTATGTTGGATCGTCTGAGCTTTAACTTATTCTTGTATAATTGCTTGGACGACTAGAGATTGGGAGCTCAAACCCAATTGTGAGAAACCAACGGTCAATACCGCAAACCTGATTTCTATTGGGTCCATCAGACGATGAGGCCCTTCCCTTCATTTCTCTCTTCCGGGTCTTTTTTTCATGCCATGCCTTGAAAAATTTAGTTTTATCCTCCATTTTGTATTTGTTTTGGGTTAGTTCCTCATTCTTTTGATTTCTATTAGCTTTGATTTTAATGTTCCTTGAAGTTTAATTTAATTTGTTTTTTGTTTAGAATCTGGTTCTCATTCTTTTTATTGTTGTTTTTTCATCATTTGCATTTATTTTATTTTTTTTATTTTGTCCTTTAGAATTTTAATTCATTTTTTTTTCAAATTTTGGTCCTTATTTTTTTCATCTTTTTTTCTATCCTTTTCTTCATTTATTTTGTTATCAATTTAGTCCCTAATTAGTTTCTTTCAATTATTTTATAATTGAGGATTTTGCTTTGTGATTATTTCTGCCTTTTACAGGGTTGTCGTATTCTTATGACTCGATTCACCAATTTCAATGATTTACCTGATTTGAGTTTGATATTTTTTTAAAATCCTTTTTAGAATTTTTTATTTATTTTTATCATTTGACATTGAATTGTTGGGCTATGAGCTTTGTGAATTGTTCAGCTTTTCTTTTTGTGGGGTTATCCGTATCTTATATCTCGGATCACAGGTTTTTATGGTTTTTTAGCTTCTTTTTTTCATCTTTTACCATTCAGTTATTTTTTTATTTGCTTTCTATAAAATATTTGTGGTTAATTTTACAATAACATGGGTCGCCTTGCTTTTAGTTTTTTTGGCTTTGTTAAATTTAGATTTTCTTAAGGAATTTTGTTTTTGAATTGAATTGAATTAATTGATTTTACCATCCAACATTTAATTTTTTAGGTGTTAAGCTCTTGGGTTGAGCCTGGGTCAAGAATTTAATGGATTACAGATTTAATCCGAGTTTACAAGGTTTGCATCGTTTTGATATTTTTTTCTCCAATAAAAAATATGGTTGGCTCTATTTTGGTTGTTTATTAAATTTATTGATTGCATCCTTGGCATTTAATTTGAGGCAATACATGAAAGAATTCAGTTTTTTTAATTTTGTTTTTTGAAATTAGTATTCTTTGTTTATTTACCTTTTTTTTTCTATTTAATTAAAAATAAGATCATAGGTTTAGCAGGTTAACCCGATTTGATGGGTTAACCTAGTTAACTCATTTTTATCTTAATTAATTTCTTTTTCTTTTATGACTCAGGAATGATGCTTAAAAGGTTAGTGTGAGTAGACTCAAGTAATTTTTTGGATCTTATTTTTAATTGGATTTTTTTCTAATTTAATTTTTCAACATTGAACTAGTTGAGAATTGAACTTCATAATCTATTTTTATTTGCTTTTATGGGGATATCTTGGTCTGATGATCAAGGTCGCCAGTTTTGGCATTTTAATGATAGTTAAGTCGGGTTGTTTTTTTTTTTTTAATTTTTTCTAAAACATCATCACGGTCTCATGACCCGGGTCATAGGTCCTTCAACATTGGATTTTCTTTTTATTGGGTTGTTCCCTTCTCATAACCTGAGCCGCATGTTTGACAAGTTAATCCAATTGACTCAATTTGTTTTCTTAATTGACTTTCCCCCCAAATTTATCATTTAATATTGTGTTAGATTGGAAATTAACTTTCATGATTTGTTTTGGTTTACTTTTTACTAGGTTATTTTGACCTCATGATCCGAGAATAATACTTAATGAGTTAACATGAGTTGACTTAGATAATTTTGTTAATTAAAATCTTTACAAATTTTATTATTCAACATTGGGTTCAATAGAGGTGATTGAGAATTGAGCTTCATAATTTGTTTTGATTTGCTCTCTATAGAGTTATCTTAGTCTCATGACCAAAATCATGGATTTGGTAGGTTAAATTAGGTCGTTTTTTTTCCTATGAGCTAGGTTATCTCGGTCAGATGACCCGGATTATGGGTTTAGCAGGTTGACTAGAGTCGTTTTCTATATTATTTTTAATTGATTTCTTTTTTAATCAATTTATTTTTCATAAGGTTATCTCAGTCTTATGACTTAGATCGCGAATTTAATAGGTTAACTCAGGTTTTTTTATTTTTTTAATTAATTTTTTTTAATCTCATCTTTTAATATTAATTTAATTAAAAATTAAATATTATAATTTATTTTGATTTATTTTATATAGAGTTATTATAACCAATACTATCGTCACCACTTGGGTATTCACATGGTCAGCTGATGGCTATCAAGGTTTATTAAAGGCCAGGTGGCAGGGTCATTTATAGGCATTATTTAATGCATCTTCATCGCTGAACCTAAAACAAAAAGAAAATATTATTCCTACATAGCTCTAGAGCCCAGGTTTACTGTAGAGGAAGATTAAATATTAGAACTTGAACATAATAAAGTAATGAGTTAAAGCATATCTATTAGTATAATAATAGTGATTGTTTTTTTTATTAAAAATATATTAAAATAATTTTTTTTATTTTTAACATTACCATATTAAAAACGATTCAAAAACACTAAAAAATTAATCAATTTAAAACAAAAATAAATTTTAAATTTTAATAAAAAAACAGATTAAAACTCCCTTCAAAATAGTATCTTTAACTATTTTGACGACATATTTTGCTAAATCTTTCTGCAAGATACCAAAATTCAACTCAAAATATTAAATCTTGAGTATTTTTATTTGTAATTTTTTGATTTATCATTTTTAAGGATATTTATTTTTTTAATTTAATTTAATTAATTAAATAAATGTGAGCATGCAATGCTCATTTCATAATATTTTTAAAAACAGATAAAAATAATTTGTAAGTGATAAAAAATATAAAAAAACCATCAATTTAATATTTTTTCATAACAAATATACCTTTCCAAAATAAATGTCAGTATCTTTAAAACAAAAAAAAAATCAAATTTTAACAAATAACAGGTTAGAACTCACTCCAAAATAGTGTTTTAACTATTTTACTATAAGCTTAGGTCTGTTTAGGATCGTGGTAGTGGTTGTGGTTTAAAATGCTTTTCGTTTAAAAATATATTAAAAATATATTTTTTTATTTTTAAAAAATTATTTTTGATATCATTAAAACAAAATAATTTTAAAAAATAAATAAATAAATTTTTGGTGAGTTTCTCTCTTGCCTCCCCGCTTTCTAACTTGTTAGTAAGGTGCTTTGACCTTCGGATCCATACTTAACCTTTATAGCCATGAGCGGACAATACTGCTCCAATCAGAGAATCCCTTGTCAACATCCCACAATCCAACTCCAACTTAAAAGTCGTGTGCAGGTTTCCTTTTTTCTGTTCTCGGTAGATGAAAGACACGTGTCCCTTCCTCTCAGCCATATCCTGAAATAGGAAGTTTATCAATTTGTTAGCTATGTTCATCATTTTCTTTATTAAATAATGTTTTCAAATAATTATCTAGTTGGTGTTTCAGTAATAAAAACTTGGGATCAAAAAGTTTGCTTTCTCTGTGATCTTAGATTCGAGCCTCGTGGTTGCTCATATGATGGCACTGGAGGCTTACATGGTCGTTAACTTCAGGGCCCGTGGTATTAGTCGAGGTGCGTGCAAACTGGCCCGGACACCCACGTTAAACTAAAAAAAAAATAATGTTTTCAAATCAATTTCGACTTCGATTAAGGTTTTATATCCTCTTTTAATAATCTTAATAACACAACCTTTATTTTAATTTAAGGGAATAAATCTTATGGCTAAAAGTCAAGAAAGACATGTTGACCACCAGTCACTAACGCCGTGCCCTCCGTTTATACGATTGGCAACAAATTGGACGAATATATTTTTTTTTTGTTTTTTTTATCAAATCAGAGAGCACCCAAACAAAACAAAATAAAATAGGAAGAGGACAAAGAATTTTGTATTAATATAACAACCAGAATTTTGTATGATTTCAAAGGAATAATTTGTCAGTATATAAACATTATTCTGTCAGGAAAATATTTAAATATTTACTACAGACTCACAGATGGTAGATAATTGTTGAAAAACTCATTTTGGATGATTTTATTATGCCGGTCATTTCATCATTAACATAATTATTGATAGATTTATAAATAAATAAAAATACCAAACAACAAAAAATTAACGACATCATTCCATCAATAATTTTATTAATAATTATAAAAAATCACCAAAAAAAAACTATTTATAATTTCATTAGTAATCAAATTTATTATATTACTAATAAAATTAACCCTTATTTACCAAATATTATTGTTTTTATCATTAAAAAATTAAAAACATCGTATCTCCACCTATAAAATTTAATTGAAATTTCTAATTTAATACAAAAATTTCATAAACCTACCAAACAAATACATAGCTGACTGTCATCTCGTTAGATTTATAGGGGCCTTTAATAGTTTTTTTTTAAATTTTTTCGTGATGGGATTTCCACAACAGCCAGTCCAAAGTAAAACTCTAGACTTGAAAGAACAACACAACGGCCAGTCCAATGTAAAACTCTATTGCTGGAAACTAAGTTTCAAAAACACCCAATTCCCCATCGCAGCACAATAAAGACAAGAATATTATCAAACCATTGGTAGGTCAAAAGCTATTGATTATAGAAGTGTTTGAGAATGTGGTAATAATTGTTGATCAAATTGTTCGGAAATATATTAAAATGATATTTTATTATTTTTAAAAAATTATTTTTGACATCAGTATATTAAAACGATCTGAAAATATATAAACAAATTAATTTTAGGTAAATTTGTTTTTTAGGAAATCCTAAACTATGCCAATATATCAAAATTTAAAGAATAAAGTGCAAAGCCACAGTTCTTTTCGACATCGAATGGTTACATAATTTGAAGTAAAACAAGTTTCATTGATAATCTGGCTTGGAAATTCCACTGTTTCCCAAAATTCAACTGTTCATACAAAGGTTAATGGGCACTAAAAAGATGGCACAATAACCCATTACAAAAACATAGTAATAAAAGAAAAAAATACACTAAAATTTCAGCTGCCAAAACATACTTATCGAAATATATTAAAGGTGAGCAAAAAAATCAAAAAAGTCAAGAAAAGCGGGAAAATTGATAAAAAAAACCAAAAAAACCGAACCGTGAAAAAAAACCAATTAAACCGATTAAAATTTTTAAAAAACCAGCCGGTTCGGTTCGGTTTTGGTTTTATAAGCCTAAAACAAAAAAAAAGAACCGAACCGAACCAAATCTAAACCGAAAAAACAAAAAAAACCTGAGCCAAACCGGCAAAAAACCGAGCCAAACCAAAAAACCGAGCAAAATTGATTTGAATTGGTTTTTGTCCTAAAAAACCGAACCGAAACCAGTCGGTTTGAACTGGTTTCGGTTTTTTTTAAAAAAAAATTCAGTTTGGTTATTTTTTTTTTATAAAAACCGAACCGAACCAAAAATAATTACCCCTAAAATATATCATTCGAGTTGCTTACTCAGTCCATTTAGGTTTTTTCACTTGCTAACAACATTTGGAAACAGATTTGGTAAAATAACATATGTAGCAAAAGTTTTAACAAATTATACGTAGCAAAAAAGATATCGACATTTAAAATTATCGCATTTGAAAATCATAACTCTTTAAACAAACTATTAACTATTAAATAGTTGGTACAAATTAAAATGAGAAGAGAAAAAAAATATTAATAAAATACACTGAAACTTCAATTATAACGTTATAATATCATAAAAAAGATTTCAATGTTACAAATTCAATAATAAAAAAATAAATTACCAACAATAACGGGAATAAATCATTCATGCCATCCAAAAACAGTGAGTGACTCTATTATCTTTGAGCAGTATATGTGACTGACTCATGTTATTGTTGGTGATTATTTTTTGTGTTGTTGGATTTATATCGGAATATCATAATTGGAACTTAAGTGCATTTATAGGATTTTTTTTTCTTTTCATTGTAATTTTGTCATTTCATTTAAAAATTTCTTTGAATTCTCGCATTTCTCACTAGCGACTTCGTAAATGTTATTCTGGCTGAGTCTAGACTGGTTCAGTAATATTAGTAAAGTGGTGTTGATACCACCGGCATATGCTGTTTTGTTTTCATCTGACTCTGGAGTCTATTGGTTCCTTCCTCTGTGGGAAAAGCTAAAAGGGGTCAGGCGAGGATTTGCCTGATCTTTACAAAGGCTGTTCTCAGCCCAATTTCATTATGGGCCACTCATCTATCAGGTTTTCAATAATTTCTTCAGGCTCACCATTTTTGGTTCCATTATTTAATTTTCGTGTTTTCTAGTTTTTTGGTTTCCAATTAATTAATTTTAGTCAGTCCTTTTATATATATATATTTTTAATAATTCTTTGAAGAAATCTAAAACAGTTTCGGATATTATTCTTATATCGATATATTTGATTCGATGAGTTCTATATCTTTTAGTATTCTTCGCATTGTAATATTTTATGAATATTAGTTTTTAAAACCAAATTTCAATTGTACTATAAATCTAAAAATAAAGCTTAAACGTGTTTAATGATATTCATTTATTTCATTCTAGGTATAATTAGCAAATAAGTATCACTTAAATAATCATTAAAAAAACTAAATATAGTTCATCTTTTTTGTTAAGATTTTTTCATTGCAAATTAACGTGTTTTTTCTCCAACAAATTGTAGCCTTCTCTTCTGTGAATGATGAGAAATTTATTAAGAGTTGATATAACCATAAGCTACTGAAGTGTTCGATCTCTAACACTAATTCACGTGAATCATAAGTGAAAAATCTTCTAAATCTTTCTAGAAGAGAGAGATTGCTATACCTTTGAGTGCTAGTTTTTTTTTTTTTTTGTATTTCAAGTGTTTCTACAACTAGTTTAGTTTTCCTCTATATTGTATTAAAAATGGGAGGCATAGTTATAGGAAAGCCTAAAAACTCTATAAATGAGAAAGCTATTAATTTTCTCATTAAATGATATTGCATATATTATTTTAGAATAATTTAGAAATTTATTCAATCAAGTCTCTACGTGACTTTTTCCATGTTTAGAATTGTAATCCCTTGTATTAATCACATTCTAGTTCTCAATTTCTAAAACTTATTTACAATCAAGTTATACTTGATTAATCATTTTATTTTAATTTTTGACCAATGGTTCTTATATGTATGACCTATTAGGTTTTCAAATAAGTTAGCCTAAATATAGATCATAATTCTAAATAAAATAGGATTAAATAAATTAAACAATTTAATTCATTATCAATTCAATAATTTATATTTGAAGATCAAGTATAATATCTTGCAGTTTGTCATTATCCTCTCAATATCAAGAAAGGCATAAATGGTTTGACTTAACCTCTTAGTGACCGGTTTCTCAGTGTAATTATTATCCCTTTATCAAAAATATTTTGATTTAGACATTACAACTTAGAGTATGTCTATTTTATTAAATCATTTTTCAATTATGTCCAGAGCTTTTCTTATGCCCTCGAAAGAAATATTTCTCCTTACATAGTTTGATTTGACCTTGAAGTAGTTCTTCTCTTTTATATACCAATTTTTCAAGTTGGACACTAAACTTCCATCAATTAAGCCAAATAAGAATAGGATTGATTCTATCCAATTAATTGTTTTGCAATCTTCTGTTTTAATACCTAGCTCAGGAAAAACTTAATTTAGGATAGATACAACTTCATTTCTTGGACCTAGATAAAACCCTTTAAGTGTAGTTGATATTCCTCTAGTTTTTGTATCTAGCAGACCGGCCTGGCGATAAAAAGAGTGCGAAGATTTTTGCAACTGGTCTCATTATTCCAAGCGACTTGTCCGATGATAAAATGCGAGGAATCTCACAAGTGGTCTAATTGTTCTAGGCGACCTGCTCGATGATAAAATGCAAGGAATCTCACAAAGTGGTCTAATTATTCCAGGTGACTTGCCTGATAATGAAGAAGAAATGCGAAGAATTTCGCAAGTGGTCTAATTATTTCAGGCGACCTGTCTGATAGGAAGAAGAATGTGAAGAATTTCTTAAATGGTCTAATTGTTCCAAGCGACCTGCCCAATGATAAAATACGAGGAATCTCGCAAGTGGTATAATTATTCTAGACGACCTGTCTGATGATGAAATGCAAGGAAAATTGCAAGTGGTCTAATTGTTCTAGGTGACATACCCGATGATGAAGAAGAAATACGAAGAATTTTGCGAGTGGTTTAATTATTTTAGGCGACCTGCCCGATAGGAAGAAGAATGCAAATAATTTCACAAGTGGTCTAATTGTTCCAGGAGACCTGCCTAATGATAAAATATGAGGAATCTCGCAAGTGGTCTAATTGTTCCAGACGACCTGCCCAAAGGTAAAAATACAGAGAGAGAATATTTTTTTTCTCTTTTTTAAAAAATATTTTTCTTGAAAAATATAAATTTTTTTCAGAAATAGTCTCATTGTAATGAGTAACCTACCCAGTTGGAAAAATACAAGGATTTTTCAGAAAGGGTCTCATTGTAATGGGTGACCTACCCAGGTGAAAAAATACAAAGATTTTTCGGGTGACCTAATTCTCATGGGTGGCCTGCCCAGGTCAAAACTTGAAGAGTCTCATTATGACGGGACTTTTCAAATTGAAAAATATACAGATTTTTCAGGTGGCCTAATTCTCACGGGAGACTTGCTCAGGTCATGAATTTCTCGAAAGTGAGAAATTTTTCCAAATCATTTTCAATTTGGCCATTTCAAGGTGGCTTTCCTTTTGATGGTTCCCATCAGGGATTTCTTTTATGAAATTTGCAAAACGCATTTTTAAATGTTTCAAAGTTTAGATGATATGCATACATCTTTACCTGCTTTGAAATATAGGTCCCTCTTTCTTATCAATCTTCTTGTTGTTTGATTGGTAAGGACTTGCTGTCTTTGATTTGGGTCATCTTCGTCGTTTGACTTCAAACCCACTTGAGTTGGCCCATGTAAGTTTTCTCATATTTATTTACCCAACTCAGCCTTAATGATGCCCATCATGACCCCTTTGCTTGCTAGAGATTTTCTGTCTCGTTGAATAATTTAGGAGGATCATTAATTACTCCCCGTCGTACTGCTAAAAACATTCGATATAACTTGTTGAAAGGATTAAGCTGGCCTTTGTGAATGAAAATGCCCCCTTGTTTTATTGTAGAAAATGTTCCTCTTTCTATAGTTATCTAGAAGGGATCAAATTTATTTTTAAACACAATCTTGCCCCCTTGTATTGGTCATTTTCTATTTGTACTAGCCATTGCCTCTAAGTGTGCTTTGTTAGCGACTCAGATAAATAATACCATTCTTTCATTCATCTCATTTTCGGTTTTGATGAAGAGATATTTATCTAGAATGAATCTTGAAATCTTGCATTATGAAAACAAAAATTGTTTCAATGTGAGTTTAAAACAATTTGCTTTTGAAATCTTGTAACTCCCTGGTTATTTCTTGAAAATGAGATGATTTGCTCTTGTGTTCACGACATTACTGTCGGTGAAAGTACATCATAAGGTGACCTTCTGCTTTTGTGGGTTTCAAAGTGAAGGGCTCAAGAAAAAGCTCGAGGTTTTGTTTGAGAAAAAATTGTCTCTTTTTGAACAATCATTTTATCAGCATGAATAATAATAAGTAGTTTGTTCTCAATGTCATGAATCCTATGAAAAATACTCTTTGCATTTTGAGAGCATCATTTATTGTTCAAGGTTGTTTGCTTGCTTGATTAGAATAAACTTTTATAGGTATGTAATGTAGGTTTTGGTTTTTGGCCATGAAAGAAAAGGATTTATAAGACTCAAAGAGTGTTTCAAGGTTTCAAAGACTAAGGATCACTATCAGCAGTTCAACTCTTTGTATCTTTCATCTCTTTTTTTGCTGCTCTTCTTTGATTTGCCCTTTTTCATTGTTTTGGATGGGACATACTCACTTTATTTCAGCTATTATTTTTTCTTGTGATTTGGGCATGCCCCCTAGCATTTGAGTTTCTTGGGCTCTTTTGCTTTTTTAGCTTTCTCACGGCTTTTCTACTTCTTCTTTTTTTCATTGAAATTTCCACTTGCCCCTTGTGTGGGATGTGATCCTAGTTGGGGTTTTCATGAAAGAAAATTTATTCAGGCTCAAAATGGAACCGCAAGGGATATATTCATTTTAGAATGTGCAAGGAATAACAAAGATGACATTTCCTCATTTCAAGCACAAGCTATTAAGATCAATAAACTTTGACCTTGTCTAATGTGATAATTTGGACTTTCACAAAGAAATGCATTTCATGAGTTT
>Ga0307516_10009925_pt1 | contig 10548 bp, 9 predicted proteins | sample 19_EM_MG_FD_203310 | JGI IMG/M metagenome (GOLD analysis project Ga0307516, IMG submission 203310) | Populus trichocarpa ectomycorrhiza microbial communities from riparian zone in the Pacific Northwest, United States - 19_EM | ecosystem: Host-associated > Plants > Roots > Unclassified | place...
AGTTGGCCCACCAGTGGTACGGCGACGACGTGTCGCTCAAGGGCTGGAAGGACATCTGGATCAACGAGGGGTTCGCGCGCTACGCGCAGTGGCTGTGGTCCGAGCACGAGGGTGAGGGGACGGCGCAGCAGCTCGCCGACTACGTGTACGCCTCGCATCCGGCCGACGACGCGTTCTGGACGATCGCGCCGGGTGATCCCGGTCCGGACAACCAGTTCGAGCTTCCGGTCTACGACCGGGGGGCGCTGGCCATCCAGGCGTTGCGCAACGAGGTCGGCGACGACGCGTTCTTCGCGATCCTGAAGGGGTGGCCGAAGGAGCACGCGTACGGCAACGCTTCCGTCCAGGACTTCCAGGCCTACGCCGAGAAGGTGTCGGGGAAGTCGTTGTCTGCGCTCTTCGATACGTGGCTGTTCGAGCCGACCAAGCCTGCCGCTCCGGCGGCCAAGGCGGCAGCGATCACCAAGTCGTCGGCTCTACCGGTGCAGCCGAAGTCCTGGAAGAAGATCGCGGCTACCAACGACGTGCACTAAGCGTCTGCCGGGTTCTGCGGTGGGGGGCTGCGGGCCGGTTTGTGGCTGGTCGCGCCCACGCGGCGGAGCCGCACATTGATACAGCCCCGCGCCCCTAAAGGGGCGCTGCACCTGCCCGTGTCAGGAGGTCGCCGCGGGTTATCGGCCCCGCCTCCGTCGACGGCACCGTGCAGGCATGTGCGCCCGCGATCGTGCCGTAGAAAGCCGCACGCTGGGGTGTCTCCCTGTTGAGCCAGCCGTACAGGAACGCTGCGGCGAAGGCGTCGCCCGCGCCGTTCGAGTCGATCAGTGGGGACGGCGGGGTGACCGGCGGGATGTGGGTCACCTCGTCGTCGGCCAGCAGGTACGCGCCCTTCGCTGCGGCCGTGGCGACGACCAGTTCGGCGCGGCCGTGCTCGGCGATGGCGCGCATGGTGCGCGCGGGGTCGCCGGTCAGTGCGGTGGTGGACAGGAAGACGATGTCCGCCGCGAGGGCGAACTCCTCCTGGTACGGGCTCTTGCCGTCCCAGTTGTGCAGGTCCGTCGAGATCGTCACGCCGGCCTCGCGCAGGGTGGGCAGGGCGTGGGCGCAGGGCTGGGTGATGGAGACGTGGGCGTGGCGGCTCGCCTCGGCGAGGGCGCGGACCGTGGGTTCGGGCAGGCGGTCTTCGGGGTGGGCGCGGGTCGAGTCGTAGAGCGAGAGGCGGCGGCCGTCGGGGCTTACGAGGTTGACCGCGCGCTTGGTGCCGGCGGGCCCGGGGACTTCGGTGAGCGGGATGGCGTGGTCGCGGTGGAACGCGCGGACCAGGTCGCCCTCGGGGTCGGCGCCGAGCAGGTCGAGGTGGTGGGTGCGCAGGCCGAGCGCGCTCAGGCCGAGGGCAACGAAGTCTCCGGTCTGGCCGGCCCGGGTGGTGATGCCGGGGTCGATCATGTAGCTGTCGGCGTACGGGAGCGGCAGTTCGGGGACGTGGACGATGGTGTCCACGCCGGCGCCGCCCAGGACGAGGACGTCGATGTCACGGCTCATGATCACGGCCTTCCCTGTAGTTGCGCAAGATTCTGCAACTCCTTTCAGTGCGGAGCAAGTTGGATCGGGGATCGGCTTTGCTCAGTCCTCGTGGTCGTACACCGTCACCGCGATCCCCCGCCGTACCAGCCGCTCGGTGACGAGTGGTTCGACCCGGGACCACTTGCCGCCCGCCAGGCCGCAGCCGATGCGGGGCATGTGCACGGACGCGCCGAGTTCCGCCGCGCGGTCGGCCAGCAGGCCCAGGGCCGTGTCGATCGCCTCGTAGCGCACGGGGACGCCCTTGCTGCCCGTGCGTGTCCCCCGCTGGCCGATCATGTTGGCCACCCAGACGTAGCGCTCGACCCGCACGAACTGGACGGCGCCCAGCCCGAAGTCGTTGGCCGCGCGGGCTCGGTGCCAGGCCCGGTACTCCTTCTCCGGCTCCGGCCAGCGGCGCGACACGGCCAGCACGAAGCCCTTTCCCCAGCCCCCGATGTCGTTGCAGACATGCGCGATCACCTTGACGCCCTTGACCGACGGAACGGTCGCGTCACCCCGGACATAGTTGATCTCCCCCATGCCACCCACCGTAGACGGCACCACTGACAACGGCCCTGGCGCCGACAACGGCCCTCGGTGGTTTCACAGCGTTGGTGGGACAGCGATACTGCTGCGCATGACGACCGACACCGGGGAGCCGACGCTCACGATCGACGAACTGGCCGCGCGGGCCGGCACCACGGTCCGCACGGTCCGGTTCTACAGCACGAAGGGGCTGCTGCCGCCGCCGGTGATCGGGGCCCGGCGGGTCGGGCACTACGGGCCGGAGCATCTGGCGCGGCTCGCGCTGATCGAGGAGCTGCAGCACCAGGGCATGACGCTGGCGGCGATCGAGCGATATGTGGGGCAGCTGCCGCCGGACCTCAGCGCGCACGACCTCGCGATCCACCGGGCGGTGGTGGCGTCCTGGGCGCCGGACGGCACGGAGACCCTGGACCGGCGGGAACTGGAGCGGCGGGTGGGGCGGGCGCTGACCGGGGAGGACGTGGAGCGGCTCGTCGCGATGGACGTGGTCCGGGTCGACGGTGCCGTGTACCGCGTCGACTCCGGTCTGCTGCGGCTCGGGGTGCGGTTGCTCGACGTGCCGCTGTCGCAGGAGGCGATCCTCGCCGCGCGCACCGTACTGATCGAGCATTCCCGGGCGGCGGCCCACGAGCTGTCGCAGGTGTTCCGCGAGGAGGTGTCCCAACGTGCCGCGCAGGACGTGAAGTCGCTGTCCGCGCACATGCAACCCCTCGTTGTGCAGGCCCTGCTGACGGCCTTTCAGCGGTCGCTGCGGGAGGAGCTCCAGCAGTGGCTCGGCGCCTCACAAGTAGGCGGATCCTCCTGACACGTTGAGGGTCTGACCGGTCAGGAAGCCGCTGCCCTCGTCGACCACGTAGAGCAGGGTCGAGACCAGGTCGGACGGCTGCTGGATGCGCGGCACCACCTGCTGGTCGCGGACGTGCTCGAAGCCGCCGTCGGCGCCGACCGTCCGCTCGGCGGTCGCGGTGCGCACCATGCTGGGCGCGATCGCGTTGACGGTGATGTCGTAGGGCCCGAGCGCCGCCGCGAGCGATCGGGTGAAGCCGATCAGGCCCATCTTCGAGGCGACGTAAGGGACCATCGTGGGCGGTGCGGTGAGGACGGCCGCGGAGACGATGTTGACGACCCGGCCCCGGCCGGCCGCTTTCAGATACGGCAGGACCGCGCGGGTCAGCAGGAACGGCGCCTCCAGGTTGACGCGCATGATCCGGCGCCATTCCTCGGGGGTGATCTCCTCGAAGGGGCGGGACGGGTAGACGCCCGCGTTGTTGACCAGGACGTGCAGGGTGCCGAATTGGCCGATGAGGTGGTCCAAAGCCTGCTGGATCTGGGCCTCGTCGGTGATGTCGCCGATCAACTCCACGTAGTCCAGGACCTTTTCGGCGGTCTCGGGCTGCGGGACGAGATCGAGTCCGGCAACCCGGTAGCCGCGCCCGGCGAGCGCGACGGCGAACTCCTGCCCGAGGCCCTGTGCCGCTCCGGTCACCAGGGCGGTCCGCGTCTCCATGGGGCGAGTGTGACGATCCGTCAGGCGCCCGGCAAGAGCGCATTCCACTCGCTGAAACGCCCTTGTTGCCGCTCACGCCCGCCGGGCCCACCCTGCGTGACGACGCCAGCACCAGCCGTACGGGAGCCGTGCCCGATGACCGAGACCGAGCGTGCCGTGGACGACGCCGAGCGCGCCCGTGAACAGGGCGGCGGGCAGGGCCTGTTGGGGCCCTTCGGGCGCCGGTCGATGCCGTTCCCGCGCCGGTGGGTCCGGGACGAGTTCGGTGTGCTGCTCGTGCTGGGGCTGCTGATCGCCGGGATCGGCATCCCCTACCCGGACTTCCTGGACACGAACAACCTCCTGTCCACCGCCCACAACTCCGTCTACATCTCGCTGATGGCGTGCGGCATGGTCTTCGCGCTGTCGATGCGCGAGGTCGATCTGTCGGTCGGCGGCACCTACGCGATGTGCCTGGTCGTCGGGGCGCTGCTGGTGCGGGACGGCACCCCGCCCTGGCTGGCGGTGCCGGTGATGCTGGTCACCGGGATCGTGCTCGGTGTGTTCAACGCGCTGGTGACGACGCTGCTGGCGCTGCCGTCGTTCATCGTCACGCTGGGCACGCTGATGCTGTTCCGGGGTGTCGGGCTGGCGCTGGCCGACGGCAAGCAGATCACCGATCTCCCGCTGGACGACTCGTTCTTCACGTTCGCGGGCGGTGATCCGGGCGGCGTGCCGTTCGCGCTGTGGGTGCTCCTCGCGGTGATCGTCGTGCTGGCGGTCGTGCTGTCCCGGACGCGTTTCGGGGCCCGGGTCCGGGCGATCGGGTCCAACCCCGACGCCGCCGCCTTCAGCGGCATCCCGGTCGTCCGCACCCGTATCCAGGCACTGGCCCTGTCCGGCCTCACCACGGCCTGCGCCGCCGCGCTCGCGCTCGCCTTCTACGGTGCCGGGGATCCAACTCTGGGCCAGGGCTACGAGTTGCAGGCGATCGCCGCGTGCATCATCGGCGGCACTCCGCTGGCCGGCGGCCGCGGCTCGGTGGTCGGTGCGGTGGCCGGGGCGATGATCCTTTCGGTCGTCGCCTCCGGCCTGGTGTTCTTCGAAGTACCCATCAACTGGACGTCGTTCGCGACCGGCGGGGTGATCCTCGTCGCCGTCGCGGCCGACAGCGCGCTGCGCCGCACCGGGCGCCGTCGCAAGTGAGGTTCCCCCCTGTGGTCAAGTCCCTCTGTGGTCCAGCCTTTTGGAGGCCGTGATGCACCCCCGTTCGCGTACGTGGTCCGCGGCGCTCGGCGCCCTGGTCCTGCTGGCCGCCGCAGGCTGCGGCAGCGGTGGCTCCGGTGGCAGCGGCGGCCGGCTGAAGATGGGGATCTCGGTCGCCAACATCTCCCTCAACTTCGCCCACGAGATGGTGCTCGGCGCGGAGAGCGCAGCGAGCCACGCGGGGAAGGTCGACTTCAAGGCCGTAGGGCCGCCCAACACGGACGGCCCGGCGGAGGCGCAGCTGTTCCAGAACCTCACCGCGGTCGCCAAGGACGGCATCGTCCTGGAGAACCTCGACCCGCCGATCTTCACCCGGCCCGCCGCGCGCGCCGTCGACCAGGGCATCCCGATCGTCGCCCTGGACACCTCGCCCACCGACGGCAGCAAGGTCAACTTCTATGTGGGCAACGACAATTACGCACTCGGCGAGCTGATGGCGAAGGAGGCCCTGAAGCGGCTGGGCGCCAACCCCAAGGGCCAGATCGTCATCGGCGTGCCCAACCCGGGGACGCCGGTGCTCGACAACCGGGCCAAGGGCATCTCCGACACGTTCAAGAAGGAGGCACCCGGCGTCAAGGTCCTCGGCCCCTTCCAGACCTACAGCGATCCCGGCCAGAACTACAGCTCCTGGTCGGCGCAGGTGAACGCGCACCCGGACGCGCTCGCCTTCCTCGGCGTCGGTGACGCGGACAGCTACAACCTCGCCAAGATCAAGAAGGCCGAGCACGGCAAGTGGCTGACGGCCGGCTTCGACGTCGACCCGAAGACCCTGGAGGCGGTGAAGGACGGCTCCAACTTCGTGACCATCGACCCGCAGCACTTCCTCAAGGGGTATCTGTCGACGGCGATGCTGATCGAGGCCGTGCGCGACAAGAAGGGGAAGCTGCCGGACGGTTGGTTCCTGTCCCCCGGCGGGGTCGTCGACTCGTCGAACATCGACGAGATCATCGCGCGGCAGAAGTCGGCGCAGGCAGCCTACGACTGGTACAAGCCGACGATCGACAAGCTGCTCGGCGACGAGGCGGCCAACCTGAAGCCGCTGAAGGACGCGCGCTGAGATGGCCCACGACGACATCCTCGTGGCGGAGGGACTGGTCAAGTCCTACGGCGGTGTACGGGCGTTGGACGGTGCGTCGATCCGGTTGCGCGGCGGTGAGGTGCACGCGCTGGTCGGTGAGAACGGTGCCGGGAAGTCGACGCTGGTGCGCATCCTGTCGGGGACGCTGGGCGCGGACGGCGGGACGGTGCGGTCGGCCAGGGACACCCGAATCGCCGTCGTCTCCCAGGAGTTGAGCCTCTTCCCGGACCTCACCGTTCGCGAGAACCTCTTCCCGCAGCATCCGCCCCTGCGCCTGGGCCTGTTGGACCGGCGCGCCATGGACCGGGCGGCCCGGCCGGTCCTCGCGGAACTCGGGCTCGACGTGGACCCGCGCACCGAACTGGGTGAACTGTCACTGGCGGACCAGCAGTTGACGGAGATCGCGCGCGCTCTGCTGCGCCGCCCGGGGCTGCTGATCCTCGACGAGCCCACGTCGGCGCTGCCGGCCGCCGCCGTCGACCGCCTCGACCGCGTCCTGCGCACACTGACCGACCGGGGCATCGCCGTCCTGTACGTCTCGCACTTCCTGGACGAGGTGATGCGCTTCGCGCGGCGGGTGACGGTCCTGCGGGACGGGCGGGTCGTTCTGGGGGGCGTGGAGCGGTCCGAGGTCGACGTACCGGAGCTGGTGTCGGCGATGCTGGGCGGCCGGCCGGAGCAACCGCCGCGCCGGGCACGGTCGTTGGCGGACCGGCCGCCGCCCGTGGTGCTCTCCGGGGTGACCGTGCCGGGGCGGCTGACCGATGTGACGTTCACCGTGCGGGCGGGTGAGGTGGTCGGGGTCGCGGGGCTCCAAGGTGCGGGCCATCTCGACGCGTTGGCGGTGGTGTGCGGGCGTACGGCGGTCTCCGGGGGCCGCGTGGACGTCGGCGGCCGGGGCCTGCCGCGCTCGCTGCGGGGCGCGGTGCGCGCGGGAGTGGCCTTTGTGCCGAGCGACCGTAAGCGCTACGGGCTGATGGTGGACCGTACGGTGTGGGAGAACACCACGGCGGTCAGCTGGCTGGCCCTCGGCCGGGGCGGGATCGCCCCCGCCCGCTCCGAACTGGTGCGCCGCACAGGCGAGTTGACGGAGCGGCTGCGGCTGCGCGGCGGGCCCTACGACCTGGTCGCCCGGCTGTCCGGCGGCAACCAGCAGAAGGTCGTCTTCGCCAAGTGGCTCGCGACCGAACCGAAGATCGTCGTCCTGGACGATCCGACCCGGGGTGTCGACGTCGGCGTACGCGCCGAAATGCACCGTATCGTCGGCGAGTTGGCGGCGGGCGGCGCGGCCGTCCTGATCGCCTCGACCGACCTCGCGGAGCTGACGGAGGTCTGCGACCGGGTGCTGGTGTTCGTGCGCGGGAAGGTCACCGAGGAGGTGCGCGGGGAGCAGTTGACCGAGCATGGGCTGGCGGTGGCCGTGCAGCGGACGGAGGTGACTGCGCCGGACTGACAGGGTCCGGAGGTGGCCGCGTCAGACGGACAGGCTCCGGGTGATCGCCCGGGCCGCCGCGCACAGCCGGGCCCCGATGCGGTCCACGTCCAGGCGGCGGGTGCCGCCGGTGACGGAGATCGCGGCGATCGGGCGGGAGCCGCGGTCGGCGGCGTAGACGGGGGCCGCGACCGCCGAGATGCCGATCTCGGCCTCCTCCAGGTTGACGCCGTAGCCGCGGGCCCGGGTGAGGGCGAGGTCGCGGGCGAGCTGCCCGGGGAGGACCAGGGTGCGCGGGGTGAGGCGGGGCAGGGTGCGGCGGGGCGGGCGGGGGTCCTGGGCGAGGAAGACCTTGCCGGTGGCGGTGCAGTGGGCCGGGAGCCGGCCGCCGGTGCGGGAGACGATGGGGGTGGCGCGGCGGCCGGTGATCTTCTCCAGGAAGAGGGTGTCGGTACCGTCCGGGACCGCGAGGTGCACGTTCTCGTGGGTCGCCTCGTGCAGATCGCCCAGGTAGGGCAGTGCCACGTCCCGCAACTCCCGTACGGACGGGGAGGATTGGCCGAGGACGAAGAGGGCGAGCCCGATGCGGTAGCTGCCGTCCGCCATGCGCTCGACCAGGCCGAGCCGGACCAGTTCGCCGATCAGCCGGTGTGCCGTCGGCTTGGGCAGGCCCGTGCGCACGGCCAGTTCGGCGAGGGAGAGCGCGGTCCCGGCGTCGCCGCAGGCGCGGAGCAGCAACACCCCGCGTGCGAGCACCGACTTGGGCAGCGGCCCGTCCGTCATGGACCGATGGTGGTCGCTTGCGCGCACGGGTGACAAGGTGTGGGTCACGGTGAGTCGCGACCGCAATCGAAGCGGTATCTCTACGAGGTCCGCAGCGGTACGTCGACGAGCATCGGGCGCGTCAACTCGTCGACCCCGGCGACCAGTTCACGCAGGTGGTCCGCGCTCTCCGCCCGTACCGCGTCGACGCCGAAGAAGCGCGCGGCCAACGTGAAGTCCAGGGCGCCGAGTTCGGTGCCGGGGCAACTGCCGCTGCCGCCCATCGCCTTGTAGGTGTCCTGGAGGGTGCGGTAGCTGCCGTTGCCCATCACCACGAACAGCACCGGCACCTGCTGCCGCGCCGCGCTCCACAGTCCCTGGAGTCCGAAGAGGGCGCAGCCGTCCCCGAGGACCGAGACGACCGGCCGGCCGGGGTCGGCGAGCGAGCGGCCGACGGCGGCGCCGATGCCCCAGCCGAGGCCGCCGCCGACGGTGTGGGTGTAGCTGCCGGGCCGGTCCAGGCGTAGCAGCCGCCGGAGCAACAGGCCCACGGTGATGGCCTCTTCGACGACCACGGCGTCCGGCGGCAGGCCGTGTGCGACGGCGTGGGCGGCGGCCCAGGGCGCGAGGGGTGCCGCCGAGTAGGCGGCGCGGGCGGCCGACTCGGCGCGGGCCCGTTCGGCGGTGTGCCGTTCGCCGGCGCGCAGGACGCGGGCCTTCGCGGTGTGGTCGGGGACCTGTTCGCGCAGCAGCTCGGCGAGCCGGTGGAGCGAGGGGGCGAGGGCGCCGACGAGACCTGCGTCGGCGGGGAAGTTGCGGCCGATCTCGTCGGCGTCCGAGTCGAGTTGGACGACGGTGATGCCGGTCGGCAGGGCGGGCCCGGGGCTGTAGTGGTGGGGGGTGAACGCGTGGGCGCCGACGATCAGGACGGCGTCGTAGGCCGAGAGGGCGGCCCGGATCGCGTCGTGGCGGGGTGGCAGCATCCCGGCGTGAAGGGGGTGCGTGGCGGGGAAGTTGAGGCAGTCGGCCATCGGCTGGTGATGGACCCTCGCCCCGCAGGCCTCGGCCGTGCGGACGAGCGCGGCCACCGCGTCCTCGCGGCCCACTCCGTCCCCGGCGACGATCGCGGGACGGGCGGCACCGCCGAGCAGCACGGCGGCGCGGTCGAGTCCGGCGGCGGGGCCCGGCCGGGGCGGTGCGGTGCGGGCGGGGACCTCGACCTCGGTGTCCTCGGTCAGCAGGTCCATGGGCAGCGACAGGAACACCGGCCCGGCGGGCGGCCGCCCGGCCTGTGCGAAGGCGCGGCGCAGGGCGAGGGGCAGGTCGCGGGCGTGCTGGATGTCGTAGGCCGCCTTCGCCGCGGGCCGGGCGAGGCCGAGGAGGTCGCCGGAGAGCATGGGGTCCTGCTGGAGGTGGCGGCGGTCCTGCTGGCCGGCCGTGACGACGAGCGGGGTGCGTGAACGGCGGGCGTTGAGCAGGCCGATGAGGCCGTTGGCGAGTCCGGCGGCGATGTGCAGGCTGACGAAGGCGGGGCGGCCGGTGCCGCGCGCGTAGCCGTCGGCCATGGAGACGACGGCGCCCTCGTGGACGCCGAGGACGTACTCGGGGGCGTCCTCCGCCTCCGACAGGGCGGCCAGGAAAGGGAGTTCGGTGGTGCCGGGGTTGCCGAAGATCCGGTCCACGCCCTCGCCGCGCAGGATGTCGAGGAGGGCGAGGGCGGGACGGTGACCCATGGGGGCTCCTCGGGGGACGGGACCGCTGGCCGGTTCGCCGGTCAGCGTCGGGGTCCCGTCCCCGCGAGGCAAGGGCAGCGTGTCGCTCAGCGATACGTCAGCGCGTGTCGCTGAACCGCTCCCCCTTCTCGGCCTTCTCGACGAGCAGCGCGGGCGGCGTGAACCGCTCCCCGTAGCGCTCGGCGAGCGCACGCGCGCGTGCCACGAAGCCGGGCAGGCCGCCCTCGTAGCCGTTGATGTACTGGAGTACACCGCCGGTCCAACCAGGGAAGCCGATGCCGAAGACGGACCCGATGTTGGCGTCCGCGACGGACGTCAGGACGCCCTCTTCAAGGAGCTTGACGGTATCGAGCGCCTCGGAGAACAGCATGCGTTCCTGCATGTCCGTGAAGGGGATCTCGGCGCCCTCGCGGGTGAAGTGCTCGCGCAGGCCCGGCCACAGTCCGGCGCGTTTGCCGTCGTCGCCGTAGTCGTAGAAGCCCGCGCCGCCGCTGCGCCCGGTGCGGCCGAACTCGTCGACCATGCGGTCGATGACGGCCTCGGCCGGGTGGCCCGGCCAGGTGCCGCCCGCCTCCTCGACGGCCCGCCTGGACTCGTTGCGGATCTTGCGCGGGAGGGTGAGCGTCAACTCGTCCATCAGGGAGAGGACCTTGGCCGGGTAGCCGGCCTGCGCGGCGGCCTGCTC
>Ga0307516_10009926_pt1 | contig 10546 bp, 12 predicted proteins | sample 19_EM_MG_FD_203310 | JGI IMG/M metagenome (GOLD analysis project Ga0307516, IMG submission 203310) | Populus trichocarpa ectomycorrhiza microbial communities from riparian zone in the Pacific Northwest, United States - 19_EM | ecosystem: Host-associated > Plants > Roots > Unclassified | place...
AAACCGTCCCATTTAGGTTGATAGATCCGGTCGCTGGTCGGCGGCGCGGGGGGTAGCTCGGTGGTACCGGCTGCCCGCATCGGCTCCACAGGCCAGCGCAACAAGAAGATCTCCTCAACGGCGAGACTCCTTGAAGCTATTCGTCATGAACGGCGCCTGGGCTGGGTAAACGCCGATTTCACCGCGGGCGAGAGGACAGCCACCTCGGGCCGGACCCCCACACGGGCCGTGGCGAGTACAGACGGCGGACGCGATGTCGTCGAAGAAGTACGCCGAATGTGGCAGGTTGGCGCCGGTGTGCGTGCTGAACAAGCCGCGGACCACGCGGCGCGGCGGCTACCCGGGCGCTGTCACCGCCCGGGCTGGTCCTCGTCGTGATGCCCAGCCGGGTCCTGCGCGGCCAGATCCGCTGTGACGCGCGAGCGCAGCACGGCCAGTCGGGCCGCGGACTGCCGCAGCCGGTCGCCTTCGACCTGCAACTGTCCGGCCAGGTCCTCGTCGGTAATCCACTCCTGCAGGGTGGCGTCGTCGATGCCATCGAGCATCCCGGCCACGAACCGGATCAGTTCGTCGAAGGCTGCCAGCATGCCGTCCGCGTCGCCGGTGTGCAGGGCCTCGATCGCCTGCTCGTACGGCTGCGCGGCCACGCTTCGCACCGGTAGGCAGCCGTCGCGGGCGACCCGGACCGCGCCCAGGGCGAGCCCGGCGACGGCGCAGCCGTAGAAGTCGGGCCTGCCGTGCGCGTCGACCGCCTCGATCGGCTCGTCGGCGAACACCGTGTCCACCTCCGCGGTGACCGCGGTCCGGCTCTCGGTGCTGCCTTCGTCCAGGTCCGGGTCGACGCGCAGGTGCTCGATGACCGCAAGGGGTGTATCCGCGGGGATCCGCGCCAGCAGCGCGGCGAGCTGCCCAGCCGTGGCGACCTCGATCGGGCGCTCGCCAAGCGACTGGCGCAGCGCGGCCAGCGTTGCAGCGTGCCGGCCGTGGAGCTCGTCGACGGTTGGCAGGTCCGAGGAGTGCGCGTCGTTCATGTTTGCACCGTATCGACCAAACCAACCGAGTGCCGGTTTCCCGAGCGGGCGAGGGCGTGCGGCTATGTCGCCGCGCATGGGCAGCCGAGAAGGCCCCGTTTCGGTCATCCGGGAAGCGAGGGCTCACCGATGTTGCCTCGTCTCCGCGGCGGCGCTGGTGGCCGGCGGCGCCCCGACGGGCGTCGACATGGTCGGGGACGTCGCGACCGTGCTGGCAGCTGGCGAGGCCGCCAGGTGTGCTTGGGACGACGCCCTCGGGGATCTGTGTGGTACCGGACGCGGTTCACGGACACCGGTGGTGCGGCCTCGCCACTCAGCGGCTATCCTCAAAAAAACTAGAACACCTGTTCGTATGGATGGGTGATCGGGTCGCGCCTTCCCCCGCGGCGTCGCGCCGGCGTGCGGAAGGAGGGAACGAGGTGGCGGCCAAACCCACCCGGACCGGGCGCCCGGCATGGACGGGCGACGGGCTCATCGCTGGGATTGACGACGTGCGCCGGGTCCTCGATGACGTGAATCAGGCAGGCCTGCACCGGAACAACACTGCTGCCGTGGCCCGGCTGGTCCAGTCCGCCGACGACGTGGCCCTCACCGGCGCCGATATCGCCCGGGTACTGCCCTGCCCTGCGGAGATCAATGACCTGCTGCCGTGGCCGGGCGGAATTCGGCGCGGTGCGACCGTCGCCGCGGTCGGCTCCACCTCATTGCTCATCACACTGCTGGCCGGGGCGATGACCGAAGGATCATGGGCTGCAGTCGTGGGCCTGCCCGCACTGGGGGCACTTGCTGCCGCCGAGGCGGGAGTCCCGCTCGAACGCCTCGCGCTTGTGCCCGAGCCGGGCCCGGACTGGCCTACCGTCGTTTCCGCGTTGATCGACGGGCTCGATGTCGTCGTGATCGTCACACCGCCTGGCACGCCGGAGGCGACGACTAGGGCGTTGATCAACCGGGCCCGGCAGCGCGGTTGCGTGCTCATTCCGACGACGTCGTGGGCGCATTGCGACCTGACCATCGAGGTGACCGAGCGCCGCTGGGTGGGCCTGCACTCAGGGCACGGGCTGCTGCGCCGCCAGGACGTCACCCTGCGCGCCTGCGGCCGCGGCAGCGCCGCACGGCCCCGGACCGTGACGACGTCGCTGCCGCCGCCGTCGCTGGTCGGGCACCGTCTCGGGGACATTTCGCAGCTGGTGATCCCACCGCCGGCCCCGCGATACGCTGCCGCACACGCCAACCGCTCGGCTGCGACGCCCGCCGGCTCGCAGGACGTCGACGAAGGCCTGCCGTCGGTCGACCCGTGGGCTGAGCTGGTCCACGGGATCCCGCCGATCGAGCGGAAACGCCGCTACTGACCGGGCCGCCGGCCCGGTTGCCGCCGGACGACGACATCTGCCGGGTGCGCCCCGGTCTGCCGGAAGCCGCCCGCGCGGCGCGACGTGCCCGGTGCGTCGTCCCCTGGAGCGGGAGTGCGCACGACCAGGCAGACTCGTGGCATGATCACACCGGACCAGGACGTCGAGCACCTAATCGTGGCGCAGGACGTTTTCGCCGGCGACCGGTTCTGGGTAGCGCTCAATCGCCTCGCTCAGCGGCGGGGACACGATGGCCACCAGCGTTTCCTGCTCGGATCGGCGGACCGGACCAGCTGGTACGAGTTTCGCTGCGTCTCCTGCGAGAGGGCGATCGCCACGATGGTCGTGCAGCGCGAGGTCACGGCGGACTGATCAGCCACGCCGTGGTCGGCTAGCCGGGCCGGCTGGGGCGCGCTGTTAGGTCGGGCCAGTTGGCCGTGGGTGGTGGGTTGCAGGCAGAGCAGGTCGCGGGCGCCCTGGCGGAGCAGGGCTGCGGCGACCGAGGTCCCGAGGGTGACCGGGTCGGCCGCCCATTCGTGCACGTCGACGACGGTCTTGCCGTCGAGGCTGATCACGCGGGCGCGCAGGTTGATCCGCCCGTTGGGTTCAGTGCGGGTGTAGCGGGCATCCCCGGTTTCGCACAGGCGGCCCGCCTATGGCATGGCCGGCAAGAGGCCGTCGGGACTTACGTTCGGTAGGCAATAGCCGTCGCACTCGCGGTCCGTCGGCGGAAGCGTCACGGCGAGATCATGAGCGAACCTCGCAACGGAAGGCTGGTCATGATCGCCGCGATCCTCGCCTACGGCTACGACATCGCCAACTAGGACGTCGAGGAAGCCCGGACGCTGCTGCTGTGCGCCGCGCACGCCGAGGGAAAGCTGACCGCGGCCAGCGCTCAAGGGCTGCTGGACGACGAGGACGCCCGCGACCCGCAATACCAGCTAGCCCTGCTTGACCTGCATCTCGAACCGTTGGCGATGGTCAGGAGCAACGGAACGTGCTGACGTCGTACTTTCAGCGGACCGAGGCGGGTGAGCCAATCGCCGCCATCGAGGAACCGCCGGTGGGCTTTGAGCCGGAGGTCCTGGCGTGGGCGAAGAAGGTCCTCGACGTCGACACCGACGACGAGCCGCGATGGATGCTCTGCTGGAGCTCGCTCGCTGGGTAGCGCGCCCAGATCGCGGCAAATGTGCGCACCTCGCTGTTGGACGCGGAGGCACGTCATTCTGTCGGTGGCCTGCCGTTCAATATCCGGCTGCGCCGCATCTCGAACTCGGCGGCGGAGAGGACTCCCAGGCCGTAGCGGCCCTGATTGTTGAACGACGTTCGGCGTGAGGACGTGCGGGGTGTGTGCGTCGTTGCTGGTGGGCGGCGTTGGGGGCGGGCTGGGGGCTTGCCCTTTGTGCTGTGCGGCGACAGCGTGAGCGGGTCTGGATAGGGGCGGCCCTCCCGGTCTTTCTCTTGGCCGAGCGGGCCGGGAGGGCCGTGTGCGCTGCGCGGAGGCAGCTCGATGCTCACGGTAGAGGCCGACGCGGCCCGGGTCGAGGAACGTTTGCGGTCGGGTGGGTTGTTCTGCCCGTTCTGTGCCGGCGTGTTGGCTGGTTGGGGTTTCGCGAGGCCGCGGTGGTTGCGGGGTGTCGATGGGCCGGTCTGGGTGCGGCCGCGGCGGGCGGTCTGCACCGGCTGCGGGCGGACTCAGGTGTTGTTCTCGGTGATCGGGTTGTCCCGGCGTGCCGATGTCGTCGAGGTGATCGGTACCGCGCTGGTGGCGAAGGCCGCCGGTTGGGGGCATCGACGGATCGCGGTGCTGGTGGGCCGGCCGGCGTCGACGGTGCGGGGGTGGCTGCGCCGCTTCGCCGCTCGTGCCGGGTCGGTGCGGGCGGGGTTCACGGCCCTGGCCGTCGATGTTGATCCCGGCACGGCGCCGCCGCTGGCGGCTCAGAGCGGGTTCGCGGACGCGGTCGCGGCGGTGTTGGCGGCGACCGTCGCGGTGCTGTCGCGCTGGCCCGGGTTGCGGCTCACGGTGTCGCCGTGGCTGTTGGCCTCGGCGGTGTCGCACGGTGGATTGCTGGCGCCGGCCACCGGCGTCGAGTTGATCAACACGAGTCGCCTCTGGGCAGGGCTTTGGTGATCGGCCACCCTCACGCGCAGAACGTCCATGACCTGCGCATGAGGAGATCAACATTGACTACCGCGGATGAACAGGCCCGGGTCCGTGCGGAGCGGGCCCGCCAAGTCGCCTTGTTTCGTTACCGGCTCATCCAGGACGTCATCGACGTGCGCCTGTCGAGCCGGCAGCGAGGCTCGTTGGTGCAGGCGATCGCCGATCGTGAGCATGACGGCCCGTTCGGGGAGAAAGTCACCGTGTCGCGGCAGACGATCGACCGGTGGTGCCGGTGGTGGCGCGCCGGCGGGTTCGCCGCTCTGGTCCCGCAGCCGGCGCAGGTCCACGCCCGCACCCCGGTCGAGGTCCTGGACATGGCGGCTGGGCTGAAACGGGAGAACCTGGCCCGCACCGCGGCTCAGGTCGCCCGGATCCTGCGCGCGTCGTCGGGGTGGTCGCCGTCGGAACGGACCCTGCAACGGCATTTCGAACGCCTCGAGTTGCACACGCCCGCCCCGTCGCATCTCGCGCAGGCCGAGGTGTTCGGCCGGTTCGAAGCTGAGCGGCCCAACCAGTTGTGGGTCGGCGACGTCTTGCATGCCACGGTCGTGGCCGGCCGGAAAACGTACTTGTTCGCGTTCCTCGACGATCACAGCCGGGCGGTGATGGGGCACCGGTTCGGCTACTCCGAAGACACCGTGCGCCTCGCCGCGGCCCTGCGCCCGGCCCTGTCATCGCGGGGCGTTCCGCAGTCGATCTACGTCGATAACGGGTCCGCGTTTGTCGACTCGTGGCTGCTGCGGGCCTGCGCGAGCCTGGGTATCAAACTCGTGCATTCCACCCCGGGCCGCCCGCAGGGCAGAGGCAAGATCGAACGGTTCTTCCGCACCGTCCGTGAACAATTCCTCATTGAACTGTCCACACCCGGCAGTCGACCGGTCGCCGATCTGGCTGAGCTGAACCGGTTGTTCACCGCCTGGGTCGAAACCGAGTACCACCAACGCCCGCACAGCTCCACCGACATGGCACCACTGGCCCGCTGGCGACACCAGCTACCAAGCCCACTACCGACACCGAGCCCGGCCGCGCTGCGGGAGGCGTTCCTCTGGTCGGAACACCGGACCGTGACGAAAACCGCGACCGTTTCCCTGCATAACAACCTCTACCAAGTCGACCAGGTCTTGGTCGGCCGCAAAGTCGAGCTGGTGTTCGACCCGTTCGACATGACCGATATCGAGGTCCGTCACCACGCCCGCTCATACGGCCTGGCCGTGGCGTTCCGGATCGGCCGGCACTCCCACCCGAAAGCCCGACCCGAACACGTCGCGATCGACCCGCCACCGGTCGGCATCGACTACCTCAACCTGATCGGCGCCGTGCACGCCGACACCCTCAGCGACCGCGTCAACTACGCCGCCCTCACCCGCGAGGGCGACCAACACAACCAGCAGCCAGAGCAAGACCAGAGGCAGCAGCGGTGAGCATCGAACGTCTGCAAGCCTTCTACGGCTTCACCCGCATGCCCTTCGGCCGCGACCTGGCCCCCGGCATGCTGCACCGCCACCCCGGCCACGCCGAAGCCGTCGCCCGGATCACCTGGTGCGCCGGCGAACACGGCATCGGCGTGATCACCGGCGAAGTCGGCGCCGGGAAAACCGTCGCCGTCCGCGCCGCCCTCACCGCACTGGACCCGACCCGCCACACCCTGATCTACCTCGGCAACCCCACCATCGGCGCCCGCGGCATCCACCACGCCATCGTCACCGCCCTCGGCGGCCTACCCCGCACCCACATGGCCACCCTCATCCCACAAACCGCGGACGCGCTCGCCGCCGAACACGCCGAACGCGGACGCACCCCCGTCCTGGTCATCGACGAAGCCCACCTACTCGACCACGACCAGTTGGAAGGCATCCGGATGCTCACCAACCACGACATGGACTCAACGTCCCCGTTCGCCTGCCTGCTGGTCGGTCAACCCACCCTGCGCCGACGCATCAAACTCGGCATGTTCGCCGCCCTCGACCAACGCATCGCCCTGCGCTACACCCTGCCACCCATGGCACCCACCGACACCGCCGGCTACCTCCGCCACCACCTCACCCTCGCCGGCCGCTCCGACCCCCTGTTCTCCGACGACGCCACCACACTGATCCACCAAACCAGCCGCGGACTGCCACGCGCCGTGAACAACCTCGCGGTCCAATCCCTGATCGCCGCGTTCGCCGCCGACAAAGCCATCGTCGACGAATCCTCCACCCGCGCCGCCGTCACCGAAGTCACGACAGAATGAGCAACAAAACGACAGCCTGAACACCAAAGCCCCGCCGGACACCACCGGCGGGGCTTACCTAACGGACTCCACGCTCACCAGCAACGACGCCATCCCGCTCACGCCGAAAGTCGCGCAACACCCTGATCGTCGCAGCTGAAACCGAGCGCGAAACTGGCGACAGCGTCCTCGAGCCCGACCCAGGTGACCAGGACATGTTGCACCACCGGCTCGGAGATTACGCCGGGATGCCCCTGCCATAGGCGATCACACAGAGGTTCGGGATACCCGACGCCGACCACCGTGAGGTCGGGGTCGCCGACGACCGTGGGACCGAGGTACTCCACGAATAACCCCGCGGACAAGCGGGAAACGTCCAGGACGTCAGGGCCGGCCATCACCACAGGTTAGTTGAGGAGATCTTCCGCTGACGGCAACCGGGCACGGTCGGCGGCAGAAGAGTATGCCGTCGTTCGGCTCCGCGCGCGGCTAGGAATGCAAAGCTGGATGAAGCCTAAAGCGTCCCCCAGAGTCGATTCTGCCGGCAGATACGTTCATTTTCTTCCCGGTCCTTCTCCAAGGCATGGCTCAAGAAGAGGAAATCTACATCGCATTCGAGTGGACTACCGGAAGCGTCGACTTCACACAAGGATATTGGTCCTTCATCCAGGAAGAGAAGGGGTACATATTCAACGGTCATGCCTGCGTCGGCGCGCTTGGGAGGCTGGGGGAGTTTATCCCGCAAAAGCGCGCCCTTATTCGTTGAGGCCAGGCCAATCAATGCGTGATCACATGAAGCATATTTCCCATTTCGCACGGCCAAGGACAACATCTCATCAAGCTCGTCATGATCAAATTCCGGGCGGCCAAGTATTACATCCGCGCACGTCACACCACGAAACGGTAGATCATCCAGCCAGAGCGCATAGCCGTGGAAGTCTCGCGGTGTCTGACACTCGTTGTTCCACTTGAACGTGAAGTGACTTGATTCAGCAAGCCATCCCTTAAATATGGCCTGCACGAGATCTATCTGCTGTATGCCATCGGCGATGCGCTTGAGTGCCCGTGAGCATTCTTCGCTTAAGGTTTGGCCTGCAGGGACCTCGATTAGGTTTACTCCGTCTACTGAATGTAGGTTTTTCGGATGCACGTGCTGCCAGTAGCATGTGCGACTCGCATCGTCGACTAGAATTAACACGACTGGCGTGCTGTGGCTGAGCCAGTAATTTAGATGCTCAGGCTTGGGTCGATAGCGAAATCCGGTGTCTGATCGCGAGCGGAAGAATGATTCGCCGCACTTGATTTGAACAGAAATAACTCTTCCTCGGCTTTTCTTGTCGACGTCGCGCACTTCGATCTCGCCATCAATTCCTAGGTCAATCTGCGATTTCTCCCTGAATGCCCAACGGAGTTGACTTGCGACCGCAAGCTTGACGGTCGCGACGCCAATATCCCCCTTGAGGGAGTTGTCGTCATAGGTAGGCCATCTGTCAAGAAGCCTGTCATCGCTCATCTAAGGTCAACTCCTAGGCAGCCTCGGTGTCCGACAGACCAGCATTGCAGGAGTCGGAGGGATCTGTACACCAAGTCAGGAGCAAGGCGCACGCTCTCCTTGGCACGAGTCTGCGCCGACCGAGGCGAAGCCGCCGTGACGCTCCGTGGCATACGACTCGCGGCAGTTTAGTGCGCAGCCTGTGTGGCTTTCCGGGAGTATTTATGTCGGCGCTCACATAATTCCCCGGGGTTTGGCTCAGGTAATTCCCCAGGTGGTGGGCCCTCGGGTGTAGTTCTATCTGGTGTTGGTGGGGGTTGTCGACCCGGCGGAGCCGGGTCGTTTGTGGGGTCGGTAGCTGGGTCCGTTCATGAAGATCTGGTGACTGTTGTTGATCAGCCGGTCGAGCAGCGACTCGGCGACGACCGGGTTCGGGAACAGGGGATACCAGTCGGCGGGTGACCGGTTCGAGGTCGCGATCAGCGACCGGCCGTGTTGGGCGCGTTCGCTGATGAGTTCGTAGAGGTCGTCGGCCTGTTGCGCGGTGAGTTCACGCATGGCGAAGTCGTCGAGGATCAGCAGGGCGGGTCGGGTGAGTTCGGCGAGGCGGCGGGGCCAGGTCCGGTCGGCGTGGCCGCCGGCCAGATCGGCCAGGGCGCGGCTGGTTTTCAGGAAGCGGACGTCGGCGCCGTGCCGGACGGCGAGGTGGCCGAGGGCTTGCGCGATGTGAGTCTTGCCGACCCCGACCGGGCCGTGCAGGATGACCGATTCGCCGGCGTGCAGCCAGCGCAGCGCGGCGAGGTCACGGATCTGCGCGGCGGGCAGTTTCGGGCTCGCGACAAAGTCGAACTCTTCCAGGGTGGTGGCGTGCTCGAACCGGGCCCGGTGCAGCCGGCGTTGCATGCCCATGGCCTCGCGGCGGGTGATCTCGTCGTGGCAGAGGACCTGCAGGAATTCGAGGTGGCCGAGTTCCCCGGCCTGGGCTTGGGTCAGGCGGGCGTCGAGGGTGTGCAGCATGCCGGACAGCTTCAACGCGCGCAGACTGTCCCGCAGCGCGGTGTCAAGGATGGTCATCGGGTCTCCTGGGGCTGGTAGAGGAAGCGGCCGAGGGCGGTCATCAGATCTGCCCAGTCGGTGCCTTCGGGGCGGGGGAAACCGTTGCGCTGCAACACCTGCGCGACCTCGTGCAGCAGGCCGTAGGTGAACCGAGGGTCGGTGTCGGTGGATGCGGGCAGCGGGTAGACGGGCTGCGGCGTCGCGCTGGTGGTGCCGGTCATGCCAGCGCCGCTGTTGCGCTGTCCGGCTCGTCGTCGCCGGGTCCGTCGCGGTGGCCGCTCGTGGTGGCCGCGTCCATCCCGGGCCCGGGGTTCGTGGTGGGCAGGGGGATGACGTTCGCGAACAGCCGCGAAGGGCCGTGCAGGTGCGCGGCGGCCCCACCGTCGCCGGTGGCCGCCCGCGGCGGGTCGGCCTCGGCGCCGACGGCCAGGATCCCTTTGATCGTGCGGTAGGAGGGATCCCCGACCGCGACGGCGGTCGCGCAGGCCGCTTCGAGCCGGGCCTCGCTGTGCTTGCCGGCCAGGCCGAGCACGCCCTGCGCGGCGCGCAGCCTGAATAGGGCGTTGACCTCGAGCAGCCCGGCGATGACCTGGACGGTGGCGGGGCCGATCTCGGCGGCGCGAGTGCGGCACCAGGTCGGCGTCCGCATCCGGAACGCGATCTTCTCCGGCGGGTAATGCCCGAAATCCGTCTGCTTGCCCGACGGCTTGCGGCCGTGGGTCGCGATCAACTGCCCGTGGTGGAAGATCTGCACCATCAGCGGGGTCTCGCGGGCGTCGACGCGCTGGCCGATGAACCGCCACGGCACCGAGTAGATCGTCCTGCCGACCTTGGCGTGGATGTCCGGGCCGACAGTCGCCGTCGACCACGTGGCGAGGGTGAACGGCCGGGCCGGTAACGGCTGCAACGCCGGCGCTTCGACCGCGGCGAACACCGCCGCCGGGGCGGCCCCGGACAGCGGCCGACACGAGCGGCGGCCGGCGACCTCGAGGCACCAGGCGACCGCGGCGGCCTGCATCTGCGGCACCGAGGCGAAGTCGCGTCCGCGCCAGAAACTGTCCCGGATATAGGGCATAGGGCGCTCGATCCGTGCCTTGTCCCGGGGCTTTCGTGATCTTGCCGGGTCCACGAGGACTCCGTAGTGGTCGGCGAGTTCCGCATACGAGCGGTTGATCTTCGGGTCGTAGAGGTCGGGCTTGTCCACTCCGGTCTTCAAGTTGTCCGGGATCAGCCGGCGCGGGA
>Ga0307516_10009927_pt1 | contig 10546 bp, 12 predicted proteins | sample 19_EM_MG_FD_203310 | JGI IMG/M metagenome (GOLD analysis project Ga0307516, IMG submission 203310) | Populus trichocarpa ectomycorrhiza microbial communities from riparian zone in the Pacific Northwest, United States - 19_EM | ecosystem: Host-associated > Plants > Roots > Unclassified | place...
AGTAGAGTCTACAGTGTAGACTACTGACTATATATACTAATTGGAGAACATGTGTTAGCAATGAGGCATTCCGTGGAATCCTTATGTAAGTAGTTCCAGAATGTTCTACATGCGTTATAAGTGAGGCGTTGCGCAGCAATGCTGAGTGAGACTGACTGCAGATCATATGATGGAGCACATGATGTGTCTTGTGACTTGATAAGATGAAAAGATAAGATAAGAGTTTAATGTCATTCCATAACATTGATGGTCAACCTGGCGCACAATGGCAGTTGCCGGGGATTCTCCCCGATTGGGCTAATGGGCCACTGATCACGCGCCCGTGGGTCTCAGGTGATTGTTTCCCACCACACCATCTCACAGTAAATCGAGCAATATAAGTCCACTCCATCAAAAAGACTTGTGTTTGGTCGAGTTTTTTTGCATTTTCTGGAGGCTACAGATATTATTAGATGACAAGGATAACAGATCCTTGATGCCCTCAAAAAGGGCTATCTCTTGGTACCCAGAATGTATTTATTGATTAGGAAGCAGATGCATACTCCGCCCTGCAGCACCAGAATGAGCTTTCCCAGAACAGCTTTCCCAGGAGAGCTGCAAATCCGGAGTATCTGCTTACTAATCACTAAATATATGTTGGGTACCAGTAGATAGCCCTTTTTGGGGGCATCAAGGATCTGTTATCCTTGTTGTCTAATAATGTCTGTAGCCTTTGGAAATGCAAAAAACTCGACCAAACATGAGTCTTTTTGATGGAGTGGACTTATGACAGGTGCTGGGAAAGTGGTAAGTAAATCATATTCTTGTGATGCAGAGCCGGTGGAGCAATCAAACACTCTACAAATTCGGAGTATCATCTGCTTACCGATCACTAAATACAAGTTGGGTACCAGTAAATAGCCCTTTTTGAGGGCATCAAGGATCTATTATTCTTATTGTTCAATAATGTCTGTTGCCTCCAGAAAATTCAAAAAACTCGACCAAACACCAGTCTTTTTGATAGAGCATGAACTTATGACAGGTGCCAGGAAAGTGGTAAGTAAATCATATTCTTGTGATGTGGAGCCAGCGGAGAAATCAAACACTCTACAAATTCGGAGTATCTGCTACAGTAGCCTCTGGAAAATGCAAAAAACTCGATCAAATGCAATGGGAGGAACCCTTAGAATGGGTGCTAGGAAAGTGGTAAATCAATTATTAATCACTAAATACATGTCGGATACCAGTAGATAGCTCATTTTGAGGGCATTGAGGATACATTATTCTTATGTTTAAATATTGTCTGTAGCCTCTGGAAAATGCACAAAAATCTGAAGGAAAGTGAGACACTGTTCCTATCAACCTGAAAAGGTGCAGAAATGGAATCTGAGGGTCTGGACACTGCTGGAAATCTAAATAGAAGCTGGATGACATGAAACAAGTTTCCTAGAGGGAACCCATGGCTGAGAGCCAAGGGACACGGATGGAAATTGATGGAGATTGATGGTTCTGATGTCTGGAAAGTGCCCGAAATGCAGTGGACATGGGAATGTGCTTGGGGAACCTTCTAGGGTGAATAATGATGTATTATTGAGAAAAGCGTTGAGCCTTGGGCAAAAACCAAGGGCTGTGGGTTGAAATTGATTGGAATGGGTGGGAATGGTCAGTTCAGAGAGAGCCGAAGGTCCGGTTCATGCAGTGGACACAATGCGCAAGCACAGAAACCATACTAGACATGAAACAAAGTGTTTTTGAGTGTACATGCAAGCCTCAGTGGAAGGCTAACAAAGACCGGTCAAATGGTGGATCTAATGGGTCTCGGAAACTGCTAGAATTGGCCAGTTTGATGTCCAGGTGCTATGTACAGCAAAAGCAAGCTTGTCACCAGAAAACACTCTTTGTTCATTTTTCCAGATATTACCATTGCAAACCCTTTCTCAAATGGTTCCTTTTCCAATGCTTGTACGCTATCCCATAAGCTCAGCTGCTGCTGATGTGGTAATTTGCTCATCAGCTGAGATGTAAGCCACAGGTGCCTCCTAAGCTCAGTTTTTTTTTTTTTTTTTTTTGAAGTCAACAATTTATATAGCGGTGTATCTAAACGGTCCGCTCGGCCTAACCTGTACTGTACATTATGCCTACATATTTATTGGAGGGAGAAGAGATGGAAGTCCATGTTGTCACCCAGGCAAGTTAATATGGGTATACTAGATACCCTTGTTAGCACCCAATGACAAGCATGTACTCGCTGGACTTGGCAAACGACATTCAAACACCAGCGCTTCGGACCGCCACAAAGTGCTGGCACACAGTACACTCTTGACGATCGTCTCAGAACCAGGAAACTCCCGATTGCAGCTATACTTACACATGGCACCCGCCTGCGCCGTCCCATGCCAACACACTATCTGCTACAATCCAGTATCGGAGCATGCCATACAAGCCACAGGTACCTTCCTTGTTTCATTCTATCTCTTTAGACTTCTGAATCGTATCTCTGACACCTCGCCGCCAGAGCCCCGCCAGCGCCGATGGTTTTATCTTCTATTTTGTATATCTGGACCTACAACTCAATTAGAATACAGTTCCGCTTCGCTCTCCATAGTTTTGGACTCATAGAATATAGTTTCAGACTCGTAGAACAACATTCCGACTCACATACCCTCTAAACTACAAAAGCGCTGCAAGCGCACCCCAATAGATCAGTTTCGAACACTCCCTCTTAGCACCGTCGCTGAGTTGTCTCTGCGTCCGCTCAGTCCTCGAACTTCGTCCTTCGTCCTCGTCTTGCAACATCGTCCATCATCCGTTCATAGCGCTTATCGTGCAAGCGCCTTCGTCACCCTCCGCTTACGTCGCATCGCTTCCGATCTCTCCATTACCCATCAGTCTACAGGTGCCCGCCAGTGCTAGTCTCATTCACGACTTCCCCCAACTTGATCTTTTGCCAATCATCCCCCTCGAACTTTTACGAGTAGTCTTGCGCATTACAGCAGACTATGTACTGTCACTGACTCACAGAGAAGGGGAGTTAATAGCTGGTACTAGCAGCCGTCTTGATATCATGTCCGTTCAGGAATAGTGGGTGGGCTAGAAAGACAAGTCATTCTAGGGACACCAGAATACAAGCAAACCTTCAGCCTCATGCTGCAGGGATAGCACCACTCACATGGGGGTGTGCTCCTGCTGGCACTACCGGGGTCTGGTGATGTGTTTCTCAACAGTGTCTGCTCTGTGTAATAGTGATAGAGACTCAGACTGGGTCTCTTTCTTGGTTTCAGCGCTTGCTCGTCGAGAGCATTTCCGAGTTTTTTGAGTCACATGAATGGTCACATGACTCAGAGTGGATGTGCCAACCCCTGGGTCGTCTGCCACTGTCCCGTTCACATAGGTGGGGGCTGCTGCATCGGACCTGATGGGGTCACTCGGGCTCTGAGACAAGAGAAAGTGGGTGGTGTTTAGTGGGTAGTTAGAGTTCTCGCCAGATGCAACATAGTGCATGAGTTACCAATGCAGGCATGAGTAAGTAGAGTAGCCTGAAGCTCACAAAGAGCTATCATGCTAGGTGCACTTGGAATGAATAAGTTTTCATTTAGTAGAGTGTTCAACATGCAAATAATCACATGTTGAATGCTTGGACACTGTCTGGAGCATTACTCATGCTATCCAAGAGAGATCATCTGAGGTGGATCATATCCTCGTCTTCCTCAAGACTGAATATGATTCCATTGATATCATCTGCAAGAGAATCCAATAAGGGATTGTCTTGTGGGTGCTTATGGGTTTGCCAGTTTGACAATGCGTGCAAATTGTCTCGTGCACCGTGAAACAGGCAGTTGGAGGGATATTCATCATCAGATGAGAGATCCGAGCTGTCATCCATGTGCCAGCCATCTGAGCCATCAAAGGTCTCAGTGGTTGGGGCTTCAGGGGCAACGGGAGTGTTCAAGGAGGTACCATCAGGTAGATCTCCAAGATTGTCTGGTATATTGTCAAGGATCAGTGAGCTACACTCTTTAATTGATGGCATGGTTTGGGTTGGAAGGAGAGGTTCCCTCTCCTTCCATGTGCCCAAGGATACATCATACGCATAGTCTGAGGATGGGCGCCATGAGCGATAAGCAGTTCTGGGGTTAAAACCACCAGAGGGAGGTGAATGGCTGCTCATTGTAAGCAGTGGGGAAGAGGCTGGGGTAGCCTTGTAGTCTTGAGAGGGCTTGGGAATGCATCCACGCTCTACAGAGGGCAGGGTTCCTTGGGAGGTCTCATCATTGGGAGAGGCAATCTGGGAAGATTGGTCAGGTTTTGGGGTGTTTCATTGTTTACGGACCTCTAAGCTCAGTCTGCATCAGCAAACCCCAATTTTGGCTGTAGCAAACTGTAGCAAACACACCTAGACTGTAGTGTACTGTAGCGACATAGCATTCTGTAGTACAGTAATACACTACTGCATTAGCACTGTAGTGCATTGTAGTGACATAGTCTGTAGTAGCTTTGCATGGTCTCGGATTTTTTGATATGAAAATTGGGGTACTTGTGAACCCACTAGCATTAAAACTACATAGTAACCATCAAGTATTATACAATGGCTATGACTCATAGTGAGCTTGATGGGTTTTCCCTGCATGAAAAAATTCTGCCATACCCCTGCCCTTCTCAAGGGTGGTGGAAACTCGCAATGAAGGGTGCAAGTTGCATTGTGAGTTTGCGACGGGTTCCAAGAGTGGCCAAACCCTCCGGGTATGCCTTGGCGGTAGCACCTGCATGCCGTTGTGCTGCCCCATCTATCCTAATCATACCCGAACTCTATGAAACTCACCCACCTAAACCTCAGCCACTGCCTTCGCACCCTGTGCCAATTGGCAGATGGGTGAGTGGCACCAGTGGGTGGGTCAAAGAGTAGTGAGACGACATGGGAGATAGGTGGAGAAGGGGGCATAGCAGCCATCATGGACAAGACAAGGAAGGTGAGGAACAGAGGGCAAAGGGGGGTGTGGACCGCTGACAGTACATAGTCCGCTGTAATGCGCAAGACTACACATAAGGTTCGAGGAGAAAGATCAATAGAAGATCTAGTTGGGGAAAGTCGGTTGAATGAAAGCCACTAGGCATAAGGAGATCTGAAGATATGGTGTTGAAAGGTCTGTTAGATACGATTAAAATGATTGGCGACAGAGAACGGATGAATGATATGAATATGTCGGCGTCTATCATAGATGGGGAGCGTTGTGATGACAAGAGAACAAGAGAGACAATTGACGCGAAGTGATGCAATGGAAGAAGCATGAGCGAATGCAACTTAGCTGCGAGCTAAGAGGGAGTGGTAGAAAACTGGTGTATTGGGGTGAGCTTTATGCTCTTTTATATGTAAAGTGTATGCGAGTCGGAATCTAAACAAAATGAGTCCGAAACTAAGGAGTACAAGTTGGAATCTAATTCTAGTCTATGATACAAGTCAGCGATGTTTGTATCAGTGATTCTAATATAATGTCGTCAGGGAGGTGTCAATGATATGAGTCGGACGTGTATTTGAATGGTGTAGGATGGCGAAATGCCACGGAATGATGGGATATAGATCCTCCGACTATGGCTGTATGTTTCAGAATATTGGATCTGTGCTATTGGATAATTGCCGACGAAGGGTGATAGAATCAGCAATGATTCGTCTAAGTCACATTATCGAGTCGGGTGCGTGTGGAGTGTCCAAAGTCAATATTAATGTGTGTCTTGACTTGTTCCTGCAGTGTCCAGCGAGAGCATGCTTGTCACTGCAATGCCCATGGTGGTTGGTAATCTGAACTGTTAGAGGAATAAAATTAGCACTGTTGTTGTTCTCAATTGTGAAGGAGTAGTGCACCTGACTCCTGTCCCACCCTGGTGGCCTCTCCCAGTCCCCTAATTTTGCAGAAAGTTGTTGAGGACCCGTTTGTCATGCATGGGGCTGTTCTCATTACTCTTGTGTCATGCATGTGCTGTCAGAATCGACACCATTTTTGTGGGTGTTCCGAGCTGGTGGTGGTCAATTGGTCAGTGCCATGAGTGCCGTGATCTCTCTATTGGAGATGATGGCACAATTAGGGTGGCCGGCCGTGAAAGAGATGGATGGTGGTGGTGCTGAGAAGAGGAGGACAGTGGGAAGAAAGGAGGGACTTGTAAGGTTGTCAACAAGTCCAATGATCAGCAACTGCTGATCATTGATTATTGAATGGTGTGACGTGGCGAGTCATCTCATTCTTTCTTAATTCCTCCTCTCACTGGGCTCCCACTTCCTCTAACCACGGCCTGATGCTATGCACATGAATGGTAAGCCTCCCTTTCCCCGGTAACCTCAAGATAACAAAACCTACAAGGCACAGAGCTAATGCATGAGCACAAAACAGTAGTGGTGCAAAATGGCAGGTAGGCACGAGTCCAGAGGTGAGTCTGGCATAGGGCAGCACCATGCCAGGTATGAATATACTGCATCTGGAGTGGTATTGCCCTTCACAAAGGCAAGATAACCCCTCCCTTCCTCTTACCCTTCTCCCACTAATGAAACCTCCAGGGACATGGCATAGGACACAAGTGGAGGAGGGACGGCATAAAGGAAGAGCGTGTCACTGAGTGGCAGGGTGTGTAGCAGCGAGGCGAGGCAAGTTGTCAGCATGTCAATGAGCAGCAGGGTGTAGTGGCGAGGTGAGGTGAGTTGTTGGTGTGGTGGCATTCATTGTCCCCCTTGTAACTATATGTAAAATTGTGTATAGCATAGATTTTAATATTATACCTTTACTACAACTTCTGTCTCCAAGCCTCAAGTGAATAATAGAGTAGAATTTATGTTGAGCAATATAGTGACTGCTATGTAGTGCAACATAGTACTCTGTAGTGATTGGTGATGTCTTGGTAGTGACCCCAGTTGCTACGTAGCACTACAGAGATCATATACACACACTACAGCACTACAACTCACTACAACTCACTACAGCATTATGTAGTGCTATGTAGCATGACCAGAATTTGCTGATGTGCTACACCTGATATGACAGCTCAAAATCCATCATCAGCTATCTTGTTAATTATGGGTCAATTTAACTATACCATGTTGAGGGAAAAGATCCTCTTACCTATAGAGGGTTGTGAGTGAGTCGTCTGTCTCATCCCCACCATAGGTAAGAGGAGGGTTAGCGATCATGCATTTGGCAGATGATGGCAAAACCTCGCGTGCATATTGGCCATGCCGATTGGACTCGAGTAAACAAATGTTTAATCTCATTTAATTCCTGGTACTTGGACCCCTCCTCCCCATAAGCCTGGAAAGATTGGCAAAAAATGAACACCCTCCACAAAGTCCACCACTATGCCATCCAAATCCAACTTCACAATGTAAAGGCCCCTGGCAAAAATACTTCAAAAACAACCTCAATCACATCACCGCCAAAAAGCCAGACCTCTCCTTCAAAGACATGTAGGCCTGCACAACTCATCACACACACCACCACACCCTACCTATTTGTTCCCTCTCAATTGTCCATGGCCACCTGGAACTCATCCTTCTGCGCTCCCAACATTCAACACCAGCAAATGTGGCCTGGTAGGCAATGGGAGATGTACCTCAAGTTAGAGAGGAACCCACTTGGGATTTATCATGGGATGTACGCCCCATTCTTTTTCTTTTTCGTCTCTCTTTCCACCTTCCCTCACGATGCTTACATATGCATTCCGTGGGATGCCCATATTTTATATTCACATTTGCCCTTGTTTACCATTTCGTACATATATAGTCTTGCATGGCACCCACCTATTCCCCAGCTTTAATATTCCTTTTGCTGGTGAATAGGTGGGTCCCCTCGTTATATCCCTCTCTATTTACACCATCTAATAAAACATCCTTTTGCTGGTAAATAGTCGGCCGAGAACCTATCAAGGCTTCTCCCCTCGGGCTCCATGGCTATCGATCTATTCGCCCCTGATATAATATTAAAGCTCATTCTCCCACCTGCTCATCTCGTTCACCCAAGCACAGATCCGTGATGGTCGAATCGCCAATCGACCCCGCGGGACCATCACTTCCCCAGAACACCAAGCCTGACCCCCCACCAACCGTCCCAAGCTCTCCCCAGAGTGGAGGACGGCCTCTCCCCACACCCCCACGACCCTCGCCTATCCCCCGCATCCCACTGTGCCCACCCTCAAACACATCGGCTCAGGACTTCGTCGAAGATTACCGCTATGTCATGTCTCACAAGCCGTTGGACGTAAACGGCAGCAATCAGCTCTCTATCCCCGATAACATCCAAGCCCTGTGGACGCGAATGGACCAAACTCAGTGAGCCGTGGAGGACCGCAACCGTCACATTCATACACTAAACACCCAACTGAACGACATCTTACAGGCCTTCACCAGCTTACAACAGAGCCACCAGCTCCTCCAAGACACGGTCCGGGTCAACAACCAAGATGTGGATGAAGAGATCTTTACCCTACGTTCTCAACTCGACTTTCTACAAGGTGAATGCCTTCCAACCACAACCAACCCCGTCGCAATGCCGGACTACAACCCACAACTACCTCCTGTCCAAACCACCCCAGCTCCCCAAGTCGTAACCATCCCAAACCCCGTCGTCTCGACATCCGAACCCAACCAGACACGTGGGATGGTACCGAGCGAGATGCCAAGCTGTTTCAGAATAGGGTCCTGAATTACCTCGGGTCGTTCTCAGGCACAGCATTCTCGAAGCAGGTGGTCTTTGTACTCAGCCTCACAACTCATGCGAAATCACAGTCCTGGACCAACATACGCCAGGATTGGCTCGCAAACTGTCCTGACCGACTGCCGCCCACCATCCCCGCCTTACTCGATGACTTTGTTCGAGAATTCGGTGACAGGAACGCCGCCGTCAGCGCCCAACACTGGATCGACATGATGTTCCAAGGACAAAGGATGGTCGCCCAGTTCAACAGTGACTGGCTGGCGAAGGTGGATGAGGCGGGATACACAGACACCTTACCCCTGGTGAGCCGCTACCTTGGCCATCTTAACAAGACCATCCAGGATGCCATCTTAGCTCTTGACACCATGCCTTCAGACCTCGACGTGATGATGTCGGCCGCACTAGACCGTGAAGCCCATCCCACCCGAAAGGCAGGCCTGGTACCTGTCATGCGTAGCTTCCAGAGCTTCTCCACACCCCAACGCTTGACCTCTTCAACATCATCCTCGACGTCTGCAAACACCCCTTCTACCATGCCTTCCATATCCACCGGCACTACCTCACGATTTGGGAGTCTCGCCAGTCTGGCACCGCCAAAAATCCCCAAAGAGCTAACGGACACGGACCTCGTGGCTGTCATGACAAAACCATTCACCTTCACCAAGGGGAACGACACGCTCCGGGCGAAGATGTTGTTGAACAAGATCTGTCTGGTCTGCCATTGGCACAAATCCCATGCCACGGGATGCCCAAAAGGGACAGAGTACACCCGCGGGACGGACACCATGACCGTGGCCCAGACGGCTTCCATCGAGGAGGTGAAGGATGAGGAGGGAATGGGGTCCGTAGGCGCAACAGAACCCCCTCTATACCCCATTTGTCTATGTATGATCTCAAATTGTACGAAGTGCACAATCAAATGTTCTTCCATCAATTCGAAGCCCTACCAGTTAACGGAGCGCCACGGCCCTATACCATGGGTCCTCGGCACTGGAGAAAAACAACTCGACCTACACACAACTATCACGATACCCCGCGACCCCTCTTTCCCCCTCAAATGGTTTGTCGACAGCGGGTCTTCCGGATCCCTTATCAACAGACATCTGGTGGACAAACTCAACATACTCAAAATCAAACTCCCCCACCCCGGACTGCTTGTGAATGCCGACCACTCACTGAACGAACGTATCACCCACGTCGTCCATCTAGACTTATGCATTGGCCCTGTGAAGGACACAGTCCTTTTTGCAGTGGCCAATCTGGGGAAAGCTGGTGCGTTCTTGGGCTTCGACTGGCTTGAACGACTAAATCCGGTCATCAATTGGAAACGACGCCATGCAACTTTCCCTGAGAGCACGACCGACACTCCCATCCTCAAGGAGGGCGACAAGGTACTATGAGTTGACCTCGAAGCCTGTGTGACCTCTCTCGAAACCAGGGGATCTTCAGGGAGCTCTCCACTCGCCCAAGTGCCAAGCCACCTACACGAATTCGCCGACATCTCCCTGAAGGAGGGCTTCGACGAACTACCGCCTCACCGTGAATGGGACCATGCCATCGAGCTGGTTCCTGGAGCCAGGCTTCACAACTGCAAGGTGTATCCATTGTCACCTGGTCAACAACGTGAGTTGGACATGTTCATTGAGGAGAACTTAACTTTGCAGCAGATTCGCCCCTCAAAGTCCCCTCTTGCACCCCCATTCTTCTTCATACAGAAGAAGGACAGCTCGCTTCGCCCTGTTCAGGACTACCATTACCTCAACTCTATCATGATCAAGAACAAATACCCTTTACCGCTTATCTCGGACCTCATCGACAAGTTGAAGAATGCGATGATTTTTACGAAGTTTGATGTTCGGTGGGGCTACAATAACGTA
>Ga0307516_10009928_pt1 | contig 10544 bp, 12 predicted proteins | sample 19_EM_MG_FD_203310 | JGI IMG/M metagenome (GOLD analysis project Ga0307516, IMG submission 203310) | Populus trichocarpa ectomycorrhiza microbial communities from riparian zone in the Pacific Northwest, United States - 19_EM | ecosystem: Host-associated > Plants > Roots > Unclassified | place...
GGTCACCTCTGGTCAGGTGCCGCTCTGGCGAGATACGCGAGGGTACGGTAGAGATTATTACAGCGTAGGTACGAATGTTACGAGACACCGGAGTGATATCGAGCAATGAAGGTATGGGAGAACGGATTTGGGTTTGTGAGTGCGGGTTCGCGTGGGACCACATTCCGCCACAAAAGCTGCTCTCGGGCCTACGTAGACGATCCACAGGCCTCGACAAAAGCGTCCTCAAACGTGGGCCCCCCGTCCCATCCGGGGTTTACCCCCTTGCAGTACTTGATATAGTGTCGTTTCCGGTTGTCCTTCCTACCACACACAACTCTCCCACAGGCGAGGCACATCACTTGCTTTCCCACGCTCCTAATATGCCGCTCGCATTCGTACTTATCGTAAAATACGCCCTTGCACACGCTGCAGCTCCACTTCCCTCGGACGTGGTTGAACGATGGTGTGCCTAGGCGGCAGCTCGGCTTTGGAGGTGATCGTCCGTCGCGTCGTGGGGAGGGTGGTTGCAGAGGGGGTGGCGACGAGGAAGATGCAGGGGGTGATGGAAAGTCATCCCTGAAAAGAAACGTTGGGTGAATCCAGGAAAACGGAACAAAGTTAGCACGAACATTGGGAAGGGTGTCGCAAGGCCATGGTAGGCATAACCGGTCGGGGAGCAGGCAGCCCAGTCAGGAAGGTGTGAGCCGGAGGCTCCGCTTGTTTCGCGGGCCAGATATTCATATGCAAGATCTCCCGCGAGTATATGGTCCTCAAACATCTATACAGGTCGTTCAGAGTGAAGCCAGGTGACGGGGGAGGTAAGGGTGTCGTACTCACGTAGGGCAGGGATGGGTACGCGACGTCGCGGACACAAGTGGCGAGCATTGCGTAGGGTCTCTAACCAGAAGGGTTTGAACATTAGGACGCATCCCCGCCGTCGGGATCAGAGGTGGGGCACAAACCTCCGAGTGAGTGTGGAATTGGGAGCACATCGTCCGAGGGTGGGGGAAAAGAGCCTGTAGAGTGAGCGGCCGCCCCAGAACTCATCTCATTTATATCCCTTTCCCACCGACATCCCATGTTGCGCGGATGGGCATTTTCATCCCCGAAGCTTGAAGAAGGTCGGACCTTCCTAAAAAGGCTAATTCCCATATATGGTAACTAGCGACAACCAATCAGACCCCTTCCCGTCTCTCAAAATTACTTGGTAAGTATAATTCCCATATTTGGCAAGTGACCTGCCCTAAAGTCCTCGTGGTGATGGGTCCTGGGATTTTTGGACTCAGACCGGCCGGCACGCCACACGGGAGCTTGTGCTGCCTCAGCGGACGACGATTCAGTGGACACAGGATTTGGTGTGCGTGGCGGCGTAGTGCAGGCGAAGGATATGAAGTGGATTTAGTGGGGGTACAGAAATCGTGGCGGGGTGTGGATGCCCCCTCTCCCGCCAGGGGTTACTAAGTCGCCGCTGCGCGATCGTGGCACTTCATCTCTCCCCCACCACCACGAGCGATGCCCGCGCCACCCAACGTACCCAACGGCGAGTCCCAAAACTCTCCAAGTCGCGAAAAACCGCCCTCGATGTGAGTGAACGCATCCCAACACATTTCATGATACCTGACGTAGGGTGGATCTGCCAGCATGGGTCCAGAGATCAACATCGATTCTATACTGGCCTTGGAGAAGCAAATCGAGGAAGGTCTTGGAGATATCATCCAGCTCAAACGCGCTCGAAACTCGTTACTGAACATATCCACTCGTGTCCCGCCCGAGGTGCTCGGGCAAGTCTTCCATTGGAATGTCATCCCAGTCGTTGACCATGGCGGGTTGGAGAAGGGATCTTACAACTTCCTCCTTGTCTGCAACCACTGGTTCGAGGTCGCCTCTGGGACGCCAGAGCTTTGGGCATATTGGGGCAACACTCTGAACCAATGGTCGCGTCGGTATAAACGCTCCGGAACCTCTCCCCTCGACCTCGCGCTGGTCGCGCATCGTTCCATGGATCCCGATCCCGTCCTTTTCGACGGGCCTTTGCGGGACGCGATCCGGGTTCGCGCTGCATGCGACTCCATACGGCCTATCGACCTTAGGGGACCGGACAGTGGCCTACTGCAGTCCGTCATTTCCTCGTTAACCCTCGACGGCAAAGAGGTTCGGGACAGCAGTATTGAGTCGCTGAGGGTGGACAATTCCTCTCTGGATATCTCTCCATTCCTTGCTTGCTACCGTTTTCCGAGACTGCGGGTTCTCTCCCTCAACTGTCCCATAACCTCACCTTGGGACTACCTCAAGCTACAAGCCACTTCCCTGACTACCCTATCGCTCTGGTCGGTTGGGTCCCCGACCAGCATAACCAGACACCAATTCCTTTCAATCTTCGCCTCATACCAAAACCTTCAAGAGCTTTCGTTGTGCGAGGTGATGGTTCCCAACGACACAGGAGACGGTCCCAGATCCCGTGCACCGCTGCGTCAGTTAAAGAGGCTGAGGTTGGTGGGACATTACATTGGGGTTCTTCGGTTATTGGACTGGTTGGAGCACCCTGACAAGATGGACTCGGTTTACCTAAATCTCTCCAAGTGCGAAGGAGAGGTGGTTTCAGAATTTCTCGGGCCATACCTGCAGGACCGTATTCGACGTGATGACCGGTTCCAGAGCAAACTGGGGATCAAGTTGTTACGCGGGGTCAGTTTTATTTCGTTTCGGGTCGGTACCCTCGGCCAGGTCAATGCTTTACCCCCACTACCCGGGCATGGTCACCCTTACGTGTTGCTTGCCGTAAGATTCTGGGATGAGCTTCTTCGTGATACAATGGAGGGACTGTGTGCCGACCTTATCGCGGCCACTCCCAGAGAACGTGTGGTGGAATACACAGGGGGCCCCAACTTGGGTGTCACGATGGACCTGCCCGTCGCCATGCCGAATGTCGAAAACCTGTACTTCGTGCGGTCAATGATCACCGACACATTCCTTCAGCCAGGCCAACTCTCCCACACGAAACTTCTCCCATCCCTGCGACACCTATATTTGGACCAACCCATCCTAAGGAATGGTAACTGGAGACCCCTGATAACATACCTCGCTCATCAAACGTCAGGGGGCCAAGTCATTTCCCTAAGGCTCCGAGGGAATCGGCCTCTCGTTCCTCCGAAGGCGGTGAGGGAGATAGAGGGTTTGGTTGACGAGTTCGATCTTTGCTACACCGGTGTTGAGGGTCAGGGTCATTGTCTCACCAGTGAATTTGAAACCCGGCGATCCGGTTTGGTAGATTTAGGTGTTGCTTGCCGTGTGCATACCATATAAACGCCTATGTGCGAGGATTAACCAAATAATCTGATCATTGCATGCATAACCATGCTTCTACGATTTGTATCTTCTCCCCTCGGGAGGTCCCGCAAGTTGGGCCTAGAAATGTACCAGACTAGTCGCGGGGGCATTCAAGGATGTCTGAGCGCCGCCAAAAGTTTAATCGGTGCATTCTCGCGTGTTGGTAAGCCGTGGAATTCTGGAAGAAGATGATGGGGGTATGCAGCATGAAAGGCTGTAGTTCTAACCTATCCGCTTCCGCTGATAATAAGCTGTTTAAGTACATCGAGAAAGATAAGTGTCCAAAGTTCGAAGGAGGGTCCGGTGAACGTGATATGTTGCCTATTCATAAACGTAACAAAATTCCTCGTTCTTGGTATCCATGGCCCGGAAGATCGTAGTGTTTCGGAGGATTCCATCCGTCGGCATCCATGAACCAAACTATAGAACGGGGTTGAATCAGCCACAACACAAGGGTAAAAGCGGCCTTTATCAGTCTTTCGCTCACGTTCAAAAAGGGCGGTCCGCCTGTAGGGTATTCCGTAAACAACCCGGGCTCAGAGTGGCCCCCAACAGATCCTCCGAGGAAAGACCAGAAGTTCTCTGGGTGTGCGTTCTGCCAGTCGTACCAAGTCTTGTCGACCATCTAGGAGGGGGCGCCGGGCGTAGGTATGAGCCCTTCAATCGGTGGCGAATAATAAGAGACTATCTCACAGCGTGATGCAACATAAACATGGGTTCTAAAAGACACGGATAATTTTCAGCTACTGTCAAGGGGTGTATTTGGAAGAAAAGAGGCCTACCATTCACTGACCACTTGGGCCCGCCGATGCATTCAGGCGGACCAAGACCCTGAGGACAAGTGCCGCCCAGATCGCTGTTCAAATTTCGCATCTCAGTCATCGCGAACCAAACCAAACGAATTCAACCCGAAGGATAGAATCAGTCACTCACCCTCCAAGGATTATGTGGACCGCGCTATGAGCGCCCTAACACAAGAATCAACAGCGTCAGCGGGAATTCCAACCGCACAACCGCCCCTTCTGGACGTCGATCGCGCCATCGCTTCGACTTACACTCAAACCCTCGAACAGAGCCTGGAACCCCTTAAAGTCACCAACGAACCCCTGGACTATCGCCTCTCGACTGGCCGGAGTGAAGAAGGTCCACAGATCATCCGGAGGGACGTAAGTTCCGTCACCGAAGGCGTCAGTAAAATAATATTTCGCGGTGTAGTTCCTCCTGAGCGGGTGGGGGACGGGATAGGCGAGTTTGAAGGTGTTCGCAAAGGCGCCAGTAGTGACTTGGATATCATTATTTGGGTCACCCCATCCACCGAGCCCGCTCTTCGAGGAGTCGTTGAAGATGGACGCGTTTGGGAAGTTGGGGCTGGCGTCTACGAGGTGGGGATAGGATATCAGCATGACAGGGGATTAGAGGTATCATGGACGGGTCAACTGACCCAACGTCCAATCCCAATATGGCTGAACCCCCTTATAGCCGCATTCTGTCTTCAACGCGTGCTCAAAATCGTTGAGGTAGGAACGGTGCCAAGGCAAGAAGAGACCGGTCCAATGGATCTAAGTGAGGAAAGGGTAAGTGACATTCGTACGGTCTGGTAATATCATGGGGAACACCCACCAAGGGGTTCAAATCCATGTGCGCGTAGACGAAATCTGGCGAGGGGTAATCAGCGAAAGGTTCTCGGGGGAGGAGCACTCGTGTACCATCGTAGTAGGAACTGTTGGGGTTCATGGGCGGGATTTGAGTAACCGATATATTGAAGGTCGGTGTCAGAGCCGGCTTGTGGGGCACCTTTCCGAGACACTACAACAGAATCAATCACCACCAAGTGTATTACTTCGGGTCGCCGGATCGTACATTGACCGCATCGAGCCATTCTCCACGCTCAGCCTTGGATAGAGACCTCCATTCGCGCCTGACACGAGGCTTGGCGCAACGAGTGGCATGTGTGGTTGCGACGAACGTGAGGAAAAGGGCCAAGTATACGTTCCGCGCCAAACCGACAATCATCTTAAGTAGCCGGCGGAGATGAGTGGGAGATGGGGAACCGGAGAAGGGGCAGAGGGGTGGGTTGGAGCCCAATCTTATAACGCACAACGTCTGTATGGATGACTCACAATGTATCCACAGGTTAGCGAGTGCCGCGTTGGGAAGGTTTCTGACGGCGAAGGCGGCACACCACGCAGCATCAGAGCCTCAGGGGGATCTATCGTCGATGAACCTTCCTCAAGAACACTGTGAAACCGGCTCCGTCCGGTGGGACTCGACAGTTATCGGTGTGTGTCACCCATATGCGGAGGAAAGTGGTCGCCAATCAATAGCGGACGGAGATATCCTGTCAAACCTCCAGTGCTCCCCACACCAGGGTGACATGGTCATTCGTTCGCCCGGATATACGTTAGCCCATGTGACTGCGGCGCCCACGAAAGGGTGAAAGGGAAAGGCTTGAACTCCGCAGTAAGCGCCACGCAAGAAACCTCACCGCGGGAGCAAACACAGACTCCACGGTCGGAACCACCCAGGAGGGGGGAGGGCCGCTCCTCACAGCGGTAGGCAAAGATCCAGTGGAGACCGCCAGCACTCGGCAGCATACGCGTGATTGTGCAGGATAAATGGGGGCTACCCACCCCAGCGCACTACCTACCATAGCTGAGCAGGCGTGGGGATGAAAATCAGGACACGGGGGGTCTCAGACACCCGCGTATCAATGGCGCGCGATCTGCATTCAGTCGTAGGAACGTTAAATAACCCACAGGTAAGGCTGTGTGACGGTAGAGTCGCAGCGATCTGAATTCCCATTCAACGGTAGGAACTACTTCGGCTGGAAAGTGCCGTGTTCCCTTCGTCATTCGGTACAATTGGTATTGCTCTTCAACTTTTACCCATTGGTGCGGGGCAGGCGCCAGAAGGCGGGAGTAGGGGGGGGTTCGCGTTTCGGTGTGGTATCCTCTGCCGGTCTTCGCGTGCTTCTAAAAGAGGGGAAAGGGGGAGAACACCCGAACAGTTCAGTACTCACAGGAGTAAACATACCGTACGATGATTGAAAATGTGAGATAAAGAGTGGAACGAGAGAGGGAGGATGGGAGAGGGCACACGTTTGCGCCCAATCGCGCCCAGAATTTCGAAAACCCCATGAACAAAGCTCGAAAGAAGGGACAGACTTACATGGCCAAAATCACGCCCCTAACACTTCACCCCCCTCCCCCCCAATCCGCATATGAATCTCCACCTCGAATTCGCGCTCGCTAAGGATCTCCCTCACATGGACCCCGTCTACATCCTCAGCTCACCCCTGAGCAATGCGGGCAACACAGGCGAGTCACCTTCAGGGATGAATGAAACTTCTGCTGGTGTTGGTTTGAGAGGTTCTGGGGAGACTGGACCGAGACGACGGCGACGAACGCCCCTTCCCAGTGTTAGGGACGGGGGATCTTCCTTTACGCCCTTGGTGGGTAGTTGTCTTGAGAAAGGCCGACGCCGGCACTTTGGACGCGCATCTTCCAATGTCGCTGCGGGATATGAACGCGGATACGTGAAGAAAGGTTAGCCTGCCATCGGGATTAGCACGCGCTACCCTGCTGTTCAAGAAGCAAGGGCCATTGCGAAGGACAAGAGCAGACGGCGGAACGTGCTACGTACCTTGCTCCCGCCACCATCTGTTACCAACCCAGCCATCGATACCGGGATGGGACCCCGCACTTTAACATCAGCTTGCTTCCCTCCGGGTCTACGAAGCGGAATCAACGGGTTCACATACCTGCTTGCTCCATTACGATGCGCTTCGGTCGACCTCTCCCGCGTCTCGATTGGCTTTCCACCATTCGTTCTGGTTCTGGATCATAAAGTGCCGTCGGGGGAAGGGAATCGGTGGATGAGTCCTTTAGAAGAGGGGTAACCAGTATGCAAGGATGACCAGGGTTACACCGGAGACCAATACAGCTGATTTCGTGGGGCCGGAGGGACGGAACGGCCAGACCCCAGAGCGACGTGATGGTTGGAGAGAGTTGGACGCTACCCGCCCGGTCGATCTCGATCATTGCCGAAACACCCTTGGGTTCGCGATTCAATATTCAAGCATAGATTTACGAAACCAGGCATCCAAATAGCTACTACGGTACCGGAACAAAGGTATAAAGCAACAGCAAGTTGTGGCACACAAGACAAAATAGAGGCGAAAACGGTGGTATATGTGGCGCCTTCTAACGAAGCAGCCGACGTAGCAGACCTCTAAGATCTGACAACGGTCCGGTGGTAGCGGGAGTCGAGTAAGTGAATTTGACGATCAGGGGGGACGAGACCCTATTACAGGCTCGTGACTATGGGCACGGGGGCGGGAGGGCGCAGATAAATGTCGAGTGGGACTCTGTAGGTACCAACCGGGTGAGTGAATCGAAAGTTTAGTCAATGTGTAAGGCGTACGGGTCAAGATCTCCGTCGCTTCCCTATCCACCTCCAACAATATCCCCTTGAGTTCTTTATATCCTATCTTTAGTTGTAGGGAGCGACCTTGAACCGATCGCTGACCCAACCGTCCTATAACTTAATCCAGCTGATCGATGAGATCTTTCCGGTGGCCTCCCATCTCGATTCCGCTAAAATCTTCCATAATCGAAGCCTGCATGCTAGTGAGTCCCTCGGGGTAGGTGGCATACTCTGACCAGACAAGGAGAAAATATGACTTGAGGATTTCGATATCTCCAAGTTCTCGAGCCCTGCGAACAACACCCCAAGTAGTTCCCACCAATTGCCCCTTGCATACAGGTGGGAGACGTGGCCGCTTCTTCAACAGGGCCCAAACGTCAGTGGGAATATATGATTGGAGAGAGTTGTTGGATGCAATCTGCAACAGTGTGTCGACAATACTCTGCTCAACCTCCTCAGTGAACGGGATTGCCAAGACTGCCGTGGCCCACCGGGTGACCATGCTACCGTGGGAGCTCTTGTGGTTCCAGGGCGCGTACGGTGACACAAGTGTTATAACCCGATTCAGGGAATCTGGGCTACCCTCGTCGAACAGTGTGCCTGTTGGTTCGATTGTGAAGCCTTGTGGGTCCGAGGCCCTGATGAAACACAAAATCGCATCAATCATTGCCCCTTCACCATCTGCCTCCCGCCGAGCTGCATATGGGAGTAGTGCAGCAATGGCCTTGGACCTGGGTGCTATTTCTTGTGCATACCAACCAGTGTCCATGTTTTTGAGTCTACCGGTTATCAGGTTTGAAACCCGCTCTAGCTGTACACTGAATTTTGGTGAATTAAAAGATGGATGTCTATTGGATATGGGCATACCTTTCATCCAGGGTCATGCCATACAGAATGACATGACAACCCAGGCCCATGGAAATAATAAACAAGCAGTCAGTAACAACTCGAGCAGGAGGTAGGGGGTCCTGGGATAATTGGCAGTGTGCGAAGCGGAGAATCCAACGGGGCACCTTCCGATAATTTTGCCTTTCGTATTCAGACCGTGCAAACTCGGTGAGGATGGTGAGCTCACTACCGGATAGTTTGTAGTTTTTCCACTGGATCTTCGGCCGGTGGAGGTCCCGCCCCTGAGATCGAGACCATTTGCGGGATGGATAAAATATGTTATGGATTATGCAGAAGTGGTGGTAAGACGGGAGGGCTTCAAGGTTGGCCTCGATCGGGAACTCCCTGGTGTATCGCTGTTGCATGTATTTGAAGACACTTGATGTTGGTTCCATGGTCGTGGGATGAGACAATTCCCGGAGGCAACATAGGGCGGATGCCACTCCAACCTCTTCTGACCCTGGAGCGATCACCACTTTGTTGCCAATAATCGACACACAACCCGCGAGTACATCAAAACAAGCCGAAACGAGGGCAGGGTCGAACTCGAGCGGTGCTGTCACCGATGCAAGTAGTTTCAAGGTCAACAGGTGGATGGCCTTGTCCAACGACGTCTGGAGCATCCATGAGATGCATCGCAGGTCCAATGCGGTTGTCTGTAGGTCTGATCCACACGTGCCCCGAAACCAATTGTACACCCTGCGAACGATGGCAACAAATGCTCTGACCATTGCTTGTACAAGGGCGTAGGCATCGAAGGCCATAAAGAGTGGTAGGATGGGTAATTGGATGAGATTTCGTGCTGAATACCTGGGTTCTTTTAGAAGAGAAAACCAGCTGAGAGTAAATTGGGAGTTGGAGGTGACGGAACGAAGCACGCTTAGGCCAAGAAGGGGGATGTGGCGAAGGATACGTGCACTGGGGGTTTGATATGGGCAGCTCACAGAGGCTGTCCCCGCAATGACAATGAAAGTGTAGAAGGCGACACCGAAGGATGTGACCCCAACACAACCAATGCAATTGTCGTGTCAATTTCCCGAAGGTAGAGGGAAAGCGCGCAGCCAAGTAGCAACAGCGCAACCTGCAGCATCAGAGGTAACGACTCCATCACATGGTCGAAGTACCATGCGACAACGCCGTCCAGCTTCTGCTGTCGGTTCTGGCTTCGCTCGATGGCTGACCCGCGCATGTCAATGGAGGCGTATCGGTTCAGCCATTGCTTCCCGAGCATCGCGAGGAAGGCGGAGAGGAGTGAGGCGGCGAGACTCGTGTAAAGAATGGCTTCGACCTGGATGATTGCGCGCGGAGGACCGGTCCATTGTGGGATTGTTGGAACGTTGTTGCCGAAAGTGGTGTTGTCGATCTTGTGGATGAGGACGCGTAGGAGAGCGGTGGTCTCTTCACCCGTGTCCGGCTGGAGCTGGGGTTGGACCTGGATGATGAATGCGGAGGTCACGGCGGAGAACAGACCAGCCTGCGAGCCACGTCAGCACGTGGACACCTAAGAAACATAGAAAAAACCCACAAAGATTAGGGTGGTGTTCATGTCTTCGTCGTACTTCTTGATAAACTCTCGGTCGTATTCTTCTGCCTCGTGGCGGTACTTCTCGTAGAATTTCGTCCGGAGATCCCCCTTGGTTGATGGCAAGTCCGGACCTTGACTGCACAGGGGTTTAGCGGTGCTTCGAAGACATGGGTGTGAGCTTACCTGTCCATCGGCAGAGTCCCCCGTTCCTTATCTCCAATCTTCGGCCTCTCCTCAATATCCTGGCTGCGATCTAATATTAGATAGACCCAGGATTGGGAGACGCGTAGGACCTACCCTAGCTGACGACTCTGGACAGAGGCATCCAAGTCACCCGAGTTTCGGCGTTTTCTGGACCTGAACCCCAGCGGTCAGCAAGGCGAACGGTCCAGCGCTG
>Ga0307516_10009929_pt1 | contig 10544 bp, 14 predicted proteins | sample 19_EM_MG_FD_203310 | JGI IMG/M metagenome (GOLD analysis project Ga0307516, IMG submission 203310) | Populus trichocarpa ectomycorrhiza microbial communities from riparian zone in the Pacific Northwest, United States - 19_EM | ecosystem: Host-associated > Plants > Roots > Unclassified | place...
CCTCCCTATCAATCCACTATCATATCGATTCTTACATGGCCGAACAAGTGGAGGACCAGATACCAGCCCACATTCCTATCACGTTGCCACAGCCGCAGGTTCACCCCACCCAAAAGGTATCTCTTGTTGGCACCAGATTCCCATATTCATCGAGAAGACGAAAATTGTTGACCAGACCGAGATCTTGTTCGGTCACAAGTCCCTCCCCAGAACAAACTTTTCTCCATCTCTTCAATCTTTACCAACGAGGTACCAAATCTCACCGACCCGTTATTCGCCGCATTTTCCATCTTTACCCTCGGTGGAAGGAATAGATGTGCAATACGTACCCGAAGACACCTGGAAGTACTTTGTCGACTGGTCTGTATGCCCTCTACTCGGTTCTTTCGCAACCTGGTCACCTAATGTTAATAGGTATGGCGAGCCGATTCAACCCCTCCCGCAGCAAGTATCGATGCTTCCTTCGAAGTCTTGCGATTCACGACTTCTGGATCTTGTGCGAGAATTGCAACGTCCCTCGTGGTATCTATGGACGACACGATCAGATCGATGAATACAGCTAGCCTGTCTTATTATGCCAGAAATTCAACCTCTACCCCATACCGTGTCTGGAGGGCAGTGCTTCCCGACTCTGATGAGTGGAACTTCCTCGGCTTCCCTGTTCATACTCTCCCTCTCAACCCGCCCCATCACCAACAATAAAGGGCCCTCCACTGCCCCCTGCCCTTCCAATGAAGGGTTTTTCGATTGGATGAGCAAGACCGCTGCATCATGATGTGGAGACCTATCCCGGTTCCTTTAGCCTCGGTACTTGAAATAAGATGACACCACCAACTAAAGGGAAGAATCTATGGAAAAGAGAGCGAGTGGGAGGATGACGAGGAGAGCCGGGCTGCTGGTAACCAGTTATCTGTTGTGCATCATGACGAGGGTGGGGGATTGAAGCGCGGTATATGATCAATCAGTGAGAAAATGGATGAATAGAAGGCTGATTACTATGTGGTATGTTCGTTCTTGGTCAGTTTATATTGAGACTTAATGAAAAATATGATAGGGAAAACTCGAGATCTCCTATTACGACTCAAACGAGATGGAGGATTCGTGTACTGCTATGTGGAAGGACTTCAATGGCCCATGCATTAATATTGCAGTGGCATCGCGTCTTGGGGTGGTTCGAGAATCAATACTATTCACCACGCATAAGAGGTGTGCACTCTTCCTGTTCTCACTCCTGCGTCACCTCTAACTGCAATACCAGGATTACAGGGATTTTGACAAAATGTCATTCTCCCTCGAGCTTGAGGAACCCTTTAGGGTCGTCAGAGCCGATTGCGGCAGTATCTACCCTTCCAACCGAAACAAGACCAATCACCATGCCCCCGGATTGGGTATCAACGGCACTCGAGGAGAATGCGAGGATCAGAAACGATGGCGCGGGCGATCGCGACTTGTTGTTTCTGACCGCCAGTAAGCATAAACCCACGTTCGCCGACCATGGCGTCGTATCCCATTGGTAGATTCATGATAATACCGCGTTCGCTTTGATGCGAGCCTCTTTGATCAATGCGAATTTCTTCGGCTCAGACACATGTTCGCACCAATATCGTGAGCGATGTTACCCTTGATGGTCGTCGCGAACAAGGTCGGCTCTTGGGAGACGAGACCGATCTGGGAAGTCACTCGAGGTTCAAGTTGAGCACAAGATTCGGGTTCACGACAGAGGCCTTGAAGAGAATCGAAAACCAGTGATGCGGGTGAGTTCAGGAAATGCTGTTCTGGACGTCGAGTAATTCAAATCCGCCCTAGCGATCTATCGGAGGAGCGGGCCTTCCTCTGTACAGACATGGGAGTTCAAATTTGAAAATTTGACTCTGAGCTCCACCATGGGATCGTGACTGGCAGGAGTGTAATTGGTGCACGTACACACGAACGACGACTTTAACGGCCAGGGGGTACGAATGACGGCAACTTGGATCGTCCTGAATCTATCGATCGAAGGCCTACCCTACCATCTTATGACCACGGCGCCCAAATACTTCCACATCAGCAGTTAAATGAGGTTATGGCAATTCGGGGAGCAACGTGTGACGTACGTCTGACAGGCTTCTGGAAAATCCCTGTTCCCTTGAGTTCAGCTCCAATTGGTAATCATCGTTGCTTCTGATAAGCTTTTACATAGGAATCACTTATATCACGGAGCTACAAAATGTGGATCCGATATTTCTTCACCGAACAAGATCGACCAAGAGATCGACATTTATGGAAGTCTAAACTGACCCCTGTCGACACGACATGGCCACAGTCTGTGCAGTGTGGAGGCCTAAAAGCATCTCAGCACCCTGGCTTCCGTAACGCCCATGACAGGGAAAATTTATTGAGTGACAGGATAACATGAACATTGAAAGGATAGAGCTGAACCATATTTAGAACAAGCCACTACAGCCTCCGATTCAATAGATCTATCTTTGGAGCTTTGCTTCCCTGTTTTTTTTTTTGCAATCTGGGAATAACCGTCTGTCCCATAAAATCCTCTGGACCCATGGAATCTCTCCCTCATCGACTTCCTTGTCGTCTCTCATCGCATCAATTTTTCGCTATTCTCAATAGCACCCACATTCTTTTCAAAAATGCTTTCTTTCCGCACCCTCGCCCTATCCGCCGTGGTAGCTTTGGCATCTTTCACTGCTGCTGCACCTATCAACACCCCTCCCGCCGTTCGTTCTATCCCCGAGACTCCCTCTCTCCTCGGGGTTCCGGCTGCTCACCACATCCCTGGTGTTGTTGTCCCTTCCGCGCCTAAGGTTCTCGACACTCCCCCTACTCCTGCACCACGCAATCTCCGTAACCTCATCGCTCATGTCGGATCACAAGTCAACGACATCAAAGCTCAACTGGGTATGTTTTTATTTGCACGGTTGTGCGCCGCAATAATACCTGACGGAGCGCGCCGCCTTTAGATCCCCTTGTTGGAAAAGACGGCGCTGCCGTTGTGAAGGATGTGACTCCTGTTCTCGAAGCCCTCAAAGTCGTATTAGGTCAGGCCGTCTCCGATGTCCAGGGTCTCGTTGGCGTTACCCTCAGCGAGGTTCTTGCTGATGCCAACGGAGTCCTCTCACTCTCGGACATCTCCAACTTGATCAGCAGCCTATTGACGGTATGATGTTTCTCCTGATCGCAATGACTGCCACGCTAAAATTCGACACTTTCACAAGCTCATCGTCGGTGTCCTCGCTCTCGCTCTCAATATTGTGGGCACAGTTAATGCACTGGTCGTCTTGCCCATTATCCAGGATATCGGGTATGTCATGTTCGAGTTGTCGGCAGTATTCACTGAGCTTGCTCGCAGATTTGTACTCGTTGACCTACTTACTGGCCTCTCTGGGGTCGTCGGCGACGGTCTTCTGGTAGCGCTTGCCCCTCTAGTCGGTGACCTTGTGCCAACCCTGACCACTTTTGGTTTGACCAATGTTGTCAAACTCATCAAGGCCTGAATGTACGTTTCATCTGCATTTTAGCCAATGGGTATTAACAGGAGATGTGTTTTCAGGTTCTATTTCTTGTACTCACCTCGGTACACGCTTATCGGCGTACTCTCGCTGTACTTACTACTTACCGATATACCTACATGACGAATTTATAACCATTTTTTCTCTGAACCCGTTGTATATGCCAGTGTTGTCCAGGTGTTCAGATGAGGCCCTCGAGAACGATACACTTTGTGTCTTGCTCGAAGAGTGATGTGATGTCATAAGGTCAACGTTGCTTGCACGTCCCGTTCACGGTCAACGGTTCCTTCAGATCGTCACTCACACCGCTTTCAATGCTTCCATCCCACGCGCAATCCCCCACTCCCAATGATAATTCTCCAACAAATCGCCAGTGCCTTGAATGCAGTCAATCTATGGAGGCCGATGCGGGCCATCGTCATCACTCAAGCGCACTGTGGCGGATGCGAACCACGATCCCTCAGTCCGCAGTCCCAAATCCGAAAAGATGCCCGCCTTATCAATCCACCATCATATCGATTCCTACTACATGGCGGAACAAGGGGAGGACCAGATACCAGCTCACTGCAATCCCATCACATCGCCACAGCCGCAGACCCCTCCCACTCAAAAGTTATCGGTACAAATGGTGCACCCTCAGGCTAACCCTGGCTTCCGAAACGCCTAGTCATCAGCAAAAAGGTCGACCGCTTACATTGCCGGAATCTACCATGTATGGATATATTTGTGTGCAAATGTGCTGTTTTGGGGGGATATATGGTCACGTTTTGACCCATACATGGCAGAGGTCCCATAGTATGACAGGGAAAATTCAGTTAGTGGCAGGATGCATGAAGGTGAAACTGTCGGGCCATAAAAGCCTCTGGACCCGATGAAACCTGCTCCTTCACCGACTTCCCTGTCGTCTCTCATCGCATCATCGCATAATTTTTCGCTATTCTCAATAGAACCCACATACCTTTCAAACATGCCTTCCTTCAGCACCCTCCTCCTATCACGGTAGCTTTGGCGACTTTCACTGCTACTGCACCAGTCAACATCCCCCCCACCTCCCTCTCCGCCGTTCCTTCTAACCGAAGGATTTCCTCTCTCCTCGGGATTCTGGTTGCTCACGATCTCCCTTGTATTGTCGTCCCTTCTGCGCCTAAGGTTCCCTCCGGAATCGACAATCCTCCTACTCCTGCACCACTTCCCATTCAGGGTTGTATAATTGCAAAAATCTCCCTGCTCTCATCGCTCATGTCGAGGCGCAAGTTAACAGCATCAAAACTCAGCTGGGTATGTTTTCATCTACACGGCTGCGTGCGCCGCAATAATATCTGACGGAGCGTCACCTCCCCTTGTTGGTGGGACGCCGCTGCCGCAGTAGGCGCTGCGATTCCTCTTCTCGAAGCCCTCAAAGGCATATTAGCCGAGGCCGTCTCCGATGTCAAGGGTCTTGTTGGCAGCGGGGTTCGTGACAGAGTGCCCCTCTGGACGCCCTCCACTCAATCGGCGACGTATTGATGGTACAATGTTTCTCCTAATAAGTAACAGTCCACACTGAATTTGACACTTTCACAAGCTCGCCACCGGTGTCCTCTCTCTCGTTCTCCAAATCGTGAGCACAGTTAATGCACAGGTCGTCTTACCCCTTATCCAGAATATTGCGTATGTCATGTTCGAGCCCAGGCACTCATTCACTGATCTTGCGGTGAATGACCGAAATGGGTGCGCACTAGCAACAAAACACCATGTACTCTCGTTCGAGCTCGAATCTAGATATTTCCCTTGCAGACCTTTACTCTTATAGTCGTCGACGGTCTTCAGGTCGATCTTGTCCCTCTAGTCGGTGACCTTGTGCCAACGCTGACCTCTCTCGGTTTAACCGATCTTGTCCAACTCATCACGTCCTGAATGTGAGTTTCCTTGGTATTTTAGCCAATGGATATTAATAGGACCTGTTGTTTGCAGGTTCCCTTTCTTGTACTCATCTCGGAACACCCATATATCGGTGTCGATTGCCCCCCTTGTACTTACTTAACCGACATTACCTTGCTTGTCAAGGTCCTTCGTTTGTTGAAATCCTAATTAGACGTATACTACCGGATCAGACATCGTACATACAGCCAAATAACTGAGGTAGTACACCAACGAAACATTCAAGAGCAAACACTGCACTGGCCATACTCTTCGCAAGCCGCGATTTCAGTGGAAGGGCTGCCGATGATTGGTGCAAAAGGTAACTCCCACATATTTATCAGACTCGACAAACTCAATTGCCTGTCCATCAACATACAATTCTGGGAGAGGGCGTGGCCGTTGTTCAGATGAGGCACTCGAGAACGATACACTGATAGTAATTTTGAGTCTTGCTCTCTGAGATTCGCGTGACAAGCGAGCACGTGATGTCATAAGGCCAACTTTGCTTGCGCGTCCTGTTGTCCCAAACTTCTTTCATTGGTCATAGAAGTGGCCTCCCGTTCCTTCAGACCATCATCCACATCGCCCTCAATGCTTCCATCTCCCGTGCACTCCCCCGCTCCCAGGATCCTCGATGACAATTCTCCAACAAATCGCAAGCGCCAACGCAGTCAATCTATGGAGTCCGATGCCTCGTCTTCATCACTCAAGCGCACTGTGGCGGACGCGAACCACGATCCCCCAGTCCGCAGCCCCAAATACGAAAAGATGTCCGCGTTATCAATCCACGATCATATTGATTCCTACATGGCGGAACAAGGGGAGGACCAGATACCAGCCCACATTACCATCACATCACCGCAGCCGCAGACCCCACCCACCCAAAAGTTATCTCTTGTTGAAGATGGGAAACGCAGGGAACTGCGGGTCGGTGAGACCTGGTACCTCGTTGCTCAAGATTGGTGGAAGAGATGGAGAAAGGCTTGTTCTGGAGAGGTAGATAAAGAGGGACCTGTGGCCGAACGAGATCTCGGTCCCGTCAACAATTCTCGTCTTCTTGATGAATATGGGAATCTGGTATCACCTTTGGCGGAAGGAGTAGATGTGGAATACGTACCCGAGGAGATCTGGAAGTACTTTGTCGACTGGTATGTATGCTCCTCTCTACCCGGTTCCTTCACAAACCAGTCACCTTGATTTTAATAGGTATGGCGAGCCAATTCACCCCCTCCCGCGGCGCGTCATCGCCCGAGGAATGTCGCAGCAAGTCTCAATCGAACTTCGCCCTGCTTCCTTCAAAGTCTTCCGACTCGCGACTTCTATGTCGGATACGGTACTTGCAAAATCTCTCGTGGTGTCTATGGGCGAATCGATCAGATCGATGAACACGCAGCTAGCCCGTCTTATAATGCCAGAAAGTCAACCTCTCCCTCCATACCGTGTCTGGAGGGTAGAGCTTCCCGACCCTGATGAATGGACCCTCTTAGACTTCCCCGTCACTATGCTCCCTAATTTATCTAGAACACTCGTCGAAGAGAGCGACCATACCCTTGACCAGAAAGACATTCAACCCACTGACGTTTTCGTCGTCGAGTTCGGACAAGGAGACGGCTGGCTTGCACAGTTGACTCAACCCGCTCCACCGCCGACAATACAGGGTCCTCCACTTACCCCTGCCCCTCTTTTCAACCCCGGTGGGGGGTTCTTCGATCGGATGAACAAGACCACTGTATCCTCGGCTTCTACTTCAGTCATGAAAGTGGAGACCTATCGCAGTTCCTTTACCCTGGGTTCTTGGAGTAAGACGACCACACCACTAAAAGGGAAAAAATCTATCGAGCGCGGCACCTTGGGTCTTGGCAATATGTCTGTCAGATCTACCCCAGCTGTTTGCTTCTTTTGTCCTGACCGGATTTCCGTGTTGTAGGGGCAATACTTGTTTCATGAACTCTGCCATTCAATGTCTAGCTCATAACCAGGAGCTCTCCGATTACTTTTTAAGTACGCTCCTTTTGGTCGTGGAATAAAACTGTACCGACAGATGCATTGTTCTCTCCCTCCCTCGCAGGTGGTCTATACCAAGAGGAACTCAATCCGGACAATCCTCTCGGTATGCACGGAGCAATCGCCGAAGCGTTTGGTGATCTTTTACAGCGGATATGGAGCCCGGCTGGTAATTCGACTTCTTACTCACCCCGCGAATTTAAATCGGTCCTTCAACGCTTCGCGCCGCAGTTCAGTGGATACCAACAACATGACTCGCAAGAACTTGTGGCATTTCTGTTGGACGGCTTGCACGAAGATCTCAATCGGGTTTTGAAGAAGCCTTACGTCGAGAAACCCGATTGGGAGGGCGGAGGCGACGTAGAGCTGGTCAAACTTGCTCAGAAATCGTGGGAGGGTTACAAGCTAAGGAACGATAGCGTTATCGTTGATCTTTTCCAAGGTCAATACCAGAGTACGCTGATTTGTCCCGAGTGTCAAAAGGTATGTTTGCTGCTTTGTTCCTCGTTACTGCAGTCTTAAGCCCTTCCAGGTCTCAATCACGTTCGACCCCTTCATGTATTTGACGTTGCCCCTACCGATACAAAAGAAGTGGATCCATGACATTTACTATATACCCTGGGACCTCGACCAGCCCCATGTAAAGGTAACGAGGAAGCAGTTCTGGATTCGTTATCAGGGTTCATTTCTCTCCTTTCATAGATACCGGTCCAAATGAACGCCAATGATTCGTTTAGGGAGGTCCGCAACCTTCTTGGTCGGTGGATGAACACCCCTCCTGAAAACGTAGGCGACTTGTTTCCTTCATAGATGAAACGCTGAACCCAGGAAATTTGATTACTAGCTCCTAACCCTCGAGATTTTTACCCACCGATTTTACAAGAACCTAGACGACAGTGTGCTTTGTAGCGACATGGGTGTTGGCGATATTGTCGTTTGTTTCGAGCTTCCCTCCCATGCCCAGCAAAGCCGGGGATACAAGAGAGGTCCAGAGGATCCCCTTATCGTACCTGTGTACCTCTGCGACTTGAGTGCGTCCGGGTCGACCCGCCAGTCCTATGCGCAGAAGAGTTCCAGCCTCTTTGGTCACCCAGTGGTCATTGCGATTACACCAGCCAGCAATGTCAGCGTCCTGTACGACACCGTTGTGAAGCGCCTACAACGTTGGACCAAGCACGCCCGGGATCTCTTTACTTGGGAAGAGGGCCCATCGACACCTTTGCCCCAAGTGCCCATCAATAGGTTCGTTCCTATGGACTCGATCACGGAGATCAAGGAGAACGGCGATGTTGTTACGCTGGAGCCTTCCGAAGGCGATATTGTCGACGAGAAGAGTATGAAACTCGGGGATGACCACGATATGATGGACGTTTTACTAACGGATTTGGTGCCCAAGCGGGTCGGCACGAAACGGGACCTATTCAGTCTCCGGCTGCAAGGAAACCACAAAAACTTTGGCGCGGGCAATACCTGTCATAACCAGCCTCCCTGGGAGTCGTGGGAGAGCCGTATCGATGACATGAGCTCGAGTGGGGGTGTGCTTCTGCGTGAGGGTGATGCGCTGTTCTGCGAGTTTGATGAGAACGTGAAGGCGTATTATTTCGGGGAGGAACGGAAGTGGGAGCATGCGCTGTGGGACTCGTGGGTGCCTGTCGAGCATCCGGAGTATGTCGCGCAGAAAAAGGCTGCAGAGGGGAAGGAACAGAAAGGGCTTTCGCTCCAAAACTGTTTGGACGAGTTTACGAAGGAGGAGAAGCTTGGGGAGGATGATCTATGGTATTGTCCGCAGTGCAAGAAGCATCAGCAGGCGACGAAGAAGTTCGACTTGTGGAAAGCGCCGGATGTCTTGGTCGTCCATTTGAAGCGGTTCAGCAACAATCGGAGTCTTAGGGATAAGATTGACGTGTTCATCGATTTCCCTGTGGAGGGTTTGGATCTTAGCGGTATGGTCGGGGAGAGGGCGGCCGCGAAGAGGTTGTTGGAGCAGGGGCTCGATTTGGAAGAGCTTAACCTGAGTGACGGGGATGAGCCACTTGTATACGACCTTTTTGGGGTTGACGAGCATATGGGGGGTTTGGGCGGTGGACATTACCGCGCATATGCGCTGAATCACTTGACGGAGAAGTGGTATCACTTTGATGACTCTTACGTGACGCCTGCAAGACCTGCGGAGGCAGTGGTACGCTTCTTTTACATTCCTTTCTTGGTGTTCGTCGGCTGACTTGAACTCGTAGAACCAGAATGCCTACTTGCTCTTTTACCGCCGGCGGTCGACTTCCCCACTTGGCGGCAAATCCCATCACAAAATCCAAGCAGCGCGTTCCAACAGCAACGAGGACGCGCCTACGCAGGAGACTGAAGACGTGAAGATGGGCACACAGCTTCCCACTCCGCCCAACGAGGAGAATTACGGGACCATCCTTGACCCTCAGCTCCTCATCCCGAAGATCCCGGGCCATTTTGGGTCCGACGAGGATGACCACTCTGGTGCTGTAGAGTCTGCTGTGGTATCGCCATCCCCCGAGCTTCCTGCACTAGAAGATGTAGACGCCAATGAGTTTTACATGGACCCGCTCGCGCTTTCTGCGGACCGGTATGATTTCGCTGAGAGCTATGCCACGGGACGGGGGTCGCCGGCGTCGGACGTGGCTGATGCAGGGGACGGGTATGATGATGATGATGAGGAAGACAATGTCAGGGGGAAAGTCATTCTCGGTATGGTGTGGGGGACGCAGATGTATGGCTCATTTGAAGACGAGGACGAACACGGTGTGCCAGAGGATTCTTCGGGGAGGGTGTCTCCGACGGACTCGCAGGCTAGGTCGGTTATTGATGTAGATGACTTCACGCCTCGATAGTCGCCTTCTCTTGTGTTTTTCTCTTTTGAGAAGCTTTCAGTCAAATGCTTTAAACAATCAAAGGATACTTGACATAATACTGTACTATTTCATTCAATTCGACAGTCACGCGTCACGGGTCTAAAACACCTGGGTTTCTCACACATCACACTGCGGGCATTGGCTCCAATGATCCATGATCAAATCCAGAGCAAATCCAGAGTTAATTAGCAATATAATTTCCCATATAACGGCAGATTATATTGTAGAACAATCTTTCAATCAGATTGTCATA
>Ga0307516_10009930_pt1 | contig 10542 bp, 9 predicted proteins | sample 19_EM_MG_FD_203310 | JGI IMG/M metagenome (GOLD analysis project Ga0307516, IMG submission 203310) | Populus trichocarpa ectomycorrhiza microbial communities from riparian zone in the Pacific Northwest, United States - 19_EM | ecosystem: Host-associated > Plants > Roots > Unclassified | place...
CAAACTCGCGCCGGGATCAATTATTGCAGGACCATGTTTGGGATGTAATTGTCACTGGCTGGAAAGACAAACCAAACAAACGCTGCGAACTCTCTGTTATTTACCATACATTTCAGTCACCCGACCACACGTTTCAGCCACCCAGCCGACGGCAGCAGCTTGGGAAAATCCTCCCACGAATCGCCTCTCTCTTCCAGTTTCTGCAGAACCCGGAGTCAGAAGGTATGGTGAGGGAGCCTCGTCTGACCTTGCATGATGGAACACGCCAAAACGCCCGGCAGTCCAGGTTCGAAAGCATGGTTAACCTTGGTGTTGCGATGAATACTGCGAGCGCGAGTGATCTTCTTAACCGGAACGCACCTGAGGACAACACGGTTCGACCGACCCTGATAGTGAGGGAGGAAGGGAAGCCAGCTACGCAGTTCGTGAGTACCTTTTTCGGGCATTCTCCACTCCTTTTGCCGGTTTGCGGAGACCCAGTTTCGTCTCCTCTCGGCACCGTGGCCATTTTTCGTTTTGCTGATGCACCTGTATTTCGTTTTAGCAACTCGGCAACTGTATTGGCCGAGGACAGTTCGGAGCGGTATACCGGGCGCTAAACCTGAACACGGGTCAGATGGTAGCGGTCAAGAGGATCAGCTTGACTGGGTTGAACGAGGATGAGATCTCACAACTGATGAGAGAGGTCGATCTCGTCAAGAGCCTTTCGCACCCGAGCATCGCCAAGTATGAGAGTATGGCAAGGGATGAGGATACTCTTAGTATCGTTCTCGAGTGAGTCCATCCTCCGTCCCCGTCTAGACCCTGACCGATCTTCCCAACTTCTCAGGTACGCCGAGAACGGCTCGTTAGGTCAGACTCTGAAGGCCTATGGAAAGTTGAATGAGCGTCTGGTAGCCAGTTACGTGGTCAAGATCCTTGAGGGTCTGCATTACCTCCATCGGAGTGACGTCGTCCATTGTGATCTCAAAGCGGCCAACATTCTTACCACCAAGAACGGCAACGTCAAGCTTTCAGACTTCGGTGTCTCGCTGAACTTGCGCGCAATGGAAAGGGAGATGAAGGATGTTGCGGGGACTCCCAATTGGATGGCTCCAGAGGTTATTGAGTTAAAAGGAGCCTCACCCAAATCGGACATCTGGTCCCTAGGATGTACCGTGATCGAACTACTCACCGGACGACCTCCATATGCCGACATCGCTAACGGCATGTCTGGTGAGACTAAACTTAATGAGCTTCGTGATTGTGGATGCTAATCGGCGTGTGAACAGTCATGTTCCGTATCGTGGAAGACACTGAGCCCCCCATACCGGAAACAGTCTCACCCCTCCTCGATGACTTTCTGAGGCAGTGCTTCCAAAAAGACCCCGCCAGCCGGCCTGATGCCGAGATCCTATGTGAGCACGAATGGTTGAAGAAGAACTGGAACCTTCCCAATGTTTGTCTTTCCCTGTATTTCTGAGAGGACGCGTTTACTGACGAGCTTTGGTTTAGGACCTGCGTCCACAGGACAGCATCCCCTTCCTCCGCCGTGTAAGTGCGGATTACAACAAGACCGACATACGATTCCTCCTTGCCTCAACCAACGAATCCGCGGAACCTAAAACTCCCGTTCGTGTCGGGACGCCACGCGTCGAAGAGCCCCATCCTACCAACACCCCACCTCTCACCCCCGCTCGTATGACAGGCCAAGATAATGACAATCCTGCTGTTCAGGAGCATTCGTTCGTCAAGACAACGTTTAGCAAACGTAAGTGATAACGCACGTGTGTGAGAATGTACGTTGGTTTACCAAAGTTCCTTATCTAGCCGTCGTTTGTCGAGTTTGCAACCTGCCCGTCAAAAGGAGCGCCGTGCTCTGCGACCAGTGTAGCCTTATCGCCCATTCGAGATGTGCTCATAATGCCCCACCAGCATGCAACCTGAAAGCTCAGCTCCTCCTGGCTCGATACGCGGAGAGGAACAAAGGCAAAACTGCAGCCACGGAGGGTCTATCCTCAGGTCCCCAGCGGGGTACAGCTATCCAGATGGGCAAAACAGAGTTGTTCGAGGTGACGACAAATCGAAATAACGAGCATGAACAAGATGTCGTTCGGAATGTGAATGACCCTGCGTCTGCACCTAGTAAGTGAAAATGCATTAGTGAAGTACGGAACGCTGACGGTTCCTCCCTGCCATTACTTTTATGTGACAATGCCCGTACCTTTGATGATGGTAACCAACACTCGTGGTCTACCCAGTTTCAGATTCTTCTCTCCTCGCTGACTTCAATGAGCCGGCCTGGAAATGTTTAGCTAGTCGGGCCTTTCTCCCGCACGAAGTTATCTCTCTAATCGAGGCAACATTGATGAGTCAAGACGAAGTCAAGACGATTGGAAACCTCTGTGGGGATGACGCCCAGAACTTTATTGATGTGATACACGAGGTACCCTCCACACTCCTTCATTTCCGATGTACTGTCTAATTACCTTTGTCCATTTCGGCTCCCCTCCTCTCAAACTTTCGCCTTCCATTGATTAGGCTTTGGATCTCCCAGGCCTCCCACCACAGCTTCGGAGGAAGTGCTTACGCGTCTTATGCCGGATATGCGGCCGCCAGGCTTTGCTTCCGGGGTCAATGCAAATCCCGCTCAGCTACGATCGATCGGCTACCCCGCTATATCGCGGCGGGTACGCCGACGTGTGGAAGGGTAAACACCAAAATCATCACGTTGCGGTTAAAGTGTTGAGGATTTATTCAACGAGCAACATCGATAAAGTCACAACTGTAGGTTCCCACATTCTTGCCGAAAGTGCGCGTTGGCCAGCTGATGCCGACCGATGTAGAGGTTCTGCAAGGAGGTCGTGACGTGGAATGCCCTCTGCCATCCAAATGTACTGCCGCTGTTGGGAGTCACGATGGGTGACTCCCAGTTCGCAATGGTATCGGAGTGGATGGCGAATGGGAACATCATCGAGTTCATCAAGGCACATAGGGATGTGAATCGGTTTGAACTTGTGGGTTTCAATTGTTGCCGACCACAACTACCACTGATAACCCGTTCTGCTTAGCTCAAGGATGTCACTAAGGGGTTGATATACGTGCACGATCAAGCGATGATACATGGGGATCTGAAGGGGGTATGGATCCGAACCCCAGTCACCGCATCGCCTCCTAACGCGCTTTTTACCAAGGCCAACATCCTGATCGACGAAGGGGGTCATGCGCGCCTGGCAGATTTTGGACTTCTCACCATCGTCTCGGATGCCACGAATTTTATGACCTCAAGTTCCTTGGCGATATGCGGCACGACTCGATGGATGAGTCCAGAGCTCCTCCATCCGGACCAGTTCGGTCCCGAGGACAGCCGGCCGACGAAGGAGTCGGATTGCTACGCGCTGGGGATGGTTATTTATGAGGTGCTCAGTGGGCAAGCTCCCTTCGCACCGTTGAAGGACTTCATTGTCATGCGGAAGGTCGTCGATGGTGAACGCCCAACAAGACCAGAAGGGATTAAGGGGGTGTGGTTCACGGATGATTTATGGGAGATGATGGAATTGTGTTGGGCACCTCGACCAGAAAACCGACCCGACACTGCAGCCGTGCTCGAGCGTTTGGAGCAAGTTTCAAGAGTTTCAAGAAGTTGGACACCACCTTCCCCACAAATGGAGGAGAATGTGGTAGAGATAGATGAGGATGACTGGCATCTCACACTGACGGTGAGCGATTCTCTCTGTTTGGTTCCTCGTTTGGTTCCAATTCCGTGCCGATCTCATCCCCGATCCTCTCCAGAATTGACTGGTTTCGCACCATTTCCGTGGCCCCGATGGTACCCTAGGGATACCGTTCCAGGAGGGTCGAATTCTGGTCAGGATGGCGCCTGCGCCGCTTTCTGGATCGGTGTGGCTCTGCTTCCGCCGCTGTCATCGCAATCCCGTGAACGGGGTGACGTTGTGATGGGACGAGGGGAACGAGACGAAGTCAAAGTCGACCGGATGTACCAAATCACCATTCATGCAGTCGATGGCAACCGTAAATATATACCAGATGAATATGACAATGAGGACAACTACCACGATAATCACCCACAATAATAAACTGTCGCTCTTGTGGTAGGACAATTACCTGGAGGAGGGGATCGCGGGGAAGTAGGTCGTTTCCCCGGTTTGTCTGCACGTTGATGAGGGAGGACTTTGAGCATTCAAATTAAAGTGGGCGCGAGTTTGTTTGCATTTGCGCAGTAAAAATTGGTCCACAAGGAGGAGCGTAACGTGAACATCTCCCTCCAATCCCGGCACACGTGTGACAACGCGATTACGCCCTTGTCTCTGTCGCGCACACCCCAGAAGTCTGGAATGAGGGTAAGGACTTCGGGGGGAATCCGGTTGATCGGCGCAAGCCTGTTTGTCCGGAAACGAATGGAAAGGACCTCAAGAGCATCTTGCTCGAGAATGTCGGGCTAAAATATGGCGCGGGTCAGCCACAATCCACGCGTCCGGTCTTGTTTGTCTAACCTCAGCCTCCCCTAGAGTAACGTTTCAGCCCTCCGACGTGATGTATTTCGCCCCTCCACACGTACTTTTCGTCGAAAGCTGCAGCATGCGAGACCCTCTTGGTTTCACGTGAGTGCCGAGACACGGAAGGGTCCTCAGCGGAGGCAGACGTGATCGTTGAGGTCCACCGGAAACCCAGGCTAGCCATAAATAAGGAGACAAGGCAAATCCGAATTGGCGGCGGAGAGATACGACCGCGACTGAAGTACTGATCGATGGCAGTGCCCTTTTTGGTCGGAACGGGGACGCTGGCAATCGTCCCCTCTGCAAGTTCAAACTACGACATTATCTGATGGCAGACCCGAGGCTCAACTTGATAAGGGGACGCGATGGCCAGTCCTCTCACTCATGGGGGTTCATACGTCCGCAGTTTGTCGTGTTGGGACGAGCAACCAATTGCAAAACGCGTGGGAAGGGATGAGTTGATGATCGATAGCGACCGCAAACACATACACATGGAACGCAGAGTGTGCGGGCATACGGACGACAAGGGAGACAGCTACTATAGTGACCGCTTGGAACGTTAGAATTGAGCAATAGCAGGGCTGCCCGATTATCGACACCGAAGACCGAGAGTCAACCCCAAAACACGACCGCAGACCTTGCCTACCCAACGTGCTCAATCTTCCCCCTCACTACTATCCCTGTCATCGCCCGCCACAGTAGAACCACATTCCACGTGCAAGACGTATTTCTCGAGCTCTAACGCGTTGAACTTCGGTCCACCATCGGTGAGGACCCTGATAGACTTGAGTTTGGCCCCTCTCGATGCCCTCGCTGCCACCATTCCTACCAAGCTCTCGACGTCACACATTTTCTTGGCCATACGAGACACGAGAACAAGTTCCTCCAATTTGGGACAGACCACGACCCCTGATGGATCTGCACTAGGATCTAAAGCGCGAATGAAAAAGATTGGGTTGTTCGATCGAACGATCGTGAGGATGCGGAGGCCCTTCATTGGGAGGAGTGCTTGGTAAGGGGAATCACTGGACAGAGGGTTACCGTGGACGATTCTCAGCCGTTTGGTTTTCGAAGTGTCATACCGGGCCAGAGATCCGAGCACCAAACAGGTGGTATTGGCGTATGGGTTTGTGGAGAACATGCGGACTCGCCCGTTCGGTCCACTGAATCGTAGGAGTGAATGCCAGGAGCCAACGTAGAAGTGGATTTTGGTGAAGTCGGAGAGGTTCCTAAGGTCATCAACAGACCTGGGGAGGTGGTTCTCGATCAGGGGACCGGGTAAGCCTCCCCATGTTGTCAACCTAACCCCAACCGGTATCAACAGGTGGCTGAGCAGGACGGAGGTAGCTTCACCCCCGAAGAATTCCGCCTTCTTTAGATACGCCAATGACACCAATCGTCCATCTTGTGCACTAGACCATGGGGTTGGGGTGGGGAGCTCGATCTCGCGGAGGTGAGGAGCCCCTTCAAGGAAGTCGAGAAGGTGGCGGGCAGTGGCCTCGCCCGGGGACGTGTACCTCAGAGAGAATGATGTGAGGTTGGCCATGTTCCTCCATGGTAACTCGGTCCGAACTGACTGCAAATGCAATCGACGCAACGAGGAGAGGTCTCCGTTGAAGAGTGAGGTTGTGAGCACGGGATTGGACTCCGGGTAGAATTCACAATCGCCGTCTATCAACAGATCCTCGAGGAGGGGAGCGGGGTGGGTTAGGTGGGCGGTGATATTTGCCAGGCTTTCCGGCGATCCGATAAGGCGCAGGGATTTGAGCCGGCCGGTAGCAAGGGGGATGATCTGGAGGAGGGGATCGTGGGGGAGCAGGTCATTTTTCCGGTTTATCTGCAAGTTGATGGGGGAGGACTTTGAACGTTCGAGGTAGACTCGAGTTTTGTCTGCATCTGCGCAGTAGAAATTGGCCCACAAGGAGGAGCGTAACGTGAACATCTCCCTCCAATCCCGGCATACGTGGGTCGACGCAATTATGCCGCTATCTCTACTGTGCATATCCCAGAAATCTGGAATGAGAGTGAGGACTTCGGGGGGAATCCGGTTGATCGGCGCAAGCCTGTTTGTCTGTGACCGAACGGGGAGGTCCTTGAGGATGCCTCGCTCGAGAACGGGGACCTAAACACCACACACACATCAGCCACGGTCCATGCGCCCATTTCGCCCGTCTAACCTCAGCCTCATCGGATACTGCAATCCTGTGAACAACATTTCAACTCTCAGACCTGACATATTTCGCCGCTCCAGACGTACTTTGTGTCGAAAGTCGTATCTTGTAGTATCTTCTCGGTCCCACGCGAACGCCGAGACATGATAGAAGAACCCTCAGTGTAGGTGGACATGATCGTTGAGATCAGCACCACCAGACATGGGACCGGTCTTCGGCGAGTCAGACGGGAGTTCGGCGGCCCCAAATGGTAGGCGCCCGAGCTGGGCCGTCACCGTTGTGAACTCCGCCCTGGGCGGTATGCTGTTAACACGACTTAACCAACTACGAACGCAGTTCCTCATGGTTGGCGATAGGTATCACCGGTGCGGATAACCGTCCAGCGCGGACGTCTAGCATTTCTCACAGCACTCTAGCGCGTACTAGTAGTACTACTAGTCTACCGACGGAACAATCACGCAAGGCCTCGACGATGTAGTTACAGTGCTGAAAATCGACAGATATTGTACGGGTGAGCTTGAGGTGCGCCCATGTTCTGCGTTCTCCGACCCCAGCCCCGAGCCCAAGTTGATAGGGAGAGGCAATAGCCTGTCCCTCGCCCGTGGATGTCTGCATCTGCAGTTTGCATCCACAGTTCGTCGTATGGAAGTTTGTCCAGGAACAACCAGAAACGCGCAACGGATGAATTGATGATCGATAGCGGCCATGAATACATATGGAACGTAGACCATGCGGGCATACAGATGACAGGGAGACAACTACTGTGGTGGCCGCTCATAATATCAGAATTGAGAAACAGAAGGGCTGCCCGGCTAAGGACTGAGTACTGAGAGTTGACACCAAAAACACAGCTTCAAGCCTAGCCTACCCAACGTACTCAATATCCCTCGTCGCTACTATCTCTGTCATCGTCTGCCACAGTGACCACAGGGTCGCACTCTACGTGCAAGACGCGTTTCTCGAGCTCCGACGCGTCGAACCAGCGCGCGGCTCTACCATTGGTGTGGATCCTGACAGACTTGAGTTTGGCCCCTCTCGACGCCCTTGCTGCCACCATTCCTACCAAGCTCTCGATGTCACGTATCTCCTCGGCGAAACCGGGCACGAGAACGAATTCCTCCAATTTGGGACAGACCACGATGCCTGACGGATCTGCACCAGGATCCAAGGCGTGGATGAAAAGGTTTGGATTTCGACATCGATAAAGTGTGAGGGCGCGGAGGTCCTTCATGGGGAGGAGCGCCCGATAAATGAGATCACTGGAAGGAGGGTAGCCACGGTCGATTCTCAGCCGTTCGGTCTTCGAAGTGTTAAACCGGGCCAAGTATTCGAACACCAAACAGGTGGGGTTGCCTGGGGGGGTCAAGGAGAACATGTGGACTTGCCCGTTCGAACCGCTGAATCGCACGTGCGGACACCAGGAATCAATGCCTAAGTGGATTTTGGTGAAGTCGGAGAAATTCCTAAGGTTATCGAGAGATCTGGGGAGGTGGCCCTCGAACAAAGGGCCGGGCACGTTTTTCCGCGTTAATAACTTTGCGCCAACCGGAACCAGCAAGTGGTTGAGCAAGATGGAGGGTCCTACATCCCCGGAGATCCGCATCTTCTTTAGGTACGTCAATGACACCAATCGTCCTTCTTGAACGCCGGACGTGGTTGGGGTGTCGAGATTGATTTGGCAGAGGCGGGGAGCATTCTCAAAGAAGTCGAGAAGGTGCTGGACGGAGACCTCACCCGGCGGCACGTTACACAGCGTGAATGATGTGAGGTTGACCATGTTCCTCCATGGTAACTCGGTCCGAACGGACTGCAGCCACAACTCGCGCAACGAAGAGAGGTCTCCATCAAAGAGTGAGGTGGCAAGAGTGGGGCTGGACTCCGGACTGGATTCACAACCGCCATCTATCGACAGGTGTTCAAGAAAGGGAGCGGGGTGGGTAAGGTGGATTGTAATGTCTGGTAGGTTTTCCGGTGATCCGTTGACACAGAGGGATTTGAGCCGACCGGTGGCGAGGGGGATAACCTGGAGGAGGGGGTCGTAGGGAGATATGTCGTGTTCTTTGTTCGTCCACAAGCTGATGAGGGAAGATTTTGAACGTTTAAGGTAGACGCGAGTTTTGTCTTCATCCCTGCAGTAGAATTCGGTCCACAAGGAGGAGCACGACGTGAAGATCTCCCTCCAAGCCCGGCATACGTGGGTTAAGGCGATTACATCTTCGTCCCTCCTGTGCACATCCCAGTAGTCTGGGATGAGAGTGAGGACTTCGGGGGGGATTCGGTTGATCGGCGCCAGCCCATTCGTCCAGAACCGAATGAGGCGGACAATCTCGACAGCGTCTTGCTCGAGGATATTGAGCTAGAACGTTGAGCACGTCAGTCACGATCCGTATGTCCTATTGCGTTTGTATAACCTCAGCCTTGCCTAGAGTCGCTGTGCTCCTGCAGAGTCGGATTTCAACCGTCTGACGTGACGTATCTTTCCGCTCTGGACGTACCTCGTGTCAAAAGTCGCGTCTTGTAGTATTTTCTTGGTTGCGCGTAGGTACCGAGATATAGAAGAGCCCTCGGACGTGGAGGTGGACATAGAAACGCGCTGTAAGTCCAAACCCCGCGGCAAGTAAGTAAGTTCAACCCCAACCGACCGCCGCAACGCGCTGATGGGTGACGTCACGTGGACACCAATCTATCGTTGGGCGCGTACTGGCAGAACCGTTGCCCGAGCTCTCGACGATATGTAAGAGAATGTTAGATGTTGCATAGGGTGGTGGCACATCGGGGAACGCGCGATGAACCCGGGGTAATCGGTAATGACGTGGGTACAAATAGGAGGTACTAGTAGAGCATGTGGACGTACGGACAACAGGGAAGATAACTCGTATGATGACCACTCGGAATAGTAGAATTGAGGAATAGAAGGGCTACCCACACTACGAGACGCCGAAGGCTGAGTCGACACCCAAAACACAGCCGAAAACCTACCCAACATCCTCAATCTTCCTCTTCCTCATCACTACTATCGCTTTCATCATGTACCACAGTAACGTTGGGACCGCATTCCACGTGCGAGATGTGCTTCTCGAGCTCCGACGTATCGATGAATTGATTGGCTTTACCACGGGTGAGGATCCTAATGGAGTTGAGTTTTGCCCCTCTCGACGCCCTCGCCGCCGCCATTTCCGTAAACCTTTTGATATTGAGAATCTCTCCAAGGACACAGCGGATGAGAATGAATTCTTCCAATTTGGGACAAATCATAACCCCCGATGGATTTATACCGGGATGCAGGGCGTCGACAAAGTAGTAGGGGTTTAGACATTGAAAGAGTGTGAGGGTGCGGAGGCTGTTCATGGGGAGGAGTGCATAATGAGGGGAATCCATGGACGGAGGGTCACCGTGGTCGATTCTCAATTGTTCGGCCTTCGAAGTGTTAAAACGGCCCAGAGATCCAAATACCAAGAGGGTGGGGTTGCCCATGGGGGTTAAGGAGTACATACGGACCTGCCCATTCGATCCGCTGAATCGCACGTTTGAATACCAGGACTCGACGCATAAGTGGATTTTGGTGAAGCCGGAGAGGTTTCTAAGGTTGTCGAGAGACCCCGGGAGGTGGTCCTCGAATATGGTTCCAGATAAGTCTATCCGTGTCGTCAACTTCGCGCCAACCGGGACCAGTAGATGGTCGAGCAAGATAGAGGGTGGTGTGTTTCCGAAAATTCCCATCTTCTTTAGATGCGTCAATGACACCAACCGCCCACCTTGAACGCCGGATGTGGTTGGGGTGTCGAGATTGATCTTGCAGAGGTGAGGAGCGCTTTCAAAGAAGTCGAGAAGGTGCAGGACGGAGATCCCGCCGGGCGACGTGTTCCACAACGAGA
>Ga0307516_10009931_pt1 | contig 10542 bp, 5 predicted proteins | sample 19_EM_MG_FD_203310 | JGI IMG/M metagenome (GOLD analysis project Ga0307516, IMG submission 203310) | Populus trichocarpa ectomycorrhiza microbial communities from riparian zone in the Pacific Northwest, United States - 19_EM | ecosystem: Host-associated > Plants > Roots > Unclassified | place...
TATAACCTGTGATTAGATCTACTCTGATACCAACTGATGCAAAACCTAGTAGAATTTAATGGAATTCACGAACCCAAGATCTATCTAATCCAAGTTTGTTAAAAATAGGATGAGCTTATCACAATGAAAGACCTACTCCAAGGCAACAAGACTATAAACCAACTCAATCATAACGCTTACACATGGAGACAAGCAAAAGGAGTATAAATTCACAACAAAGATTAGTCAATTCTTTGAAGAGTTAAAAGTTCAATCAAGAACCTAGATTAACAACCAAAGATTGGCAAAAATCAGAATATTATTAGGCAAAAAAGTCTGCTGAAAATTATTCTCAAGAGTATTTATACCCCAAGCCAAAAACCTTAGTTTCTCTAATGGGTCACATATAAACCCAATTTAAATAATAATCAACCCAAGCTAAAACTAGCCCAAACTAATTAAAATAAATAAAATAAACAGTTCTGAAGCCCAAAGAAGTGTTTCCTCACAAAATAAAGAAATTTTAATAACCCAACTAATTTAATAAGACAAGTTCGGTTATTTCTGTATTCTGTCTGGCAGCAGCAAAACTCAACTTTAAACGAATGGTTCTCTCTCGTCTTAAAGAATTAGAAGACGTGCCATATACCTTTGGAAAGGTATGGAAGTCTAGTTTTCAGCCCAACTAGAATCACCTCAAAATTAGACTTGTAGTTCTAGTTATGATAATAATAAAAAAAAGTAGTGAAAGGTCAAATTATCCGAATCTAGTCTTCTTCTTCCAATCCTTGTGTAATGGTCTTGGTTCCACCAACAAGCTCCTCTTGAACATGAATTAGATTAATCTTAACTTGCTCCTCATTATTTAATATCCTCTTAAAGTCCACCTTAGCCCAAGTATCTTGAAGAAGTCCATTGAAAGCCTCTTTGAACCTCTTAGCTCTAAGCCTTGTAATTGGACCAACCGGAACCTCCAATGGATCCTTTGGTGCTTGGATTGCATCACAAGATGCTGGGAAATATTTCTCCAGAAAAAATCTTCTTTATGTCATTCCAAGTTCCAATGGAACCAGGGAGAATGGAGAAAAGCCATGCTTTTGCTACCCCTTTTAAGAAGAAAGAGAAAACTTTCAACTTAACTTGTTCTTCATCAATTCCATATGGTTTTATATCAACGCAAACCACATGGAACTCCTTAAAATGAGTATGAGGGTCTTCTCCAACAAGTCATTAAATATTGGAAGTAGGTGTATAAACCCAGACTTGAGCTCAAAGTTGGCATTGTTGTCGATGTTTATGCACAATAGTTGATTCTCTTCTACCTTATTCTCAAACACTTTCTAGGAATTAAATTCGTGACTAATTAAAAATAAGCAAGAGTCCAATATCACTTGAGTTAGAAATCCATTGATAAAATATCTAGTGAATTGGTAACAATATTCATATTAGAAACTAATTAATAGAACAATTGACTTAATCGAAAGCTCTTAACCAAAGAAGAAAAGTTATGATTATAACTTGTTAAAATAGTCACATTTATGATGGATATGGGGAAATTAACTAATCACGTTATATATATGTCCAATTACAGTTTTTATCAACATCAAACATTACAAATCCATGAATCCATTAGATGCAATTTCTAATAATATTATTGCTAAAATTATCAAAAACAATTCCAATAACCATCAGAATATAACACTATAAAAGTAAGAAAAGTAATCTAAATCTAATTATTTTTTAGCATTTACCTTCAATTTTAACGTTTACCAATATCATAAAAAAAAATCACAGTAAAAATTAAATAAACTGTGCACAAGCACGCTGTTATTAGTTAGCAGTGGTCGTTGCTAAGAAAGGTATGTGAAATGATAGAATTGATCTGATATAGTTTTGTGACTATTGACCTAATTGGCAATGGCGTCATGCCACATCAGGCTAAAAGTCATCACCGAGACGCGTGGACTAGGTCTACTGAATTTTTTTCTGTCAATGTCCCCGTCATTACAGGACCCATCTTAAGTGAATATTTGATTAACTCGCAATTAGCAAATAACTAGACAAGCAAGCGCTAGGACTGCAAATAACTAGACAGTAATAAATTATTAAATAATTTAATATTAAAAGATAAAAATTTAAAAATTTTATTAAAAAAATTAAATCAACTCGAGTTAACCCACTAATTCTATGACTACGAGTATAGAGAAATTGAAAAAAAAAGCAATTGATGACTAACTCCTAAAAAAACAAAATTAACTCATGTTAACCTTTAAAGTCTGTAACGCTGGTCGTGAGCTTATAACTAACTCCATAGAAAGCAAACCTTAAAAAATAATGAAGTAAAATTCTAAATTAACAAAATATTAAGGAATAAAATTAGAAAAAAAACAAAAAAAAAAGGATCCAAAACAAAAAAAAATTAAAAGAATGAGAACTAAATTTGATATAAGAATAATTTGAAATCAAATGTTGAGGGATGAAAATGAAAATAAAATTCAATAAGAAAAATGATAAAAACAAATAAATAATAGTCAAAAGAATAAGGACCAAATTCGATATAAAATTAAATGAAACCAATTGATGAGGAAAAATTGAAGAAAAGAAATCAATAAAAAAACAAAATAAATAACAATCAAAAGAATGACCAAATTAGATATAAAAGAACAAATAAAATGAAACATTTATATTTTGGCAAGGAGAAAAGGAGAAAAATAGGGAGGAGAAGAAATAAATATTCAATCGGAGCAAATCATTACACTGTCATGTACACGCGTCAGACTATTGAATAGAGGATGGCAGGATGCTTCCATCTTTGCCATGAAAACCGGTGTTTGGAGGGTAGATAATGCCTTAAACATTGCCTAAAAGGCAGGGGTATCGTCCAACGCCCGCACCAACCACTTTTTATTTTTAACTAATATCTAAATTTATCAAAATACCAAATCGCTTCCAAGTCAACTTGATAATTACTAAAAACATATTATGAAATGACCAAAAAGCACTTGAATAATAGTTTGAAAATTTTTGCTTTTAAAGGTAATTTAGTCTTTATATTATATTTTTGAAATGTAAAAAGATCAAATTACCCTTGATCAATATTTTTAGAAAATTTGTTTTTAAGGGTAATAAAGTTTTTAAAATATGCATTTAAAAGGTTAAAAGACCAAATTATTCCATAAGAAAAAAACCGTTTTACTTCCAATAGCAAGTTAATTGATTTTTTTGTTGGAAGGGGAAAATATAATTACACTATTATAGTGAACATGGCTTTCAATTTATTTTTTATTTAAAGGGTCCTTTGTCTCAATTCTGATAAAAAAAGTTAGTATTTTCTACTTTTAAAAATATTATAAGTTTTTATTTCAATTATGAATGTTATAATAATTAAAAAATATATATGATATAGGTGTAATGCTATTATAGAAAAAATATAAAATAAATTACCTACCTTTTTATCTTCTACTCACAAAAAAAAATTAAAATAGTTTTTTTTAAATAGATTTATGCTTGTTCTATTTTTTTTAATAGATGTACTTATGTGAGAGTAAGCGGCAATAAATTTGAAACAAAATTAGTGAGATCACCTTTATTCAAATAATAAGACCGGGTCACCGGGTCATATATATATATATATATATATATATGCTTGCAGTCAACAATAATGATTTCCAATTTTATTTAAACCGAATGATCTACACGAGACAGAATCCAGACGTGATAGTTTTCCTAATGATTGATGGAGAAAACCAAGGACGAGCAGTGATTAGGAACAAGGAAAATTTCAACAGACAAAAGAAACTCATATATATATATATAGACACACACTCTCACCTCTTGCGTATGAAAATGTAGAATAGCAATAGAGCATAATGTTGCTGACTATAAAAGCAAAGAGTAGACCAACCGTGACATACATTAAAATCCAAATATTTGATCTGCGTTGAGGTTTAGCAAGCTGACACAGAAAGAAATAAATGTTTGTGCCTAGCTATATGTAGGCCAACCAAATATAGATATAGTTTCTAGAGAGAATTAAGGTTCAGCTTGAGGACAACAAGGTTAAGACAATAAAAGGCGAAGTAGTACGTGGTTGTGGTGTAATCATAATGAACCGGCTTGGCTATGAATTTTGACTAAAAAAAGAGCAAGTCACTAGCGGGAGTAAGATTTGAGGTTGTGACATGGAAGGAGAGCCTAGCTATATATGGTTGGGCCATCTTGAGAAATGGCCTAGCTAGCTAGTTTGGTGCATATATGGTGTATGGAATGAATGGATTTATAATAAGTGTTTGCTATATATATATATATATATATATATATATATATATATATATATAAACTAAACTATCATGTGGAAGTGGGGAAAAAAGTGAAAGAGCACGCCCTAGATTTTTATATTACAAAAGAGCATTGGTTATAATTAAATGGAAGTTGATTTATGTTACACAGTGTAGAAAAGGCAAAAGCGGGGTGGAATTTTGGCAGAGATTGAAGAGGGATTAGGAGGCAAGGAATGTGAATAGGATGGGTTGGAGGGATGATAGTGGGTTTGATAATGATGATGCACGCCGGCAGCTTTACTCATTTATCTTCCCAAAATCCAATTGGCACGCCTGCCCCCACTAAAACCTATAACAATATTCTCTTCTCTCTTTCAATCTTTCTCATAGACAATGAAAAGCTAATCCACTAACCCATTTGGTGATCTAGCTAGACCTTGTTATCTTTCTCTTTTTTAATCTTTTTGTCAGATAACATTTCTATTTCTCAACACCAGTAGCTCTTTCATGCCAACTTCCCACGTTCTTCCAGGGAAAACGTATATTAGTCATATCTCTCATGAGTTGATTAAAAAAGAAAGGAAAAAAGGGAGAAGACTGGGCTAGCTAGCTAGATAAAAGAATATCCCAAACCCCACCCAATTTGATTCACATCGACTACAGAAAAAGAAAAGCACATTTAAACATGTATGTATGTATATATATGTATATATATAAATATCCAACTTCAAGATCCTCTCTTTTATCATTCTCTACCCCAATATTCCCACAGTTAAAAACACAAACACCCATCCCCTTACCTTCACTCCAAGCCATCCCCAACAAACTCCATCCGAATTCTATTGATGTGGGTCTCTGGATTTTGGTTAAATGGATACCTTGTTTAGGCTAGTTAGTCTCCAACAACAATCTGAACAATCTTTCAACTCTACTAGCAGAACCTCTAGTAGCTCTAGATCATCAAGACAAAACAACAACCACCACCATCATCACTATCAACAAGAAGACGAAGAATGCTTCAACTTTTTCATGGATGAGGAAGACTTCTCTTCATCTTCTTCTAAGCACTACTATCCTCCTTATCACCACAACCAACAACAACAACATCAACACCAAACCACCACCACCACTCCTACCACTACTACCACCAACACTAGCACCCCTTCTACTCACCATGTCCTTGATTCCGCTGACTTCTCTTTCTCCCCTTCTCATGACCTAAACTTTGAATTTTCCGGCAAGTGGGTCACCGATATCCTCCTTGAATCTGCACATGCCATCGCGGATAAAAACAGCGCTCGTCTCCAGCAATTGATGTGGATGCTTAATGAGCTTGGTTCACCTTATGGTGACACAGAGCAAAAACTTGCTTCTTATTTTCTCCAAGCTTTGTTTAGCCGCATGAACGACTCCGGCGAGAGATGCTACCGTACTTTAGCTTCAGCATCAGAGAAAACTTGCTCTTTTGATTCCACAAGGAAAATGGTATTAAAGTTTCAAGAGGTGAGTCCTTGGACTACTTTTGGTCACGTATCTTGTAATGGCGCAATTATGGAAGCATTTGAAGGTGAAAGCAAATTGCATATTATTGATATTAGTAACACATATTGTACCCAATGGCCTACTTTGCTCGAAGCCCTAGCAACTCGCACTGATGAGACACCACACTTGAAGTTAACCACCGTAGTGGCTAGCAAAAGTAGTGGTAATAATATTGGTTTAACTAGTACAGGAGGTTTAGCTTCAGTTCATAAGGTAATGAAAGAAATTGGCAACAGAATGGAAAAATTTGCCAGGCTTATGGGAGTCCCATTTAAGTTTAATGTTATCCACCATGCTGGTGATTTATGTGACCTAAACTTAGCTGAATTGGATGTTAAAGATGATGAGGCTCTTGCTATCAACTGTGTTGGTGCTTTACACTCAATCACTCCAGCTTCTCGTCGCCGAGATTATGTTATATCTAGTTTTAGAACATTGCAACCAAGAATCATTACTGTTGTTGAAGAAGAAGCTGATCTTGATGGTCTGGATTTTGTCAAGGGTTTTCAAGAATGTTTAAGATGGTTTAGGGTTTACTTTGAATCATTGGATGAGAGCTTTCCAAGAACCAGTAACGAACAGTTGATGCTTGAAAGAGCAGCAGGCCGCGCTATCGTTGACTTAGTGGCATGTCCTCCATCTGATTCGATCGAAAGGCGGGAAACAGCCACGCGCTGGTCTGGACGCCTCCATTCATGTGGTTTTAGCCCGATAATTTTCAGTGATGAGGTTTGTGATGATGTACGCGCCTTATTGAGGAGGTATAAGGAGGGTTGGTCAATGACACAGTGCGGGGATGCCGGAATATTCTTGTGCTGGAAGGAACAGCCGGTGGTGTGGGCTAGTGCATGGAGGCCCTGATTGAGATTGGTGATGGTTTTCACTTTTCACTTTTCTTTTCTTTCTTTTTTCTTTTGTTTTTGCTTTTCTCCTTGTATTTTTTTTTTTTCAAAGTTAGTTTGAGTGATTGGCACGTTTGATGTGTTTATTTGGGCACGTGCATGGATTAAGGATTGGAATAGTAAATGAAGTTAATCAATTTTCATTGATCTTTGTTTAATTATCATTTGCGGTTATTTCTTATTTTTATGAAAAATAGCTTTCTTAATCATCATATCAAAGAAACGTTTTTAATTCAATGATGTAAACAAATTAGTTGAGCAAGATTTATCTTTGGGGTAAATAAATGATTTAATTTAGGAAAGTTATTCGATAATTATATTTCTTGTATTATAATATTCAGATGTGTTTTTAACTTAAAAATATATTAGAATATTTTCTTTTAATTTTTTTTATACTAGTATATTAAAATTATTAAAAAAATTATTAAATTTATATTTTTCAAATAAAACATTACATTTACAAATTAAGACTCAGTTCCTTCCATAGGAATATGAAACTTGTAATTATGAAATAGATTCTACTATCATGTGAGAGGAGAGTACAATTCTGAGAATAATTCTTTTTAATTAAGAATTTTTTTTCCCCCAAAGGGAGAGGTGGGCAGGGTCCAACTTTGCATAGTCTCCAACTTTAGTGTGCAATTAAGACAAAAGGCAGGTACTCCTAACCACCATTGGTATATGCTTAATTTAGATGGTGGCTTGCCCTAATATATATATATATATACACTTTTTATTTTTCTCGATGAATTTTTATTTATAAGTCCAAAATTGAAATGGGTTTGGTATGTGGTGTAATATATAAAGTGATATCTGCTCAGATTAAGGGTTTTAAATTAAATATCAAGCAAGCATGCACTGCTTAAACTATAGAAAGGTCGTTATCAAATTAGGGTCCTAAGAATCTGAGGACGGCAACTGGGCTGGGCTATGTTTGGGAATCTCATGAAAAGTTGTTTAGTCATTAGTGGCACGAAAAGGGTGTAGTGGCCAACATATGCATCGTCTTAGTTTCTTTGGCCTAGCATCATCTTTCACAGGGCTTTAGCAAATACATGCCCCCACCACCACCTCTCTCTGTAAGTGACCAAAAACACTCTTTGGTGGTGGTCTCATAACGTGAAGGAGGGGCTACTTTGGCCCACGAGAAGGGGAAAATATTATAATGGGAACTTCTTTTTAGGGTCCCCATCTTAATCTTTTGATGAGACTTGCCTCCTAGCTAGCTCCACGTTAATATAACCATCCCGTTTATATTGCCACTCCCTTTCTCTTTAAATTATCCATTGTCGTCTTTACGTGTGCTTTCAGTTGCCTGTAATATTTTAAAGGGTATTGGCCCATACCTCCTTTACCTTTCATTCTACTATTGACTCTTCCGACCAGCTCGCTGTCGATCTTGATTGAATATATATATGAATATATATATTTCATGGGACCAGGTTCAAATGGCAACGCGGTATTGAGGAAGTCTAACGGACCAATTCCCACAATGCATTCGGCTTTATGACCTGACAATAAAGGTAGAGAAAAGGAAAAGGAGATGATTCCCTTCTTTTTGTTAGAAATATATATATCAAATATTGATTTTTTTTTTTTTTATGAAAGCCAATATATTAAAGAAGGAGCAGTAGCCAAAAAGAAAATGGCTAGAGCAAGCAGAATACAATTAATTAATTACCAATTCTTTTAGTATATGATCAATACTGCATGTCTTCTTGGCTAGCTAATGCATATTATTAGAACATGAGGTAATTTTTTAGGGAAAAACAACACTTCCTTATTCTTCTTTGTAGTTTTTTAAATACACGTATAAAAGATTTAGCTTTATTATCTAAATAATAAAGTTCTTCCATCTCATCTCCTACCCAATAGCTTTATTATCTATTACATTAACCATTTAATTCTTATTGATCGAGCAATCGGTTGACTATTTGGTTTGATGATCTATTTGCTGCATTTTGGTGTAGAAAGAGCAGGCTACTTGTGCAATTGTTTAAGCAATATCTCTCTAGTTCTACCATTTATAAGGCTTTTCTAAACTCTTTTTCTATCATATTATTATTTTATTTTACCCTTAATTATTTTTTATTACTGTTGTTTGTTGCTAAGTTAGTAGAAAATATTTCTTATCATGTGTTTGCATTATACATTAGTTTTTGTGATATACTCTGTATACAATCCAAAAAACAGACCACTACATTATAATAAATATGCGTACATAACATGGTATTCTCACAAAAAATTCCTTGTCGAAATAGAAATTAAAACTATTCGATATCTTAATAATTTTTTTTTAAAAAAAATGTAAGGATCAAAGTAAAAAATAAAGCTATTTTTTATTGTGTTTATAATTGAAATAACACAAATATTTACTTAGGAAACTTATACAAAAAATAAAATTCCTTTTTTAAAAAAAGCTTTTACTAAAATCCCAAACTTGTTTGTTAAACCACATATTTATTAAAGTCCCTTGAAAATATGTTTTGAAATAACTCATAAATTTGTTTTTGTCGCTGTGGTGAAAATTGTTGCATAATATATGTTCACTTTGATAATTGAATTATAAATATTAATTAATTAATCAATCACAAAAATACCTCACTATTCAAAACTTAGTGTATTTGCACTACAAAACACCATCACAAGATTCTCTTTAACAAAAAAATCAACCATATTGCAAGAGGAGACCTATACACATGGTTGTCACTCAAAAGATTACAATTGGCGTGAAACTAATCTCTTCTACTCCATTAGTTGCCGCTCCTTCACCTGACTACTTAATTGCAAGCATGCGCAAGCACACACAAATACCGAGGGAATGTCGATTAATGCAACCTATAAAGTTTGATAGCAAGCAACAAGAAGTACCATGATATTATGAAACCATGCCCATTCCATCTTCAATTTTGAATTCAGGCAATAGTTTAACAAACCTCGTAGACCCACTATTATTTGAATCTTGCAAACTCCTTCCAACAAAAAAATTATTTATCATAAGCCATCAATACAAAATTGTACTTCCAGTCATAATCCACTACCAGAAATTCGCTAAATACCAACGGATTTACCGACGGAATATTTATGTCGGTAATTTGAGATCGAAATTACCGACGGACACTTTTCCGTCTGTAATTCAGTCGGTAACTACCGACTGAATTACGGACGGAAAAGTTTCCGAATTAAAAAAAAAAGACGGGTCGCTGACGTGGAGGTTTTGGCGGGTTATTTTTTTCCGACGGATTCAAAACGACAGCCCGTACAGTGACGTGACCGGTTCGCCGTTTAAATTGCCGACGAACTCACCGAGGGATTTGAAATGGCAGATCCGTACGGTGACGTGTCTATGTTTCCGTCAGAATCACCGACGTAATCACCGACAGAGTTTCCGTTGGTGAAACCGTCGGAAAAAGTTAATATATGTCAGCTCTGCTGGCCCTCTCCTCCCCTATTTCTTCTTCTTCTTCCTAATCCCAACTCTCCCCAGCTGCAAACAACCAGCCCCCCCTCCCCCCCCCCCAAAAAAAAATCTTCCTCATATCAGCACAACAAGTTATATTTCTTGAAGTTTTGTGGTCACAGCATCCGTGTTCTGATTTACCGACGGATTTTATCAATTTTTGTTAGTAATTCTATCTTTTTAAATTTTAACATTTAATTAAATGTCAATTTTATTGTTTTTTTAGTATATGTATTTTGTTAGTAGATGTACATGTTTTATTGTTATTTCTCAAACAAACTTGTAGTATATGAATGTATAATTTTATACCTGTTATGGTTTGTTTTAGATTTTGTAAGATTGTATTTGTTTGTAAATTGTTAAAACTTTATGGAACTAC
>Ga0307516_10009932_pt1 | contig 10542 bp, 5 predicted proteins | sample 19_EM_MG_FD_203310 | JGI IMG/M metagenome (GOLD analysis project Ga0307516, IMG submission 203310) | Populus trichocarpa ectomycorrhiza microbial communities from riparian zone in the Pacific Northwest, United States - 19_EM | ecosystem: Host-associated > Plants > Roots > Unclassified | place...
GAAAAGAGCTCTTAAGAACTTGACCCTAATAAATCCCAAAGATTTTGGATTAAGTGAATGTATCTGATAGAACCAACCGAAACAATGCAAAACAAAATAATTCTAATGTCCTGTTTAGATAACGCAGGATCAGCAAAAGCTGTTAGCAAACTGTGAATGATCAACACAACAGTTGGTTACAAAAATTTATGCATCCCTATCTAGGTCCTCAAAAGTGTTTGAATCAAACCCTGCAACGGTTGGATATCTTCGCTTCATTCGCTGTCTTTGATCATAATGAAACGTACATCAGTCAAATGAAAAAGAAAATGAAAATGCCCATTGACTCAGTTTGAACCGCAAAAGCTTTTCCAACTTTGTGATACCCTCTTCTTCATCCTTTAGTTCCAGATCGTATAGCCACTAGTTCCAGATCAGTTATTAATTCTCTCATTGGGTTTTTCACCTGGAGCATCTATCTCAGAAACCTTTCCAAACCCAAGTTCTGACATGTCTTGCTTAGCCATCAAGTTTCTGCAGGATAACAATGAAATGTTCTAGGTTATGTGAGACCTCTCCACGAACAAACTTGAAAACAAATGTTGAATGGCTATGACTTGAATATGATAGATCAGCCAACATTAATCCAGGATGGCCACAGTTTTCGTTTACACAGTTTCTTCATCTGCCTCTGAAAACATAGCTGTCTGAGCAGTAATTGCTCGACTTTCTAGGATTTGATTATGATATCAAACAACAACGATTTTTGTTTCACTACTCTTATCATGCAGAATGCACACAACATTCTAGCACAGAAATTTGCTCACAACAAAAATCATTGTAAATGCCAAATTTTAATAGGGAAGATCATGCCAAATGCACACAAAAAAAAGGTTGTAATTTAATTCAACCAAGGCATAAATGTATTCAGGGTTTAATAAAGTGGCACCTTTTCCTTATAGAAATTAAATGAATCCTTTGCCATTATCTTTCCCAGAAGAGTTTGAACAAACTACTTTTCCAGAAGAATTTGAATAAACTACTACCAGTTATCTTTATTTAATTTTACATTTTAACACAGCAAATAGTTTTCCTTTTTAATTATATAGGCTTTCAGTATTCGCTGATTTTAGCTTTCTGCTTCCTGGATTTAGGATGTAGCAGTTGTTATGTGCTTTTCTTTTACAAGTCAAGACAGATTGCATCACAACCAGGATTTCCTATAACCATGTAGAGAAGTTGTGCGAAACTATGGCAACACTACCTACCACATGGAGTTTATGCAATTTTCATTGCTAAAGAATATGAACATTTATCGTAACAGTCATTCACTTAAACAAAACACTAACCCTCACTAGATATGCTTCTTTTGGGTTTTCAGAAATTAACCACAATCAGAAAGAAACTAGATGCAAAAGAACAAATTACAGCAAAGGATAGTAGAGAAATCCAGCAGACTTACTTTTCCATACGACATTCCAGGTACTTTTTGGAGAAAAGTCTACATTTTTCAGATTGGTGACCAGAAGATTTGAGACAATTGAGGTAATCTTTCTTCTCCTGAAACAAACCCATTATAAAAGCTAAGGAACCAACAAGAAATTAAAAAGATTACAGAAATATTTCATTGTAAATTCACAAAACTAGCAAAAACTAAAATTTTAGAAGTAGGAGACTCAAAAGAAACAGCACCAAGTCACATTCATGCATGTGGTCCAAGGGGAAGATGCCCTTTTCTGGCGGTACTGGTCTCAATCCTCTATTTCCACCAAATGCACCACCTGCGGATATGTTTTGAAAACATAAAGGACTCATGAAATATGCACATGAAAAATGTTCAATTTTTTTCTCTCACAGGTAATCAAAATTAGAGGATTATGCAATGTCAATTCGTTTAAAAATGGATTGGTCCCCAGAAGAGAACAGTGCATGACACTAAGATAACACAAGGAGACTATTTATATTCTAAGATCAACAAATTGACACTTCAGTGAAAGAAGTAAACAACCGCAGCTTTCCTTCCACTTGAAAAGCTGCAACCCCTCATCGTGCATTTTTACATGATTTTCCATACAAATTGCACCGAGATGTAAAGTCCCATGATGTAGTTATGCACTTGCACAACCAATCATAGAACCATGCCACAATGGTTTATCTCTAGAAATTTGAAATCTTAACCTATAAAAATTACAACTTGAAAAATGTCTTGTTAAGAGACATTTTCAAAAACTGAATGTTATTTCAACAAAAGAGCCAGCAATAACATCGTCAAACATATGCAGTGACTGGTGACTAGTAGTATCTCAGAATATCAAAGATAGCTGGCATGTATCGCCCTATCATTCTCCTTCAGCGATTCTGCAAAATTTTCTTCTTCTTCTTCTTCTTCTTCTTCTTTTCCAGTTTCAGTCTTTATAGGGTAAAACCCACAAAGAGTAAAAGGAACAAAAAAGTAATTACTTGACTGTTTCAGTACAAAGTTGGAGATCAAGAGAAAAACCACCCCCATCATCTTCAATTCATTATATTAGAGACAAAAGAAAGAGAGATTGTACCTGCACTCATTTCAAGTGTCTTTGATTCTTGAGCTGCTGTCCTTCTCTATTTTAGCTTACCTACGCTATCATTGAGTTATTTACTTAACCCTAATGGAAAGAAAAACTCAAAAATCGAATCGGGTTATTGGTATGTGTGTGCGAAGGCGACTGCTGCTATCGGCTATCCGCGCAGCCTCTTTGGTTGTTGTCCACACTGGTAGTTGGTTGGGTTGCTGTATGCGTGCGCGAAGGCGACCGCTGCTATCGGCTTGTTTTGTTTTTTTTTTTGTTACTTCACTTAATTATCTCTAACTTTTATTAAAACTCATTACTTGATATTTACGAAGATTTTAGTACGTAGATTTGAATAATAACACTTTTTTTGAGTTTTTCTTCTAAAACGATGATGAATATCCATAGAGTAATTTAGCAACATTAACTATAATTAAATCTGGTCAGTTTTTACTGTATAAATTATAGTAAAAGGTTGATACCTTTTAATTATAGGGTTTTTTTATTTTTTAATTAATTTTTTTGTTTAATTTAGTTTGTTAATTGTATTTTTTTTAATTTAGTTATCACATTTTTATTACACGGATTTTATATTTGATGGGTTAACCTGGTTTGACGGGCTAATCCAATTAATTCAGATTTTTTCTAATTTGTTTTTTTTTCAATTTCCTAATGCCTCTAAGTTATAGGATTTTTTCTTGTTTTTTTTAATTAATTTTTTTTGTTTAATTTAGTTCGTTAATATTAAATTTTTTTCTATTTAGTTATTATATTCTCATGACACGGATCCCAGGTTTGATGAGTTAACCTGATTTGACGGGTTAACCCAGTTGATTCAATTTTTTTTTTCTTAATTAGTTTTTTTCTTCCAAATTCCTTATGCCTTTAAGTTATAGATTTTTTTTTTGCTTTTTTATTTTTAATTAATTTTTTTGTTTAATTTAGTTTGTTAATATTAATTTTTTTTTCTATTTAGTTATCACACTTTCATGACACGAATCTCAGGTTTTACGGGTTAACCCGGTTGATTCATATTTTTTTTCTTTTTTTAATTTGTTTTTTTCTTCCAATTTGATCTTTTAATATCGATTTGATTGAAAATTAAATTTTATGATTTTTTTTGTTTACTTTTCATTAGATTATCATGATCTTATGAGGGGATTTTACTGTACCCCTCCTCGCAAAGCACTATTCATTAGAATAGTGCTTTGCTTTTTTTTTTTCTTTGTTATTTCCTTTTCAATTAATTTTTTTTGTTTAATTTCATTCTTTAATATTGAATTTTTTTTTATTTAATTTTCACACTTTCATGACATGACCTTATAGCCAGACTCACATTCAAGGCTCTTGGGTTTCATATTGCAGCCAGATCTAAGGCTCTTGAGTTTGGCGTTGCAGTCAGACCCACTTAAGCTTGGGTTATGCAAGTTTAATATTATTATTATTTTTATTATAATGAATATTGCTAATATAATAATTAATAAATTTGAAAAAAATATTATTAGTTATTAGTTTTTTTCTTTTTTCTTTCTTTTTAATTAATCTTTTTTTTTGTTTAATTTGGTTCCTTAATATTAATTTTTTTTTCTATTTAGTTATCACACTCTCATTACACGGATCTTAGGTGTGATGGGTTAACCTGATTTGGCGGGTTAACTCAGTTGATTCGTATTTTTTTTCTTTTTCTTAATTAGTTTTTTTCTTTCAATTTCATCTTTTAATATCAAATTGATTGAGAATTAAATTTTATTATTTATTTTGTTTATTTTTTATTAGATTATCATGATTTCATAAGGGGATTTTACTATATTCCTCCTCACAAAGCACTATTAAGTGGACTAGTGTTTTGCTTTGTTTTTTCCTTTTCAATTAATCTTTTTTTTTTGTTTAATTTCATTTTTTAATATTAATTTTTTTTCTATTTAGTTATCATACTTTCATGACATGGCCTTGCAGCCAAACCTACATTCAAGACTCTTGGATCTGGTGTTATAGTTAGACCTAAGGCTCTTGATTTCGACATTGCAGCCGGACCTACATAAACTTGGGTTATACAAATTTAATAATATTATTAATATTATTAATATTATTATTTTTATTATAATGAATATTGCTAATATAATAATTAATAAATTTGAAAAAAAATATTATTAATATTGAAAAAAACAACCATAGATTTGATTTGATAGGTAAAATTTAAAACTTTAAGAACTTGAGTCAGACATGTTTAATATTATTATTGTCATTATTATTAATATAATTATTAATAAAGTTTTTAAAAAATATTATTACTATTGAAAAAAAATTATAGATTTGATTTAAAGGATAAAATTAAAAGTTATTATTGTTGTTGTCGTCGTCGCCGTTATTCTTGTTATTATTATTATTATTAGTGTTATTCTTATTCTTAATATTGTTATTATTATTAATGTTTTTTAAAAAATATTATTACTATTGAAAAAAACCCATAAATTTGATTTGAAGGGATTAAAAACTATAAGAACTTGGATTAGATAAGTTTAATTTTATTATAAATATTATTATTTTTATTATTATTAGAAAAACCAGACCCTAAAAACTTAAGTTTGGCTAGGCACAAGTTTATAATCAATGCCCAGAGTTAAGTTTAGTATTATTCTTATTGTTATTCTTATTATTATCATTAATAACTTTTTTTAAAAATATTATTACTATAAAAATAATTATAAATTTGATTTCAAGAGATAAAAAACTATAAGAACTTGGATCAACTAAGTTTAATATTATTATTAATATTAAAAATATTATTATTTATATTATAAATATTACTATTGATATTATTTTAATATTATAAATATTATTATTATTGCAATCAGGTCTAAAGCTCTTGGCTCTTGGATCTAACTTTACAAATAGAAGTAACACTCTTGAATTTTAACTTTTTTAAATATTTTTTATATCAAAAAAAAATAAAATTAGCCCATATCACAACAAGAACCACCTAACTAGTATTTACACTAAACTGTGAAAAAAAATATCCATCATGAAAAGGCTTTGCTGTTTTTTTTTTTTTTTAAGGTCAATTGCTTTTATCAATTATAGTAGATAGAGCCGGGTCGATCTTACTTTCCAAACAGTAACAAAGGGCTTGACGCCACCAGAGAATAGAGGGTGGCATATGTCAGCAGTTGCCTGCAGAGAGACTTGAAGGCCTAGCCCTACATTAACGAGCTTGATCTCAAATTTACTCAAATATCCGCCATGAAAACAAACAGGAAGAGTTGTATATACATTTATTTTTATATATTTATATATATACAGCTACGTATATTCATGGGATGCGGGGACCTTCTCACGTTGATGAACCAACCAGCTGTTGCCCTTCAAATTTCTGTTGGAAAAAATAGTGGGGTCGTCAAAATTAAAATAAAATTTGCTGCTCGACCTGACTTGCACCGAAAAACTGGATGTCGCTGGCCTGTTTCCAGAAACATTTCTGTACCATGGCCATGAATCTGTACTGGAATGCACAGTACAAGAAGATTGATGGCTTGGAGCTTCAACCCTCAAGAAGATGTTGTGCCTGTAGGCAGCCTATGCGGATGCGGATGCTGAACTACTACTACAATGGGATCGCTCAAGCCTCTATCATAAGTTGCAGAGGTTGGCTGCACAAGTAGAAACATTATTTCAGTTTACAAGCCAACAAGTATACTACACATTGAAGGTTTGAATTCGCCACTCAACTCAGGTATAGGCAAGTAAATTCAGATTCCTCAAAACGAAGGAACAGAGCAAATAGGTGCATAATTGCAACGACAATATGTCAACCCGTGCAAGTTAAGAAATTTAGTTCACATGATCTGATATAGGAGAGTTTTCAAGAGATGGTTATAAAACTATCAATTGTCTACGTTAAGAAATTTACTTACCACTCCAATGTGCCATTCACGACAACTAAACTCCTTGAAAGTCTCTGCATCCATTTCCTGCAAAATATGACTCGAGGTTATTAGAAAACGAAAAACATATTATTAAAGTCATACTCAAGTCTGAGAGATTCATAGAGGCTGGATAACACTCATCACCTTTTCTATTTAACTTCTATTGTAAAGAGAAAAGTCATCAAATATAGTGTCCAACTTTTAAGAAAAAAAAATTAATTAATTTTTTTCCAAAATAGATTTGAGTTCATTCAATTATGACCAAGGCCATCTTTTTGTATTACCAAGCATAGAGTATCAAAATGAGAAAGCATTCAACGGCTTCAGTGCCAAGTAAGAAAACATGCTCAATATAAACTGATTGTCCTCATAACATGTTAATTAAGAAAACACTTTTTTTTTCCTGAAAACTTCTAGTGGAGTATCTATCCTCTTGTGGTGTCCAAACTCCGAACACAGAAAAATCACTTACAATACTATAAATGGGAGGCACCATTAGCTCTCCCTTAGACTTTGGCATAACAGAGAAACGAGGTGCCCGGTCTTGAGACCTAAACGTCCACCTGTAAGGGAAGAGAGAAAGAGGAAGTTATTGATGGCTGAGAAAGTAAGTTGAGGTTCAAAAATATTCACGTCATTCATCTACTTGAATGTGGAGACAAAAGCCATTCCACTGAGGTGACATTATGCAATTGGTAATTCACACATACCCAATATACAGAAAGATGCAGAACTGTGCCCATTCTCTGACTAACAAGCGCAGCCAGTAGTTCACAGAAGAAGTATCCACATTAAAGTGTATCTGAAAATCAAATAAATGCACTTAACTGTCTCACTAATCATGATCATATTGCAATTCTAAAGTATACATAGAAACTACAATTAATATAGTCATACCACAGTTTCTGCCATAACTACAATCTGCATCGCACCCTGAAATTTCCTAAACAGTGCAAGAGAAAACAAGTGAGTTGTTTCTCTCATTAAAAGCTAGACCATTACCAGCATTGAAATATTATGAATCAACAGAATATGGAAATAAATATTTTATTATACAGCACATACTTGAACATAGTATATTTCATATACACAGCATCATACATCGCCTGAACATCCTCTTCCTCAACAACAGTTAACTGTTCTCGTAATACTGATAAATTTTGAGATATTTGGCGGAAAATCATAGAGAATGAAATTAAATAATTCAGCAGCAGCAGGACCTGCATAAGAGCATATCAAATAAAAAAAAAGTGCTTAATGTAGGAAAACTATATGAAAATGATAATTCCTAAAGTCAGCTAAAAGCAACAGTTACTGCCATGTTAGCGTCAAAGTGAAATGCTAATTTGGGAAACTCACTGTGAAGTATGGTACAGAAGCTCTGTACCCTACAAGAGTTAGGTAATAGACACATCCAAGTGCAGCTGTGGTACGGCGGTCAGATATGGAAAGGTGCTCATACATGATGCAGTAACCATGAGAGATTAGTATAAAGGAAACAAAATAAGCTGTCTGAAAGAGCACTCCAGTTACATACACCCCAAATGACATCCACAGAGAACATATCTGATGATAAAAGCAAGAATACCTGCAAAATGATGATTTGAATATTAAGATGAAATTTCTCAACAGAATTTCACAGAAGTTGAAATAGAAGAAGTAGAAGCATAAGCACTTAATATTCTCTACTTGATCTAACATCCATGAAAAATGAAATGGTAAAACTGGACAACATCCCTTAACCTTCAGAAGAATATATGTTTTTGTTTGTATTTTAGTAAACTTGATAAAGATGCAATGGTAAAACTTTAAATATGAACACCCTCCTTACCGGAGAAGGTGCCTTATTTCTCAAGGCAGAGAAATGTCTTTTGTTTTAGTTTTTAATTTTTTTCCCACTTAGTTCTCTAACAGGACGCAAATAAGTGAAAGTGTGATCTCATTAAATCTAGCCGAGGGGCTGTTCTCTGTACTTCCGGATGCTGACGCAAACAGTTACCCCTTCTTGTACAAAGTAAGCAAATCTACCAACCATATATTTAGTCTTACGTAAACAGGATGAGTCCAATATATATACATATATTTGCAAGTGAAATTTCTTGTTTTTGTTTCGACAAGCATTATTTTTCTATTTGTATTTCTTAAACTTTGCAAAGAGTATTAAGTGTAGTATGATAATGTATTTCAAAAATAGAATCTGAAAGATTTATGATCCTCAGCTTCTAATATAAAAGATGTCTTCTGTATTTTGGCAATCGTCATAATTCATATCTTATTTCATTTTCATTAAGAAAACATACCAGAAGAGGAATGACAGTGTGAGTTGCAAAGCTTTAATCAATGGCACAGATGCTAGTGTCCACTGCAAATTGATCGTCTGCTCTAGTATGATCACAATGCAAAGAGCACATTCTCAAACAAATTAATAAGCGCTTCCCAAAAAAAATAAAAAATAAATGATAATGATAATAATAATAATAAAAAAAAAAACAGAAAGATGGGATTACAATATGTGCTCTAACAATTGTCATGAGACAAAATTAATTCCCTATAAGAGACCCGATAATTAACCAAAAGGAAATGCAAGCAAATGAAATTAATATTTCGAGGCCTTTATTATTATTAAGAATTACCAAACTCAACTATTCCAGTATAAAACCGCAAAGGAGTCTTAAATTTAGAAAAGGAAAAAAGGAAAAACAACGATTGGTTTAATTTCCCAGAAATAAAACAGAGAAATACACTGACAGAAACCAGTTGCAAACAACCACCTATGTTTGGTTGCTGGGAAAATAGGATTTTTTTTCCCCAAACACTGCTCAAAAAATAAAAGTCAAAACTGAAAACTATTTCCGTTCCTCCACCAAGTTTAGACCATGAACCAAATAGAGAGCAATCGAAATCATACTAATCATCAACAAAACCCAAAAACCCAAAAACAAATACTTTCCCTTTGTTCTTAAAATTGAACTCCTCACGAGGCCAACAACCAAACTCAGATTTTTCTCACAAATAAAATGGCTTTCAGTTATCAAATTTTACAGCAACCAAAACAGACCCAAATAAAAGCTAAACAAACCCAAATAAGCAACAATGTCAGACATTGTAAGAACTTGAAACAAAAGTTACATAAAAATAACAAAAGTACTGTATTTCATACCGAAAAGTGGCGGTTTTTATAGGTATTGAAAGTCCAGGAGCAAGCGGAGAGAAACCATATAAAGAGTAAAGCCAGGTACACTGCAGGGAGAGGCCGATACGATTCGTCCAGTTCGACCCGATACGGTCCGATTCTTTCCATATTCAGAGGGGGAGAGAGGCAGTTTTGTTACTAACCTTGCCTCAAAAACTCGAAGAGTTCCAAGAGAGTTTTGTGCCTTGCGCTAGTAATAGTTTAGTTGAGTTTTTTTTTTTCGTGCTTTTCAAGGCTTGTGTCTCCCTCCCGGTCTCCCCGTGTTTATATATACGTGTCCATTTGAATAGGAGTTCAATTATGCACGCGCATATGATTCCTTTTGGTATGATTTTTGTTTTCCTTTTTGTATTAAAATAAAAAAAATATTATTGGTGCAAAATCGAATTCTATAACTTTAATAGAATAGAGAATATGTATCGTGGTTGAAGAGGTTTTTTTTTTTAGTTCTTTTGTGAAGTATCTTTACAATTGTCAAAGGAATATATTTAATCTTCATTAATGTGCAAATTAGTTTGAAAACACATATTACCATCTAATAAAATTAAAAATAAAATAAAAAAGTGAAGGGCCATGGATTAAATTTCTTGTATTGGGATTTTTTTCTCATATTTATTAAATATAAATTATCAAATTTAAAATTATTTGGATATGATTTAATTTAAGGCATGCTATATATAATTATTTATTTTTTTCCTTCCATTTAATCAAATTATAAAATTAAAAATAAATAATAAGATTTGGTTCATGCTTTCTATCATGTACAAAAGGAATCTAAATCTGAATTACTCATATGAATGGCAAGAAATAAATAATTTAAAATAAATTTTTCATTGCTTTTATGGATTAAATAAGAAAGAGAATGCATGCAAGAGAAAAACATTCGCTTAATATCAAG
>Ga0307516_10009933_pt1 | contig 10542 bp, 11 predicted proteins | sample 19_EM_MG_FD_203310 | JGI IMG/M metagenome (GOLD analysis project Ga0307516, IMG submission 203310) | Populus trichocarpa ectomycorrhiza microbial communities from riparian zone in the Pacific Northwest, United States - 19_EM | ecosystem: Host-associated > Plants > Roots > Unclassified | place...
AAGGTAGACGCGTTCGCGGTACCAGTCATAACGCTGGACCGCTGCGCCGGAGGTGAACACCATCACGGCCGTAGCAAGCGGTGCAAGCGCATCGCCGTCAGCCGCCAGGCGCGTGAAGTCGCGCAGCTCCATGGAGCGGCCTGCAAGCGGCAGGTCATCGCGGCGCGTGGCTGTTTTGGAGGTGGTGGGTTGAGGCATGGCCGCTACTGTGCGCGGCCTGCTGTCTCAAGTTAAGCAAACTTGAGACGATTTTTTCAGGGTCTACGTTTTGGGCTTTTTACCGTCGTCACCCGACGGAGCGCCATCGCCCAGCTGCCTGCCTTTTTGCAGCATGAGCATGATGTCCAGGAGACCCAGCTCTTTGAGCTTGTCGAAATCCTTTTTCATTTCGGCAAAGACGACCTCTGGCTTGTAGCCGCGCCGGCGTAACTTTTCACTGATGCTGGACAGGCCGCCAGAGATTTCTGCCAGATCGGCGGCCACATCCTGCTGGGGATTGACATAGTCCCACTTTGGCGTGGCGTGGTCGACCTTGTAGTCGGCCCTGGTCACTTGGCCGTCCAATTCGCAAGCGTTTGCAAATTCCACACAGATACGCTGGCAGAGCTTGGGAATGAGCACCGTCCACTGAGTAACTTCGGCCTCACGGCGGAAGTCAAGCATGCGCACGCGGGCGCTGCTGAAGTTGACCTCCGTGACATCGCCGGTCATCATTTCGTAGGTGACACCCCAGCCGGCAGCAATCAGGTGCAGGCGGTATTTCACATACTCGACATAGCCTGGCGCCGCCTTGGGCTCAACGGCAGTGATGGTCATGCCATTGGGCAGCTGCATAATGCCGCCGCTGGCCAGTGTGCCCAGGTTGCCGGTTTGCTCTGCGGTAGCCTTCGCGTTCGGATCGCTGTCAGGTGGACCGCCAGCAAGCTCGCTGGCGCTGCCCGACACCAGGACAGACAGCCTGGTTTCCAGATTTTTGCGCTGCAGCTCTGCGTCCTCGTACAGCTGGAGATCGCGCACGCTGGCTACAACAGGCGCAGTGCGAGGGAAGCCGCGGCCCTGGCCCGGCCGCTCAGGTGTAAATAGGTGGATGATCTTGTCGGCCGCGACAAAGTAGCTGCTGCGCAGCTTCGAGCGGAACGACACGACTTCGCCAGGATGTTGTTCAAACAGCCAGTACCCGCTTACTTTGCCCAGCGCGTCGTACTGGATGCCGTTGACTACGGTGTCGGGGCCGCGCGTTTCGCTCCGGGTGGAGTCAAGCCAGTCAATCTCCAGCAGCTGAAACTGGATGGGCACGGGGAGCCCGTCGGATTTGCGGCGTGGCCGAATACGGATCAGGACTTCGCCGTCCTGCTCCATTGCACGGTAGGCAGCGGCCTGCAGTCCGTACAGATCCAGGCGGCCATCTGCATCAGCAAACGGCACCCAGGCCGCCCAGGCATCATTGAACTTCGCAGCCTCTTTGCCTGTCCAGTTGGGTGTGATGCCGGTCCCCACAATGTTGGCGACTAGGGAGCGCATGCCCTGCGCCATGTACGGGACGTTTTGAATGAGCGACCGGGAGCGAATGCGCAAAGTGTTCGCGTCTGCGGCATGGTCGGTGTTGGCAGAGGCGCCAGGACGCTTTGGGCGCCAGCCGTCCCGTTGGCTTGCACCTTCATAGGCGCGCTTGAGCAGTTCGCGCGAACGCATCAGGCGCAGCGCCTTGTCCGGGTTGTAGATGCCTATGACGCGGTCAAGCCAATTCGCCATCATTCACCCCGCAATGTGCCGAAGGTGAAGCGAAACGCACCGCCGGCGCGGCCTACTGTTGCTGTGGCCAGTTCAGCCTTGATCGTTTCACGGGCCTGCAGCAGGTCGGTCATAGACCTGTAGGTGACTTCGCGCCCGTTGTGTTTGACGGTCAATTCGCCACTGGCAATGGCGCTGTTCACGGCGTCAAGGTCTGTTTGGGTGAAGGCCATTTGGGTTCCTGGTGGATGGTGTCTGCAGCTGCGGGCGACGTAGGCTGTGACCCTACCTGCTTGAGAGTCTCATTTAAAGCAAAAGTGAGACTGGATTTATCGCTGCCGGCCTGCTTGAGGCGCCGGTAGACGGTCGGCTTGCTGATTCCAAGGCGCCGCGCAACCTCCCTGGCATTGCGGCCATTGAACAGTGCCAGCACCTGTTGTGCTTGTTGCTGGCGCTCGGTTGTGCCGCGAAGCGCGACGTAAGGGCGTTCACCACGAAACTCCTCCCGCACTGCCCGCTTGGACTCCTCCAGCTTTTTGCCGGCTATCTGCGGAAATTCGGCAAGCAGATATTCAAAGATCCGATCGACCAGGTCGGGATCTGCCAGGCTGGGGGCATTGGGCAACGGTTTGTTGGTCTTCATTTTTTTACCACTCTCTGTTGAATGCTTGAGGTTTCTGGCGCCTTGCGGACTCTTCGGCCGGCTGTTGCACTTTTGGCGCGGGCTGGTCTGCCGGCGCCGGTGTATCGCCTTGCGCCGGCGCATTGAACAGATCCGGCTCGGCGGGACAAAACCGAACTTCACGCTTTGACCAGCTGGGGTCTTTGAACGATTGAATGCCCAGGTAGCACGCCGCGGCATAGGCGTACACCTGGCAGTCACCGCCCTCTTCCCGTTTGCCCTGGGGCGTGATCCAGCGCATGGTGTGCTTGCCCTGTACAACTACCGGCAGCAACTTGGCAGCTGTCATTTGCTCAAACTCATCGGTGTCCGCAACAGCCTTGGGCACATGCACAAAGCCGGGCCCGGCCTGCGTCAGCCGCATGCGGCCATAGATCAGGTGTTTGGCAGTGTCGGTACCGATCTGCCACACCTTGACACCGTTGGGAATGGTGCGGCCGCGCCAGTTCACTTCGAGGAGGCTGGGCTTACCCAACACGGCCTTGCCATAGATGCTGGAGCCCTTGATGGCCAGCACGTGCGCATGGGCATGGTCACGGCAGTAGCTGTAGACCGCCTGGGTGTTGTGCCCGCCTGAATCGATGCAGGTGGCCTCAATCCACATTTGCGATCCGCTGGCGTGCATCACTGCCGTGCGGCGGATTTCTGTCAGTTGCGTCCAGGGAGAGCCTTCAGTGCCCTCATCCAGGTTCGGGTCACCATAGATCACGTACCTGGCCACCAGCCAGCTCTCCTCACCGCGTCCAAAAGCCCACACACGCGCTTCAAGGCGGTCAGGCTGGGTGTCGACACCCATGGCCACCAACAAACCGCGCAGCGGGACCACGTTGAGCGCATAGTCTTCCGCCCGCTTGCGCAGACTCTCAGCATCGCCGCCGCGGCCCTTTTCTTCCCAGGTTTCCGCCAGGCTGGAATTGGTAAATTCTTTGAGCGGGCCGGAGTTGCCGATTTTGTGGGCCTTGTTGGCGGCGTCCCACTTTTCGACCAGGGACGCCCAACTGCGCCAGCCGACCGGGCTGTACAACTTATTGAGCCAGAAGCCGGCCCGCTTGCCACGCCCGGCGCCTGGTGCACCAGGTATCCAGATGCCGCCGGCCAGCATGTCGGTTTTTGCATGCTCCTCTATCGTGGCGCCGCAGTGCCGGCAGATATACACAGCGGTCTCCGGCCGTGGATCGCCGGCGAGGGTCTTGAGCCACTTCAGGCCATATTGCTCCTTGCTCCCCCACACCAGGACCTGGCGCTCATCGCAGTGCGGGCACGGGACGTGATACATCCGGCGATCGCTCAGCAGGTATTCGGACTCGATCACGCTGGCGTCTTTGATCGTCGGCGTGCTGCAGATGATGAGTTTGCGCCGGCTGAAGTTACTCATCCGCTCATCGAGCAGGGCCAAAGGAGGACCTTGGTTGTCCACATCCGCAGGCCACTTGTCGACCTCATCGGCCGTGGCGAATCCCAAGGGCTTGGATGCCAGGGAGCTGGCGCTGTTTGCGCCGGCAAAGAACACGGCAAAGCCTCCCTGGATGCTGCGATTGCGCCAGCTACTGGATTCATCACGGCTGCGCTGCACCGCCACCAGGCCCGCCATCACAGGGGTCTGGACGATCGTGGGCAGGAAGCGCTGCCCACTGTGGTCTTGCGCATCTTGCAGCGTCGGTTGCACCATCATCATGTCCTGCGGGTCGGTATGAATCCGCTGCATGATCGAGTTGTAAAGCACCTCCGTCTTGCCCAGCTGCGTGGCAAACATCATGATGATCCGCTCATACGGGCTGTACGCGCTGGCACATTCCATAGGCTCTACCAGGTAGGGAGTCCGTTCGTTACGCCAGCGGCCACGCTCACTTCCCTTGGCAATGAAGCGGTACTCCGGTGCCCACTGCGCGGTGCTGACCCTGGGGGGCGGCGCCAGATACCGGGCTTTCGTTCGCGCAAGCAGGGCCGTTGCGCGTGCGATGTCGTCAGGGATATCGCGCGCGCTCAAGACTCGACCTTCCCAAAGTCGGCGCCAGCCAGCAGCTGCAGCGCGCGGCTGTGCTCCTCCTCCAGCAGCTGCTCTACCTTGAACGGATCAGTCTCAGACGCGAGCAGCGGCGCCAGACGCGCCCGGATCTGCAGCAGGTGTTCACGCGTGGCGCCCATCGCTTGAGCCCAGACCGCCTCCACCGCCTTGACCTGGATGACCATGCCGCTTTTTTCGGCGAGCTCGATCTCTGCCAGCTCTGCCTCTGCTGCCTCACGGCGTGAGCGGGAACTCAAGTAATTCGGAGTGCCGGGTTGTTTCTGGCCAGCGTCGGCGTCATCCCCGGCAGCCGCTTGCACTGGCGCGGCCGCCTTGCCGGACCCCGCGCGGACGCGGGAGTTTTTCGCCCACTGGGCGTCAGCAGCGGTCGGATCAATTTTCCCGTCGATCAGGCTGATGCGCCCCGCCTTGATTGCGTTGCTCACGGCCGCCTCACTGCAGCCGCGCCGCCTGGCGTACTCTGCTTGGGTGATGAGGTTAACTTTGGCCATGACTTAACGCATCCCTTAACTAAGTGAAAGTCCAGAAACTAGCGCGAGAACGGGCCTCGAATTACCCTCGACGTGGACGGGCTGGGAAGAACCTAGATAAGGGGGTGGGGTACGGGTCATACCAGCCTGCCCTGCTGGCTGAAGCGCGCTGTTGCCAGTGCCGACTCCCAGCTGCTCTGCCAATGGCCACCGAAGCGGCGGGCCACCACCGTGTCGGCGATGGTGAAGAAGTCATAGCGCTTGCGGTAGGACGCCCTGCTCACGAACAGCAGCACGGGCTTGATGGCCGTGCCCAGCGGCCCGAAGCTGCGGCGCACCCACACACCGGGCGGCAAATGCTGGCCCTTGCTCCCGTTCTTCCAGGAGCCGCGCCCTGTGCGTGAGCCCACGCCTGCCACGAAGTACTGCTCCTTGGCACGCTTCGCACGGCTGCGCTTGCTGTCGGTGGCGTTGCTGCTGTCACCCAACACCGCCGCCGTCTTGAGCTGGCTCAGGATCTTGACGATCTGCCCGCGACTGATGTTGCCGAAGCTGTCGAGCTGCGCCCCTGCACCTGGTACAGCGCGCTCATTGCTGCCCATGTAACCTGCCCGCACCAAGCGCTGCTCGAAGCGCTTGAGCGTGCGGCTGCCGCCCTCGATCTGCGGCAGGAGGTAGTGGCGCCCGGGTGTGTTGTCGCGTGAGCCATCGCCCTTGAGCCACACCTCGGCCTGCAGCGTCTGCTTGGTGGCAGCACGCAGGTACACGGCATTGAGGGTGAAGGCCGTCGGCCTGTCAAACACAGCCATGCCTTTCTTTTCGGCCCCTTGCACGTCCTTGGCCGTGAAGGTCAACGCCCGCGCCAGGGCGAAAGGCACCTGGCGTTCTGCCCTGCGGTATGCATCAGCCACCGAAGGGAGGTTTGTCGAGAGTTTGATTTGCATGGCTGGCCGCTACTATCACAAAAAGGTGATTGGTGGTAAATGAAAACGTTTGCAATTCATCGCCCGCCCCTGCCGCCGCGTCGATGCCGTCGCGCAAACGCTTCCATGTAGGCCTTAGGCACACCCACCTGGAAGCCGCCCTCAGCTGCTTCTATCCACCCATCACCACGCGAATAGGCCCGACTGACGGCGGCGAAGTCATCACGGTCATAGGCCGCACGCAATGCAGTGGCGGCCTGGACCATCGCCTGCACATGCTCACGGCCCATGCTGGCCGCCAGCTGCTGCAGGAACGCCGCCAGCTGTGGCATCTGGTCCTTGATGGAGGTGGGCACGGGCGCCAGGGCCGGCAAACCGTCCACGCTTTCCGTCCGGTGGACGGGTTGGTGGACGGCGTAAGTGGTTGATTCCATTTACTTTCCTCCAATCCGTCCGGAACGTCCACGTTTATGCGTCGTGCGCGCGCGTATGTGCGCCTGCGCATGCACACGCGCCCATGTGCGCAGGCACGCATGCACGCACAGGAGGCGATTTGGTGGACGTGGTGGACGGATTGAGAATTGCTGAATCAAATCAACAACTTGCACCGTCCACCACAGGCGTCCACCACGCCAAAACAGTGGACGCCATCGCCATGGTGGACGGCCGCCCAGGACAAGGCAGGCCCTCAACGTGCCAGTGGGGCACGCCTCGGTTACCGTAACTGCCTTGACCTGGTGCGCGGCTATTCCCATGGCGGGGCCTCCACACTCGATTCGCCCGCTGGCGCAGGCCCAGAGCTGCCTGTAGCGGCTTTTTCCAATGAGTCCAATACTCTGATGAACCCATGGCGCTGAGTTGTGCCTACGCGCCACCGATGCTTTTGGAATCCGAGCGCCCGCATGTGATTGGCCACGCTCTTTTGCTGGTTGCCGGCCCGGTCGATCTTGGACACGTCCTGCCCCAGCGCCTTCACCATGAGTTCATGCGTACTGAAGAAGGACCGGCGGCAGTTCTGCAGTTCCACCCCATCCTTCACCGTGCCTTCAAAACTGGAATGCACCCCGAGAATTTCTTTGCTGTTGACATACGCCGACAACACGTCAACCCACACGTCCACAAACTTCCAGCGGTCCTGTTGAGGCTCAAAAAGGCGCTTTTCCTCATCCTTGTCCGGATAGCGCCGCTCACCTTCCTTGTACCGATGCACAGCCTCAGCAAACAGTTGGTCGCGTATGCTGGCCATCAGCGCAACGTTGATGTCAGCACAATGCACCGGCCAGCAGCGCCTGTCGCCAGTGGCGTCCTTCAGGAAGTCGTCCTGGTTGGTGTCGCCCGTCAACACGCAATTGCGTTTGTATTCGCTGAAGGACGGCGCGTAGGGCGCGCGGAACACGTCGGTCCGCTCCGTCACGAAGGATTTCACGGCCGTGCTTTCGGCCTTGCCCATCGAGTCCAGCTCATTGAAGTTGAACAGCAGCCGGCCCTGCAGCACCTGCATTGAGTCCTTGTCACCGATGCGGAACGTGCCGCCGGCGTAATACTCCCCGGCCAGGATCTTGAGGACAGAGCTTTTCTTTGCGCCTTGGGCGCCCTGCAGCACCAGCATGTAGTCCATCTGGCAGCCGGGCTCATACACCCGCGCCACCATGCTCTGCAGGAAGTAGCTGCCGGCTTTGGCGCTGTACTCGCAATCGTCAGCGCCCATCACGTCCCGCAGCCAGATATGCAAGCGCTCAGTGCCGTCCCACTCAAGGCTGTCGAAGTAATCGACCATCGGGTTGTAAGCCAGGTCGTTAGCCGCCATCAGCACCGCCTGCTGAATCGTTATCGGGTTGGCCACGATGAGCCCATGCGTCTGCGCCAGGTAGTGGGCCAGGCGCAGATCATCCAGCGGCGTCCACGTGCCCACAGACCCCTTCCACGGAGCCTCACGCGTCTTGTCCAGCCGGTGGGAGAATTCGTTGTAACGCACCAGCTCCGCAAGGGCCGGGTCTTCGTTGAAAGCGAAATAGACGTTTTCGCGGATGCCCTTGATTTCCCACTTTTCAGTGAGGTAGGGGAAGAACAGCCGGCGCCGGCCGCTGTCATCGCCACCACCCCCATCACCTGGGCCGCGATCGCCGCCAGGCGGGCCGTTTTTGCGTGCTGCCTTTTCATCAACTGCCGGCAGCGCAGTCAACTGTTCGCGTACTGCTTCGATGCCCTCAAGGCAATGCAGATCATTGAAGTCCGTCCACCGGCCAGATCTGTCCTCAAAGCGCGGGCACACCATGCGGCCACCGTGCTTTTTGGCAGCGGCAATCCCCTTGGCCCTGCCGGCGTTCTCCAGGCGCAGCAGATGCGCTACGCCGTCCACCGTAACCGCACCCTCGATGTAGTACACATCATTGCGGTCCTTGGCCCATTTGGCCTTCAGCGCCACCTTGCGGCCGTCGGGCAAGTCCCAGGCCATGTCACGCAGGCCGCCGGCGCTGCGGCTGAAATCCTTCTGCGTAACCACCACGCCGTGCTTGTCCAGCCGCTCACACAGCCTGGCCACCAGGTGCTTGTCGTCGTCGGCGGCAACGATGAATTCATGGTCCGGGTACAGCTTGCGAAAGGCCGTCACAACCGGCATCAGGTTGCCGGCATCAAAGCAGATCACTGTGGGCCAACTGGTGGCCACATGCACGCTGGCGCAGGTTGCATAACCTTCACCGAAGGCGATCGGCACGCCTGGCTGGATCTCGCCGACCAGGTGGAAGTGCGCCTCCTTGACGGTGCCCGTGCCGAACACTTTGCCGCCGTCCTGGTCGATCCACTGCAGGCCGTGCAGCTTGTCGTTCACATCACGCAGCGGTACCAGAATCTTGCCGAAGGTGAAGCGCACGCCATAGGCGCCTATTTTCTTGCGCTGCAGGTACGGACTCACCCCGCTGTCTTGCGCCCTGTCCCAGAGCCGCTGCGCCTTCGCGCTGGCCGTGTCTGCCAGCGCCTGGCGCTCTACGGCCGCTTCCTTGTCAATCGCCTTTTTCTTTTCCAGCCAGGCGGCTTTTTCTGCAGGAGATGAGTCCAGCTCAGTGGGCTCAACTGACCACCAGCTGCTCTGGTCCCCGCAGCCATACACACCAACGATAAAGGTCTTGCCGCTTTTCGGACTGGTCCACTCATGCAGGATGGCCCAGGCGTTCTTTTTCTTTGGCTTGCCCGGCGTGCCCGCCCAGGTGTGCTTTTTGCCATCAGCCTCCAACGCGGCCGGCGACTCTATTCCGCGTTCCCGCATCTGTTTGATAACGTCTTGAAGGTCGATGGCCACTACCGCGCCCCCACCTGCAGCGCCGGCGGCTCCGCCAGGACTGTGCTGTTTTGATTGCTGGGCACGCCTACCTCCACACCTGCCGGGCAAAGCCCAGGGCGTCCAAGGGCTGCTGGTGCGGCCATGAGTACACCGCCGGCGCTGCGCTCGATGCGCCAGGCCGCCGCACGCGGCATTGCGCTGCCGCCTTGCCGGCCCGGCTCAGTTCTTTAAGCGTCGCGCGCGCTGTGCCTGGCGACACACCAACAGCGGCGGCCAAGGCCTCATAGGTCCCGCTGGCGCCAGCAGACAGTGCATTAAGCAGCGCCCGGCGCGCCAGGCTTGCCGGCCGGCTCATATGCGGCCCCGCGGCGTAACGAAGCATTGCAAATCCTGTCGGCCTATACCTACAAATTTTGACCAGGCAAAAAAAGAGAGCCTCACTTCGCCCTCCCCTTGCGCACCGGCACCGGCTTGCCCGCTTCATGCTGCTTTGACATTCCGGAGATGAACCGCTGGCCATGGGACACAAGCTCAGCCCAATCCCTTTTCAAACGTGCCAGTTCGTTTGCCGTGACTTTGTTGTCCGCTTTAGCCTGGATCGCATTGGCTACCAGCTCAGAGAACTCCCGCGCCATGTCGGCCATACTCAGCATCACGTCGTCAGCCTCACCCGCCTCCAGCTCCACCATCGGAAGCACCAGGCAACCACACTCCGCTGCAAACGCGTTCAAAATGCGCAGGTCGTTATATAGCTGAGTTACCTTCACCGCGTCCACCAGGCCAAACTTCGCGCTGCCGCGGCCCACCAGTTCATGGTTCAGTGATGACGGCCGCTTTTCAATACGCGGCGCCACCGCCTTTGCACCGCCATTGGCGTGCACCAGGTTGAAAGCCGAATCCAATACGGTCATAGTGATTGAGCCCTGACGTTGCTATAGATTGAAGAGCGCCCTGCTGAGACACTGCGGGCATGAACACAACAACCAATAAAGGGGGAACAAATGGACAAACAGGCCGAACTGGAGGCCCGCGTCGAGGCGCTGGAGCTGCTGATGCAGCAGCTAATTTTTCTGCTCGAGGTGGAAAAAGACCTCAGCACAGAGAACATTGCAGCGTGGCTCATGCTTTGCCGCGATCGTCAGCGGCATCACCAGGTGGTTTCGCCCCCGGTGCTGGCAGCGTTTGGCAACCTGATCGACCGAGTGAGCGGACTGTCGTCTCATCCATTGGCGCCAGACGACAAAGCTCAGCAAGCCTCACAAGATGCGCTGACGAAAGCGCAACGCCCGCCGCCTGCAGACTGAACAGGAAATTGCGCTCCGACTTGGCCAGGATCAGCCCGCGGTACAGGATGACAGGCGCAATCCCACGCGCCTTTGAGATGTCCAGGGCGTTGCGTCCGTCAAATTCGCGGAGCAGCTCGATGCAGT
>Ga0307516_10009934_pt1 | contig 10541 bp, 9 predicted proteins | sample 19_EM_MG_FD_203310 | JGI IMG/M metagenome (GOLD analysis project Ga0307516, IMG submission 203310) | Populus trichocarpa ectomycorrhiza microbial communities from riparian zone in the Pacific Northwest, United States - 19_EM | ecosystem: Host-associated > Plants > Roots > Unclassified | place...
GCTGACCTGCTGCAACAGAAGCTTCAAGTGGAAAGAAGCAACAAACTTTCAATTTCATAAGAGCTAAAAGGCAACCATAATCTGTGTACAAATTGAAAAAGCGAAGTAACCAGAATGCAAAAGGCCACGATCACTTATCAAGAATACAACAAATGAAGATTCTACCTTCTCCACTGTAATGACACGACCCCCAAGAACAGAGCGGTCCAAATACTTGATACAACGATCGGCCTCCTCAACAGCAGACATAGTAACAAACCCAAATCCTCGAGACTCTCTTGTCAACGGATCTACGACAAGATGAACATCAATCACCTAGAAAAAACACAGGCCATGATTAGTTAATTCAGAAACCAGTATAAGAAACTAAAAGGCTTCTATTAAGGAGAGAAACTATAACATTCCGTAATTAGTAGGAAAGACAATAGCATGGTACCCCTACCGTTCCTTCCGCAGCAAAATGCTTGTCAAGTTCCTTCTTGGTTATACGCGGTGACAACCCTGTCACATACAAATTGTTACCAGGATTCTCCACGTCCCTTGATGAGCTCCTACAATCCAAATCAAAATAATTAGACAGAAAAAAGACCAAAGAAACCAGTATACAGAGAGATTTCCATAAAGCATGCAGCTTAATATGCATATACGAAGCAAGACATTACCTTGACCTACTTCCGGACCTTGACCTTGATATGGACCTGCTGTCTCGCCTGTATGGGGAAGGCGAAAGAGAATACCTCGACCTTCTGGAGTACGACATCTGTACCAACATCGACGCAAAAATATATAAGCAGTTGTAGAAAATACAATACCAATAACTAATTACTGAAAAAATCAAATATTTTAAACAGAACTCAAAGAAATCTAATAATCCAATTAACTAATAAAACATAAATTAATTTTTTTTTATGATGCTCTTCTAATTTAATAGTGTGCAATCGAAATTTATCCACAAGTATTACAATCAAGAACTCAATTATCACAATCAAAGCACGATTCACGAAAATCCAAACAACTAACCCTAATCACAATCCACGATCCTTAATCCGAATTCAAAAAAATTGAAAAAAAAAATATCACAAGATTATAAAACAATAACGAAACGGAGCAGATAGAAATGATAGAAGAAAATTCAACAACTTACACTGCAAGTAATTAAGTGATTGAAAATTGTTATAACCCTGTTTCTTTGAAAAGAGATGCAGAGCCTAAACGGGATTTTTTTTATCTCTCTCGAAGAAGCGTGAAAAAGCGAGAAGCTCTACGTTATATATAAAAGAGCGAAACAAACAGAAGTTTCTGGATAGGCGGACATGTCAGCGCAGTTCAATCCCGTTTAATCTCTCTTTAGCGTCCGTGGCTCAGCCTAAATTCTTGAATCTTGACGTGGCACGCTATCGATGGATATTAGTAGCGTGAAACTGAGACCACAACAATAATTGAAATCGGATGATACGTGTTGGATATCGAGTGGTCAGTGATGGGTGTCTGGTTAAAATAATGAAGGAATTATAGATTAAATCTATGGTCATTTTTTTTGAACTTATCTTAAGAACTATAAATTACTTATATTAAAACAAATAAATTACAAATCCTTAAATTAAAAGGTCTCGAGCTAATCTGATAATAATAAATTGAAAACATTTTAAAATGATAAAAAAAGAAGCAATTTTACACAAGTTTTAAAATTTTAGTTTTTAATAATATTTTGATCGTTTCATCATATTTTTTTTATAAATTTTTTATACCTACTAAAATACCAAATTTATTATCAATTGAATTGATAATAAAAAAAAACATTTGGAAATTACAAAATCACCCTTTAACACTAGTTTAATTTATTTTTTATAATATTATTTTAGTCTTTTTCTCATATATTTGAAATTATAAAAAAATTATTTATTCCAAATCAATTTAATAATAACTAATAAATCTTTTAAAAAATATAAATGTATTAAATAACTAGTGTTAAGTTTTTTTAATGAAAATTATAAAACCGTAAAATCATTTTTCGAGTCGACCAGAATTTCACTCAATCCCACCGATTCTATCTTTTGTTAAATGCACAATTCTTTCTCATCATTCCTTTGTTTGCTCAACTCAGTAAGGTCATGGAACCTAATTCTTACTTAGAAGCCACTGCTCATCCAAAATGGCAGGTCACTATGCGTTTAGAATTAAAAGCCCTCCAACACAATGACACTTGGTTTCTCACTCAACTTCCAGCAAGCAAAACACTGATTGGTTGCTGCTGGGTGTACAAGATTACACACCACTCCAATGGTTCCATTGAAAGGTACAAAGCCTGATTGGTTGCCAAGGGCTTCACTCAACTCAAAGACGTCAACTATCAGGACACTTTTTCTCCAACTGCCAAATTGTCTATGTTCGCTGCTTGCTTTCCTTGGCTGCAACTTAGGGTCGGTCCCTCCATCATCTGGACATCAACAATGCCTTTCTCCATGGTGATTTATCTGAGGAAATTTATATTTCTTCGTCGCCGAGGCTTCTGCAAGAGGGGGGGAAGACCTAGTGTGTCGCCTCCATAAGTCCTTGTACGAGCTGAAACAAGCATCTCGCAAGTGGTTTATCAAGTTCTCAGAAGCCATCCGTTCCACTAGCTATATACAATCTCAAGCTGACCATTCCCTGTTCACTAAACAGCAAGGCAAGTCTTTCACAACCCTTTTAATATACGTTGATGACATTTTAGTTACTGGAAATGATCTCATTAGCATCGCTACAACTAAAAACTTTCTGCATAATCTTTTCCACCTCAAAGATCTTGGTACTGTGAAATACTTTTTTGGGATTGAGGTTTCAGCTTCTAAAAATGGAATCTTTATTTCCCAACGTAAATATGCATTAGACATCATTGAGGATGCGGGGCTGTTGGGTGCAACCCCTATTGATACTTCTATGGAACAAGGTTTGAAATTATCAGATAAGAGTGACTTACTCAAAGATTCAGGTCGTTTTAGAAGATTAGTTGGAAGATTAATCTATCTAATTGTCTCAAGGCCAAATATAACATATGATGTACATGTCTTGAGTATATTTATGCATCAACCTCGAAAACTTCATATGGAAACAGCTCTTCGGGTTGTCCAATATCTAAAAGGTGCACCTGGTAAATGCTTGTTTTTCTCTCTGAATACTGATTTCAAATTGAGAGCCTAGTGTGATTCGGATTGGGCAGGTTACTCACTCACTAGGAGATCTACTACGGGTTATTGTGTCTTTCTTGGACCTTCATTGATATCTTGAAAATCAAAATGACAGAAAACAGTTTCATTGTCTTCGACAGAGGCTAAGTATCGTGCAATGACAAGAGCATGTTGTGAATTGGCATGGCTTCAATATCTATTGAGGGATTTAGGACTTTCATACCACGAACCAGATCTATTGTATTGTGGCAACAAGGCTGCCCTACACATTGCAGCTAGCCCAGTTTTTCATGAGCGAACTAGGCATATTGAGATGGATTGCCATTATATTAGAGACAAGGTCCAAGATGGTTTCGTGACTACAAGGCATGTAAATTCTGAACATCAATTGGCCGACATCCTGACCAAGCCCTTGGGGAAAGAATGTTTCTTCTTATGATTCACAAGTTGGGAGTGCAAGATATTAACTCTCCTACTTGAAGGGGGTGTTAGGAATTTCATAATCTCTATATTAGAAATAGATAATCTGTATGTATTTACTTTTCTATTGTAATGCCTAATTTATAGGGAGATAACTTACAATGTAGTAATTGATTCCTAATAGATAGGAAAGTCTGAAACCCTGCTTGTATAAGTACATGAAGAGATCAATAATATTATTTATTCTAGCAGATTATGTAAGACTTCATATGCTATAGAGTCTTACATTTCTCACAAGCTCTTCCAAGGCTTTGACCATGAAACCTTCTACGAGCGTGTTTGGCAGTGTGGTTGCGGGTACTTTTCAAATAACTTTTCGTGCCAAAATGCATGCCAATAATGTTTTTTCATTTTTTAAAAATTATTTTTGACATCAGCACATCAAAACGATCCAAAACATACAAATTATATTAAATTTTAGTAAAAAAAAAAATTTTAATTTTTTGGGAATGTAGCCGCAGCCGCGTTCCCAAACGTTCCCTACATGAATGGAAGCGTCTCCTCGCTTCTCAACTTGGATCAGTTCTGTCGTGACTACTTTACAGTTCTGTCGTGATTGCTTTACTCAGTACCGTGATATGAAGGCCATGGACCCATTGAACTTCTTGGAATCTTGCCTACTTGTCATTTTGGCAAATTCTGCTCTAAGAAATACCTGGCAATTGTTCATCCGAAAATGGAGTCGTCCTTATTTGGAAACTTGGAGCAGCACCAGCAAGTCATCGCTGGAAGCCACCCAAGGAGTCAATTTTATGGAGAGTTCTTGGGCTGGCCAAGGCCATTTGGTTGCTTCACTTGCTGGCCTTCTCACTCGACCCTCCACCGAGTCAATTTGAGGTTAGTAGGGGAGCTGAGTTTCATCCCCAATATATGGAAAGTGTTGTGAAATTTTCTGGTGGGCGGATTCCGATCGTGGGATTCCCTGTTAGTCCCGGATTCAAGCTTGGAAACGGATCAGTTATCAAGGCTAGTGTTTACCTAGTGCCCAGAGCCCGAGTTTCAGCTGCCTGATATATGCAAGTCTAGGATGCTACTTAATGCCCAAGTAGCTTGCAGCCCCTCAGCATTCAAAGAAGAATTGCTAAAGATTCGAAGAGATTACTAGTTTTTAATGTCATTAGGAGTAACAGTTCAGTGATGTGTGATGTTGTATGTATTGTGAAAACGTTCATTTTGGAATCTTGTGGAGGTCCCAGCTTCGGACTAAAAATATTAATCGGTCTGATTTTAGTTTCTCTATTTTAATATTTTCCAAAATCATGTGCTCGGGAGTAATATCATATGGGACTCGTCAGAAATTGTAAATAAAGCATTTAGTCAATTTACAAAGTGTGCCTTCAACTTCGGAGCAATATTCAGAATCCAGAAAGCTGCTCAGATTTGTAGTAACTAGCCAAGGTATTAAAGTCGACCCCAATAAAGTAAAAACAATTCAAGTCATGCCGGTGGTAAAGGTGGGCAAGATTTTCTACTTACTAAGCAGAGTGTGAAATTAATCTGATAATCTTTGAAATGAAAATTGACATTGTATTATTCTCCTATTCAGATGAGAGATGGACAACAATATCTGAAGGGGAGTAGAAGTATCTACACGTGCAATAGCTCATTGGTGCCAAACAGTAAACACTTGCTATTGAAATTATGCACGTTACAACAACGCATACAATCGGTACATCAAGAAACTCCTATTGAGAGAATCAAGAAATAAAACGGAAAAAATGGAATCTTCCATCATTAAAAACCTAACCAAGTGCTCAGTTTTACTAAGATAATTGTTGGATAAATCATGAATGGGCACACTTTACATTCGAAACAGAATTGAGGATATCGTGTGGCTTTCAGATTGTATGGGCAGTTCATTATCATGTGATGACACAGCTTCACGCTTAGATTGAAAAGGGAGAAGGCAATTCTACTCCCTCGGAATGATGGCTTCAAATAAATTTTGCGAACGTCTACAAAATAATTATGCAGACAACTCTATCTCTATGTAATCAAGTAGCAAAGAATACCAGCAGATAGAACCTTATTTATCCAGAAAAGGAATGTCCAATTGTCGAAGAGGCATTATCAAAGCAAGATTAGTTTCTTTCCACTTTCAAATCTCGTCATTAGTCATAGTATGCTTGCCCTGTGACTATTTTCTTGACCTGTAATAACACATTAAATAAGGATGAGCATTTCAGCTAAGACGGCTTACTTCAACTAGCTAGAAGGAGGTCAAGTCAAAGCAAACAAGTGAATACCACAAATCGTAAAAGAAAAGGTGTGGGAAACAAAGCCCAAAGTGAATTTAAGCCAAGAACATCAATTGGTGCAGTCACTTGAATTGTCAAATTGTTAGATCCTTGAGTTACTGGAATATGCAAGGCAACTTTAACTTTCATACCATAAGTGGGAATGAAGCCAGTGCCTGGAATTTACTTTTTAAATTAGAAAATACCAAAACAGGACATGATTCACAAATCTTACTTGCTCAAGGGTCAAAAACATTACAACATTCCAAGATCCCAGCCGCCCAAAATTTGGGAGGAAACCTTTGTAAAACGCCAAAATTCCCTGCAGTGAATTTGCTCCCACAAGTTAATACAAATTGAGTCAAGGTAAGAGTTTCCACAAGATTCTTAATTAGCACTGTATTCACGTTCAAGCTTAGATGCAGCAAAACAATTACAATCATTGACAGGATTTTGAACAGGCTTTCAGAGTAAGATGTATGCAAAGTTGAAAAGCACATGTTTTTTTCCTTTTTGAAATAGTAGGAACACGCAGAAAGTTAGAATGTTGCCATATCAAGCTTCAATTTCCACTGCTATAAAACAGTCGAGGCCAATCATGGTATGTCATATCATCTGGGATGAAACCTCAATGGAAACATGAAGGGAAATTGACAGACCTCATTCTTCAGTGTCTTGATAAAACAGTCAACAGTATTTTTGTAGGACGAATCTCCCATCATTCTAGATTTTACCTGAAAACAGCATGTGGATCATACAATACAGTGTTCATTGGCTAGCTCCAGCATCATTCGTCAAAAAAAGAATACAAAATTGCAGAAAATGTAAACACGACACAATTACTTTCTAGCAGTAACCTTGTCATTGCCCTCAGTGTAATTCATGGATTATGCTTGAACGTTTATGGTAAATCTTGAGAATTTAATATGCATGGTTCTATCAACATGATTTATAATATCATCACCGGTGTCATTATCATTTAGAAAGCTGTTATGCTCAGTGATTTCAATTCTTTTGTTATGGTAATCAGACAGATGGAACTTTGAAGAAAGCACCAGAAATTACTTTGGTCATCGGGTAGGTAATCTTTAAAACAAACTGAATTAATATGTCAGATATTGCTTGTTTCATCACTTAATTAAATCTCTACACAAATTTCAGTGTTTCTACCATGTTCTGTTCTTTCAACAACTTGTGCAGCAGCTTCATGCAGTTCTGGAGTTAGCTTTAGAAATAATTTGTAATCTGAATTATAAAGGTTCATTGAGATTCTAGAAAAGCAGTGTATGCCTGATGGTAGTAGTGATGGTAGTAGAGATAATTATAGGAATTCGTTCTTCTTCGGTGCTTTTTATTTTCACGTTCTCCATGACTTTGCCAACAATGCATATCCAATGCACTTGTTATACTGTGTGCATCTAACGAAAAAGGATCTTCTAGAGAAAACTGGAAGTTATGGCTATGTGCAGTGAAGACAATGCCAAATTGATAGATGCCCAATGTTCACTTGTTTGCCAGAATTGCAAGGGAGTGGAGTGGAGTGGGTAGAGGACACTTACTACATCGATGGGAGAACCAATACACACTGCAAAAAAACCTGCACCGAGACCAGCTAGAACATGAGTAAAGGCGCTGTCCGTGAACCCCGGAATTTGCAATATTGTCTGCATTTATATGTAGAGATTTAGAACATTATTGAGAAATTATATTCATCATAAAAATAAAAGTGAAAATATAAAATAAGTGCAACTTAAGAGTCTGAAGACCATGATTCTACCTGTTTCACTTCATCATAACTGGCAAGTTCAGCAGCATTTATAATAGCATTCCTTGCTATATTTGGCCCAAGTCCAGTCCACAAGGCCCCCAGTCCTTCCTAAATATATAGAAAACGAAGAGAAAATTAAAACCATAACAATATAAAAGCAAAAGAACAGTAAGCAACATACCTGTCTCACTATGGTAAAATAAGCATCCAAAGCTCCAGCATATCGCCCAGGCACCCCAGCTGGCAGTTTCCCTTCAGCTTGAAGCCGAACTTTAACAAGATCAGTTGGATTAGCAATTACAATTGCCATAGCACCTATTCAATTTGAAAGTTTTTCCAATGAGATTTTGACAGGAGAGAAAAAAAAACCATGGATAACACTAAAGACAATTACAACATAATTTAGAGCATTCAGACAGTAACCAAATGCACCAACCAGTTAACAAAGCTGCAAGTATTTTCTGGTACAAAGGAATGTCCCCAACAAAATCACTGCCAACCAAAAAAGATTTAACCTGTTCAACCAGCATTCAACATCTCCATCATTAATACTCTGCTAACAGTTAAATCCCATGTATGGAAGGAGAGCATCCAAGACATACCGGTTCATATAATCCTATCCTTAAGCCACCGTAAATAAACTGGCGATGTAATCCTGCAGTAATGCCTTTCCATAGTGCTGCTAAACCCTCTTCTCTGGCAATAGTAGCCACAGTACCCAACAAACCCCTATATTTAGGCAAACTTACTCCTTCCGAGGCAAATGTTTTCCGTTGTAGCTGGAGCCTAACTTTAGCAGTGTCCAAAGGGATGGTGCAGAACTGCAAAACCCAAATCAACAATGCCATGGATAGATAAATAGATACAACTCTACCAATTAAAATCCGAAACAGATTACCTTGAAATTGGGTCACATTTATAATTTCCAATCAGCTCAAACTTGACATACATTTCTCAAGTCAGCGCAAACAAAACAAACACTAAACAAGAGGCAGCAGAGTCTTAAAACAAAAACAAAAATTCAAAGGAAATATACAGTGGGAAGAAGGGAATACCTCAGCAAAACAAGCAGCGAAAGCACTGCACAGGAAGATTTCGACGAAGGAAATATCAGAACTGGGCTTGAGATCAGCCATGGAGGATTAATGATGGAAACTGGAAAGAATGCTAATTATAGTTGTGGAGGTTGAGCAAGGGAGAAAAAGGAAAGGGAGAAATTGGGTTTTTTTTTTTTTTTGTTGAGTGACGAGTGGTTATCACGTGAAGTGTTATTAATAATAATAATAATAATCATCGATTTTGTCTGTGCTGGTGCAGGTGGGTTTGTTTTGGTATTCAGATCCCCTATTTATTTTTTATTTTATTTTTATTTTATTAGCATGTCAATAAATTGCCGTAGCTGCTCATGTATGTACGTTTTTTCCATAGTGCCGGTAGGCTTGCGTCTTTTAATATTATTATTATTACGAGGAAACAATTGTTTTTATTTTTTATGAACTTATAGGGAGCATCTTCATTGTAGAAAAATAAAAAGAAAGGCAAGATTAGAGGTTGATTTTTTTAAAAGAAAAAAATTAAATTTATCATTGTTCCACTTCCATGTTTAAATGCATGTTTGAAAATATAATAGATATTGTTTTTTAAAATATTTTTTATTTAAAAATATATTGAAATAATATTTTTTATTTTTTAAAATTATTTTTGATATAATATCAAAAAATATAAAAAAAATTATTTAAAAATATAAACAAATTAAAATTATTTAAAAACACAGTCTGACTGCAATCCCAAATATCAACCCATAAATTTTCCAATTTCAGTTCTTTAGTTTCGATAAATTTGAAATGAAAAAAAAAAGAAAAACATGAAAAAATTAAAGTGAAAAAAAAAAAAAAGGAGGAGTTAAATTCCGCTTGCTGTTCGGGGGGCATTACGCAAAAAAGTTTCAACAAGTGGACCACGCTATGGCCAGAGGAGGTCATGGCAGTATGGCACCCCTGAAAAACTGACAAGGTTTCGTTGCCTTCTATGGAAGAGTTTGGAAACGCGGTTCAATCCGCGTTTTTAAAAATTTAAAATTTTTTTTATTAAAATTTAATATAATTTATATGTTTTGAATCGTTTTAATGTGTTGATGTCAAAAATAATTTTAAAAAAATGAAAAAAATATCATTGACATGCATTTTAGCATGAAAAATTATTTAAAAAGCACTCGCAACCATACTGTTAAACACGCTTTAAGAGTTCTGGAATCTTTAAATTAATCCTTGACCTCGAGGCTTGTTTCATGGAATATCTACATTTTTCCTCCTTGGATATTAATTGTTATTTAGAACCGTCGTTAGTTTATTTTATTTTTAAATATAACCTAGTATAGTTTAAGCCAGTAGTGTTGTTTTTTCAAAAAAAAATTCATTTTACAAATGTATTTAAATAATGCTTTTATTTTTAAAAATTTATTTCTAACATTACTATATTAAAATAATCTGAAAACACAAAAACAAATAATATGATGAAAAAAAAAAATTAAATATTTTTAAAATTTAAAAACAAACATGTTCTTTATATTATCATCGTAACTAAAAAATTCTTGAATGGTATTTTTTTATTCAATAATAAATGATATTTTCAAATTAGTATTCACCTCAACTAAAATTAAGTTATAGTTTTTTTATAATTTTAATGGATATTTCTCCCGTGATTTAGTGATGAGCCCAAATTTAAAAGGCCTAATAAATCCCTTAAAAAACCTTATTTAGACTCAATTAATGAAAGGATCCAGGATCCAACCTTCCCTGAGTCTAATCAAGGAAATGATTAATCTGTTTTAAGCACATGCACATTTTAGATCACATTTTCCCGGCACATATTAGCTGTATAAAAATCCTT
>Ga0307516_10009936_pt1 | contig 10541 bp, 5 predicted proteins | sample 19_EM_MG_FD_203310 | JGI IMG/M metagenome (GOLD analysis project Ga0307516, IMG submission 203310) | Populus trichocarpa ectomycorrhiza microbial communities from riparian zone in the Pacific Northwest, United States - 19_EM | ecosystem: Host-associated > Plants > Roots > Unclassified | place...
GATTTCGAACAAAAAAATAGCAATCAAAAGAACAATGATCAAATTTAATAGATGAAAAAAGTGAAGAGGGATGAAATTGAAAAGGCATACCAATTTTATAAATTATTCAAGATAATAAAATTATAGTAAAAAGAATAAAGACCAAATCTGAAAAATTAAAAAATTAAAGGGTTATTCTAGAGTTGTTGAAGGTCTGACATGAAAATCTAAATTTAGAGAAAGATAACAGAGGAGAAAAATAGTTATCGATGCCACACAATTGGGAATCTTAAATCACGAGCCACCCCATTGCATCGGGGCGCCATGACAATTCCAACAATGTTAGTGATGGCAGCATTCGTTGGCCGAGTAACCTGCACGCGCCGGTTAAAGGACTCGGGGGCTACTACCACTCACCAATAAGTTTTTTTAAAAAACAATATCTAACATTTGTTAAAATAAAACAATGTCCCTGAAATATCATGATATTAAAAAAAATCATGGTAAAAAGATGAAAAAGCTCAGAGTTATATTGATTTTATCTTTAAGGTATAAAAGTAATTTAACTATTTTAAAAAAATAAAAATATCAAAATTCCCTAAGTGAAAGACAACATATTTTTTTTATTGTAGGGATACATAAATATTTTTACTATGTAAAAAATATTAAATTATCAACTTAATCTTACATAAATGGTTAAAGATAATTGTGTTATAGTAAAGAGATAATATTACCATCAATGCCTAGTTAAAAGGTTTTTTTCAAGTAAGGAGCAATTTTGATTTGTCTCTGGAGCTACAATAAATTCTCAAGTTTTTTTGGTTAATCTAAGTTCAAGATGTAAGAAGTAAAAGCCTGAAGAATTTTCTAATTTAACTATTAAAGTCATTGATTTAATCTTGATGAGTAAAAATTGAATTGTTGAATCGTGTCGCAAATCTCTACTAGGAAAAATATGTTCTTGCAAGGTTTTCTTTTCTTATTTTAGATGGCAATTCTTGATCCAAACATGGTAAATATTGCAAGTGTTTGTTATTTTATTTTATTTTGTTGCAAGTTTTGCACAACACGCACAAATTCGTGTGCCCAAGTAACCAAAGAGGATAATATCTCAAAGGATTAGGCCAAGACCATCACATACACAACCGAGCCATTTTGGAGGTACGATCACGTGGCGTGGGATACACTTTCCTCTAACGAGGACTTGGAATTGATTTTCAAACATGTGAGATGCCTTTTGGAGGATAAAATCGTAAGATCACATGGCAATAATACCTTACAAGAATTGGGCCACAACCATCACATTTGAATCAAGAATATCAACTGACCAGGGAGAAAAAAAAAACCAAACCGTAACTTAATTTTAAAATTTACAAAAGGATTGGTTTTTTTTTTTTCCAAAATGACTTAAGGATTTTGTATTTTGTAATTTAATAAATAAATTTCATCCAAAAAATTTAAGAGATAAATTTAAATTTCGACGAGTGCATTCTATATATAGTAACGATTTTGTTAGAGTGGGGAATATTAAAGATATTGAATAAAACAATAAATAGTGGAAAATAACTTTACCTTCTGGTAGTGTCGCTGAACGAGGAGGTGGAGGAGAAGGAAGAGCCACGGGCGGAGGAGGAGGAGGCGGTGACTCCGCTGCAACTGCCGTTGCATCATAAAATTCAGTAATTTCGTAATGAATATAACAACTAGGAAACAAGACTCTTCCTCCTATCTTGCTGCTGCAGCAATTGGGCAATCCAGCTATAGCTGCACTGAGACATCGATTGCAATCAGAGCTAGATAAATCCGGTGTGCACTGGGCAAGGCTGTATATATTTTGGAACGCATTGAAAGACGTTTTGTTCACGGCAAACTTTTTAGCACCTGGAGGAGCACTTGCAGCTCGAGCAGCCAAATCATTCGCGGCGGCTCCCACTAGATTGTTAAAACGCTGGGGTTCGGTTGTGATATTCTGTGTGTTTAACAAGGAGAAAGAGAAAGAAGGGCTTTGATCCACCTTAGAGAAAATGTTCACGTTAGAGTAACGTAGGATGCACTCATCGTAATACACAATGGACGCTATTCCGATTGGGCAACGGTGGACTATATCTTCGGTGGCGAAGGTGACACAATTTCGGCAAACAGTGTTGCTAAGATCGCCACGGCAGATAAACAGGCCGTACACTTGATCAGTGTTCTGCCCGAAAGAGGTGTTGTAGAATCCATTGGTATTATTCCGGGTTGCGTTTGAGGCAAGTGAAGAGAGGAGGAGATTTAGATTGACTCGGTAGGTGCTGTTTATTGTGGAGGTGGTTGCGTTTTGGCAAAAATGATTGAGGTAATTGGCATCCGCATCCTCCTGTGCTAGAGTGATAATAGCAAGGGTAAGCAACGAGAGCAGGATAACGTAGAATTTGAGAGAGTTCATGTTTTTGGTGATCAAGCTCTCTAGCTAGCTAACAGCCCTCATGGTGGAAGAAAGAGAGTTCATCCTTTTATCAGATGAGAGGTAATGGGAACAAGGAATAGAGGTAGCTTAGCAAAACTGGAGATTGAAGTCAATGAAAAAAGTCGTGCCCTCATTTATTGCTGATTGGAAAAAAGTCAATGATAGTGGGGACAGAGATCATGGAGTCCCTTGCCGTGTTGCTTTCTGCTACTTTGTGTTCATTTCTTAGAAATTTCTATAACCAGAGAGGATTAGCACCGGCACTTCTTGATAATGATAGTGGACACAGAAAGTCATTCTGGAGTTGTTGACGAGCGCTAATTTGTCTCCATTTCTTTGAAATTTCTAGAAGCTTTTTTATTGACTGATAAGTTCTTTTCTTTTTTTTAGAAAAAAAAAATAGTAATTTCATTATGCTAAATAAAATTCAAATACATCATTATTATTTCATACTATATTTAAAGGAATTTATAATCAACTGCTTGAAAAACTAGTTGGCAATATCATCGATATAATATATAATAGTCTTCTAGACAACAACTAAGTTCACTCAAGTATTAAATGCAAAAACTTACATGTATTTAATTATTAGAGTTCTTACCATGGGCTTCACACATGAATTATTCAATTATATATATATATATATATAATACTTTTTATTAAGTTTTCATGGATTGCTGCTATAATTAGTAGCTAGAAAATAATAAAAATATATATATTTATCAAGAGAACTTCAAAAAATAAATCCTTAAAAATTTGATATAATTTTAGATTTGAATTGCTGGCCTTCAATGACTAGTTTTAAAGTAATTTTACAGTTTTGATAATCAATATAAAGTTTATATGATGTACTATATAGGTTAGGGATGATTTAAGAGGTTTTTTTTTAATATTATTTAAGATTTTGTATAATGCATGAGTTGGCATATAGAAAACGAAATTAACTAGTGTTAAGAAATTATATATTGTTGTTTTAGTCTTTTTCTTAATTAGATATGGAATGAGTACACTTACTAATAATTAGATTTTATAAAAAAGGGAAAAGTTAATTAAATTATTAATTATTAGCTTTATATGAAAAACAAATAAAAAATCCATATTAAAATTCCTATTTTATTTATAAAATTAATAAAATTTAGTTAAATCAACTATTTTTATATAATATCTATGCTTTTAATATATAGTTATGGGTTATAAGATAAATAGTATAAAAACATGTTTGTATCAATATTAGTGCGCATAGTTTTAGGCTTTTTAAGCGTGAGGCCCATATAATGCTAACAAAAAACAATTATTTTAATAATATATGGTGACGACACCACCATTTCTTTTCAGGTTAGTTGATAATATGAAAGTTGTTATTTTTAAAAATATTTTTTGTTTTGATATATATTAAAATAATATTTTTTTTATTTTTAAAATATATTTTTCATTTTAACATATTAAAATAAAAAAAATATATAAAACAAATTAATATTTTTAAATTAATTTTTAACAAATCTCTATTTAGACCACACTTTTAAAGAGTAGCTTCAAACCGGACTTTAGTCACTTGCCACAATCCCTAGCCATGCATTAAAATATTTATACCCTTCTCGCATGAACCTTATGCTATAAAAACACCAAAGGGGATACCAAACTCTGACTTCTTCTATTTTTTATTACATAAAAAGAAAGCTAAAAGTCTTTAATTTAATTAATTTTCAAAGAGTCTTTGGATAGAATTATAAAAACAATTAAACCAACTAAGATCGGTTTCATTCTTTATATAAACAATTAAGCTCTTGCCTTCTCTTTTTTTCATTTTCAAAATTTTTTGTCTTTCGATGGAATCCTTTTGTAGTTTAATTAGATAATATTATATATTAAATTATCATAAAAATATAAAATTAAAAAATAGATGAGGACTACAATGAAAAAAAAGGTAAAAATATATGGTAAAATTCACTACAATTTTTATTTTTATCATAAAATTTATCTTGTTCATTCTTCGGTTTCTATGTTAGAGAGATGAGAGAGAAATTTATTAGAAAACAACTAAAAAAAGAAATGTTATAAGGTGAGAAACTCATTGTTTATGGAATCAATAGATTCTATTTGATAATGAAGATTCGATTGTGCTAGTTTTGAACCTTTATATTGCTTATAAAAATTGATTGGGCTCAGTTTAGAGATTTTTTATTTGGTTGATTTTTATTTTTTGGGTTATTTTGATGTGTTTTAGAGTAATTAAATGGTTTCGAGATATCTTTATGGTATTTATTAAGTGTTTTTTTTTTAAATTGATTGAAAAATAAATTTTCAACCCAAAAAAACCCCTTCATTGTTTTTCACCATCACATAGATGGACAGATTCCGAGTTTCCGAGTTGGTGCTTAGTAGGCAACTTGTCTTCTATCATTATAAACTATGTGTCATTTGTATTTTTTTTTTTTAAATAAGGGCGAACAAAAAAAGATGTTGTACAATTTGCTATGTTTACCCAAATAAATTTATTTTGAACTCGAGATCCTCCCAAAGCCAATCACTGATGGCAATTTGGTATGTTGGATAATTCGTGCTCAATTCTTTATTTCATTATTGCAAGGCCACTTGTGGGTTTAAAACTTCACTTTATAAATTTAGGTTGTCTTTTAATTTTTGGGTTCTACATCTCTTCCATTCTACTTTTGAGGAAGTCAGCATTCCAGGCTTGTTTCGAATTATTGAGGGATTTTTTTCTCTGTGTTATTGTAGGATCGAAAATATTTCTACCACAAATTATCGAATTTATAGCAACATGGTCCTTGTAAGTTTTTTTTAATTAATATGGATATCTGAGTCAGCTTGCGCGCACTTTGACTAATCTCACAGGCCCTGAAGTTAACAATCATGTAAACTTTCAATAGCCATGAGGTTTATAAGACTCAAACTGGTGATATCTAGATAGCGAACTCAAGAACTAACTAGTTGAGCTATTAAAATTATGGGTTAAGTGGCATCTTATGTTTGTAATAATTAAATAAAATATTCATAAAGATATTTGGCAAGTCAAAATTTTATTGCCATATATTATTCCGGGATTATCTAAAAATGTATGGTAGTCTATCTTTGTCTTTATTTTGTACTTAAAGTGCAGCTTCAAATAAGTTTTTAATTATAAGCTTCATATATGTTTATCTATATTTCTTCTAAATTATTTTAGAAAGGGTAACCTATTTATAAAATTAATAGATTTTTTTAGAGATTCACAGTGTATATACCTATTTATCTTTTAGAAATGATGAACTATTTGTAGGATCCAAACTTTCTCTACCACAAGTTGTCAAATATATACCATGGTGGTTCCTCTAATTTTATTATGGGTTAAGTAACATCTTATTTTATAGTCACTAAATTAAATATTTTAAAAGATATTTCGAAAATAAAAATTTATTTCCATATACTGTTCTGGGATCACCTAAATCTTTTTTTAATGACTATATATTCTAAGTTTATCAAGTGTCACTAAAACAATATTTGACATAATTTTATTAATTACATAAATTATTATTATGATATTTTCCACCCACAAAGGTTCAATTCTAATCCTCCAAACCTCCATAAATAGAGGGCTTTACCTGTATAGAGAGGAGCAGGATAGAGAGACTAAGTTCTCTTCAAGCATTGAATCTCTGCCCAAAAGCTTTCAAGCCTGCATGTCTGCTCTATCTCCACGCTTAAGGTCTTTAAATATTAAAGTTTTGTTGGATCAAGCCAAGTGCTTCTATAGAACTTCTCTTCAACACTATAGAAGTGTTTGTCAAACCACCAAATCAAGTGACATATCAAGATCATGGTCTTCAAATATTCACGAAGAAAAGTATATGAGGAACAACAATTCTTTTCTATAAAAATTATTATCAGGTAATTGTACCCATCACACCCAATTTTAATAAAACTGAATATTTTCTCTACACTTTTTCCTTGTTTTTTTTTTTTTATTATAAAATCTGTGTGTACAATTATTACCATGGATTTTAATTCAAAGACAAAGATGGTGAGAAACACATTTTTCATTAATATTTTGATCTGTTTAAAATTTAGCAAAACAAAAACTTAAATTAAATTTACCGATTAAGTAACTTTACCGATTAAATTTCAATTTTGTATGTATCCGAGTGCATTATTGTATTCCAAAAGAAAAGGATTTTAATCTCGAGAAGTTCAACGGATGATTAAGAAGGTTTGCTATTGTCTTTAGTTTAAATATTGGAACAATATTTAAGAGAATTTATTAAATTACTATGAATACATGCATTAAACCAATGTGAAAATACTCTTAAAATTATCCGAAAAGAAACTTAGTTTTAGTTGACACATGCTAATTCAAATATAATTTTATTTGAAGTATTTAAGTCCTTTAGAAGCTAATTTTGCTATTTTAGCTTCCTTTAGTATGCTTTTAGTTGGTTCTGATTTTGTAATAAAACAACGAGCTAAATTACATACCCATCATAATGGAATTTAAAACAATATACATGACGTGGAATCTCAAGTGGATATATTCATGAGTTGAAAGTTTGCTATAAAGTTCTACGGGCCTTATTCCCTATAAAGGTTGATAAGCACTAGTCAAGATGGTGAACATGTTCAAATTTTACCCAAAAGTTAATGTTTAGGATTTTTCTTGTTATTTTTAGATTTATTTATTTATTTTTCTAGTTAATTTTGGTTTGAATTTCCTTTATAGTCTAGGTTGGTTTAGTCATTATATAAATAGTTGATGTGTTATTTTCAAAACAATTTTATAAATTGCTAAATTTTACAACAAATCAAACATGGTTTTCTCTAGGGTTTTAAGGTTGTTATTTTAAAACTTGACAAATCATACTTCTTTTTTTTGTTATACATTATGTCAATTCATCAAGCAGTAGCTAGTGAAAGTAAATCATGATAGCACACCGAATGTTATATATTAGTTGTAATCCTATTTTAGGTAGGATTCCTTGATAAAAAAAGCAATTTATGTTAGACTAATCAATAAAGTTTGGGAGTTTCATCCAAATACTTTTGTGTTTTTTTTTTAATAATTGATATAGCTTAGGTTGATTTGAGACCAAAAAAGTAAGATGAACTCTTCTTAATAACAAGAAAAGAATTTTTTTTTTTTTTTGAAGCAGCAAAAATTTCCAACAATTGGTATCTAACCAGCAAGGTAGCAAGGTAGCAAGTTAGCCTCCAATAATAGTAGAAAAGAGTCTCTAATCATGGCTTCCTATATTTTGTTCAACCATCCATTCCATGTTTTGATGCTTACTATGATCATTGGAGCATGTTAATAATAACTTCTTAAGATCAAAGGAGTATTCACAAATTGTTTCTCAAGAAATAATTGAACCATCATCTAGATCAACAATAACAAATGTGTAAAAAACAAAGATAGAAGTGCAAGGATTGAAAGATTTCAAGGCAAAAAAAAATTATATTTTTCAATAAACCACTCATCAATCTTGAAAACATTCTTTGTAAGGAAACCTTCAAGGATATTTGGGATTTGATAGGAAAAAAGTACCAAGAAAAAACTAGAGCAAAAAAGCAACAACTTCAAACATTTCAAACAAAATTCAAATTCCATAGGGTGAATATGGGAGAGTTAGTCATAGACTTTTTTTCAAGAACAATGAAAAACATTAACAAGATGCAAATCCATGACAATAAAACATAGGATATTACCATCATTGAAAAAATTATTTGATCATTAACACCAAAATTCAATTTTGTTGTGAGTTCAATAGAAAAAGCTAAGAATATTGATAAACTTTCCATTGAAGAATTGCAAAGCTTCTTGCTAATTCATGACAAAAAGTTGAATCAACAAGATAAAAAAGAGCAAGTTTTATGAGTTTTATCTAATAATCACTTTTTAGTTGGAGAAGGAAGAGGAAGAGAACAAAGAACAATAATGATATATTTTCACATCATAAATTTAAAGATAATCATTCTTTGAATTCTCAAACAAGGAAAAAAAATGACAATAATCATTTAACTTTTTACAAGCCAAAGCCAATGGATAAATCAAAGGTTGAATGTTTCATGTGTCATAGGTATTGACATTATAAATATGAATGTCATGCTAATTTGAATAGAAATGATGGTAAATCTAATTTTACATAAAAGAAAGAAAAAATATCTTTATTGATTGCTTGTCATATAAATGAGAAATATCATCAAAATTTATGCTATTTAGACACTAAGTGTAGCAATCATATGAGTGGAGATAAATCAATCTTCTCTAGTTTAGATGAATATTATCTAGATTTTATCAAATTTAGTGATGTTAATGCTAATGAGAAAAGAAGGTTGCTTTTATTGATTAGGATGAATATGATATTGAAATTGAGTGAGAGTTGATCAATAAAAAAAATAAAAAGCTAAGAAATGAAGTGGAACGTGTAGTAGATGAGAGATAAATTGTTTTTTGGTTACTCAAACATAAGCGTGATAGCCTTAAACTAGAGAAAAACACAACACGAGACCAACATCAGCAAGATGTTGAGTCACTTAATCATAAATATAAAGATTTCGTGAATGAAATGGAGCAAGAACACTCTGAATTGCTCAACAGGATTTAGAAGGAATATGTAAACTTCTTGTTAGTCATTTGATGCAGAAGAAGGAATTGGAGAGCAATATCGATAAAAAGTGTGAAGAGATAATAAGTTATTTAAGGGATGAAAAGAAAGTCTTTGAGTTAGAAAAGAGAAGCGAGCTTTAACATATTGCTGCTTTTAGGAAAAGAAAACCAGAAAAAGAGTTGGAACAAGTTGCTTTAGATATAAAAAAATACTTAATGATGAGAAAAAAAAAAAAGAGGCCAATGAATAAATCACCACAATTAATAGGTGATCAAGTGCCATTGATAACATCATATGCAGATAATGATCAACAATCACAGTATGCTACAAAAGGCCTACATGGATGAATAATTATGAGGCAACTAAAATCAATTAATCTGATGATCCACTTGCTCATTTTGCTATGTTTTCATTGTGTGATCCTATGACTTCTGAAAATGCTGTAAAAAAAATAAAGTGGCAAAAGTTTATGGATGATGAAATTGTTATCGTTAAGAAAAACAACACTAGAAAATTAACCAAACTTCTAAAAGGATGAAAGACCATTGGTATAAATAGATGTCAAGACAAAGTTAAATGAAAATTCTTTATTGTTAAACTGGGTGTTTAAAAACATCTGTTTAAGGGAGAGATTGTTAGATAATAGTTATAATCATTGTGTAGAATTCTTATTAGATTATGAAAGTTAGAGGATTAATTTCCTTATAAATACGAGCCAATTTATTAAGAATTATAAGTGTGTAAATAAGTGTGAGCTAATCAATAAAGCTTTGGGCATTCATTCAAAATACTCGTGTTTTATTTGTCAACAATGAAAATCACAATTTTAAAGTGTTTGGTACAGAAAAATTGACCTCATGTTTTCTATCCTATGCTTATTTTAGAGAAAATACACCTACTCCCTATCGAGGATATACTTCAGTAATTGAAACTTCATCTACAGAATAAGCAATAGACTTTCTTTTAGATTGATCTAAAAGAAATTCCTTGCTTGAAATGTTCACTTCATCTGTTATAGTGCTACGGAAAAAAAATGCAGCCTCTTGAGGTGATGGTAAGGTAACCAAGTAACTATTGAGTGTGAGAACAATTGTTGCCATTGCGGGTCTGATAGCTGGATCTTCTTGAACACATAACAATCCAATGTGGATGCATCTAATTACTTCGTTTCTTGAATAAGTATCTGTCAGAGTTGGATCCAGCACTTCCAATGGTGTCCCATCTCTCCAATGATTCCAAACCTGGAAAAAGAAAATTGAATGGTCAAAAGTTGCTATATCTTATGCTATTTGTCCTCAAGATGTAAAACCCAGATGTTGAATTTATGGTGATGGTATCAGCTTTCAAGAGAGAAAAACTTGCACTCACATAGCTCACAAGGTCTGGAGCACCGCCTGTTTGATAGAAAGAACTGTTCTTCTTTCCGGTTATAATCTCAAGGATTAAGACACCAAAGCTATAGACATCAGACTTGACAGAGAAACGCCCATGCATTGCATATTCTGGGGACATATAACCAC
>Ga0307516_10009937_pt1 | contig 10540 bp, 17 predicted proteins | sample 19_EM_MG_FD_203310 | JGI IMG/M metagenome (GOLD analysis project Ga0307516, IMG submission 203310) | Populus trichocarpa ectomycorrhiza microbial communities from riparian zone in the Pacific Northwest, United States - 19_EM | ecosystem: Host-associated > Plants > Roots > Unclassified | place...
GGAAGTTCAACCCGCCTTTACGGCATGCGCCTTATGGCCGCATTGTATAATGGCGCCGTTGGAGGGCAGCCAGTAGATAGTCACGTGATCATATGTCACACATCAGTAACATGTGAAACATCACTCCTATGTTTGTATATATACCACATTAGGCGTGTGAATATGATCTAACACTTCTTGCTCTCTACTCTCACCATCTGTTAAGCAACCCTCTTACCCTACCAGGTAAGTCATTGCATCCTGTCTGGCGCTGACCTTGCGTCTGCTCAACAGGAGCATACCCTTTGGGCGGTCAGAGTTGGTCACAGGTTCTGTGGACTTGAGGCCAGCGGTCTTGGCCGTTTCTATCGTCGACTTGGTTTTCGAATGTGTGGCACGAGTGGTGGGTGGGATAGTTGTTCTCGGTGCTGCATCCCCCTTTGAGTTCTTTCCCTTAGGCATGGTGGTTGGTTGGGGAGGAGAGGATGTCCGTTTCCCACCCGCCCTCGTGGGATTCTTATGTCCACCGTCGCTTCTCCTTCTGGTACCGAGCTACATTTTACCCCCCAATATCGCTAGCACCCCCAGCCAACGATGACTGCGACCGACACATGTCCAGGGTGCGCTCGCAAGTTTGTCCCTGGGGGTTTCTCAAACCACCTTCGGCTTTCCCGTGACCCCCGCTGTGCCTCTGTCTGGGACCACCTTTGACCAAATTACCCCAGTGTACCTGACCAGGAACCCCCTTCCTCTCCCACGGCGATTGACGTTGAGATGGTTGACCTCAGTAACACGGAGTCCATTACACCATTAGAACAACCCGACCAAACCAACATGGACACCAACCCACCTGATGGTGAGGGCAATCGTGTCTGTGATGAATATCCTCAGCCTGCATTCGAGGAGGCTCCTGACCTCTTTGCGCGCCCGCCGGACGCTCATGCTTCGGTTATTTTTGACTCCGACGCGGACGATTCTGATGATGATGATGGGGATCAGAATCGGACACATCCAGGGCCAGAAACCCCGCCCGGTACGACGGTCGCTGATAGTGAGGGGCTGTCACAAGCGGGTGGGTTTGTTGACCCTGTCTATGGCTACGGTACTGATTAATGGTTATCAGCTTGTCAAAATCAGTCACCCCAGGTTCCAGCTCCAAGCAACCTGGATCCCGCACGATTCGTGGTGAAGTTCCCAGGGGCCGGGGAGCCATTGGAGACACATTCGTTGCTGCTTTGGGGATACCAGCGGTACGCCAGCAGCCTTGCCACTGGAGAAAGTGGACCAACGGAATGGGCTCCATTTTCTACCCGTCGAGAATGGGAGATTGCTCGCTGGGCAAAGTTAAGGGGTCCGAGTTCCACCGCATTGACGGAGTTGTTGGAGATCGACGGAGTGAGTTGGCCTGCCTTCGTCGGCCCCACTGGAACTAAGTGTTACTTTTTTCAGCTTCCAGAAGCGCTTGGATTGTCGTTTAAGAGCTCGGAGGAACTAAACAAGATCATTGACAAGAAACTTCCAAACGGACTTCCGCAATTTATCCGGGAGGAAGTTGAACTCGGGGGTCAGAAATATGAGTTTTATCACCGTGATATACTCCAATGTGTTCAAGTCCTCTATGGAGACCCGGAGCTTGCAGAGTGTTTGGCCTATGCCCCCGAACAACACTTCACCGGCCCAGACAAGAAGTCTCAAATCTTCTCCGAAATGAACAGTGGGCGGTGGTGGTGGACTCGGCAGGTAGGGTCCTGCCTAGTTTTTTTTACATCGCTGACCTAACCATGCTCTGCAGAAAGAACTAAAAGAAAAGTTCCCTGGGATCACGATCATCCCGGTTATCCTCTCGTCGGATGAAACGAGAGTTGTGCTCTTCGGGACGAAGACAGCTTACCCGGTCTATATGACTATTGGGAACATCCCGAAGGATATTCGGCGGAAACCTTCACGGCGAACCAACGTTCTCGTCGGTTACCTTCCAACGACACAGCTCCTCCATGTTTCGAGTGCCGCCTCACGCCGCCGTATGCTCGCAAACCTTTTCCATCATTGCTTCTCCCGAATTCTCAATCCCCTAAAGGATGCGGGGAATACTGGGGTTGAGATGACTGGCGGGGACGGCATCACTCGTCGCACTCTCCCTCTGTTTGCCTGTTTCGTTGGTGATTATCCGGAACAAGTCCTTGTCGCGGGATGCAAGACAGGACAGTGCCCCAAATGCGACATTGACCGGACGAAACTCGGTGACCTCAATACCACGTCCTCATATCGAGACCTGCAAAAGGTTTTGGATGCATTGTCAACATTCGACGATGACCCGGCCGGCTATTCTGCCACCTGTTCCAAGGCAGGCATCAAACCGATCGTCCATCCCTTCTGGGAGTCCCTTCCGCACTCGGATGTCTATTTGTCCCTAACCCCCGACGTTCTCCATCAACTATATCAAGGAGTTACGAAACACCTTGTCGCCTGGGTCACAGCCGCCTTTGACAAGAAAGATATTGATGCCCGATGTCGATGTCTCCCTCCAAACTTCAATATTCGATCGTTTGCAAAAGGGATAACCTCACTTTCCCGTCTTACTGGGAAAGAACACGCAGACATGTGCCGGATCCTCCTTGGCCTTATCATTGATATGGACCTCCCTGATGGTACATCTCCTATTCCCCTCATCCGGTCCACACGAGCTCTGCTCGACTTTCTCTACCTCGCTCAGTACCCGGTACACACCTCTGAAACCCTGCGGCTCCTTCGTCAGTCTCTCCGCGATTTTCACGCCAACAAACATGTCTTCGTTGAGCTTGGTATTCGTGAAAACTTCAATCTGCCCAAGCTTCACTCCCTGATTCACTATGCTGAGTCCATCGAGCTGTTCGGCACGACAGATAACTACAACACCGAGTACACGGAGCGCCTTCACATTGATCTAGCGAAGGACGCATACCGTGCAACCAACCATCGCAACGAGTACGCACAGATGACCGTTTGGCTTGAACGCAAAGAGAAGATCCTCCGGCATCAGACCTACCTGGAATGGCACCCCGGAAACACGCCTGGGGTCACAATACGACCACTCTCCATGGGATACAATGGGACCTTGACACTCACAAAGTGGCCGTCAAAGAAAGCGGTTGACTTGGATGAAATTGTCACCGAGTATGGCGCAGGTTTTTTCCGGGAAGCCTTGCGCCGGTACCTGGTACTCTCGAAACATTCCGGACCCCCGCTCACCTCAAACCAACTCGAATATGCTATCCTGTACACGAACCTTCCATTTACTTCGGTCCCTGTTTATCACAAACTCAAGTTCACGACACCCGCCGATTCAGGTCGTACGAAACACCTCACACTGGACGCGATTTACGTCCGTCCGGAGCGGCAAACGAAGAAAGATATTGTGATCCCTGCATGATTTGACACAGCGCTTGTGAATATCGGGTCAGGTGGGGAAACTGGTGTGGAAGGTATGATCAAATTCACATCAGCGTTTGCCAGATATTCAAAGAGTCAATAGGCTACCGTGTGGGGCAGATACGAGTGGTATTTTCGTTACCGGACCGTGAGGCCCGGGCACCCTCTGAGCGCCTTGCCTACGTGGAATGGTTTTCCAAGTTCACCTCCCCTGAGAGCGACCACGGGATGCACAAATTAAAGCGCGGTGTGGAAGGCGGTGAACGCGTGGCAAGCATTGTCCCAGTATCCTCCATCCGGCGTAGCGCACACCTGTTTCCCAAGTTTGGTCGAGCGATTCCAGAGGATTGGACTTCGGACAATGTCCTCGAGAAGTGTAGCACATTTTACCTTAATCCATTCGCAGACAGAAATATGTACTTTATTCTCTGAATCTCGAAGTCGGCGTTGAGATCCCCAGTACCCCATCCGATCACGCCCACCCGCGCTGGCCATCAATTTGAGTTACGAATTGGGTACGATAGTTGATCCCATACCTCGGGTAGCTTACATTGGGATCACGTAGCCTCGCGTAGTCTGGGGGATTTTTCCAGATGTCCTGGTTCCAACAAACACGATTCGAATGCAGTGTTGTTCTCCGCGCACTACGATTCCGTCTCAAGTGCCCCTGGAGCGACTGGCAATGGTATCGGCGCGGTAGTGGCTCTTCATCTCCTCGAGTGGGTTAAGAGGGTCCCGAGTTGCTGGAACATGCTGACGATATCACAACAGGTACCTTGCGAACATGCCTCGGAACGAGCGGCCTCGTAGGACTGCCATCTTCAACATCAACAACAACTACGAGGAGGATGGCCTTTACAGCGCCCACACGTAATCCCGCTGCTCGCTGCGATTTCCGCGGTTTACACATTACCATCCACCCGTGGGCCAAGCTTACTACGTCATTCCTTAACCTGGATGGTGCAGGAGCTGGTGGACTGTACGCCAGCCGCCGCCAACGCTAATGCCGGTGCTGATTTCACACGGAAGACCAGTCGCTCGAACGCGTTCCAGACGTCGGTTATCTGGAGCTTCCGGCTGTCACCATCGGTTCGTGTTCTCTATTTCTCCAGGTTCCAGCCCTTTGTCAACTTTTGACTACTTCCTTCATTAACTAAGTGGCCATCCGGAAGGACAACAGCTATTTGAACTTGCTACAAATCCGAACATAGAACGGGTATTTGTTTTGTATTGACATAGCACGTCTCACTCACAGTGGCTGAAGGCGGCGAACTCTCTATGTAGGACTCTCGCTTTCATAGGTGCCGACCTACTACAGTCCGGACCACAGCCCACCAAGAGCGACACCTTCGCCAGCGATTCTGATAGTTTTGAGTCTCGTATTATAGTGCCGGAGTTACTGAATCCGGTTGCGTTGGAATCTGTAATGAATATTGTGGATGGATCATGGGACTCTTGTCCACTACGTTTGCCGGACCACCAGTTCCATTGCCTTGGCCTGAGGGATTTGAGGCGAAAGAGCTTTGGAGGGGGAGTACAGGGTGGTGGCCGGTATCCAGGATATTCGCACCTGTCGTTCACTTGGAACCACACCACTCTTTGAATAATGCCATCATCGCAGCCATCGTTATCTGTCGTGAATATTGAATCCAGCCTCTTACATATGAACGCCACTCCGTCGCGAGGACACGGTACACGACCGGCTGGTCCCACCCTCAAGGATTGTACTCACCTACTTGCCCCTAGTTTGGTAAACCTGACTGGGCGAGGAGTCGGCTATGGGGAGCATGTGGCGAGCACGCCGGCCAGGGAGGCCCAATCTTCGACCGGCCGGAGGATGCCTCAACGAGCGAGAACGTGATTGGAGATCACGGGGTTTGGAACGAACCTAGATCAGAACGTGGCCTTTTCTGGAAGGGCCGCGCGTCCCCAAAAATTGTCCCGCCTTTGATCTGGTCGTCCTTTCTTGGTGAACTGGGACAACACAATCTCCAGTCGATAAGGCCAAGATACTCACTCCGCCTCTTCTCTGTACTCTCACTGCCTCCAACTTTGCTGCCTCCATTTTTTTCACCACCTCCCAACTTGTCGTGCGCGTTTTTCGCCACATATTGGTTCATCACCTCTGTCTCTTCGCTGCCTCCTGTCCTGCCTCTACCTCATTACCCCCTGCAACCATCACTATCAGAGTGTCCACTGGAGGTTGTGCCTTTTGCACTGCCAGAGCATCCTTGAAGAGGACCCTTTCCTCTGTGATCTCAGCTCTTGCCAACACATCAAGGCTGTCCTGTCTTCTAGGATAGTTCTGGTCACAGCCTTTCCTCTACCCTCTCTTCTACCCACCTTGCCTCTACCAAAGAACCTTGCTGTTATTGATGGAGAAAAGGTGTGTTCCCTATACAATACAATAACTATATGCTCAAATGTGGCCAAGTCTTTCTGCACTTTCTCGCACCATGTCCAAGTTTATACCAGATCACAATGTTCTGCTAATAGCAAGTCAAAGTACCCCCCATGGACAAATCAAATTTCAGAGGTAGTTGTTACAATGGCTCTGAAAAATGCAATCCTACTGATAGTCATCAAGTGCTCAATCAGGATCTAATGTCCAACTCTTAGATTTACTTGACCATGGATCCCAGAACATTCTGTCCAAAGGTAACCATTCACATCTGGTGAGGTAGATGCAAGGCCTTATACTTTTCAGCTAGCAGAGGACATGATGGCTATGATGCTGAAAATGGAATGCCCATTGATTACAAGATGCCTATTGATGACAACATGGCTGTTGGTGATGAGGTGCTCATGGATGATGAGATGGCTGTTGATAATGAGATGGCTGTTGATAATGAGATGGTTGTTGATGGTGAGGTGTACATTGATGGTGAGGGTGGCCCCTCTTCAAGCAGGGAACATACCAAGAACTCTCCCCAACAACTAGGTAGTTATTGGTCAATCTTGTATGCTTGCCTTTGTGACTGACAGTTGGCAGGGGATTTAGGCCATTTGAATATCTCTTTGGAAGCAAGGGCCACTGGGGTTCAGCAAGGGTATGTTGTTCTACAACCTGTATATTTCTAAGGTGTTTATATGACTCTATAGGGAAATTTCAGAAGAATGGTTAATCAGCACAAGGAGCTTGGTCAAGATCAATGTTGCATATAATACACGATACAAGATCTTTCTCTGCACATTGTGTCATGGGCATGTCCCCCTAAGGCAATTCCAGCGACACCTTGCATGCAAGGTCCAGGATGTAGTCTATGATGCTCCAGGATACATTCCCCCTACTGGTCCACCCCATCTCTGGCAAAGACAGGTGGTGCACAGGGTACCTCTCCCAGTGTCTGTAAGGGCACTTGCAATGTTTATCTGTGTTGAGATGAGAAAGCATGGGATAATCATTGATGAACCAGATTGTGCCAGGTACATACTTCCACATGACAGCCAGGATTCTCCTGTCCTTGGGGTCCCTATTTACACACATGGGTACACCTGCCTTGGCTGTCAGTTTTCTCATCCAAACCCTAATACAGTGAGGAGGAAGTGTTTGTGTGAGGTACCTGAGCCAAACAATGTGGTTCCTACTCCAGTTCAGACCATTGGAAGATCTAGTTCTACAAAATACTTCCCCTTGCCTGGGCACCAGCTACCCTCCCCTCCAATTACCCAGAACCAGGCCATAGCTCAACCTGAAGATGGTATGGCTAACACAGCAACTCTCCTTCGACAATACAAAAAAGACCTTGTATCTGAAATCCAACAGTCAGAGGTTTTTTCACAAGATGTTCAGAGCATTCCACCTTGCTTTATCAACCTCTCAATCTATGACTTCTGGGGGGGCTGTAACTGGAGGGCTGCACAGTCTTATTCCATAGCCAATTTAAGGGGGCACCCAACTTACCAAAGGGTTAGGTCCCTGGTTAATATCACACTCAATGCAGACTTTGCACTTTGTGATGAAAAGAAAACATGTCCAGCTAGTCTGATAGTTAGCCATCATATCATGGAGTCCTCTCATGGGTAAGTGCACTATATTATAAGAGGCAGAAATAGGACTAACCCCTTGCAGACTGGGTAAGCTTCAGCCACCTGGAGCGAGTAATAAGTGTAATAAAACAGCATACTTTGCAGTGGAAGCTGGTTTGGTGATGGCAGTCATGATTTCTGTTGATGAGGCAGGCCCTATATGGCTTGGCCCACAGCAACAGAGGGCAGCTAAAAAACTGGCTCAGAAGATTGAGGATGGCTGCAGTGACTCCAGTTGTAGTAAAAGCCTCTACAGCCTCCTCCTCTCACTCTACCTGCCTGAAGACCTTTCAAGACATGCAGCTGATGTCTTCTCATCACCAGTAGTAGCATTTCTTGCACTCCAATGCAAGTCAGAGCAGGGTGCATATTGTGACACTTCCATGCTTGGGCGTGTCACAGCTATGATGCAGACATGCATTCGCTTCCGCTGCTTCGGTTATTTGATGAGAAAATTATGGACAACAGGAAATGAAGTCACCAATAATGAATGGATTGAGTATGTTACCCCTTTTACCTTTGTTCATAGGCTAACATGTGATTAGTGCCACTCTTGTTCCATTCTGTAATACCTACCTTGCACCTGACAGCATCAGCTCCTTTGCTACAGTACATGACTGGGTTTCTTCATTCATGGCAGCCAAGGCAATGGCTCCAGGGCTCAGCAACTCAACCATTCGTTGGCTGGGAGAGCGTGTTCAGTGTGGCCGGAATGTAATATGCCTCCACCGTTTCAGAATGTTCCTGCAGAAACAGATGCAGAGTGTGTGGTCAAGGATTAATGAAGAAGTCCTTTTGGGTGTTGACCTTGATGCTTCAGGCATTAAAGTTGACCTCTCCCCAAGGCTAGTGGATGGAAGTCTTGTTGGGAGTGGCCCCTTTTCTCAGGGCTGGAATATCCTTGTGGATTCTGAAGGTACAACCAAGTTACAGGAGGCACTGGCACGTACCAGAAATTCATTCTTGACATCTCCCATTAATATCAGTAAGGCTGAAGAATGGGTCAAGTCAATCCATATGGTATGGCAAGAATTGTTCTGCCTCATCCAGATCCTTGGTGGCCCATTTCCTCTTTTCTTCATAGAGCACCTAGAGTTGTTGTACTCTAATTCCCCAACTCGAAGGGGGGATTTCTTCTTAGTGGATGGAAAACTTGCTATTGTGAACTCCTTTGAGGGGGAGAGACACAACTTAATTGGTAGCTACAAGAAGAGGTTCAGGCTGTTACCACATAAGCTTTCTATTGCTTTGGCAGTGATGCTCCAACTTGTACGGCCAGCAGAATTATCAGTGCTCTTATCTATCCCAGGTACACCTAAAAACAAGGAGAAGATGCTCTGTGACTACCGGCATACCCTGTATGTCACCCATGGGTTGAGGTGGAATACAGATATGTTATCAAAGATATGGATCCAATGGATCACAGAAGGCATGGGGTTCTTCCTAAAAGCTGATTCCTATCGATCTTTCTGTAAATCCTGGAGAACCAAGCATAAGACTACCAGTAACACTGGGTGGCTGGAGAAGATGGCAGATGCTCAGGCTGGCCATAGCAAATGTATTTCTGATAAGCACTATGGAAAGTTGAGCAATTTTGGTGGGTTGGCTACAACAAAAACATTGCTTGAGAAGGAGCAATGTTTAGACTGGCACAAATGGCTTGGGTTCTGAAACAAATGGAGATCAAATTCTGTTATATTTCAATACTGGTTCTGATGCAGTGCTCCATTGTGGCTAAGGCTTTATTATTTACTACCCCTCAAACTCTCTATGGCTCTGATTTATCTATGGTACTACTTCCTCCCCTTGGTATCTCTATATATCACAGCTCCTTCCATCCATCATACTGACTGTATTTGCTATATACTCAAACATCTACTAGGCAGTAGAACAGAATGCAAGTCTCTCTACCCCAACTGACCTATATGAATAGATCTGAAGTCTTCCTCCTGACAAGGGTATTAAAATTGAGCATTTCAAACATTTGTTTCCCTTCTAGGATAACCTTCCCTAAGTTCTTGCTGTCTACACCAAAATCAAGATACATCATTTTTGAGATGGGGAACCTCAGTTAATGGTAAGTTACTGGGAATCTCTTTAAAAATCAGTGCTATAGAAGATATGCAGTCCTTCTCCCTTTGAACCCCCTACTTGGCTTGTGCTTAGCCAAACCTGTAGTGGAGTCCCAGACATAGTTGGGGCATAGGCACTGTGGGAAGTGAGGGCACTAATGCAAAGTACCCTTGTTCAGGCATCATGGATTGTTGAGCTTACTGATGGGACCCTAGGGGAATAGTGTTGGGTTTTGTGGAGGTGAGGGGAGTGAGAGGAGGGGTGTTGAGAGTCAGATGCTGGAAGAGGTTATTCCTGGAGTGGGTAAGAGGAGCAAAGTAGTCATCAATGAAAAGGTTGAGGGATCAGATGAAGAGGGTCAGGTCAGCTTTGAAAACCTGCACAAGGTTAAGCCCTAGCAAAAATTCCACTGAACTGGATGAGGCAAATGGACAGGACTGATGAAGACCAATGCCAAGTGATGTTCTTGGACAATCACCATTGTTCTCTTCCTTTCTGGGTACACCCATGTGCTTGAGTCAGTATCCCTTCTTGAGTGCAACCTCATATCACAGAAAGGGTCATCAATGTATTACTATGCCCCTGTGCAATAAGATTTTATTTGCATCAAGTGAACCTGACAACCTAATCTCCTGGATGTTGAGAGGAAGTTTGAACCTGGGCCAGGCTGGCTATTGTGCCTGCAACAATCAAGACCCCAGTTCCTTGTGATTCTTGTTCTTACCACCCTGAAGAACTTGCTTTGCTCCTGCCTGGCCTGCCTTTACCATGCCAGTATGGTCTGTTGTGTTGGTGGTGGGGTCAACATGTTCCATCAAATCTTTCTGTATCTATCACCAGTTGGCCACAGCCACAATTTAGTAAATATCATGTCCTGCTGAATCTCTGCAACTCCCACCTTTGTGAACAGCAGCATAATTCTGGACAGCTGAGCCCATGCAAAAAAGTCATTGGACCTCATCAGGAAATGTCCAGGTCTGTAATAATTCCATTAGCCTATCTGTTGAAACAATTATATTGGCCAAGAAGTTTTGTGTGGCCATTGTTTCTG
>Ga0307516_10009938_pt1 | contig 10540 bp, 4 predicted proteins | sample 19_EM_MG_FD_203310 | JGI IMG/M metagenome (GOLD analysis project Ga0307516, IMG submission 203310) | Populus trichocarpa ectomycorrhiza microbial communities from riparian zone in the Pacific Northwest, United States - 19_EM | ecosystem: Host-associated > Plants > Roots > Unclassified | place...
AACTGCCGGTGGAGTCTATGCCGTGTTCTGCACAAACAACTTCCCAGAACTTGGCTCCTATTTGGTTGCCGCATTGCCCACCTTGAATGTGAAGGATCTCACGCATTTTCGCTGTTGGTTTTTGAAGGAAATGAAAATCGGCAGCAAATAAGAAGGGAGGATCTTGAATTCAGAGAGAGGAAGAGAGGATAAGTGAAACGGCCAAATGAAAGATTTTATAGAGGAAAGGAAAAGGGGATTAGGGTTTTGGTTGCTTTTGAAAAATATATTTATTTGGAAATGGTAGGTGGAGCTGGCCCCTATTTCAAGGAATCCAACGGTTGAAAGGTGAGTTGTGATTTTGAAATTCAAAATTTCAAATTCGTGGGTTACAGCTGTACTTGAACAGCATAGACGTACGACCGTTTGGGAAAGAACACGGCCTTCCATGCTTTCTGATAATTTATGAGCTGATTAATCCCTGTGTTTTGTAGTTTAGTAAAACTAATTAATTAGTCATTCCAGTAACAAGAACAATTAAATAATAATTTGATTTAAAGGAATTTTGCCCTCAAAAACATCTTTCCAAATTATATTTCCCATCATCTCCTCTTATTTTTAAGAACAAAATTATTTGGAAAATAAAATGAAACTGACACATGAATAAGGTTATAAACGGATTAATAAACATGATCGGAATTAAACTTAGCTCTATCTTTTCCTAACCAAAAAACGCAACAAAAAATGTGGTTTTAAAATGCTTTATATTAAAAATTATATTAAAATAATATTTTTTAATTTTTTAAAATTATTTTTAATATCAATGCAACAAAATAATCTAATTTTCTTTTAAATTTTTTAAAAAACAGTTTTAAAATAAAAAAACAAATAGGGCAACATATTTAGACACAAAATAAATGGTATAATTACAGTTAATATATTAATTTTACACCCTTTCTCAATAAATTGCTTGAATTTAAACCTGTCTTGTTTTAAGTACATTGAATTTTTAAATCTCCAATCAAATACTTAGCTCCATTTCTATTGACACGTGCCTTGATCTACGGGTCCTTTACCAAAAGAAAATTACAATGCTAACACTAGCTTTCGAACTTTCTCTTAACATTTTTTTTCCTTTCAATTCACAAACTTTTTTATGATGCCAATTGAGTACTTAAAAACAAATTACCATAACAAGATGAGCTTTTTAATCAACCGACTAAGCGGTTGAGGAAGAGTTTATTTGGTTAAAATAATAAAACTTCTAATTTATCAGGTTCAATAAATATAAAATAGATTTTAGCCTCGATGTAAATAGCTCACCATGACTAAAAGGATTTTTTTTTCAAAATTATTTATTTTAATTTAAAATATGTTTTATTAAATATAATATTAATATTGAGCATGCTTTTACTAAAGATAAAAAAGAAGAAACTCGCATTAGAAAACGAACAAATAAAGGAAGCACTTGACTGCGTAAATAAAATAAAATAAAAAAATCAATGTACCAATATGGGTTAGATTATAATCCATGTAATAGACAGTGAGTTAAGATGAGATGACACGTCATTAAATAATAAATAGCATAGCAAATGACAGAGGAGATTAAAGTTTTTTTTTTAAAAAAAATTTATATACTCAAATAAAATGGCATTAAAATTCATGTACTCGATTTAGAGGAAGAAACTCTTTCATTTACTAATTTAATTTTATAGCAAGAGGTGAATCTTTCAGAGAGTAAGCTTTAATAAGCAAAAGGTTAGACTAAATGGAACCATAATATAATACTTCTATCAGAGCAAAGAAAAGTTATAACCTCACCAAAAAGAACAAATATTAATCAATCCCAAGTTTCCACATGATTTCACATGTTTCGGTTCACTTTCCACACGAAACAACTGGAAAATTAACAACATTTTGCCATAAAAGGGTGTGTATATAAGAAAACCACAAGAAGTACCACGACGAAAGGCTTCTTTTCCAGAGAAGAGGCCATCCCCTGTTCCTTGCATAGAGACAAGCACACTTGATGCGAGGTTAGCTCTCTAAATTAAAATCAAAATTCCACGGTAGATTACTGAGAAATGACTAAAAAGAAACGTAACATGCAATAAACGATAACCCCAAGCGCAACTTGGGATCCCCATTTCGAGCACTAACCTTCTTAAGATGCCCTTTAAAAGGGCACGACCTCAATTCGTTCCCTTTTCTTTTTTCACAACTTAGACAATTCAAACACTGGGTTGATACTTGATAGCTCAAAGATGTAATTCCTTGGCCATGGAGTTTCGGCAATACTTGTGATTTTAAATTTAAAAACAATGCCAACGCCTAGCAGCTAACTTTCAGAGGTGCATCCAGCAGTTCAAACTATAAAAGACCTAATGAGACAACACAAACCTTCACTACATTCAGGTGATTACAAGGGCCTACAGGGTACATGGTGTTCTATTCAATGTTCAAAGTCATGAATAAACCCTTTTCTTATCCCAGAAACTTTGTAGGAAACCTTTCATGAAAAGTCACCCTAAGTCTACAAGCATCCTCTCATACTATCCAACTTTCGCCTAATAACCACCACCCATAAATGCCACTATAATGTAGAGGACAGTGCTTTGTTTATGCACGTGCCCACTCTATGCAGAAATTGAAACATCTTAAAGCGCCAAAAGAAACCGAAACCGCTTTGATTGTCTTTGAAAGTGGTTGTCCCTAAATAAATTTCAACATTGTTCTCTACCCAAGTGTGCTTCAAGATATTTTACATGATTTTGCTTTGTAGAAAGAGAATACCATTACCAATTGTTCTAAGTTTTGTCTGGAGCTTTTTTTGAGGAATATCAGAAGGTACATTATAACTCACTCAATTTCTTTCCTTTAATCACAAGCTCAGGTGAAAGGCAACACATTGAAGTCACTAACTGATGAATAATGTACAACGGATTCATCTCCCCCCCTGCCACCCCAAGAAAGAGAAGAAGAAATGAGCAAATCTGATTTCCTTATAAAAACGCCAAAGACACCTGGTGGATGATATGGAAATCAGCCAATAAAGAATTCTAGGAACCTCTTAGTTTTTCTAAAATCAGCTAGCCAACTTGTACCTTGCAGATAAGTTTTCTAAGCCTCTTGGTTTCCTAAGATCAGGATGGCTATCCTTGCCAGTTTCAACAATCAAATGCTTTATCATTAAGAGGGTGAAAAATCTACATAAAAATTTCTAATTCGGTGATAAAGAAAATTCAAATCATCAATACTAACAAGCAAAAGTTTGCAACTTACATCTGTTTGATGAACAAAACCTCACCACATATATAAATGACGCTGAGTAAACCTTTCCGCTGAACTTTCAGTCTTTTTGTTGTATGCTTCGCCCAAAAAGACAGGTTGAATTGAAAATATCTATTATAAAAATTTCACCAGAAAATAAAAATCAACCTATCAGAGTCAATGAATTGAGGCCACATTATGCAATGCCTCGTGCTACCAAAATAAACAGCACTACTAGAATTTCATCAATAGAGCTACTAGGAAGCAGCATTTTCATTCAATAAAACACAAAATCTGTTAAGAAATTTAGTCACCAGCTGGAAGAAATGGAATCTCTGACAGCATGGTCGGTGGGATATATTATCCTTTATTTAAGGCACTAACAGTATCAAATATAAAAGATGTGGTTGAAACCACCCAAGAAATGGAGAAAAAGACAGCACTAGTAGCCATTGCTTCAACTTGCTACCTTCTAACCAAGAAACCATCACACCATTCACGTACCAAAAATATGAAGTTATCTCCACACAGCACAACCATCCCTTCCTTTTATATAAATCCATGTATCACAGCTCTTCTTAATTAAATACATATTAGCTTCCAAGAGGTCAGTGCACATATCTTCTCAGATAATACAAACTATCAAACAAAATTTGATTCAGGACTTGCCTATGAAACTCAAAACACTAATTCGATTTCCTAAATTTGCTAAGAATTTCAAAATCCACTTCAATTCCCTTGAATCTTTACTAATTTTATCCATGCAGAACACACTTGCATCTCAGAAAATTATGCTGCAATTGTTAGCAAAAATTGGCCATGAATTAACGACACCTATTCTTAATAATGCGTAATTTTCAAGCTTTATTCTTTCGATATTGAGAATCAAGTGGAAATACTTGCACCATTCCAACTTAAAGTATAAGTAAAACATAATCATTCAGTGGCCAACATAAAGATTGACCAACCATATCAATCATAAATTAAATGGCACAAAACAATTATCAAGTATTGTTATGTAGTTCTAATTTCAGTATGACATAAGAAACAATCTCCTTCGTTAAGAACCTAATGAAGTTCCAGGTTCATCCATATAGACATTAAAAGATGGAATATATAAATCAAACAGGGAAAAAGGTTAAATGAGCTGGTTGGCCAAGAAAAGAATATTCAACATTCTTGCAACAACAAGAGATGAGGACAAGTAAGGATGTCTACAGCACAGAACATGACATTAATTAGCATGAAGAGAGAAAGGCTAGAGTTTGATCAGCTACAAACATCCAAAATTATCTCCAAAGTAGTTAAGAAACTATTGCAGTCCTATAGAAGTAAGTTATCAAGTGCTAAATTGAAACTTCATCAGATATAAGCATCAAAAACTTTATTAAATCTTAAAATTTCAGGACTAAATGATTTGCTTGAACAAAAAAGAGATGTCAAATGTCTTGCTAGTGCCATTAACAATGAAGTTTGAGCTACAAACAACCTATTGTAATTTTGCTGCCACCTTTGGAGAAGTTCAGTAGAGTGGTCATTCCCTGTCAAAAGAGTTGAGGCTACAATATTTGAGTTCGATAGAATTGCATGGCACCATCAAAAACTAACTAAAACCCAGAACATTAGACAAGGAAGAAAACCTCATCTGGCAACAGTGCTAGTGCCTTTCCTCAAAAGCTGGGTTCTACAAGCAATCTATGGAAGTTTTGATTCCAAAAACACAAGTTGGATACAATACATGTTTCAGTACCACAAACCTAGTTAAATACCCAATTTAGCTGACCTTTAGAATTAGTTGGGTGGAGTTATGAATTGAGCAATAGCAACAAGATCAACTCAGATATTCAGGGATCGCAATGATTAGAGGTACAATTCAAAACATCCTAAGAAAATTCCATCTCAAACAACTGAAGGTAACCAACACATGCACAATGAACTAATAAGATCAGACTGGATTTCAAATAGATAACTAAAGATAATGTAACATATAACTAGCCCATTTCTAAAATGAAGATTTCATTAACAAAAACCAACAAACTTAACTGCCACTGAACTTCAGGTCTGAAAACTCTTCTTTAATGAGGCAGCAACCTGAAATGACAAGACTGGCATAAACCAATGGGAAAGCAGAAAATGGGCAATGGAAGGTTGAATCACCACTGTCGCCAAGTTTAAAATACCAAAAGAACAAAATCAACTGCAATGAGTCCAATGCAATTCAAATTTCCAGGCACCACCATGACTCAATGCTTATTCCCCCGTCCCTCAAAACTGGCATTCCTTAGCTTGCTTGTATCTTCAAGTGAGGAATGATCACTGGGAGCTCTACAAAATAGAGAAGAAAAACAGAAAGAGTAACGGAAGTTTCTGACAAATAAATCTGAGAAAATACACTGGTGGAACTAGCTTACGATTTGTGCTTCTTCACATTCTGCTTAATGGTTACAACCATGTCCATAGCCATCTTTTGGTGCTCCCTAGTCTGTGAATGCAAGTCCAAGCCTTCAAATGTTTCACAGTCAACTTTACAGATACGACACCATCCCATGCTTGATTTCCTCTTTCTAGAGTTTTCAGAATACTGCAAATCACCCTAAGAATACCAAAGTAAATAAACAGATAAATATAAATATCGACCATAAAAAACAATCAAAACTTTACGAAGCAAATTCAATTTGGATACGTGTGCTCTTACTCTGCCTACACGAATCTAAATATTGCAATTAGTTTTGAAAGAGAACCTTGCAAAATAAATTAACCTGATAATATTTTAACAATATAAAATTAGAAAACTAGTACTTACTGCATAGCTTCCACCAAAGCTGCTTCTAAATCCAGGCTCACCAAGTTGTTGATGATACAAGTTCCCAGGCCCAGCCAATTCTCCCATCCGTGCATGACCAGGGAAAGAACCAAAGCCACCTCGCTCTCCCAACCGCAAATGACTAGGCGGGTTACGAGGACCCAAACGTTCACCCCTTCGCAAATGGGCTGGCCAACCATCATGACCCATTAGATCACCACTCAAATGCTCACCCATGTGAAAATTACCAGGACCATTAAGCTCACCCCTGCGCAAATGGCTAGGAAAAAGTGGAAACCTACTATCATGAAGAGAACTAGTTATTGGATCACTAGACCGTTGCGGAGCTCTGCCATCAATATCATCTAGGCCTGGAAGGGCACCGAATCTCTGCATAGACATGCCAGGGTAATCCCTACCTGGACTTCTTGGAGCCAAATTATCCATATCACGGTGATCATATCCAGGCATTGGGGGCCCAAGTAAACCAGGACGAGTTCGAGCAAAATCTGTTCGGCCGGCTAGATTGTCATGAAAACCTAATGATCCTTCTGCTTCACTGCGATGCAATGTTCTATCATGATGGATGGGAGGAAAGAATCTTGGAGGAGCAGAGCCACCCAGAGGTTCCACGTTCAACCCTGAATCATAATTCAAACCATGGGATCCCTTGTCAAGATGTTTTGGTGCTCCATCCACACCAAAACCATGAGGACCCCTATCAAGAGGCCTAGATGAGGAAAAGTGACCGCCAGATTTTGGAACTGGTTTCGTGTCCAAACAGGAGGGTGCAGTGAAATGCTTCAGATCTTCTTCAAACTCTCCTTGATGAGCATTGCGACGTGCAGGGTCATGTGGAAAGGGATTCAAATGCTCATCTGGGAAAGACCTGAACCTATCTGAATTGGGGTCTTGGGCCCCATTCGTTCCCACTGCATTTGAAAGTATGCCTTGTCTACCACCTGGATAGCTGGGCCTCTGATTTCCAAACATCGAAGTTTCATGGACATATGAAGATGTTCGCTCACCTTGAGATGTGGGTGCATGAGTATAAGGCCCTTGAGGAGGACCATAATGACTTGGCATGTGTCCAGGAGGCAAACGCCCATGATGAGATGGAGGATGGCCAGGCAATTGCATGTGATGTGGAGGTCCATGAGGAGCTTGAAGCCACGAAGGCCCAACTGGCCTTTGTTGAAGAGCAGCAGGCCCCTGGTGAATTGGAAGAGGGTGCAGCTTTCCCTGGTCAACAACTGAAACTGGTTGGGATTGCATGTGCCCATTTGGAGGGAAGCCTCCAAAACCTTGAGAAGTCGGAGTTTTGTCCTTCTGCGATTTCTTACTTTGCTCTTCAAGGTGTGATGGGGCAGTTTCCAGCGAAAGTCCATCCTTACCATCCATGTATTCTGACAAAGAGAGCTCCACCTTTTTTTGGTCAGCATTAGAAATATCTTTCTGCTTATCAGTAACATCTCTATGATCTTCTTTCACCTGCTTAATTGAAGGCTCTCCATTTGCTGCTGCAGGCGCTCCTGGAATATCCTTGGCTTCACCTGTGGGTTTATTCTCGTCATCCACTTGCTTCAAGTCACTTTCAGATTTTATGGTTTTCATCTCACTTGCACTAGCTCCAAGACCAGCATCCAACTCATTTAATTCCTTTTTAATAGTGTTATGAGCAGATGATTCACCTTCAGCACCTTTCTCAATATCACCTTGTCTTTCTGAAATCGGTCTTGAAGCAACCCATGCCTGTTGTTCAGAAGAAAATTCAACTTGGTTGTTTGTCTTTAGAATATTTCCAGATTGCTGGTTTGCACCAATCTGAACCGGTCGGGCCTGCATGACAGCAGTAGATTGTGGATATGACTGCACTGATAGCACTCCATGAGGTGAAACTCCAGTCCCTACTGCAAGGCTTTGGGCTTGATGAGGATGTGCACCACGCGGCAATGGAACATTTTGTTGTGGATGTGGATAGGCATGAGAAGGTTGTTGGAATGACTGGACCGGTCCATGAGGATGTAACTGAGTCTGTGGATGCTGCTGCCCATACAGACCTTGATGATGCATTTGATTGTGAACTGCACCCCAGGGTTGTCCAGGAAAAGGCTGCTGGTGCTGTACATATTGCTGATTCATTGGTTGCACAATTGGCTGCATGACAGGGCGTTGTTGAACAGGAAGCCCAGGTTGATCTGCATGAGAATGAACCGGCTGCTGTTGTGCAGGAGGAATACTTGGGACTTGAACAGGTGAAGGCAGCAAACCTGGTTGTTGCGGGTTTTGAAATGCAGCATGAGATTGTGGTGGAGGCAATAAAGGTGGTTGTTGAATGAACTGACTCTGCATTTGAACAGGCTGTTGTGACTGAGATTGCGGTCCACCTCGAGGATGTTGGGGGGCTCCCAGCGGCATTTGTTGGTGAATCTGGGGCTGTAGATAAGAGTGATGGCCTGTCACTGCATGGAATGGATAATGTTGAGGCTGAGGCTGAGGCTGAGGCTGAGGATTAGGATTTACAGTCTGGTTGGGTTGAGGAGCCAGGGGCTGGAGAACAGGCAGCGGAGTTTGTGACTGAGCTTGTACATGAGATTGAGGAACAGGATTCTTTTGAGGGTGAAGCTGAGAATTAACCTGTGCTTGAATTTGGGGCTGTGGATGCAGCATCTGCGAGGGAGGCTGTTGATATTGAGGCACATGTTGTGGAAGAGGCTGAGCAGGGTGGGGCTGTGTATTGGACTGAGCCTGAGGAGGTGGATAACCCTGGGCTGGTGGATTTGCCGGCAGTTGGGTCAGAGATTGTTGCTGAACTGTATGGTGAGTTAGTTGCTGTGGATTCACTTGAGCAAGGTTCTGAGGTAGAGTATTAATGGGTACCTGAGGTTGGGGTTGGGGCTGGGGCAGGGGTTGGGGGGCCTGAGCATGCATGCTCACCTGTGGTTGCTGGTATTGTGAGACTGCTTGCTGTTGATACGGGTAGTATTGCTGATAATGCTGTTGGTATGGGTCATATCCAGGATACTGCTGGTAGTATTGTTGATATTGCGGCTGCTGTTGATACCACTGTTCTGCAGTGGGTACATCAGCCTGTACTGAAGTCTGGGCCTGGGTAGTTGTGCTGATTTGCTGGATGGTATCTTTTGCAGGTGTTGAGGTCGTAGAAGTTTGAGCCTGTGAAGTAGATGTTCCTGTTCGAATGGCAGCCTGACCTTGATTACCAGTAGTTGGCATACCTGTGCTCGTTGCATCCTGAGCACCCTCGGCAGGTTGTGGTTGAGGCTGCACACCCTGTAATTGAACAAGAAGAAAGTAAAAAACAATCTAACAAAAGTACAAACCAACTCCACAGTTTGAATCCTAAATAAAAAGTTTCTCGGACTCACTGGACAGTTTTGAGCATGTTCCTGCACTTGTCTATGCACAATTTGAGTTCCACACCTGTTGCAAACTACAGGAGAATTACCAAAGGCGCATCCTGAGCAATGAGATGTGCAATCGGATAGAGTACCCTGCCACGGGCACCCACTCCTATGATACAAACAATGGACTGTTATCTTGCCAATGGTTTCAGCAAGCGTTTTATTCGATTCAATAAGCGGCTGCAATGAGCAATAAAAAAACAAGTACATTAGCACGTACATAACATCACTGCCACAGCAATTAGACTCATCACCATGATAGGCAAAGAAAAACCTTGGAATCTGCTTCTGTCACTAAGTAGCCGTCATAGGGGCAAGCTCGGGTAGTGCTCACAACATACGTCAAACACGGTTTGCAGTACAAGTGAGTACATTGTGATTGTAATGCTTCGTTTGGGTACACAAGAAGACGACAGACCGGACAAAAATACTCTCCGGCAAGAGATTGAATATCAGGTATGCACTCGTTATCAAATCCCATAGTAAAGTATCAGTCTCTGCTTATTCAACTCCCAAGCAACATCAATCTATCCAACCCTAACAATACAATTTCTCATATCAAATAACGTTTTCTTAAAGCTAAACAATAAACAATCGCATCAGGAGAAAGGGGAATACAGTTCGTACGAACTCACATACCTGAATCTCGCAGGTTAGATAACCCTGGAAAAAGTAAAGCAGCAGATTATTTGATCGAGAAATTAGAAATGGAGAGCGTTAGTTAGGGTTCAAATTGAAGAATCCAAGAGCGTGTAAATTTAACGCGAGTATCGAAGCCATTGGTAAGTAGAAAAGGGTAAAAGAGAGCACAGATTCTTGAAGAATCCGATAGTTTTTTTTTTTTCGTTAATATTAATTTTTTTCTATTTTGTTATTACATTTTCATGATACGGATTTCTGGTTTGACAGATTAACCTAATTTGACAGATTAATCCGATTAATTTAATTTTTTTTCTTTTTCTTCATTAATTTTTTTCTTCCAATTTCTTCTTTTAATATCATAACTATAACTAAAAAAAATCAACCTTTCACTGTAGATTATACTGTGTAAATCCACAATAAAAAA
>Ga0307516_10009939_pt1 | contig 10540 bp, 10 predicted proteins | sample 19_EM_MG_FD_203310 | JGI IMG/M metagenome (GOLD analysis project Ga0307516, IMG submission 203310) | Populus trichocarpa ectomycorrhiza microbial communities from riparian zone in the Pacific Northwest, United States - 19_EM | ecosystem: Host-associated > Plants > Roots > Unclassified | place...
TCTCATGAACTGGTCGTTTCCCCGAGCGTTCCTTATTTGCCCAACGCAAGCATAACGCTTGATACCTACGGATTTTGCCTTAGGTGCCCACTACTAGGTATATTATATGATGATCCACAGTGAGCTAGTGAGGGAATTTTCGCCTGCGTATTGACCCTTGCAATCGATATTGCGGTCCAATGTTTTGGGTAACAAAAGATGACTCTACTAAACAGAACACATTGACGTATGATTATTGAAGGGAAGACAGCGGTGGTGATGAAGAAGTTTGCTTGAAAAACCGCTTTCGTTTCTCTTCATATGACAGTGTCTCCTGATCTCCTCGTAGTGATTGACCAGCAGTATCGAACGTCCCCACTGCGGCCCCAATGAACGCGCATGAAGCCACTGCTATCGGTAGAGAACGAGCTACAGAGAATATTAGTACAAAGTGTACTAAAGGATGGAATGGCATGCACCTCTGATACCAGCCAAAAAACCGGCTGCGCAGCCACCAGCTACGCCATTTAGCGCATCCTGCGTCTCCCGTTGGTTCGCAACGATGGATTCAGTGGCGGCGAACGTTGCACCCATGGCGGCTGTGCACGACACAGAGATAATCACTGATTAGGACTTGCACTTCCAGACGAAAAAGTTTGCTGGAACACACCAAAGAAACCGATGGTCCCACCAGTTCTCGAAAGGAATCCGGACGCGCCTCTGGAGTGGGTTCCCAGAGCATTCTGCACGCTACTGACGAAGGCACCGACTAGTGCAGCTTGCATTCCGACTGTCGCTGCATACTGAAGTGTCGGTCTTGGTTCGAAGCTCGGTGTATCCGGTGATGAACCTGTAGTTGACATGGCAAACTACGGAGAAAGCAAACTGTGAGTAAATCGAAGATGGCAAGTCTAAGTGGTCCCCGCCGATATCCGGCCGGGATTGACATTTTCGGAGTCTTGCCGCCGTGCAGGTATTGAATCGGCCCGGGATTTACCCTAGTACCATCTGTCTTTCTCTCAGCTAACCAGTGTGCTATGTGCCATGGAGGACAATGAGAAGCTACCCTGGTACAGGGACAGACAGTCAGAGCCTCCGTTCCGGTTAACAACGAACTTCAAGGTTCGCCGCGTGTGCTCTGCCCCATGTCATGTCTTGCAACGTGATTGCCTGACCGTCATGGCGTCGAATACCGCTTCGTGTCCCTCTTTCCTTGGAGTCTCACCTCAGTACATGATGGTCACTTCGGTGATGATGATTGGGCCAGATTTATAGAGACCTATGCGGGGTCGATCGTCGTTGGCAGCACGCAGGAACTATATTTAATACGTGCACTCCGGCCAAGCGACAAACAGAAGAAACAGGTTCGCCTTGATGTTGTGAGTCTTCGATACTTTGCTGGTACAGATGTGGGGCTCAAAGGTAATTGGTAGGAGCTTCGCCCTATTACTGCCGTGACCTGGGCTCTTGGTCGGAGCTCCCCCTTGGATCCTCTGATCGTGATTGCAATGTCGAGTATGCTCTGTGTATACAGTGTCAGTCGCGGCGAGGCAATAGGCTTCATGCGTGGCCACGGCGGGGTATGTATCCAGTTTTTCATCCAGAACTCTTGTTACTGACTTTAGAATAGCCAATTTCTTCTATTGCCGTTCACCCACGAGTCCCTTCATGCATCTGCACCACCTCCTCAGACCAAACGGCAAGAATCTACGATCTTGATAGATTTCCCGATAACGTCGAGAAGAACCCGTTTTGGTTACCAGGAACCGGGCCTAGTAAGGCGGGAGCGCCTCACGGTTTACGATCCTCCGAGATGGAAGAATGGGGCAAGGGTGTATGCACCACTATCCTCGTAGGGGGTCGAAGTGGAGGACACCTTGCTGCGGTGACATGCGCGGCATTCCATTCGACATTCCCCCTCATCGCAACTGGCGGGGTAAAGGTCCAGTTGCCGTAGTGGCATTTTTAGCTAAGAGGTGAATTGGCTTTGCGTAGATGGATCGCGTGGTCAAAATCTGGCGCATTCACGATTATGAAGGCCAACTCCTTCGTGAAGATAAACCACTGTATAGCAGCACGCTCGTCCATCGATCTTCAGTCGCATCCGTGGTTTGGTACGTGGGTCTTTCTGACCAAGTAGACTCGTTCCAATGGTTCATTTAGGCTATCCCAAGATACACTCCTCACCCATTGCACCTCCACACCTTACTCGAGACACATCGACTTACCAAGGGAACACCACCACCACGAAGATGATCCCCCGGAAAAGGAATGGTATGGATCCCCCGGAAGAATCGTCGTCTTACGATGGTTAGGGCTCAATAGATTCTTCCCGCCCGAAGAGACAAAATATAGGAGTGTTCAAAGGGGATGTCTATCTGTGAGTTGCGTCGCGCGGTGATAGCGTCGGTCGTTGCTGATCAGTCGTCGAAACGTACGTGATATCAGGATTTTCAAGAGAGCTGTACGTAGGCGGTGTTGTCTCTGTTCTTCCGTTCCGATATACTAAACCTTGCCTAGCATCTTTTACTATGATAGCATCTGTCCCTCTCCCATATTACCCTGATACTCCTCATCTTCGGGTTTTCGGAGATGCCTATCATGATCACATCATTCTCATTGCCCACCAGAGAACTATACGGTTGCTTAACACCTTACACATTCCCGGTGTCGAGGCGACGGAATTCCCCGCCTGTCAGGCATTGTTTCCCACCGAATCCATGACTGAATCAAGGCTCTATGCGGAGGGGAAAGTGGACGCGAAATGTCTCGAAAATAATGATTGGGTGCGTGGCTTGGGGTGGTGCATCAATCTTGCCCCAAGCCCAAAATATGCCGCCGAGCACGTAAAAGCAGTGGACATGGGACCGGACGGAGGGATCATTGTAGCTGTAGGCAGTAAAGGAAGTATGTGGATATGGATGAAAGACCTGTAGTGCAGTATACGTACTGTACAAGTCCGTTAGGCAGCTTTGAAATACTGTACCTCATCATGATTGATATCGTTTCTTTCGAGTCAAATCGATTTGGCTTGAAGCCTACGACTTACCGCTTCCCATTGAACAGGGTTTTGCACCAACTTAGAATCATCCAAAATATCTACCTTCCCCTATCAATCCAATTCTTCGAACAAGACTACGGAGAGTATTGTACACGTATCAATGCAAGCAGCGTACGTGGAAGGACAAAAGAAACTGCCATAGACAAAAGCCCAAGAACTCTACTGAAGACAATCGAACGCTTTGACAATCTACACGTTATAGGGCACAATATTACCATCGGGAGCTTTGGTAGGTATTTCCTCCGGGACGTCATTGGTTTGGCGTTTGTCATAAGGCACAATATTACCATCGGGAGCTTTGGTGGGTGTTTCCTCTGGGATGTCATTGTTTTGGCGCTTGTCGTAGGGCACAATATTACCATCGGGAGCTTTGGTAGGTGTTTCCTCCGGGATGTCATTGGTTTGGCGCTTGTCGTAGGGCACAATATTACCATCGGGAGCTTTGGTAGGGTTTTCCTCCGGAATGTCGTTGGTTTGGCGCTTGACAAATCCACGGTCAACCTAAGAGAAATGGTAAGTGACTCGTGATGCAACCAGAGGAGACATAAACGAACGTAGTCACGACGGTTAACATAAGCTTGAATGGGTTCAAACGGCGCCGGACCGCGCCGAGCCAAGGCGCGCTGACAAAGCCATCAGCATTTCCGTACACCATCCAAATATGACAACAACGCACCCTTATGGGCTCCGGCACTGGATATCCCACAACATTCACAGCCACCAAAGCAACGAAAAAGAGCGTCACAAAACCGGAGGGAAACATGTCTAGAGAGTCGATGGAACAAAAGTTGCGATTGAAATTGACGTAGAAAAAAGCTAAGGTCGTCCCGCGGCCTGCACGAATGAACTGAAATGGAACTGTGGGGGGAAGCGGGGAAATTAGCACAGCGGATAAGGGTGTTAAACAAGAAGACTGACATAAAGGGGGTAAGGAGAGAGAGAGAAGGAATAAAGATGGAAACAGGACTCGTAGAGCTTATAACCGGTTTCCCTTCGCAACCAGCACAGCACGCGATGATATAATGCGGGCGCTTTTAGCATTTTGGCATTTTTTTTTCACCACGCCTGGGCGGCCTGGTAACAGAACAACAACCACGCCAAATTTTCATCACTATTTGTATATATTTGTATTTTCTACCACTGACCCGCCAGAACGAAGTTCAGAGAGCCCCAAGTCGAGTCGCGGCCAGTTTTTGCCAGTTCCCGATATGTCTTCCCATCTTCCAATCTTTACAGATCTTTGGATAAAGGAGGCATCATTGAACAAGGATTAAACATAAACGTGAAAGCAAAATCATCGCTATAATTGGTAATACAAACATGGGACAAACAACAGGAAAATATCGACGGGTTCAATAATCTTCCACACAAACGGCTGTATGGCTGATCCACGATTCACTCGTCTCAGGTCTGATCCTCGCTTTCGCACCCTCAAAAGACACAAGAATAAGGTCGCAGTAGACAGTAGATTCAGTTCTGTGTTCTCTAGAGCCAAGAAAAAAACACAGATTGGTGTGGATTTTCTTCTTCATCCATAGGCTAAGCCCTTCTCTGATGCTACAACGCGCGTAGACAAGTATGGTCGGCAGTTGTCTGACTCTCAAGAAAATGAAAATTTACGTCGATTTTACCGTCTTGATTCGGAGAATCAGAACGAATTCTCTACTGGTCCTGACTACGCCCGCGGCGAAGTGCTTCTTCAGTCTTCTGACGAGGAGGAGGAAGGCAGGGGTGATCTAGACCAAGCTCAGTCCAGCGACGACGAAAATGATAATGGCGTTGTCACTTTGGGTCCTAATATTGACATCCCTGAGCTGCGGGATGGAGATACTGAAGTAGACCTGGACGAAGACGCTTTTCTAGACGCGGACACGCAGGCTACTCATTACCGCAAGACCACCTCAGAAGACGACCAAGAGAGCCCACTTAGGACACGTCGTATTGCCGTTGTCGACCTGGATTGGGACCATGTTCGTGCCATACACCTATATAAAATCTTCACTTCTGCTATCGCGCCCGTTGGATCGTCCTCATCGAGGCCAAACCGAGTTCCCGCCCCACTTGTGCGGGGTGAAGTGCTCAGCGTACGCATCTACCCGAGTAAATTCGGCTTGGAACGCATGGCGCACGAAGAGAATGGTCCTCCATCTGAGTTATTAAAGAAGAAAATATCGCCAGATGGCGAGGACGATGTAAATGAGAGGACGATCTACGAAACCGGGGATGCGGACGAGTACGATGAGGACGCGCTGAGAAAGTACCAATTACAGCGCATGAGGTGTGTCAATTATCATTTGGTGCATCCCACGAATATGCATATACAAGCACAGATATTTTTACGCTGTCGTGGAATGTGACTCCGTTGACCTTGCCTCGTATCTCTATTCTGAACTGCAAGGCGCCGAACTTGAGCGATCGGCAAATGTCCTGAATCTAAGTTTTGTTCCGGACGACATGACATTCGATGAGGAGTGCAGGTTATTATGTCTTGCCATTTTATCTTTCGACAGTCAGCTCATTGAGTTCAAATACCCCAATAGAGACCAATCTACCTCCGCCGATAATAACACAAATTACCAACATCTCGACTTTGCGACGGATGTGAGCCCACATGCTGCGAAACGTCCGTCAGCTTAATGTTGACATATACATAGGCTCTTCGGCATTCAAAAGTCAAGTTGACCTGGGATCAAGATGACCCAGAACGTGACCGTGTCACTCGTCGAGCTCTTACTCTCAGAGAGATCGAAGAGAATGATTTCCATGCTTACGTCGCTTCGTCGAGTGACTCTTCATCCGAGGATGAAACAGAATCAATACAGAAAACTGCCAATCGTGACAAATTGCGCGCCATCCTACTCAGCGGCGGAGGCAATGACTTGCCAGAAGGGTGGGCTGGTAGCAAGACTGGAGACATGGACACGGGTGATGATCGTGTGGATATGGAGGTTACCTTCCGCCCCGCTCTTAGCGGTGGAAATGACGAAGACGAAACAACAATTGGGAAGTACCAACGCAAAATGCGGGAGAAACGAAAGAAGCGCAAGCAAGAATTGAAGGATAGAAGTAAAGAGGAACCACCCGCGGACGACTTCTTTGCTCAGAGCGGGGGAGAGGAAAACAGTGACGAGTCCCCACGCGCGGGGAGGAGAGCCTCGAGAGGAGACCAAGGAAACAAAGCCAGAAAACCTTCGACCAAGGAGGAGCTTTCGCTACTCGTCGCTCCGGATGAACTCGATTCAGGACCGAAGCATTTTGATATGGCAGCGATCATCAAGGCCGAAAAGAACGAGCGCAGGAAGCGCATGAAGGGGAGCAAGAAAACAGGTGGTGATGACGAGAATGAGTTGCAAGATGATTTCACTATCAACGTCAAGGACGAGCGATTCAGGGCGCTGCACGAGGACCATGTGTTCGCCATCGATCCTAGTAACCCTCAGTGAGTAGCTGCCGATGACATTGGGAAGATTGAAATTAATGTGGCGTTTCAGTTTTAAGAGGACGAAGTCGATGTCCGCCTTGCTTGAAGAAAGGTCAAAACGGAAGAACATCCCCGGCGAGGCCCTTACAACAGCACTTAGCGCAAGAAGCGACACCCCGCAAAGTCTGACAAGTTTGGTTGAGAGGGTTAAGCGAAGGAGTGCGGTCACCTCAGATGATGGTGACGTCAAGCGACGAAAGTTATGACATCGCTTACAGTGTACTGTGTTGCTCCCTGCCCATGCAGTTTGATCATTTAGCAACATTGCGGTGTGCCTTAACGACGAGTATCATAGCGAGATGTTACTTTGTATTACAGACGACTTGGTGTCAAGATACCAATGGCATGATCTTCATATACCCCTTCAATCCTCTCAAGAAATCTTCGCCTGAGAGAAGTCTAGCTCTGGATGAGCAAGTTGAAACTTCTTCAAAGCCTGAAGAATGAGAACAATGACCGTCGTTTAAAATTAGCGCGCGCAGGGACATGGGCGTCCTACCTCCTGCTTCTTGATCTCATCGGACGTAGGCTTTCCAATTTGCTATAAAAGAGGGCGCATCAGCATCAGTTCTGTCAAAGGAGTCACAACAGGTGGCAGACCTTCTGCTGGTTGTCAAACTTTGCGAAGGTAAGATCAGGTGTGAAGACAAGGAGAATCAAGGACGAACCATCATCTTTTCGACCATCCCTCTGAAGATAGTCGTTAACTATTCAGACACATAAGACTGTATTGGAATCGACCGACCTTGTCTCGCCATCAAGATCGCTGAGTTTGCTATTCTCCGGCTGGATTTTCCTTGTATCGATCTTGGGATGGTGAGTAAGTACATTCTCCCACCATTGTACCTTGTTCACTTTCTCGAGATGAAGTTCAACAGACGACTGATCCTCTGAAATCCAGTTTGAAGCGGGAATAAAGGTGTACGGGGGTGTGCGCTAACCCAGTGTCCAGGTACTCTCTTCGACCTTCACATCTTGGCAGAGTTCACCAGCCATGATAGGATCCTTGCCCTTAAGGCCGACGCTGATTTTCTTCTTTGCGATCACAACTACAAGGTCGCGTGCGCGTGTTCCCTTAGAAACGGGAACTACGATGTCGACGTCTTGCAGAGATTGTTTCCATGAATAAGGGAGTGCTTAGAGATAGATTAGGAGAATAAAACCAGGCACCTGAGATAAGAAACACACCTGTCTGCTCCTCGGCCTCGCGCTGGCGGTCTGCCTTGTCGCGGATCTCTCTCTCCGCAGGGCTCAGCTTGTCGTAGTCGTCCGAGTCTTGAGAGGACATGGTGGTCGCAAAACAATGTCACGTGTGTTTGGGGTTGTGTGGCCAAGGCGAGGCAAAGCCAGGCCACCGTCCAGTTCGCCGTCCTTCCTTTCGTTTTGTTGGCCCTTGCCATGTCCGCCGTCGATCCTTGGGCTGATTTCGAGGTATGCCCCTCTCCTCGTATCTCGTTCCTCTTTCAATGTTATCCTACAGAATCTTAAGGTTAACGTAAGGCTTAATACCGTCGACCGACTCAAGCAGATCATCTCTGGTTTCAATGATGAGTGCTGGACAATGCTTAGCAAGTCAGGGAAGAAGCAGGATCTCATAGACCGCATCCTACACTCCCTCAACGAATGGCGCGCGTCAAGCAATATAGACAAGTGGAATAAAGCCCGCGGCGTCCTGTACCAAGTACGCAATTCAGGAATGTGAGTAAATCTCCATTTTCGTCTTTACCGTTCCATTCATATTAGTACTCACACACTGCTAATTCTCAACAGGTGGAGGGGCCATGCGCATTCTGCACCGGGAACTTTGTCTTCCCAGAGTACGAACTCTTATACAGGAGTTCCTTCCGTCACCCGACCCTACATCAACCCCACAGCCGGCCCGAGCAGCGCTCAACGTTATGACTCTTTCGCTCCTCCTCGAAATCCCACCCTACCTATGACAACACCTCATGCTAATGCTCCTGCAACTTTACCTAGACCTTGTGTGTCCACTTTTTCTCCCTTTGAAACAATGCGAGCCTTCTGATCTCTATTATATAGCTATCCGATTCAAACTCTCTCCTTTTTTCCAAATTGATCAGGCGGTATCAGGCATTGCAGAGTGTCCTGGTATGCGCGGCCAATCAACCGTCATATACATAGTCTAATACCCCGCAGAATCTTCTAGTTCTGGCGATCGTCGTCAACAAGTGCTGTTATTTTCCCTCACCGCTGATCAGATAACGAAGCTAAATTCACCAGAGTGCGTTTCGGTTAGCTTTGAATGATGTGTGTTTTTTGATCCATGGTCCAGCTCCAAGTACCAGCTTCGTCTATATTGCACTTCCTCTTCCTACTTTGCTCTCGGACCGGCAGGCATGCGCTTCGGTAACACTCCATGCCCCATCGAGTTCCCTCCCACCTGTGAGATCAGAGTCAACCAGGTTCAAATCACTGCAAGTACGAAAGGGATGAAGAAGAAGCCAGGAACTGCACCTCCAGCTCACCTCGGGAATTCCGTCAGAGTGTCCATCGGACACCAAAATCGCGTCGAGATGGTCTATGTAAATAGTCAAACGAACACTAATCAGCCTCCTCCTTCTCCGAAAGTGTGTTTTCTTCTGCGCGTATGGATCCGGGATCTTATGTTTCAACAGAAATACTATATGGTCGTCATGTTGGTCCAAGTCACTACTATAGCTCAACTAGTCGAGAGAGTAAAGAAAGGGAAATTCCGGAGTCGTGAAGACATCCTCGCACAACGTACGTGTCCCACTCTTTAGCATGAGTATGTCTATGCAACCTACATCAGGAAAAGAAGCAGCTGAAGTCGATGACGATGACATTGTCGCTGGTCCACAGAAAACTTCTATGAAATGTCCTGTAAGATTTCCTGCTACTTTTGCTGTTGCGGAACTGAATGCCCTTGATATTAAGCTAAGTTATGGTCGTATCACTACCCCGTGTCGTTCCTCGCACTGTGTTCATGTACAGTGCTTCGATGCCTTATCATGGTATTCGGTGAATGAGCAGACGACAACTTGGTCTTGCCCAGTATGTGAGAAATCCATCAATCACGAGGACTTAATAGTGGATGGGTATGCCAATCATGTATGTTATCCAGATTCTTGCCACTGATAACTGCGCAGGTATTTCAACTCAATTTTGGAAAGTACACCCGATACGGTCGATGACGTTATTGTGGAAGCCGACGGCGAGTGGCACACGTCCGACGATAGATACGCTTCCGAAGCTTGGAGGAAAACCCACAAGCCCGAGCCCGTCAGTCCTACGCCACATCCGAAACATCCAGCGCCGTCAGACAGTCCCTCCGGCCATATTCGTGACGCCTCGAACCAGGAGAAAAGCCAAAGATCTGGGGACGTTGTTGTCTTGGATTCTGAGGAAGAAGACGAGGGCGAGGTCAAGCGTGAATTGTCACCGTCGCGCGCTAAACAGATTCCGACGAGCGGATTTTCTGACGCGCAAGTGATAGACCTCACCGTGGAATCTGATGACGAGAGCACGTCCAACCGGAGTTTGGGTAAACGAAAAGCGGAGTCCGACTCGTTATTGGCGTCGGAGGATATTTGGAAAAAGTCTCGGATTGGAGAACCGCCAAACGCCACGAATATGAACGATAATGTCAACATTTCTACGACGGGCGTTCTGGTCTCGGGTAGTAATCACAGCGCAAGACGATATGCTGTGAATGGCGCGCCTTTGCCGCATCGACCACCAAACCAGAGTACACAATTCACACCTGTTACGTTCGGATCTCCATTGGCGTCTTACTATTCCCAATCTTCACGAGTGGCAGCACCACCTCCTGGGTCATTCGGACCTCAGGTTTCGCATAGACCAGGATATTACTCACAGTTCGGAAATATAGGGTAGTAGATGTATTACAGTTGCAGTCGGAAGCTACACTACTTGACTTGAACTTGACACAGAGTTCCGCTTTCCGTCGGAGTTAGGGATATTCCGGAGAGTGCCGTCGCCTTTAGAGCCAACCCGACTCTTTTTTTCCACTCGACTTC
>Ga0307516_10009940_pt1 | contig 10538 bp, 6 predicted proteins | sample 19_EM_MG_FD_203310 | JGI IMG/M metagenome (GOLD analysis project Ga0307516, IMG submission 203310) | Populus trichocarpa ectomycorrhiza microbial communities from riparian zone in the Pacific Northwest, United States - 19_EM | ecosystem: Host-associated > Plants > Roots > Unclassified | place...
AGACCAAATTGAAGCCAACACAAACCGTGTTGTTGGAACGTAGTAAGTTTATCCTTATTTAATGAGTTATATTGGAGTGTAATATAAGATTATTTTTAAAATTTTATTGAATAATTTAAGTTTTTGAGATAAAATAGTTTTTTTTTACATAATATCATAATTTTAATTATTTTATATAATTAAATAATAAAATTAAAAACTTATACAAGTTTCAAACTAAGTCAGAAAATAATATAAAATTATTTTTAAAATCTCACCATATATATTTTTTTTCTGAATAGCTGACTCTATTAAGCTCTTCTTTTCCTATGTTATTGCAGTGGTTATATGTCACCAGAATATGCAATGCAAGGCCTATTTTCAGTAAAATCCGATGTATATAGTTTCGGAGTTTTGCTATTAGAGGTCATCACTGGGAGAAAAAACATCAATTTTTATGATGAAAGTAACTCTTCGAACTTGGTTGGATATGTAAGTAGTAAGATCACATATACATATTTTATTGAACTTGGTTGGATATGTAAGTAGTATGATGAAAGTAACTCTTCGAACTTGATTTTAAAATTTCAACTCCAACATAGCATATTGATGTGGAATTTCTTTAGGTCTGGGATCTATGGAGTGAAGGCAGGGCCCTGGAACTAGTGGATACATTGATGGGCGACTCGTATCCTGAAGATCAAGTCTTAAGGTGCATCCAAATTGGTCTTTTATGTGTGCAAGAATCTGCGATGGACCGACCATCAATGTCTAATGTTGTTTTCATGTTGAGTAATGACACAACTCTTCCATCTCCTAAGCAACCTGCGTTTATTCTGAAGAAGAGTTACAATAGTGGAGATCCATCAACTAGTGAAGGATCGCATTCTATAAATGAAGTGACTATCACCATGCTTAGACCTCGGTAGAGGCTTACATATATCAGACGTACTGCATTCATATGTTAATTAATGTTTGATACTGTAATAGTTTTTATGATTATGGTTTAAAATATTAAGTTTAAAGTGGAATTCAAGAAAAATTAATTATAATGTATGTTAATTAACTAAATATTTATAAAACTTTAATAAAAGTAAAATATAGTTTCGATCACACCATACTATTATACCAAATGGATCCTAGTAGAAGTATCATGGTAGTGAAATATTATTTATTACATTTCTAAGCATGTGGAACCAAGTAATGTAGTTATTCTTTCATTAACCAACAATGTAGATAAAAATGTCTCAATAGTCTCTCAATTTAATAGTCTCTCAATTTAAATCCTCTTCATTAAGAATGCTACGTTCTTCACAAATCTACTCATTCAACAATTCAATTTTATCAAGGTTAATGAGATTTTAAGTATCTTTTATTTCGCTTAAATTCCTACAAAGTACAAACATAAAAGAAAACAACATGATTGTCATATATATTAATGATAAATTCAATTTTTGAAAATAATATATTTACAAAGTAGTTATAAAAGGTTTAGACAAGATCTATTTGCAATACTAGGTCAGTAATCCTGCCGATCGTAATATATTCTTGCGCAAGAACCTGCATGAAGACCAAAAACATTTATTTTTCATGGAGGGACAAGATGAGGTAAGGAGATTAGATAGTAAGCACAAAATGATTGCATGAAAAATTATAAAGTTGTTATAATTATGAGAAACTTATTGCATTAAAGCATTATTCCTAAATGTCTTAGTCAATGTTCATTGAGACTTGACATTAATTAGAGTTATTGAGATCGATGCATATTATGTTTCTTTCTTTATGAAAGGAAGCAGTTGCTCTCATAAACTAAGGTATGAAAGATGCCTATAACTAATATATAAGTGCTTATCACATGACATGTACAATGAACTGACTTGTAAGAGAATTTTATATGGGGAGATCACTTATGCCTATGGAAAGGTTCACGTGATAATTATGTAAGTGATCTCTAGACTAGAGATCATTAATTTATCATATATTGAGAGTGTTATGCTTTGATCCTGACCACATATTATCCTAATCAAGGATAACAGATAGGCAAATATTATGTATGACATAAAATACTATATGAAGGTATTTAAATAATAAAGAGAAGATTCACCACTCTAGGTGAATTAGAGAAAATAATATATATGTTCTCAAATAGTATTAATTGTGAAATCCTTGATCAAGATGGAATGAGTTTTGAAAAAAATTTCAAAATTTTACTCAAATAATTAATGACTATAATGTTGAGAACTAATATGATTTAACAAAGCAGAATAGTTCATGTTATAATATCTAAATCGAAACATTCATGATAAATTAATAATAATTACACTGAGAAACTAATCACTGAAATGTTAAGTCAAACCACTTATGATTTTTTTTAACATTTGATAGATCATTATAGGTTATTAAACATTGTATTTGATTTTTAAATATAACTCAATTAATTTTTAAAGTGATAATAAATTAAATTGTATAATTTAATTAATCTTGTTTTATTTTGGTCTGCACCTACTGACCAGTGTGACAATTATGGACGATGTGGAGCTTATGGTAAGTGTGATCCTTATGATGCTTATGACTTTGAGTGTACGTGCCTCCCTGGCTAACAGCCCAAATCAATTACTGATTGGTACCTCAGAGATGGGTCAGGTGGATGCATCCAGAAGAATCTCACAGGAATGTGCAACAATGGTGAAGGGTTCGTCAAGGTGGAAAACGTGAAGGTACCAGATCCTTCAACTGCCCGTGTGGATAACAATTTGGATCTGAAAGCTTGCATGGAGCAATGCTTGAGGAATTGTTCCTGCACAGCCTACGCAAGTTCAGTTGTGACAAGTAAGAGTGGGTGCTTCTCATGGTATGGCAATTTGCTTGATACAAGAGTGTTCGCTGAGGGAGGACAGGATTTATATGTCCGTGTGGATGCGTTTGAGTTAGGTACCTTCAAATCTTATTGTCATTATATATCTTTGCTGCATTTTCAACAACAGCTTAATCTTCAATATGTCTTAGATACAGGATTTTCAGAACAAAAATATAGACATCTGAAATAAAAATTATGGGTACAAGTACAACGGAAGTACCAGAGACATTTCTAATATGGCTAAGCCCTCCCCTGCACTCACCTACTATCTTTCTGCGATATGCACCATTACTGATAATCCTGATGATTTGGTATCAAGCTAATGTGGATTTCTTTCTTTCTCCAGCTCAATATGACAAGAAGTCTAGAGGTTTTCTTTCAAAGAAAGGGATGTTAGCCGGTTTGGTACTCTCTATAGCTGCTGGGGTTTTCTTTGTCATTATGTTCTCATTCTGGTTGAAAAAAAGGAAGAAGACGGGTAAGAGATTATTTTTTCAACCTTGTTACCAATATAAGTGACACCAAGTTAGTTGAACTAAAGAATTCCAACTTTAAGTCTATGCATATAGGAGATGATAGTCTGCAAAATGCAGTGTGTAATCAACATTAGCACTTGTTAGTACTTTTAAAAGCTGATTATTGAGTTCTTTCAACGATAAACACAGCTAAGGGCAGACAACTCAAATTTCCCTTCAATATCCCTACAAGCCTCAATGGCTCTCTAAGTGGAAAGGAAGTTGGTGGAAGTACAAGTCAATACCTACCAGTCTTCGACATAGATATCATATTAGCAGCCACAGAGAATTTCTCCAACGAGCTTGGATATGGCAGTTTTGGCTCAGTTTACAAGGTTCTTTTCCTTGGAATTTCTTTAGGTTTGGGATCTATGGAGAGAAGGCAGGGCCCTGGAACTAGTGGATACATTGATGGGCGACTCGTATCCTGAAGATCAAGTCTTAAGGTGCATCCAAATTGGTCTTTTATGTGTGCATGAATCTGCGATGGACCGACCATCAATGTCTAATGTTGTTTTCATGTTGAGTAATGACACAACTCTTCCATCTCCTAAGCAACCTGCGTTTATTCAGAAGAAGAGTTACAATAGTGGAGATCCATCAACTAGTGAAGGATCGCATTCTATAAATGAAGTGACTATCACTAGTGGCGGAGCCACAGTGGGAATGGGTCAAAAGGGAGCAATTGCCCCCTCAATTTTTTTTTCAATTTTTTTTTAAATATTAATATATTAGTGAGAGTGAATTATTGCTACAGCCTACAGGTAAGGAAAGTTTTTAACTTTTATTATTGTTGACTAACTTGACTTATATGTTAATACAATTTAATATATATATATATATATATATATATATATATATATATATATATAATTACAACTCCCCAACTTTTCCCATTTTCCCTTTTGTTTCTCTTGTCTAACAAAACAAAGAGGGTTTTTTTTCAGCTGTCGTTCTTTCCTCTCCTTGTCTCCTGAATGTAAATTTCTCATCGATTAATTTTTTTTGCCTTTTACTTTATACTTTACGTAAAAAAAATTTATCTTTTCTATTTATTTTATTGTCTAATTTTAGTTTTATTTTTTTATAATTAGTTATTAAAAATATTAGGGTTTATGATAATTTAGGGGTTTTGTTATAAATATGTTCAAAATAAATGTTTAAATTTGCTAATTTAATCAATTAAATGTTTCTTTTCTTATTATAAAGAAATAAATTAATATTCATGCAAAACCACTATTCTTGACATCTCTTGCATTGATAGAGTAGTTTATTGAAATTTAATATTTTCACATGATTTGTTTGTAAGTAAAATATCAAGTAGAAAACATGTTTTTCAAGCATTGTTCCTCTTACACATACACTAGGCATTGTTCCTTAATTAAATGTCTAGAAATGATTAAGCATAACTTAATCAACATACTTATTATATGCATATAGATATGAATTGAAATAGGTTTTGATTTTGATGAATTGACGTGTATTTTGCTATTAATTTTATATGAAAGATTTAGAATTATTGTGTAACTCAACTGACTTTTGTTTGACAGTGAATTATTGTGTAGTTGTGTTAATTATTATGTAGACACTAATGATAAAAAAAATCCAGCAGGTTCATATTAAATTAACATGTCACTAGAAAAATATTTCAAGCGTAAATCTATTGAGGATAAAGAGTCAATCAAAGCTTCAAGTCATGTAACTCAATCAAGTTCAAAGAAAAGTCATATTGAAATCAACCCCGACACTCTCCTTGTTGACCCTGGCTTAAGAAGACCAATTTATGAGTACCATGTAAATGATAGGGATACAATCCGAAGAGCTTATCTACAAAAAGGTCCTTATCAACCTTCACACTATGATTTTCCATATATGTTTGAATTGATTTCTAATGCATGTCTATATAATATAGTATTTGTTAATAATTTGCCCCCTCATTTAAAAAACTTTGGCTCTGCCACTGAAGTCTATCACCATGCCTGGACCACGGTAGAGGCTTATATATATCAGACGTACTGCATTCATATGTTAATTAATGTTTGATACTGTAATAGTTTTTATGATTATGGTTTAAAATATTAAGTTTAAAGTGGAATTCAAGAAAAATTAATTATAATGTATGTTAATTAACTAAATATTTGTAAAACTTTAATAAAAGTAAAATACAGTTTCGATCACACCATACTGTTATACCAAGTGGATCCTAGTAGAAGTATCATGGTAGTGAAATATTATTTATTACATTTCTAAGCATGTGGAACCAGGTAGTGTAGTTATTCTTTCATTAACCGACAATGTAGATAAAGATGTCTCAAAAGTCTCTCAATTTAAATCCTCTTCATTAAGAATGCTACGTTCTTCACAAATCTACTCATTCAACAATTCAATTTTATCAAGGCTAATGAGATTTTAAGTATCCTTTATTTCACTCAAATTCCTACAAAGTACAAACATAAAAGAAAACAACATGATTGTCATATATATTAATGATAAATTCAATTTTTGAAAATAATATATTTACAAAGTAGTTATAAAAGGTTTAGACAAGATCTATTTGCAATACTAGGTCAGTAATCCTGCCAATCTTAATATATTCTTGCGCAAGAACATGCATGAAGACCAAAAACATTCATTTTCCATGGAGAGATAAGATGAGGTAAGGAGATTAGATAGTAAGTACAAAATGACTGCATGAAAAATTATAAAGTTGTTATAATTATGAGAAACCTATTGCATTAAAGCATTATTCCTAAATGTCTTAGTCAATGTTCTATTAAGACTTGACATTAATTAGAGTTGTTGAGATCGATGCATATTATGTTTCTTTTTTTTATGAAAGGAAGCAGTTGCTCTCATAAACTAAGGTATGAGAGATGCCTATAACTAATATATAGATACTTGTCACATGACATGTATACTGAACTGATTTGCAAGAGAATTTTATATAGGGAGATCACTTATGTCTATGGAAAGGTTCACGTGATAGTTATGTAAGTAATCTTTAAACTTAAGATCACTAATTTATCTTATATAGAGAGTTTTATGTTTTGATCATAACCACACGTTATCCTAATCAAGGATAATAAACAGGCAAATATTGGGTATGACATAAACTATATAAAGGTATTTAAGTAATAAAGAGATGATTCATCACTCTAGGTGAATTAGAGAAAATATTACATATGTTCTCAAATAGTATTGATTGTGAAACCCTTGACAAAGGTAGAAGAGTTTTGAAAAGAGTTTCAAAATCTTACTCAAAGAATTAATGACTATAATATTGAGAATTAACATGAATTAACAAAGTTGAATACTTCATTCTATAATGTCTAAATCGAAACATTCATGATAAATTAATAATAATTACACTAAGAAACTAGTCACTGAAAGGTTAAGTCAAACCACTTATAACTTTTTTTTAACTTTTGGTGGATCATGATATGTTGTTAAACATTGTACTTGATCTTCAAATATAAGTCAATCAATTTTTGAATTGGTAATAAATTAAATTGTTTAATTTAATTAATCTTGTTTTATTTTTTATTATTATTTATATTTTGACCAACTTATTAGGGGATCTAATAGGTCACACACATAAAAAGCATTGGTCAAAAATTAAAATAGAATGACTAATCAAATGTGACTTAATTGTAAATAAATTTTAAAGATTAAGGAATAGAATGTAATTAATATAGGAGATTACAATTCTAGACCTATAAACAATCAAGTAAGGACTTGATTGAATAAATTTCTAAAACTAACCTAAAATAATATATGTGATATTATTTAAGGGACAAAATTATACTATGTCATTTATAGGGTTTTGAGGTTTTCATATAAATAGAAAGTTATGTTTTTTATTTTTTATGAGTAGAGTGGAGTACAGAGACACCTCAAACACAAAAGAAAAGAGTTAGCACTCAAAGGTATAGCAATCTCTCTCTCCTAAAAGGGTTTAAAAGATTTCTCATTGATGGTTCGTATAGATTAATGTTAGAGGCTGGACAATTGGACAGTTTATGGTTTGCAACAACACGACCTTAAAAAAATTATTTAAAATTAAAAAGAATATTTGATCTTCAAGTAATCTTCGTATAAAACCTAAACAACTCTATATTTGTTTAACGATATATTTGAAATTCTTAAAAAAAATTAAATTTATTATTTATATTGTGTATTCGTATTTCGGGAAATCTAGTTGCATTTCATTGTGTCATACATATTTGAAACGGTTATAGCAGGAAATTGAAAACTATTAGGGAATGTATAGAGCCACATAGGTGCTATATGTGTCAGGATTATCTCGCATCAAATATTTTTTCAAGAATCAGTAACATTTTCTAAATTTATAAAATTTATAAGTAGCAGAACCTGATTAAATTATTTTCGTGTAAAATATCACGATCTTGCCTTCACTTTTAAGTTCTAACCATGGTTGTAAGATTGATTTGAGGCAAGATTAACTTGTTCAACTCTATTTTTTTTAAGAAAAAAAAGTTAATGGGATGATGGTCAGATTTTTTACCGGGTAAAGTTTGGGTCACCCGTGTTAATAGATTAATTCAAGTGTTTAATCAATTAACCAAGTTTTTTTTAACTCGAAGTAGTCCAGCTCTAGGTTCTTCAATTTTCGGACCGTGGGTCATACAACCATGTTTATTACCCCTTTAAAAAATAGAAAAGGAGAAATAAATAAAAGAAAAACAAAGAGAAAATCATACCAATAGGCTCACTCTTGATAAGCAAGATACCAGGAAATTATGTTACCTTTTCTATTAGCCAACTAGCCTTCGTGCAGTTCTTACTAAGAAATTCTAACTTAAGGTGGTGTTACAGTGGTAAGAGTTTGAGACTAAGAGGTTTGCTCCCTCTTAGGTCTCAGGTTCGAACCCTGTGGACGCTCATATGATGGTCACTGGAGGCTTACATGGTCGTTAACTTCAGGGCCCGTGGGATTAGTCGAGGTGCACGCAAGCTGGCCCGGACACCCACGATAATCAAAAAATATATATATATATATATATATATCTCTTATGAAATGATAAATTCTCATGCTCCCCTTTCAAAATATAATATCACTTGGTAGGAAGTTCGACATGAGAATTCTTAAATGTTATTTTAAAACATAACCAGTAGTTTATAGGAAGTTCGACATGAGAATTCTTAAATTCTTAAATGATAACTCGTAAATGGTTTAAAACTTTATACGAGTAGTTTCATTTAATCTAAAATAAAGTTTTTTTTGGTAATAACATGAGCATGTTGAAATGGAAGTAACTAAAAATTTGATGTTTATCCAGGTTTATTTGATTTTATATATGTTTTTTTATTTTACTTTCTATGATTTTTTTATTATTTAAAATTTGAATTTTGTTTTTTTAATTATTGTTTATTTTATTTAGGATTATTTTAAATTTTCTCATTAAATTGCATCTTTTTTTTTCTATCGAATTTCATTAATGTTTTATAAAATATTTTACGTTGTGTGTATCTCGATCACTCGTGATTTAACGAACTAAAACTTGACAAGATATTTCTTTTAATCCGCAATCAGCTCAAAAGAGGTGTGCAAACTTGGGACCAAAAAATTCTCACCAGAAACTATACACGTATGGGCCTATGGCCTTTCAATTCAAGTGATCATTTAATACATGGCTGGCTCCACTGTGCAGCCCTAATAATCGGCCAAAAAAAATCTATGAAGTAGGTGGCTTTTTGGCCCCGCTCATTAAAACCCCGACTGCACTACCAGGCCATCTACTCACCTCACCAACACACAATCATAGAAACAAATTATGAATCCTGTAGAAAGGTTTTTGAGTACATTGTTTCTCTTCCTTGTTTTTCCTTCTTGCTTATCTATTGACATCATAGCTCCAAACCAATCAATCAAAGATGGAGATGTTCTGGTCTCTAGTGGACAAAGCTATGAACTCGGGTTCTTTAGCTCAGGCATCGATTCTACTCGTCGTTATGTGGGAATTTGGTACCGTAAGGTTTTAGAACGAACTGTTGTATGGGTGGCAAATAGAGATAATCCTATCAATGGTACCTCCGGAGTCCTAGCTATCAACAAACAAGGTAACCTTGTAATTTATGAAAATAACCGAAGTAGTGTTCCTGTTTGGTCTACAAATGTTCCAGCCTCAATATCAATGACAAATTGCACGGCTCAGCTCCTGGATTCAGGAAACTTGGTCTTGGTTCAACAGGATAGCAATGGGGTCTTGTGGCAGAGTTTTGATCATGGTACAGATACTCTGCTTCCTGGTATGAAGCTTGGGCTGGACCTGAAAATCGGTTTGAACCGGTCTCTGTCATCTTGGAAGTCCAAAGATGACCCGGGAACCGGAACCATTCTCTATGGTATTGATCCAAGCGGGTTTCCCCAGTTGTTCCTATACAAGGGTCAAACCCGATGGTGGCGTGGCGGACCATGGACTGGACTAAGATGGAGCGGAGTATCCGAAATGACCCCTACCTACATCTTCAATGTTACTTTCGTTAACAGCGTTGATGAGGTATCTATATTCTATACTATGAATAATCCCTCCATCATTTCAAGAATGGTGGTGAACGAATCAGGAGTAGTGCAGCGGCTGTCGTGGAACGATCGTGATCAACAATGGATCGGAATTTGGTCCGCCCCAAAAGAACCATGTGACACCTATGGCCAATGTGGCCCAAATAGTAACTGTGACCCATATCAAACAAATACTTTCATGTGCAAATGTCTACCCGGATTCGAACCCAAGTCACCCCAAGAATGGTACCTGAGAGACGGGTCAAGAGGTTGTGTCAGGAAACCTAACGTGTCCACGTGTCACGGCGGAGAAGGGTTCGTCAAGCTGGCTCGAGTGAAGGTGCCGGATACATCAATGGCGAGTGCGAACATGAGTTTGAGATTGAAAGAATGTAAGCGAGAGTGCTTGAGGAATTGTTCTTGTACAGCTTATGCTAGTGCAGACGAAAGAGGACTTGGATGCTTGAGATGGTATGGTGATCTGGTTGATACAAGAACGTTTTCAGATGTGGGGCAAGAGATTTACATCCGTGTGGATAGAGCTGAATTAGGTACATGTCCAATTCTACTACTACTAACTTATTTACTTTTCCTTTGTTCACTTGCTATGCCATGCACAAGTTTTGATTCTTGAAGAAATCTCATAGACCTGATAAATCACAAG
>Ga0307516_10009941_pt1 | contig 10538 bp, 2 predicted proteins | sample 19_EM_MG_FD_203310 | JGI IMG/M metagenome (GOLD analysis project Ga0307516, IMG submission 203310) | Populus trichocarpa ectomycorrhiza microbial communities from riparian zone in the Pacific Northwest, United States - 19_EM | ecosystem: Host-associated > Plants > Roots > Unclassified | place...
TTTTAAATTTGTTTTTATTTAAATTAATTGTGTTTTTGAATAGTTTTGAAGTGTTGATGTGAAAAATAAATTTTAAAAAATAAAAAATTATTTTAATATATTTTCAAGCGAAAAATACTTTGAAAAACAACCTTTACTGATATCTCAAATACTCTCTAAATCTAAAAACATTTTAGGGGGTGAAATGAAAAGATAGAGACATTGTATTGACTTGGGTTAACACATGAAATTTACGAGCCAGGTGATGAGGATGATCACAATGAGTTAACTCAGTTAGACAATTTGTTTATTTCCTTTTCCTTCATTTATTCTCTTTTTGGTTGGGGCTTGATTGAGTCTTAATTGATCTTGAGTTGGATTAAATATTGAACTAAGAGTTATTCAACTAAGAAGCTTAGACCCAAGCCAATTTAATGTAAATGATGAAATCGAAAAAAAAAACATCAAAATCTATTTTTTTCAAAGTAAAACAAATAAAAATAAAAGGAATAAGGATCAAATTTGACATAAAAATAAATAAAATCAAATGTTGAGAATGACATTGAAAAAAAAAATCAGTTAATAAAAGGATTCAAAACAAAACAAATAGCAATAAAAAGAATAGGGACTAAATATGACAAATGAAAAAAATTTAAGGAGGATGAAATTAAAAAAAATCAATTTTGTAAATCATTTCAAATAGAACAAATAATAATCAAAATAATATGGATGAAATTTGAACGCAAAAAAAATTGAAAGAGCTTTGAAAATTTAGAGGTTCATGCACGGAAATCAAGGAGAAAAGAAGGAAAAGAAAAGTTGTCGGAGCTAAACCAAAGGTCCTTATGCTGCAAGCGCCGCCTATGGATGAAGGGGTCGTCGAAACAATTCAAACGCTAACCTAAAAACCAATGTTTAGTCGTTGAACACCTCCTCATACGCCGCTCGAATAGCGTGGAGACGCTTCACACGCTAGCGCGAGTTGCAGGCGCTAGATAAATTTTCTTAAATAATATTTTTTATTAAAAAATCAAATTGTCCACATTCAATTTGATTATAACAAAAATAAAAATTAAAAAAACTCTTAGACACTAGTTTTAAAATTTTTGATTTTAATAATAATTTAGTTATTCAACCATATTTAAAAATATGATAAAGATAAATTCACCCCTCACCAATCTAATAATAACCAATAAAACTTGCCATAAAGCTAAATTATCCCCATTAACAAGACTATTGATTTTTTTTTTTGGAAAAACAAAATGATAACTACATTATTGCATAGACTAGTAATCTATAACTAAAGATGCAGTGAATTTGTTTTTTTGTTAAGCAAATTAGTATTACTCAAACGTCCAAAGACGGATTCTTTTAATCCAAACTTACGAAAAATTCTATCCAGTTTTGCTGTAATTATGAGGGTATAACTGAATTGGTTAGGTCTTGGGTTTGCTTCTAAAAAATTATTAGTTCGAGTGCCACAAATCTTAGAGTCACTAGAGGTTTATATAGTAGTTAACTTCAGAGTCTCGGGAGATTAGTCGAGACGCGCATAAACTGGCTCAGATACCCACAGTTACAAAAAAAAAAAAAAAAACTTGCTGTAAAATAACTATTCACTTTGATGGAGGTCCACTGCATGTAAGAAATTATTTGGTATTGTGGTATTTTATTTTTATCTAATTACAAAGAGAAAATTATTTGATTAATGAAATAACATATATTTTTTTATATTAAACTCCATGTATTATTGCATTTCAAACCATGATATCATAAAAGGTAAAATACCTAGTTTTTTTTTTTTTATCCATAGAGACATGTTTTTTTTTTACATGCAAAAACTTATTTCATACTAGTTTTAACCATACTTGTATTTTTTAAAATCTAAATTAAAAATATTTTTTTAAACAGTAACAGCAAAAACTCCTTTAACATCAAACACACATTGACTTGAATGTATAAGCAGCACATCCGATTTTTTTTTCACTATGCTGGGGGTGCTGCACGGACCTTTTTAACTATATAATAAACATATGGATGTCTTTGGAGGTTCGTCTCTATTCAGAGTTATAGATGGGTAAAAATAAATGATTTTTTTTATATTCACGTGTTGTGATGTTCGGACCAGCTTGTATGTATCTCGACTAATCCTCACGGGCCATGAAGTTAACGATCAGGTAAGCCTCCAATGACCATCAATATTTGCAATTATAGGGCTCAAACTGAGACTACAGGGAAAACAAATTCTTTAGTCTCAAACTCTTACTACTGAGCCACCTACTAGCATATTAATAAATAATTTATTTGAATATGAAAATGGTGAAGGATGGAGTAATTTTTTTTAATGATTATACAATTTATTTATCTTTATTTATTGTAAATTATTTAGAGTAGGGATGAGGATGAAGTTTTTTGTTTTTATATTTATAGAATTTTCGTACGTATTAAATTTTTTAAGTTTGATTAATACATGTAATTTTTTTTTTTTATATCCCTTAATGCTTATTATATACTTTATTTATTAAAAAAATCATATGAAGCCTTCATTGTATGCCAGGATTGAAAATTTCAGGCGGATAAAAATAAAGGGGCAATGAGGTCAGGTGGCATTATCAAGAGACGCACGCGGGGAGAGAGAGAGAGAGAGAGAGAGAGAGGGATGCGCATTAATAATATACAATAAATTAAAACATATTTAAAGTAGTTATATCAATAGTTTTAACATTCGGCCCGGTTGCTAGAATAATCCAGAACCAAGTTGATTTAGTATTGAAACTAGGTTGGGTTTATAAAAAAATAAAAATAGTTAAAAACTCGATTGACTTGGTGGGTTAGTTCGATTAAAAATTCGGTTATAACCCATTAACTATTTTTTTTTATCAAAACGATGTCGTTTTGATTTGTAAAAAAAATTGGGGTTGACTTGGGTATCTTGGTAACCCCATCAAAACTCATGACTCGATTCTTAGGCCGGGTCGACCACCAGCCAGGTTTAAAAACATTGGTTAATCATGCAATGAGTCCTTTTTTTATTTTTTATTTTTAAATTAATTTTTTAATATTTTTAAATTGTTTTCATTTGCTAAAGTTAAAAATAATTTTTTTAAAATAAACAATATATTATTTTAATATATTAATTTTTTTTTTAAAAAAATAACTGATATTACACTTTCAAATACCCCTAAAACATAAACCTTGTTTTGTAGTGCCACGAGTTTATTAAAATTTTAATTTTTTTATTTAAAACTATTGTTTTAATATTTGTTGATTATTTTAATAAATGGATATTAAAAATAATAATAAAAATACTATCTTATTATATTAAAAAAAAACACTTAAAAAACTACCGTGACAATGAAATGATGGGGACAAGAATGCAGTCCGTTCATAATTCGAAATTAAAGAATGCTGGCAGATTCTGTATGGACAGGGGCAGCCATTCTTTCAAAATATTCAGATTCTGCATAACATTCTAATTAACTATATAACCAGATAACATTTTATGAATGTTGAGGTTTACATGCCCTAATTAACCTCTGCATCTTTTAAAAACACTAAGAAAAATAACAGGAAGAGAAATAGATGACAGTTTACAAGATTTTTATGCTATATAATTGTTTAATGTAAAACCTCATTATTTTCAATATTTGTTTTTGCATGACAATCCTATATTTAAGCTATTGTATATTCATGCTATACTATACTTTAAAACACGTGAAAAAACATTATATAGTTACGGTGGATCAAATTGTAGATATAAAATGTTTGCACTGTGGATGATATTGTAGCACCTGGAAAACATTGTATTTCTGTTTTTAATTTCAAAAGCTCCTGGAATTATCATTTGAAAATAACATAAGTTCTCAAAACTTTAAATTTTTTTTTTAAAATATCTACAGGTCTTTTTACTGGATCTAATTTGACAACCAAACTCACCCAATGTTATTAGGTTTGGCATGGGCACTGTACTAATTATAGACATAAAGTAATTATACTCATAAAATTTTAATTTTTATAATCTTATAAAAACTCAAGAGTCTCATTTAATTTTGCTGCAAAACAAATCAAAAGAGCTCATTGTTGAGATTGCTGCTTTTGTTCCCCCCCCCCCCCCTCTTCTTTTGGTGTCGATTTTTGGATGGCATTAAGCAGAGATGGGCTTCAGGTCTTCAATTTCATTTCTCGGTGAGATTTTATTATGTGCTTGCTATTCATTTAGGAAGCCTGCCTTTGATCTCTACTACCCTTCTTTGATTCCCAGTTTTGATCATTAATTTCCCTTTCCCTCACTGACTGAACTCATCCATGGTCGACCGCTGCCCGACCCTCTGGCACTTCCCTCACAGTGATAACCGGAACTCGAGAGATTACACAGATAGTCTCAAGAAAAGCATTGATGAGATGTTATACAGCTACAGTCTCGAGAAAAGCATTGAGGTAACGAATTATCAGCAGCAAAGTTAGCATGGAATATGGTAGAACAGTGGCAACGACTGCAGGTGGTAGGTAGAACGTAGCAGGTAAATAGCATGGATTGGAAGCAGCAGCAGCAGCATGAAGGCATAGCAGCAAGAATTAAAGGTAGCAGCAGCAACAACAGTTAGTTAGACGTGTAAGAGTAAGCTAGCTGTTAGTTAATACGTAGTTGGAAGGTGGCGAAATCTTGCATATAATAGTTTGTAATAAGAAACGTGATAGTCAAGCAATAAAGTGAATAGTTGTTTCTGTAACTATCTCTCTTATCTTTCTTCTTCTATTCTTCTCTGTTTCTCTTGAATCCTCAGTTGGTATCAGAGCCAATCCAAGACCATCAATCAGTTCTTGCCGTGTTTAGAACTTTACAAATGGTGGAGAATAATAAAGATGAAGGCTGTGGAAGAACACTGTCGAAGGCTTGATGAGCAAATATATACAAGGCATCCATCGAGAACTTCGGGAATCCTACAGTACTTGCTAAGGGAAACCTTATAACAGTTGGTATCAGAGCCAATGCAAGACCATCAATCAGTTCTTGCCTTGCTTAGAACTTAACAAATGGTGGAGAATAATAAAGATGAAGGCTGTGGAAGAACACTGTAGAAGGCTTGATGAGCAAATATACACCAGGCATCCATCAAGAACTTCAGGAATCCATAGCTGATAATCAAAAGAAATGGCAGGAATCCATGGTAGAGAATAAGGAACAATGGTAGGCAAGACTGATCTAACCAATTAACCTACAGATGGAAGAAGCATTCATCACCACAACTCCAGTCCTGATGGGATAATTCCTGGTTTTAGAAGCTACAATCGTGGATAGACAATGGAAAACCATGATTTCCACTGGGCTAGCTGGATACAATGTACGTAGCCTTGCCAAAGGTTGATTTACCAACTCTTTTTAGAGAGACAATCCGAGGGGTAATTGGATAAGGAATTGTAAGAAGTTGATCGATCACAGATATTAAGTTTTGAATATCCAATAAACATCTTTAATACCTATATTCAATCATTTTTCAAATCTTTAACACTGCATTCCTTGACCTTTCATCTCCTACTAGGCTTTGTGCCCGCACTTCGCTCTCGGTGGAATAAAAAACATATATTTGCATTAAAAAAATATGTGATGAAATGCATAATTAAAAACTCCAACAATATATTAAAATAAATTAATTGATCACATAAGATTTAATAAATAAAAAAAGTTGGTGTGGGTTCTCTGACAAAGTGAGCAAACATAAAACTTGTTATTTCACTTAAATGGTGTTATGGTTAAAAAAAAAAAAAAACTCCATCATTTTAGTTTTGTCTAACTCTAGCTTAAATGTGGGAACAAAAAAATTAACAGGGAATTAAATCGGAAAAAAAAACTAAAAGAGTGAAATGAAAATACGATGATATATAATTAAATTGTATCGACTCGGGTTAAGTTGTAAAATTTACAACATGGGTAATATACACAACCATAATGAGTTAATCCGTCTAGATAATTTATCTTTATTTTTCCTTCCCTTATTCTCTTCATGACTAAACCTTTATTGGGTCTTAATTGACCACAAATCAGATTAAATTTAGAAGTAAATCAAAGAGTTATAAAAGAATTTCAACTAAAACTTTAAAAATATATCATATTGTATTGATCTCAGTCAACTTTAATTAACAAACAAAATTTAGAACTTAGATCAAAACATGATCAATTAGGCATAATTTTAGGCATATTTTTTTTTAAGGTAAGTGATAAAAAATATTGAAATTGCATTTTTTTTATTTTAGGTTAAATAAAAAAAAATCAATAATAACAAAGGGTCAAATTGTTTTTTAAAAAAACTTTAAGGGAAAAAATTCATAAATAATCCATAGATGTTGTGTCATAACCCGTCAAATCAGCAATTTGTGCCAATAACTCAACCAGTCTAATATTTTTCTTAATAGATTTATGTTGCCCCTTAATAAAGAATAAAAAGAATTGAAAAAAAAAGCTTCGCAAAAAAGCTCAGGTAAGCGGGCCTAATGGCCTATTAAAAAAGAGCCCATGCTTTTAGGCCCGGTGGCCCATACCCACACCTAGGTCTTATATTTTTTCTAAGTCGTCCACCTCTTTTATTTAAAATAAATAAATTAGGCAATATGTCACTTGCTTGTCTGTCCAAAATCCACCCATCCATTTTCAATGCTATTTTTATGTTTGTCTTTTTTCTTTCAATTTTATCCCTTGCTGATAAATTTGAAGTAAATAGGTGCTAATCTTGCCATCAAAGCACACAACAAAAAAGAGTTAAGGTTGAAAATAAATAAATCAGGCAAAATCCCTTGATGTTATGTCATAACCTGTCGAATCAACGATTTGCGCCAATGACTCAACCAATCTAATATTTTTTAATAGATTTATGTTGCCCCTTAATAAAGAATAAAAATAAATGAAAAAAAAGCTTCAGGAAAGAGTCTAGTGTGCAGGCCTATTAAAAACAAACCCATGCTTTTAAGCCTGGTAGCTAGGCCCGCACATCCAGGCCTTATATTTTTTTTAAGTCATTCACCCTTTTTATTTAAAATAAATAAATCAAACAACATGTAGTTTGGTAATGCAGATGACATGTTGTTTATCTATTCAAAATCAATCTATCTATTTTCAATGCTATTTTTTTGTTTGGATTTTTTTTTTAATTTTGTTCCTAACCAAATAAATTTAAAGCAATTGGATGCTAATCTTACAATCAAAGCACACAATAAAAAAAAAAGTTAAAGGTTGAAAGTGAAAAAATTAAAAATAATACTGCTCAAGTCTATAGTATATGAGTGTTTTTCAGTGTTGAATCACACCCTTCCGCTTTAGTATGTTTACTTTATTATTAACGCCGAACTACATGCAATTTAAATATATTACGTGTCGTAAGACGCTGAGAAATGCCCACTTCCTTTTCTTCTCATAGTGCATCACAACCAAAAAACCTTATCTTATAATTCAAAGCAAATTTGTTTATGTTATAAAACTTCATTAACTTAATGTATTAATTTAATGATTCGCTCATTTAAAGTTTAGCCTCGGCTAAATAAAAATACATAAAAAATATAATTTCTTTATATAAAAAATTTCTTAGCAATGTAAAAAATTAAAATTATTGTTATTATATTTTTATATTTAGTTAGTGTCATAAATCTATTTTTTATTATAAAACTAATAATTCTTTTGAGTTAAAAATATAATCTTTATGATAATTCTTAATTTGAATAAAATAAAATCGATATTCTAAATTAAATTATCACAGATAAAAAATATTGAGATGACTATTATAAATTATAATTTTATTTTGTTTTATAAAAATAGTTATAATTTTGATGTATTTCATATTTTTTTTGAAAAAAAAAACTCATTTTTATTCTCAATAAATAAATACATTTCTTAGTATTTCATTGAAAAAATTAAAAATCGGAAAAGAGAAAAAATAGAAATGAAAAAAAATAATTTTATATTCGTGAACATAAGCTAATTACCCATGCTAAACTATGGGTGAGATTCCAAGTTAAGTTTTTACCCAATAAAACATTGTGCTAGTATTCTAAACACATTTTCATGATAAAAAAAATTAATTGAGGATTGGAAAGTTATTGCATGTATTTAATAAAATAAAATAAAAATTATGTGAATTAAAAAATCATTAAAAAAATTGTTAACGTTAATTAAAAACTAAAATGAAAAGCTCAACGATTGATGTATATAATATTTTTGATCTCATGATGCAGAGTGTTTTTTAAATTTTTTTTATTTAACTATATAACAATAAAATTAGAGTTTCAAGAACAAATGTAATAATCTAAATGTTGTATAAAAAAATTTGATTGCTAGTATATTTTTTAATAAAAAAATTATATTTTATTAACTATGTTGTTTATTGATAGAAACAGTAAACAACTAAAATCAATATCCAAATAAATTCTAGCAAATTGAAATAAAGATAAGAAAAAAAACATTTTTTTAATCAATAACCCTTTTCTTTATTAATTTTTTTTTATAGCAGTGCCTTAATCACTAAATCAATACTGTTATGTGTTTTTTATTTTAAACACTTAAACCATTACTATATAAAATAACAATTTCTTAATGTATTTGTTAATATCACTATCGTTTGTAGGAATATTTGATTTCTTTTATTCTTTAAACATAATTTAATAATAAATAAATTTTAATAAATGCATTTAAATAATTAATGCCTCACGGGTGTCTTAATAGCACTCATTAGCTTTTTCCAGAAAGGGAGTTGTTTCTACTTTCTTCCTTTCTTAAAATTAATCAAATCTATATTTAAGATATTTATGTTAAAAGGAAATTCTCTGCCGTTTCATTTACATGCAGCGCCGTTTCATTCCAAAGCTGCTGCAGACAAGAAGGGAAAGCTAGGGGGATGGGAAAGCTAGGGGGATAATAATAGTGTGCTTATTATAATCGTGTTAAATATGTAGATTACAATCTCTTGTCTAAAATGGCCGGCGGACAGTGGGACTTCGACGGCAAGGAGATAAATGTTGAAAATATAGATTCTTTCTCTCTCTTTAATTAAAAAATAATAATCATTACTGTTTTGTTCATGAAAAAATTAATTAGGTACATCGCATCAGAAGGTGAGGCAGTCTCCATAATTCACGATGATCAGGGATAAGCTAAATCACCAGAAGATGTTGTTGCAGATGTGACAAAATTATTGGAAAATTGTTGGATCCCAATCAATAAGGGTGTTTACGGTTCGGTTCGGTTTGAACTCGAAACATCAACTGAACCGAATTACAGTATTTTTGTAAAAAATTAATCAAATACATTGTATCAGATTGTTCATAGAAAAGAACTGAGGTTTTATATCAGCCTTTACACAGTAGAAATGCAGAAAATAATAGAACCATTAAGGATGTGGTCAATTGGTTACAAGAAAATCAAATCAAAACTGAGATCTTAAAAATTAAGACATTATTAATCAAAATAGTAACAACTAAAAGACTAAATCAAACTGAATTTAGTCAACAAAAGAACCCAACACTTCCCTCACAGTGATAACCGGAACTCGAGAGATTACACAGCTAGTCTCGAGAAAAGCATTGATGAGATGTTATACAAGGCAACGAATTATCAGCAGCAAAGCTAGCATGGAATATGGTAGAATAGTGGCAACAACTGCAGGTGGTAGGCAGTACGTAGTGGATTGGAAGCAGCAGCAGCATGAAATTGTGGTTGTTATTATGGTTGTGTTTTGAAAAAAATTGTTTTATAAAAAGTATTTTTAGTTAATGTTAGTTTGAAAAAATATATGTTTGGTTAAAACTGTGGTTGAAATTGATGTTGACCAAAAAGTAGTTTAATGTGTTTGGTTAAGAATGATTTTGAAATTGAGGTTATAAAATAATTTTAAAAATATATATATTAATATTGATGGTTTTTAATTTAAATATTGTAGATTTAACTATTGTTATTACATCATGAAATAAATAATACTTTATATAAAATATTTTTTATTGTTCTATTAAACTATCCACAATTCTATCATGTATGAAATACATCCGACAAGGACTACAGTTTTCACAAATTTTTTAAGAACGCAACAACATCAGGTAAAATATAATCAGGAACAAAATTGGAATTGCGATCAAATTCTACAAATGCTACGTCATCAAGCGATTTTTGTCTAATTTATATAGTGTTATTGAATAATGTTTAACGCTAGTTTTTCAAATAAAACACAATTAAAAGTAAATTTTTTTTTTATTTTGTTGGGTCGGACCAGGTTCAATGCATATCTTTGAACCGGACCGGTTCGACAGGAACAGTGGAGCCATGCTCCACTGTTCATAAGTTTACTCAGCACAAGAAGCAGCACCTATGCTGCTTCTTGCAAACCGGTGGCTGTGCCACAGTTGGTAGTGGGTCCCACCAATAAAAATGTGCTTTTCCTGCTTTATCAAACAATAATAGTTGTGGCTGCGGGTGAACCTCACCCGCAGCCACAATACCAAACAGCCAGTAGAGGGGTAATTGAATAAGGAATTGTAAGAAGTTGATCACAAATATATATTAAAAGTATTTTTTTTTTTGTTTT
>Ga0307516_10009942_pt1 | contig 10538 bp, 8 predicted proteins | sample 19_EM_MG_FD_203310 | JGI IMG/M metagenome (GOLD analysis project Ga0307516, IMG submission 203310) | Populus trichocarpa ectomycorrhiza microbial communities from riparian zone in the Pacific Northwest, United States - 19_EM | ecosystem: Host-associated > Plants > Roots > Unclassified | place...
AGCCGACCGGGACGTTTTCGATCTTGCCGAACGGGCCCGCGTCGAAGCTCACCGACGTGACGCCCGCCGGGGGCGCCGGAACGTACATGTAGGCACGCTGCGGTTGCGCCGCGTCCGGCCCGTACAGATGCCCGTCGAGGTAATCCTTGACCTTCTCGACCGTCACGTACGCGGGGCGGTATGCGGCGCCGGTCGCCGGATCGACCACGCTGAAGGGCGCGAAGGTCGGCCCGGGATAGACCGTCGAGCGGAAGTAGCCCCAGCTCGGGTCGAGCTTCTGCCCGGACAAGTTGGCCACTTCGAAGACCGCCACGAGGTAGCCGCCGTCACGGTAGAACGGATGCACCTTGAGGTGGAATTTCACCGGGCCCGCCGAGTCGTACTGGCTGTCGGAGGTCGCGTCCCGCTCCGCCACCACTGTCCCGTCGCCGGTGCGGAACGGTGCGGGCGTACCCGCGCCGCCGGTCGCCTTTGTGGCCGTGCCGCCTGCGTTGGCGCTGCCGGTGGCCGGCGGCTTCAGTCCGTATGTGACCTCGACCCGGCGGTTACGGGCGCGGCCGTCGGGGTCGTCGGAGCCGTCCGCTTTCCTCTCCTCGGCGACCGGCTGGGACGCCCCCTTGCCGGAGGCCGTGAACTTCCATCCGCCGGCGAGGACCGCCCGCAGCCCTGCCTCGACCGCGTCCGCGCGCCGCTCGGAGAGTTTCTGGTTGTCCGATGCGGAGCCGATACCGTCGGTGTGGCCGACGACAGTGATCGGCCGGCCCGGGTCGCCGCCGCCCGCGATCTCGTTCGCCGCCTGCGTGATCAGCGTTTTGGCCCGCGCCGTCAGGGCCGAGGATCCGAAGTCGAACAGAATGTCGGAGCGCAGCGCCACCGATCTCTGCACGGGGGAGGCGGTGGTCTCGCCCTCCGGCGTGACGACCAGCCCGGACACGTCGGCGACCAGGCTCCATGCGTCGCCGCTGGGCTCGACCGGCGGGATTTCAACGCTTGCCCCGGGTGGGCGCGGCTGATTGATCGCGATGATCTGCTTCGACTGTTCGGCGCCGCCTGTCGCCGCGGGCGTGGCGGTGTAACTTCCCGCTCTGACCGGTACGCCGGTGAATTCGCCCGTGGTGCCGGGGGAGAGCACCGTGACCGCCGTGACGTTTTCCGGAAGCGGCGGGAGGTAGACGACTGCGGAGTAGTGCACGCCGGGCTGGAGTCTTATCTGGTACAGGCGGCTGCCGAAGCCGGGCCCGCCCTCGGATCCGAGGCGCATCCCGTAGTAGAGCTTGCCGCCGACCGGGTCGAGCAGCCGGAACCCGACGAACGACTGGTCGGAACTTGAGGCGCCGAACTGGTCGATCCCCTGTTGCTCTTTCGACTCCAGGTTGGTCACGGTCAGTCGCAGCACCGTCCGGTTGGCGTCGCGCACCACGGCGTCGATCCCGACGCGGAACTTCGCCTCATTTGTACGGTTGACATCGAACACTCCGTCGCGGGCGATGCCTGACGCGGGGGTGGCGACGCTCGGCCCACCGAAACCCTGCGCGCCCGTGCTTCCGTCGCTATTCGGAGTCTTGCCGGTGCACGCCGTGGCCGCGGCGAGCACGCCGACGATGAGCACCAGCTGACGTCCGACCAGAGCTGTCCTGTTCCACCGGATCCGCACCGAGCGAAGATATCGCAGTTGATCAAATTCTGCCGACCACTTCGCCTGACGGGTGCGCGTCAGCTCTTCCCGGTCAGCGCCCGGGTGATCTCGGCGGCGTCGAAGCGTTCGGGCTGGAAGTCGGCTGCGGATTCCAGGCCCAGCCAGTCCAGCCGGTCGTCGTGCTCGGGGTGGCCGGGATTGTCCAGGACCTCGACCAGTTCGGCGTACCCCCAGACGCCGCCGCAGTCCTCCGGCGGGCTCGCGCGCCGGCCGCCGGTGCACCGCGGGTACGCCCCCGGCTGGCGATCCAGCAGCTTCTCCACCACGATCTCGTGCGTCCAGTCGTCGCCGAAGTCGTACGTGTACAGCAGCCGGTCACCGGTGCCGGGTGCGACCTGTTCCAGGGTCACGGGGGCTTCGGCGCGATATCCCAGCTCCCGGTCGGCGACGCCGAAATTGCCGAACGGGGTCTCGAAGACGTGCATGTGGCTGTCTGCCCAGCCGAACGCCGTCTGGATAATGTCGTGCAGCTGGGCCAGGCCGACATCGGCGGGCACTTCCAGGCGCCGCCAGATCGGCGGTTTCGCCCCCTTCAGGGTCACCTTGATCTGGTAGATGGGCGCCGCGGGGCCGGACTTCTTGCGTTTCGCCGGCAGCTTCGGCCCGGAGCCGCGCCGCCCTGTGCGGCTCAGGTATTGCTGCGCCAAATTCTGCAGCTCGAAGAGCGCGGCATCATCGTCCTCGTCGCCGTGCGGAGCCGGCGGGCGCGTCGGCTCGGGCAGGGCTCGCAGCCGGGACCTCAGCAGCGCCGCCAGGAGGTGATAGTTCTGCCCCTCGTCGTCGCCTTCCCCCAAGTCCGGGCCGCCGTCCTCCTCGTCGTGCACGGCGCGGGCGTCCAGGGCACGCTCGACCTGCCAGCGGAACTCGGCCGGGTCAAGCTCGGTTTCGGTGATCTTCACGCGGGCGACGCGGGCGTTGTCCCGGATGTCTTTGATGACATCGTCGCTGGCCTCGCCGGGGAAGAGCTCGACGCTATCCGCCGCATCGCAGTTGGTGTGGTTGACGTTGATGACGAATCCGTGCGCACGTCCGGCCCGCTCGAATGTGCAGAAGAGCACCGAGGCGGTTTCCTGCTTGTCGGTGAACTGGCGGCACTGGCCGGCCTGCAGGGGCTCGCGCAGGCCGGCTGCCCACGCCGGTGCCGGAACGCCCGCGTCGAGTAGCTGGCGTGCGGACTCCGCGGTCGCCGGGCTGCCGGCCAGGGCGTCGAGCGTGAGCAGCAACGCGAGTGACTCCGGGGTGGCGGACCGCGCCAGGGCCGGCGCGAAATCGTCGGCGAGATACTCCGCGAAATCTTCGCCGATGATCTCGCCCGCGACCAGGGTCGTCGCACCGTACAACTCCGCCTCGAGCGGGTCGTTGGCGTTGACCAGGTCGCCGGCGTCCCTGAGCAGTTCGTTCAGGAAATCCTGCGGGTCGGCCGGCGTCCCGGTGCACTCCGGGCAGGTACACACCTCCGGGACGGCCCGCACGACCCGCTGGCCGGTCCGATTGGACTTCGCGCGTTTGCGACCACGACTCACAGGGCTCACGTGACCATGGTGCACGACGGCCGACCTCGTTTCCACTCGGCCTCACTCGTACGAAGTCGCGCGACGGTGTGACGCACCTGCCCGGACCAGCCGCCCGACCTCGGCGCGGAGACGGACAAACTCCGGCAGTCCCCGAGTGGTGATCTGCTCGCCTCGGATCGGCAGGCGGACCGGCAGGTCTGCGATCACCCGTCCGGGTGACGCTCCGAGCACCACGACACGGTCTCCGATGTAGACGCTCTCGTCGATGTCGTGGGTGACGAAAAGGATCGTCATGCTGCTGTCGCGTACCGTCAGCACAAGGTCCTCCAGGTCCTCGCGGGTTTGCGCGTCGACCGAGCCGAACGGCTCGTCCATCAGCAGCAGCGAGGGCCGGCGGGCGAGGGCGCGCGCGATCGACACACGCTGCTGCATGCCGCCGGACAATTGCGACGGACGTTTCTGGGCCGCGGCGGCGAGGCCGACCGCCTCCAGGGCCGTCATCGCGGTGGCGCGGCGTTCGGCCTTCGTGCCGCCGTACCGGCGCAGCGGGAGCGCGACGTTGTCCCGGACCGTCAGCCAGGGCAGCAGGGAGCGGCTGTACTCCTGGAACACGACGGCGAGGCCTTCTGGCACGCCCTGGACCTCGGCTTCGTCGAGCAGGATCCGTCCCTCGGTGGGCCGGATCAGACCCGCCACGCAGCGCAGCAGGGTGGACTTGCCGCAGCCGGACGGCCCGACGATGCTGACCAGTTCACCCCGCTCGATGCTCAGGCTGACCCCCGCCAGTGCGGTGTGGCCGGCGTACGCATGAGCGAGTCCTTCGATTTTCAGCATGGGTCTGTGTAGGCGGCTGTGTTGCCGGCAGCGACCGGGACTTCCACCAGGAACGGGCCGTCCGCGGCGAGCCCGTCGGCGAGCGCCTGTTTCAGTCCGGCCGCGTTCGCTACCCGCCGTCCTGGGCAACCGAGTCCCGCGGCGACCTGTACGAAGTCGATGCCGTGGAGGTCGGTGCCCACCATGTCCGGGACGCCCAGTCGTCGGCCGAGCTGGTTGACCGCCTCGTAGCCGTGGTTGTTCAGCACCACGAACGTCACGGCCGCCCTGTACCGCACCGCGGTCCACAGTGCCTGGATGGAGTACATGCTTGACCCGTCGCCGGCCACGCAGACCACCGGCTCGCCGGTGCCGGCCAGGGCCCGCCCGACGGCGATCGGCAGCCCCCAGCCGAGCGCGCCGCTGCCGGTGGTGAGGAAAGCACCGGGCCGGGTGATCGGCAGCCGCGCATGGATCACCTCGCGATGGCTGGGCGCCTCCTCGACCACCACCGCCTGCTCGCTCAGCAGCGCCCGCAGCGTGTCGATCACCAGCGCGGGCTCGATCGGATCCCGGACCGGCGAGTCGGGCGGGCGCGGGCGGGGCGCGGGTTCCGGGCGGTCGCGCTTCTCGACCAGATCGAGCAGGGCGCTGATGCCGGCCCGGACCGTGGTGAGCACGCTGGTGCCCAGCGGCGCCCAGCTCGCCTGCGCCGGGTCACAGTCGAGATGGAACAGTCGCGTGCCGTCGGCCAGGAACGGACCCTCGGTCTGCACGTGGTATTTGAAAATGGGTGCGCCGATAGCCACCACGACGTCATGTCGGTGCAGCACCTCGGCGACCTGATCGCGTACGGGCGGCAGGAAGCCCTGGAACAGGCGGTGATCCTCCGGGAATCCCGATCGTGCCGACAGCGGAGCCAGCCACACCGAGGCGGTGGCTCGTTCGGCGAGTTCGACCACGACCTGCTGGGCGTGGTCGTCGTCGACGCCGGCGCCGATGACCAGGACCGGGTTGCGGGCGGCGTTGAGGGCGTCGGCCACCTCGCGCAGCGCCGCCGGGCTCGCGACGAAGTCGCTGTGGATCTCGCGCAAGGGCACCGGGGCGGCGGGGTGGTCCCAGTCGTCCTCCGGCACGGAAAGGAAGACCGGGCCCCGCGGAGGCGACATGGCCATCCGGTACGCCTCGGCAACCGCCGCCGGGACATCCTCGGGGCGCTCCGGCTGGCCACTCCATTTGACGTACGGCCGGGGGAATGTTGCCGGCTCGTCGGCGGCAAGGAACGGGCGGGTGGGCAGCATGGCGCGGGTCTGCTGGCCGGCGATGATCAGCAGCGGGACGCGGTCGCGGTAGGCGTTGAAGACGGCGCCGAGGGAATGCCCGACGCCCCCCGCCGAGTGCAGGCTGACGACCGACGCGCGCCCGGTGCCCATGGCGTGACCGGCCGCCGTCGCGACCACCACGGACTCCTGCAGGCCGAGGACGTAGGCGAAGTCGGCCGGCCAGTCGCGCAACATCCGCAGTTCGGTGGAGCCCGGGTTGCCGAACACGGTGTCGACACCGACCTGGCGCAAGAAGTCGAAGACGGCGCCACGCACCGTTAGCCCATCCATTGATGACACCTCCGTCACACGCCGTCTTCCGCTTGGAGTTGTGGCGAGTCCGCACGGACCGCGACCCACCATTCCTTTCAAAGACTTATTTCAGCACGCGCCGTTCGACTGCCAGTACCAGTGTGTTGAGCAGATATCCCAGAATCCCCAGCAGGACGATCGCCGACCACATGGTCGGCAGGTCGAAGCGGCTCTGGGCGTCGGTGAGTTCGAAACCGATGCCGTTGGCGGTTCCCGGGAGCAGTTCGGAGAAGACCATCAGGATCAGCGACAGCGAGAGTGACAGTCGCAAGCCGGCGAAGATCTTGGGTAGCGCCGACGGAATGATGATGCGGGTGAGGCGGTCGGCTGCCGGCAGCCGGAACGCCTGAGCGGTGGCCATCTGGACCGGGTCGACCGAACGCGCGCCGTCCGCCGTGTTGAGCAGGATCGGCCAGATCGCGCCGAACGCGATCGAGGTGATCTGCATCGGGGTGCCGAGGTGCAGCAGGACGATGAACACCGGCACCAGCGTCGGCGGCGGGATCGCGCGGGCGAACTGCAGCAGCGGATCGAGATAGGCGAACAGGCGCTCGGAGCGGCCGATAGCCAGGCCCAGCGCCGCACCCACGAGCAACGCCGCGGCCAACCCGGCCGTCATGCGAGCCAGACTCGGCAGGAGGTTGCCGATGGCGTCGGAGGTCAACCAGGCATGCGCCGCGGGACCGGAGACCCAGAGCTCGTACATCCGCTCGACGATGGTCGACGGCGGCGGGAAGAAGACGTCGTGCGCGCGCCGGCTGACCACCTCCCAGCCGATGACGGCGAACACCACGACGATCCATCGCCGCAGCACGGCCGTCACCGCTGCTGTCCGGACTGCGAGACGTGCCAGCCGAACAGCCGCCGTTCGCCTCGCTCGAGAACCGCGTTGATGAGCAGGCCGAGCGCGCCCGACCAGACCGTGCCGGCGAGCACGTCCGTGGTCCCTTCGGCAGCCTGTTGCGCCTGGGCGATGAAGACACCCAGCCCGTCGCCGAATCCGGCGAGGATTTCGGTGCTCACCGCGAGGATCAACGCGGTCACCGCGGCCAGCCGCACCCCGGTGGCCATGAAGGGCGCGGCGGCGGGCAGGCGTACGTGCCACATCACGGCGACGCGGCCGAAGCCGAAAACGCGTAGCGTCTCCTGCGGAACGGGGTCGACCTCGAGCAGGCCGTACATGGTGTTGTAGAGCACCGGCCAGGTGGCGGCGTAGACGATCAGTGTGGCCTCGGTCGCCAGCCCGGCACCCAGGATCAGGCTGACCAGGGGGATGAGCGCGACCGAGGGAATGGGCCGCAGGAACTCCATGACGGGGCGGATCGCCGTGTTGAGTGCCGGTATTCCGCCCAGCAGCAGGCCGAGCGTCGCGCCGATGCCGACCGCGATCGCCACGCCGATCGCCCACGCCCGCAGCGTGGCGCCGAGGTCGACGAGGAATTCCCGGTTGCCGGCCAGGTGCGCGGCGCGGTCGAGGATTTCCCCGGCCGGCGGCAGGAACTCCCTGGGCACGATGCCGGTGATCGCGAGAAGCTGGCTGGTCACCACTAGGGCCGCGAGCCCGGCCGACCCGCGTAGCCACCGGCCGGTGCGAGTCACCGCTGCGGGGCGAAGATCACGCCGGTCACGTCCAGTGGGCTTTTGAGCAGGCCGTCCTGCAGCATCAAATCCGACAAGCGCTGTAAACGGGCCGGATCCAGCGACGTGGGATAGGTGGGGAAGATCAGCGTCTTCGCCGTCTGCGCATCGACCTTCGCGTACGAGGGCAGGACGCTCTCGACCTGGCTGCGGTCGCCGGCGGCCAGCGCCTGGGCCTTCTCGATCGCCCGCTGGAAGGCGGCCGCCGTCTTCGGGTATTTCGCCACGAAGTCCGCGGTGGCGACGTAGCCGCTGACCGGCAGGCCGGTGACCGGGGGACCGCCGCCGTCGATCACCATCCGGGCGCCCAGCTTGCGCTGGAAGACCGTGCCGAACGGTTCGCCGGTGTGCACGGCGTCCACGTCGTGATTGGCCAGCGCCTTGTCCATCAATGGAAACAGCACGGCGCGATACTTCACCTTCGCCGGGTCCACGTTGTTGGCCTTGAGGATCGCGTTCAGGGTGAGCGACTGGATGTTGTTGAGAATGTTGACGGCCACCGTCCTGCCCTCGAGATCCTTGGGCTTGGTGATCGGCGAATCCGGCAGCACCAGCAACTGCATGAAACGCGGTGCCTCGGCCGCACCGTCGGCGATGATCTTAAGCTTGAGCGCCCCGCTCTCGTGCGCCTGCAGAAACGTCACGTAGTTGGCGCCGGCGATGATGTCGAGCTGCCCGTTCTTCAGCGCCGGCAACGCCGCGATGCTCTGCGCGACCGGCTCGATCTTGACGTCCAGGCCCTCGTCCCGGAAGAAGTTGTGACTGAGCGCGATATGCACGGCGGCGGCGTCGAGTAGCGGCAATGACGCCACTGTGATCGTGTCCTTCTCCAAAGCGCCGGGCGCCTTCGAGGACGTCGAGTCGCTGCATCCGGTGGCGAAGGCCGCGAGGACGAGACAAACCAAGATCGCCATTCTCGAACGGATCCGAGTCATAGCCATGAGTCAATACCTCGATGTCACCCGGGCGCAAGGCGAGCGGCGCGCGGAAGTCGCGGGCTTGCAGGCGCTTGATCAACCGGCTGGTCCATCCGCTACCCTGGCGCACCGGCGAGACGCGGCCGACCCACAATGGACTCGCCCGCGATCAAGACGACTACCAGGCCAGAGGGGCAGGAACCGGATCATGGCGGAATCTCCGGAGTCAACGCAGGTACGGACGGAGCCGAAAAGAAGCAGGCGGATGCGGGCACTCATCGTGGTTCCCGCGACGGTGGTGCTCAGCCTCGCCGGGACGGTGGCCGCGGCGTCGGCCGCGACGGACGCGTCGAGCGGTTCGCCGCCGCCCGCGAACGGCTACAGCGTCTGGTGCGTGTCGGTCACCGGCGCGAAGGCGTGCTTCGAGTCGTACGGCGACATTGTCTGGGTGAAGGACACCAAGGCGAACGGAGCATCCGCCGCCGGCACGATCCAGGGACCCGGCTGGGCCCGGCAGTGCATCAACGACAACGGCGCGGACAGCGGATGGTTGAAGTGCAATTTCGACGTGCCGGAATACGATGACGGTCTGCTGTGGGCCGTCAATAATCCGTTCGTCGGCGCTGAGGCGAGTACGAAGATCAACACAGGCAATATCATCTGATCCGCACGGTCTCCACCTGAGCGGCCCGGTCAGGACGCGTCGCGGAAGAAGGCCACCGGATCCTTCTCGAGCCGCCGTAGCGCGCCGCGCTGGGACACGGTGACCACCACCGCGGCGCCGACGGCCCACCCAGCGGCGACCGCGACGACCGCCGGCGCGATCAGGACGCGTTCCAGCAGCGCGAGGTCGACGGTCGCCGCGATCGCCGCGAGCCGCACCAGCGGGGTGTACCAGCGGCGCGCGCCGGACGAGAACACCCGGGTCCCGCCGAGATAGATCGTCAGGCCGGCTGTGATGAACCACGCTGCCGTGCCCGGCGGGTCCTCGTGCAGCGACAGATTCACCCCGGCGGCGATGACCACGAGCGCGAAGGCTGGGGTGAGGTGGCCGGCGGCGTACAACGAGTAAGCGAGCGCGGGATTGCCGCCGGACATGCTGAGCATGCGCTCGTTGAGGTCCGCGGCACTGGCGAAATACACCCACCACAGGGCGGCGGCGAGCACCAGGCCGCCGACCACACTCAACCAGTACGCAAGGTCCTGCTCGGGCCGGTCGAGGGCAGCCGTGCCGACGGTGATGACCAACTCGCCGAGCAGGATGATCATGAACAGGCCGAACCGCTCGGACAGGTGTGCCGCGTCGACCGCCTGGGCCGGGTTGCTCGGCGGTGCGAACTGAGACCGCAGCGCTGCCATCCTCGTGCGCCGCGGCCGGTGCGCGTCGCGGCGGGCCATGAAGTGCCAGGCCCGGTCGCGCCGCTCGCCCAGCAGCAGGACCCCACCCTCCTGGAGCAGGGCGATCGCCCACAGCGCGTAACACCACGGCTGCGGCAACGCCGCCGACACCGCGAACAGGACCGCCGACAGCGCGTACGCCAAGCCGATCCGCCGCACCTCCCGTTCGTCTGGCGCCGTCAGTGTGTGCGCGGCGGCCAGGACCAGACGCGCACCGGCGAGCGCCAGCGCGAAGGCGCCCGGATGCCCCTCGAAGACGTGATGCGCCTGGGTGGCGGCGATCGCGCACGGGACCGTGCCGGCCAGCACGAACAGGCGATGGCTGGCCCGGCGGTCGTCGCCACGGCGGTTGTACAACACCGCGAAGCCGATCCAGGTCCACCACAGCGCCGCGAAGAGCCCGAGCGCCGCGAGGGCCCGGCCCCAACGCGGCTCGACCACGATCGCGTGCGTCACCTGGCCCACCGCGAACACGAAAATGAGGTCGAAATACAGCTCGACCCAGGTGACCCGCTTGCCGCGGCTCGCTGTGCCACTATTCGTCTCGTCCTGCTGCCCCGTCACGCGGACGATTCTGCCGTCCGTTGATCACCACGGCAGATCAGGTAGCCGACGTAGTCCCTTTTGTCCCGTCCTGCCCGCGCCTCGGAGCGTGCGCGTAATCAATTGTCGCCCGGTATGGGCGATTTATGCTGAGTGTCAGGCCACGCCAACCGCCTTGATCAACTTGTTTTCCTTGAAACGGCTCCGCGGCACTTGAGACACCATTTTCAATGAAATCGATGCCTCGCCTCGTTCCCCGACGCGGATCCCACCCGAACAAACCGGGATGAACGCGACGAATGACGGTGCCGATCATCTCGCCGAGACCGGGCGCGGCCGCTCGCTTCGCGTCGCGTCCTGAGCGCCCTGCCAGCCGACTGCCTGC
>Ga0307516_10009943_pt1 | contig 10538 bp, 9 predicted proteins | sample 19_EM_MG_FD_203310 | JGI IMG/M metagenome (GOLD analysis project Ga0307516, IMG submission 203310) | Populus trichocarpa ectomycorrhiza microbial communities from riparian zone in the Pacific Northwest, United States - 19_EM | ecosystem: Host-associated > Plants > Roots > Unclassified | place...
TCACTATCTCTCGTCGGTTATCGGGGGACGGTCAGATCGCGGCGTTGTTCAGATCGGGAATGCGCCATATGGTTCGGTATGCGGATGAGGACATATGGACGTTCTACGATTATGGGATCCAGGACATTCCGGAGTTGGATGAGGCGATAGGTGAGGCGATGGGAGAAGACGAGGGGGAGAACTTCGACTATGACGGTAACCTAGACCAGTAGATGACGCGTGTCGCTGACGGTACCGTGAATCCAATCGTGTTCGGTGTTCGTTTGTGGGTTGGAGAAAAGTAAGAAGAAAGAAGTAAACGAATGTGTGAGTTAGAAGATGGGTTAGTAAGGAAAATGAATAGAAAAAGAAAGAAAAGAAAAGCGTAAAATGGTCGTGATTATCGTGCGCGATAACATATCCCTTCTTCCAGGTGGTCTAACAGACTGTTCACATTGGATAGGGATATCAGTATTTGGGTAACCTGGATGTCATCCCCCTTCTCCTTACAGAGCTTTAGGGTGTGGGTAAGGAGCCTTCTACACTCCATCCCATTTCCAACTGAGTGAAACAGCTATGAAAGCCAGAACAAGCATTTTTGTTTGGGGTGGTAGTTCTCTGGAAGTCCCTCAATCTTTGGCCCAAGTGTAATTAGGTGTGGTTTGTGGCAGTAGATATGCCTCATTGTCAGGATCCAGCCAGTTCGACAAGCATTTGACATCGCTCAGACTCAAAACCACAACCTTCCCTTTGGCAGCCTCAGCCTTCTTGTTATCCTCGGATCCCAGTTACTCTCCTCTCCTCAAGAACCCGCCACCTCAAGACAATTCGTTATGCACACTTAGGCCTTGACCTCAGCATCCCACTGGCATGCATGCATGGACCAGGTGTTTGACAATGTTTGGAAGGATTGTAGTGTGACTGTCACAAAAATGTCATGGCTTAGGAATATTATATAAGGCTTGTTCCAGCCTGTTTGTATTCTTTAGTTTTGTTATCTCCAGATCTCTCCCTATAAGTTTGGATCAAGCTCTCAGCTTGTTCTAAGTCTTAGAAGTTGGTTCTGGTGATAAGTTGCACAGCTCCTTATCTCCCCTCTTTCACCAACTACCTTTGACCTTCTCTTGGACGTCCGTTGGCTGACAGACAGGTCAAGTCCAATGCCCAGCAGCTATGGATGTCAGCAGACTCCCTGAGACTGAGTCCACCCCCTCTCCTTTACCATATTGCTGATCAACCCCTGGTGTGTTACCAGATCTGAGCTATCCAGATGATCTAGGTCCACCTGGAGCTGACAAACCATTGTGTGCATTTCTCAGTACCTCAGTCCTGACACTCATGAAACCAGCACAGGCATCCCAAGCATTGCCTGAGTTTGTATCAATAAATGCAAAAGTACCAAGCAAATGTTTCATGAACCTAGGGTAGGTACTCCAACCATTGCTTGGGTTTGCATCAATAGATGTGAAAACATCAAGCAGGTGCTCAACATTTACATCCTCAGATACAATCCAACAAGCTTCTTCAAAACCAGGCTTTCCAGGATCAACCTGGGCTGACAACCTGCTGAAGTAGCACTGCTTAGTCTTGCAAAGGAGTGGAGATGATCCGGGGTCCTCAGGGCAAAGATGGTCTTGAAGTGGTGCAAGCATTGTGATGAATCCATTACTTTGATATGTGAGGGACAGAATACAGAACTTGTCAATATGATGTTTGTTCTGTTGGGAATCAGCAGGTGCTGTTTGCCACCAGTTGCCCCCCAGCCATCCCAATGCCTTTTAGTACCAGTACCAAGGCCAAATGATGCTCTGAGCTGGTGAGTGAGCACAGGTGTATGTTCTGTACTTTTTGTTCCAGTTCTGAGGGTGTATGGGAGGGTGTGGGGGGGCATAAGACCCCTGTCTCTCAGTGGTGAAAATCTTTGTTTACATGTCACAGTGTAAACAAAAAGATTCTATCCTATTTTTTCAAAAAGTGGTCTATCATTTTGCAACTAGCTGTAATCAAAACCACAGACAAGTCATACTGGGGAAAGTGGACTCTGGAGGACCACAAAAGGTCCTCTGGGATGAAACTAATGCCAACACCCCTGCACTGGCTACAGGACACCTGGAAGCACTAATGAGTTCTCTGATTACTGTTTGGTTTGGGGGGGTTGAGACCAGGAAGGTTGGCAGTTGCTACTGCTTAGGCTGAGACATTGTTATACAAAAGACAGTGACAATTATCCCTCATGGTGGATGTGCAAGAGAAATGGAGTCTCAAACACTCAGGTGTTTTGGACTTGGGGAGATGTCTGGCTCCTCACACCCAATACCCCTGGAGAATGCAGCTTCCTTGTTGGTTTACTTTAGTTGTGCCTGGATTTGGAGCCCACATCCTTGGGGCACTGTGGTTCTCAGTATCCCAGAATCAGGCAGTACTTCAATGTATCTTAGTTTTGGGATATGATCAAGGAGCTCCAACTGGGAAGACACTGGGGAAGGTAATGATATGATAGCCTGTTGCAGATCTTAGGTCAATTGCAAGTGGGCTCCCCACCAAGTCACTCATGAATACACACAGTTTTTGGGAGGGCAGAAAAGCACATGGTTCAAGTACTGAAATAACCATAATGGACATTTAAGATGTGCAGTTGTAGTGAGTATACAGGAGCAGGAGAGAGGAGTGGTAACTATGAGAAAGTTATACATATTACAGCTCCAGCTCCAAGATAACTGGTTCCGGTAGTGCACCATGCAACAATGCAAGGAACCGCCCATTCCACATCCGCCGCACTGGGTATGACTGCCAAGGAGGAGGCAACATCAAAAGGCGGCCCCCGTCTGGGCCAAATACCCACCCATCATCTGTAATTTTGTACTGAGAGGATCCCCATGGGTACCCTTCTGGTGGATGCTCGATATCATTTACAGTCCCTGCAAGCGCCAGGCCAGAATTATATCCCCAACTCCCAGTAATTTGCCACACCTCTGCTTCACCACTACCAACAGCACACCAGATCCCGGTTCCATCTGGAGTGAACCACGGTGTGTTCCCATCTGTCATGGAGTGCCCAAGGTACTCCCCGGTAGAAGCGCTGTAAACATACAGACGTCGAAGCCCTGGGAAACCATACGTAGTAACTGCGATGTAGTGGAGATCGGGGCATATTGATGCGGTGACCACCTCGCCCTGCCGCCGACCACTGAATTTTATCATCTGGGCGCTATCTCTGATGCCCACCCTAGTATTTGCGGGTAGGTTCATCAAGAAACGGAGTGTTGTTTTATTTTGCTTAAGCTGCCATAATTAGTCACAAGCATCGAACAACCGACGGGTATATGACCCACATGTTTTCTGATATTCCAAGTAATGACCTTCCCGTCACCGATAACGACAACGGTGTGCTCCGTTAGCTTGAGGCCATAAACCTTCATGCTTGTGTTGATGGTCAACTGTGGGACACCGGACTTGAGGTTAAGAACTTTGATGGTATCGTCCCCCTTCCTCATGACTGCTGCCAACTCTCCGTCGGGAGAAAAATCCAGAACAAAGTTTGCAGTGCCTTGGGTTGAATTAATAGAAGTGGAAGTAACCCTCCCCGTGTGCCATAACTGGATTGTACGTCCACCGAACGTGATAATTGATTCCCCATTTGGGGAGAGTAGTGGATTGGAATATTCGGTGCTGGATGCAAGTGTTCCGTGAAGTTGATAGCCAGTAGGAGACTCTTTCCAGATGTAAATCCCTGATCCAGTCGCTGAGCATGCGAAGAAACGGCCATCGGAAGAGAAGGACATTCTCGGATTGCGCTTGACATCCGTATGGCGTAGCAGGGTTTTAGAATTCCGAGCGTCCCATACCATAGCTCTGCCCGCATATGCGATGGCGAGTCTGGATGAGGCAGGAAGAAATCGGACTTGCTCCGTGCGGTCACTGTTGTCCACGAAAGTGCGCACTGCCCCGCTGCCTGGGACAGAAAGCGTCTCGACCTCCGTGGGCGTGGCTCCCGAAGTAAACCCAACTTCCCAGATGGTAAAGGTTGACTGTTTTAGAGCCGTGAACCTAAGGGAATCCCCGTGAATCCATATGTCGTTTGAGAGAGGCCCATCGTTGTCGCGATCACCAGTCGCAAACAGACTGGTGAGCGAATAGGAATGCACGTGTACGCCGGAGGCGACGTCGTAGATGGAGATCGTGACAGTGGTGTAATACCAATAAAAAACACCAACCATCTTTCCGTTCGCTGAATGCGTGATGGATGGCGATCCCACGATGTCGCCGCGATGTCCTTCCCGCCTGATGAGACAGACCACGGCGCCCGTTCGTAGATCCCAACTAACTACAAATAACTCTGGCAGGTCCTCGTCGAGGTTACTCGAGTGACCCCCACTGGAGCATGTTAAAACATGGCTATCCGGGGAGAAACCGAGCGCCATGTGATGTGCAGATACGTCCTGTGGGGTTTCGAGTGTTTGAAGTCGTTGGAGAGTCATCGAATCCAGTATATCCACCATCACGGTGCCACCCTGAACAACCGCAATAAATCTACCGCATTGCGACCAGACGGCTAGCTTTATGTTAGAGGGGAGTGTTGCAGTCGCAGTGCTTGGGTCCCACGACGTTGGAATCCCATGCACGGCCCTCGTGAAAGGGTGGGCGTATGGTTCATATAGTTTCCGTACAATTGACGTTTTTGGAGTCAATGGGAGCGCCGAGTGATAGATATGTGGAGATGATGCATTGATGATCTCGAAGTATTTGGTCACAAAGTGGGAGCAGTCGTTGGCGAGGTCAAGCGTTGGCCCTGACTCCTGGATCAAGTTCGGGTAAATTCAGGCAAAATGACTAACATTCAAATTTGACATACCTTCAAGAAGTCTGTAGTAGTTCGTAATGCATCAACCGCATTCCTGACAGCGCCAAGGACACTGAGTACTTCCAACCAGAACAGAAACATCTTCTCCAGGGACTGGTGCAGGGCAGAGGTGATCGCGGTTGATGTCGTATCTGCGTCGAGTAGATGCATGTGCCATGACCGACACGCGTATTGCAGGGCTGGGTCTATGTATCGCTCGGTCCTCTCCTTTAGGTCGCTGACATCTGAGTTTGCGACGGCATCCGGGAGCCTGCAGATGTTCTTCTCCAGCGTTCGATTCATTAGATTGAGACAGCCAATCAAAAGTTGTGATTGGTGATCGGGAGGGGAGACACGAAACCTCTGGTCGGTGCACCGGGTTAGGTCGATGATGAAGTCGGGAAATGATTTGTGGAAGAATCGAACGGGGTGATCGGCCTGTGCCTGGGGGATCAGAACCGAGTGAATTGACGACAAAAGGGGAAGTACGTCCTCAGTGTCGAGTCCCAAGAGCGTAGCGATCACGGATGGAGAAAGAGGATTTGCGGCGAGTACCACGGCACCAAGGACAGAACGGACCTTGGGGTCGTCTTCTGGATCATCGCAACCAAACGCTTCCTGGAGGATTGTCATATAGAGTGAATCGAGGGTTGTATTCGCCCTGAATTTGGTTCTCCCCTCACGAGTACTGCTATCTGGTGACTGAATAAGGCGGTCGAGCTGCTTCTTGGGGCTATTGTTTCTGTGGTCAACGAATTTGACCGTTGCTACAGCATAAACAAACAATCCTGCGGCCCTCTCGCAGAGGAGGTCCAGCTGTTCCTCTGTCGGCCGACCGTCGAGTCCACGTCGGCGAGTAAGTTCCGAGAAACTTTGTTTGATGAATAATCGAATGTCTTTGTCAACGAGGTTCCGTTCTATATCGTGGAGAACGAACACGTCCGTCCTTTCCGCCAATAGAGGGAGCTGGAATCCTTCTCGGATGCGTGGCTCCGGACGGCCAGTGAGAAAGAATTTGACCTTTGGGATCTTGGAGACAAACCGTCCGAGAACGGACAGGATTGCCGAGGCGGGCTCCTCGTCTTGGCATTCGTCCAAAGCGTCGATTATGATCACGGTCGAAACGGCGGATTCAATGAGGGGCACGACGATCAATTTCTTCATCTGGCCGTGAAGGGACTCATATGCGACCTCTGGATCCGACTGCACAAGCGGGATGAAGATTGAGCGAAATTCGGGGTACCTGCGTGCAAGTTGGACCGCGAGGGTCGGGAAGATGAGATGGAGATCCCTCCGGTCCGAGAAGTCTCGTGAACAGAAGAAGGAGGCCCCGAGCCGTCCATCTGCGACCACCCTCTCCGCGACGGTCTGGGCGATAGTGCTCTTTCCCGTCCCGGCCAACCCGTTTAGCCAGTAGACGGGGGGCTTCTTGAAATCGGTGATCCAGAGCTCAATTTCGTTCAGAACGGCTGTACGCGTCCCCTTGAGACAACCCTTCCGGTCATCATGCCGATATTGGGCCGCGTGTGCGCAGCGGACGTTGTTAAGGATAGTTGCTTCGGCTGTCAGGGGTTCGCGTCAGGCATCTGTCACCCAAGGAGGAAGGGGTCCTGACCCGGGTTCTGCAGACCGAGGTTATTTTATTTCCTTGGACGCGGAAGGGAAACACTCACTATCGTCTGGTTGCTGATCATTATTTGTTGCACCATCTGTTGCCCCCTTCAATATCGGAGGTGGTTCTACGGTTTTGAACGAACCTTATAATCGCTGACGGCTTCACGTATATCTTCAAGGAGCCGAGAAACCGCACCGTCGTCTTGACCATCTTTAGGTTGCTGCTCTCCCGACTTTTCATGTAAAGATCTCAGTCGTTCCTCGATAGTATTGAACGTCCTGGAAGGAACTTAGCGCCGAGTTTAAGTATGGAGCAACTGCATACTGTATCAGTTCATTCCGGCGTCTCTGTTCCCCCACGTCACTCGGACGTGTTGCGAAAAGTGGTTCCAGTGGAGCGATATATGACATGAGTTTTTCGATCTCGTTGCTGATGGATGCGGTTTCCTACAGGTGGGTTAATGCAATGAGAATCTTGAACAGCCTGAGGGTGTTGTAAGCGAACTTTGTGATTTGCATAGACGACAGAGATGGTCTCTAGGATGACCATGAGAGGACCGAATCTATCTCCATCTGTGGGCTCCTTCGCGACATCTGTGGAATCCTTTGCGGTGCCGACGATAATAGCAGTAGCCCCAGTCCCCAGATGGGCTCCAGGAGCCATATCCTCGCGGTCCTTCTCCGGAACTGACAGATATCAACAGAAAGTAAGCGATACATTGGTGCCGACACCTACCGGTCGATGCTTCCGCTGGTCCACCTTCCTCCCTTCCAGTGTCTCCGACGTTCTCCTCTATTGCAAGATCCAGGTGAAGATCAGCTGCGAAAGCAGAGATCAGCAGTACTCGCCTGTGTGGCCGTTTCCGTGGTCGACCCTGCCAACTACAGCGCCAGTGGCAGAGGTTTCTGCTACGGTAAACCCTTGATCTTCGCTCTTCCTGTTGTGGAATACGATCCGTGAAGTCCTAACCTCTCCCTCATCTGTTATCACGGTCGAACTATCAGATCGATCTACTTCTAACTTGCGATAAGAGAGGACCTGTTCACCTTTAGGGCCGATGTCCAGCTCTGCTCGGAAGCCAACTGGTCCAACAGCGGTGTTTGTAGGGACACCAAGGGAGAGGTGCCTCCGGGAAGATTTGAGTGATTTCTTCGATTTTTTGTTGAACAGGCGATCCATCAGTCTGAGATGACGGGAGTGGCGGACCCACAACGCCAATTTAACCCCACCCGCTCACCGTCGCGAATCGGGCGCTTATAACACCGTTGGCTGCGTTGCAATCGAAACCACAGACGAAGTCATTTCGATCGTGCATTAGGAACAGTGGATTCCGGACTGCTGCAATAGGCTGGAATCCAGCCTCGACTTCAGAGGGAGACAGCTAGATTACGGGAGGTGGTGGACATACCTACACACTGGGTACAACTGACTCCCGTCGACCAGCCGTCTGTTTCTGATTGAGCCTTATGCGTCCTTCGGTCAATTACGGTGACGCCACCCCAAGCACCTCCCTTCCACCATGGCTCTGCACCGACAAGCCCTTGATTCCCTCTCGGATGTCCGAAGCCGGTCCCAGCATTGATCGGTCCTCCTAGGATCAAGACCGGGAATTCATGTCCCCATTCGACTCTTTGATAATAATAAGGGCAGAGCGTTGCCTCCAACGAACTCACCATACAGGAAATGTCGGTTTCGGCGACGACCTAAAGGTTTATCGGTGACGGGGTGAAAGAATATGACGACGTAAGTAAGGCCAGGGACGATAGGTGGGTTTTGTGTAAAATTAACCTCCCAACTCAGGGAAACTCCGCTGGCGATCTACATCAAGAAAGTCAACAATCCCTTGGGCCGGAACATTCACCAAACCCCGCACTCCATCACACCACCGGTCCACAACCGCGTGCCAGGGCAAGAAGGGTAAAGCACCTCGGATATGGAGAATTCACACCGACGTGGCACCGGACCGTTGAGTCCCCAAACCAAAACACGGGCAGATGGGGGATTGCCATGTGAGGTAAGGTAGGGTACCACACCGCAGCGGGATGGACCCCCAGCGATCCTGGGGTTCCGACCCGACATGCGCGGACGGATCTCCGACCTCGATTGCAGATGTTCCGGTTTCTTGGCATTTCCAGATCCGGGGAGAAAATCGTCAGCGGTCGGAAGAGCGTAAGCGCGAACGGACGCATTGCTCGAGTTTCGTTTTCGGCTCACCGAACGCGTCCGGGTTCCGGTCGCCTCGAGTACACCAAACACTAAGAGCGCCTCTCATCCGTGGGGATTGCCAGTTTCCCACCAACCAACTGGGAAGAAAGGCGTGAGTGTTCATGGGAAAACTCCCCGATGGCGTTTGGAGTTTCCGTCTCCCCTCGTCTCCCCCTTTCTCCTCTTCAAAATAAGGTGTAAGGTCGGCAAGCGACAAAGCCCGGGACCACATCCATAGAGCATTCATGGAAAAGGAAAATAGCATTCATGACAAATGTACGTAGCACGCAGCAAGTTGATGGTGTGTCTGCACAACAACTTATGATGCACGGAGATGAACCTGTGGGGCAATACAAGAGGCCAACCAACTGTAGGACGCGGCACATGGTTTTTCTTTGGGGAAGCACGCTACCTAATTTATGGTTGACTTGCGTACGTGTCGCATACCCATGAGTGATTTTCCACAACCGGGTATATTTGGTTGCGTGGCACACAACCCGTTGAACAAATGGTGCAGAAATTTGTCGCACGCCTCATGGTCTGAGATGGGGACGCCACGATCAGCAGTAGTTTCAGAACAGAACAGAACATTATAGCAACACCCCTTTACCAGGGATGCTAGTGCCCCACGCACTTTGACACGTTGAGGAGTCTCGTAGCGAGCTGGATGGAGGCCATGCGGGGCGTAAGTGGGACAGTTAGCGTGAGATCAAAGAAAAGGCGAACATTTTGTTGGATGCCACAGGTGGCGAGGTGAGAGTCGGTCCACGTCTGGAGGAGGTCTCAAGGTGCGGGACCGGTCGTTGGCCAGAATGGGTTCACAGGCGGCAAACCAGTCATCACCCAAGACAATACCGGAAGCGAGACCGTAGGAAACGGCGAAAGAGCGGTGGGAGCTGTAACCACCATCGTTGGTGGGGACACGTAGGTCAGTGGTGGTGAGGACACCTGATATCCCAAACGAACACGACAGATTGAGTTTGTGGACGAGAGCTAGGGAGATGCAGGAGCTGTCAGAAACGGGGTCGGGAAGGATCGCCACGGGGGGGCGTCGCCGGCCCATGGGACAAAGCAACTGGCCGGCAGATCACAATAACGGAAAACATGGGGTGGGGAGCGTTACACCCCTGGAGGGTGGATAAAGCACCACCTCACCGAGGTTCATTTTTTCGGTGTAGGAGGGTTGCATATATACGAACGTATACATCCGAGCTCACCCGGGAGCGTGGTGGTCCCAGGATAGGACTGGGGAGACCAGCGAACGAGGCTCTCAGCTGAGTGTGAAGCGGACGTCACATTGTGACATATCACGGACTTGCGCGGGATGGGGTTTTTGGCGGATGGGAATGCGAAAAAAGTCGCCAAGACCCGGTACTTACGTCCCGGGAACAGTCCCACAACCTCAGACAGACTCTGGAGGACCAAAACCCGCCTGGTTCGCGGTTGATTACAAGAGCTTTGCTACACCAAATTAAAAGTAAATAAGATAACCCAAAATTACAACTTAGCCTTTTCCACCACGAACAACTCAAACAAATCATCGGCAGCTTTCGCAATCTCCTCACAGAACTCCTTGTTTGGCATTTCCTTCCTCGATGTGATCGTATACACAAGACGATCTAAAAGAATACATTCGATGTGAGAACCAACAAGGAACGGAGACGACAGGAAATCGAATGAGGAAAACGGACCATCGAACCCAGTCATGTAGGCCACACCGAACCCGTCAGGAACGACTTCTCCCCACCCATATGCTTCAAAAATACCACTAAAGATTGCAGAGGTACTCAAAACCCAGTGCTGACTCCTCTTGACGACTGGGTCGTCAAACAGCGCAACACTCCCAACCTCGTCCTTCTCCATCAACTTCTTCAATCCCAGAATATGCCTGTCGATGCC